>JAEAME010000057.1_pt1 | contig 163052 bp, 132 predicted proteins | sample 8958731 | NCBI WGS metagenome assembly JAEAME01 (sample SAMN16933194, study PRJNA681113) | bioreactor sludge metagenome | isolation source: anerobic bioreactor sludge (Control) | place: India:Bengaluru | collected 2018-10-24
GTCCACAAAAACCGCCCTTTATGTGGATGAATTGCCGAAAATCGCAGGTTCCTCCTCAAAAACAGCCCTTTATGTGGATGAATTGCCGAAAATCAGAAGTCTGTCCACAAAAACCGCCCTTTATGTGGATGAATTGCCGAAAATCGCAGGTTCCTCCACAAAAACCGCCTTATATGTGGATGAATTGCCGAAAATCGCAGGTTCCTCCTCAAAAACAGCCCTTTATGTGGATGAATTGCCGAAAATCAGAAGTCTGTCCACAAAAACCGCCCTTTATGTGGATGAATTGCCGAAAATCGCAGGTTCCTCCTCAAAAACAGCCCTTTATGTGGATGAATTGCCGAAAATCAGAAGTTTGTCCACAAAAACCGCCTTATATGTGGATGAAAGGCGGAAAATTCCAGGTTCCTCCACAAAAACAGCCCTTTATGTGGATGAATTGCCGAAAACCAGAAGTTTGTCCACAAAAACAGCCCTTTATGTGGATGAGTTGCCGAAAATCGCAGGTTCCTCCACAAAAACCGCCCTTTATGTGGATGAGTTGCGGAAATTCAGAAGTTTGTCCACAAAAACAGCCCATAACGTGGATGAATGGCAGAAAATCCGATGGTCGGTCGTCAAAAAGCTGTTTCATTTAAGAATAGGTAGAATTTCTTTCTGTAAATGCCACGCCTGCCCGCGAGAGTGGTAGCTGTACCAACAAGAACAGGGAGCTTTTTTTATAAGCCGAGGCTCCCTTTTCTTGTTGGTACAGCTACCTGAAAATATCGCATGAGTTTATACGCGTGAGACCTTCCAATTGAAGCACATTCTGATTTATGGTGCATTCTAACGGAGGTGCAACTTACCCTGAAACGAATCGCCGGGGACCTCTCGAAATTTATGGCGAATTCTACTGGAAATGCAACCTACTTGTTGTATGTTCCTCTTGAAATGCAACCTACCAATTGAAGTGCCGAATACTGGAAATGCAACCTACCAATTGAAGTGCCGAATACTTGAAGTTCAACCTTCCACTTAAATTACAACCTGTTTAAAGTGCAGCCCACTGGAGATGTAGCCTACTAATGGAAGAGAATCCTGCTTGCAGAGTGTCTTGTTTGCATTACTTTCTATAAGTTTTTTTGCATATATAAAATATATCGCCTACCTTTGTATCGGCCTCCGATATAACGGTGCCCGGAGTAAAGGATAATGATATGACAAATACTGAAGACAACATTGTATTGACAGAAGCTGTCTTTTACACTTTGCTGGCTTTGCATACGCCGCTTCACGGATATGGGATCATGCAGGAGACCAAAAGACTGACCGACGGTAGACTTGTCCTGTCGGCCGGGACTCTCTATGGGGCCATTTCTTCCATGCTGGAAAAAGGTTGGATAAAAGCCCTGCCGGCGGCAGAAGACAGTCGTCGCAAAGAATATGAAATAACAGAAACCGGCAGAATGGCCGTAAGTAAGGAACTTGCCCGGTTACGTGAACTTGTGGAAAATGGTGAAAAGATCATTAATGTTAATTTATAGGAATGAAGACAAAAAATGTTAGAAAGATCTTCTTTTTATGGGAATACGAAAAAGAAGAGAACTGGATCAACCAGATGGCTGAAGACGGATGGATGCTCATCCGGACCGGATTCAGAAAATATGTGTTTGAAAAAGGAACACCGGGAGAATACACATACCGGCTGGAGTTACTGGAGAAAGATATGCATTCTCCGGAAAGCAGATCCTATCTTGATTTTTTGCGGGAAACCGGGATAGAGGTCGTTGGTGAATGCATCAACTGGGTGTATCTCCGCTGCAAAACGGACGATTGCCGGTTTGACCCGGCAAACAGGCCTTTATATAATCTCACACACATGCTCAAGATCCAAGACTTTTTCAACAAACTCAGACATGCTTTTGTTGTGGTCATAGCCCTATGTCTTGTTGCCATCTTCAGCCTGGAACATCTGGAATCCGTTCCTGTTGTTGAGTTTTTTAAGGGATTTTGCGTAGGGATGAGCTTTGGCACCTCCGTTCTTATACTTTTGGCATCACCCTATCTTAACAGGATAAACAAAAAAGTGAAAGCGGCCATCAAAGATCTGTACACCTGCAACTAATATGGAATCTTTGGCGCACAAATGTGGGTCTGTGGCGCAGTCAAACTCCATTTGAAATCAGTCCAGCTTCAGTACGGCCATGAAGGCTGTTTGAGGTACTTCTACGTTGCCTATCTGGCGCATGCGGCGTTTGCCTTTTTTCTGTTTTTCCAGGAGTTTGCGTTTGCGGGTGATGTCGCCGCCGTAGCATTTGGCTGTTACGTCTTTGCGGACGGCCTTGACGGTTTCACGGGCGATGATCTTGGCTCCGATGGCGGCCTGGATGGCTATGTCAAATTGCTGGCGGGGGATGAGTTCTTTTAGTTTTTCACACATTTTCCGGCCAAAGTTGTAGGAATGTCCGCGATGGATCAGGCTGGAGAGCGCGTCTACGGGTTCACTGTTCAGCAGGATGTCCAGTTTTACCAGGTCCGCTTTTTCGTACCCCGTAAGATGGTAGTCAAATGAAGCATACCCGCGTGATACGCTTTTGAGCTTATCGTAAAAATCAAAGACGATCTCGGACAAAGGCATTTTAAAAGTTAATTCTACCCGGTCCGAGGTCAGGTAGTGCTGATTGGTCAACACGCCTCTTTTGTCCAGGCACAATTTCATAATAACTCCGAAATATTCGGCTTTGGAAATCACCTGGGCACGGATATATGGTTCTTCAATGGAGTCAATTAATGTGGATGGCGGCAAGCCGGACGGGTTGTGTACATCAATTTTCTCTCCTTTTGTTGTGTACACTATATAGGAAACGTTGGGAACAGTAGTGACCACATCACAGTCAAATTCACGGAACAGCCGCTCCTGTACGATCTCCATATGCAATAACCCCAGGAACCCGCATCGGAAACCAAATCCAAGAGCCAGTGAAGATTCCGGTTCAAAAGTCAGAGAGGCGTCATTGAGTTGCAATTTTTCCAGGGCTGTGCGCAGGTCTTCATATCCGTCGGTATCTACCGGGTACAAACCGGCAAACACCATGGGCTTTACTTCCTCGAACCCGGCTATGGCTTGTTTACAAGGTCTGGCTACCTGGGTAATTGTATCCCCCACTTTCACTTCGGAAACGGTTTTTATTCCCGATATAATATAACCCACATCTCCTGTTTTGATCTCTTTACGCGGTATCATTTTCATCTTCAGAATCCCTACTTCATCCGCTTCGTACACTTTCCCGGTGTTGAAAAACTTCACTTTTTCTCCTTGCGCCACAGAACCGTTCATCACCCGGAAATAGGCAATGATCCCCCGGAAAGGATTAAAGACCGAGTCAAAGATCAGTGCCTGTAGCGGCGCCTGGGGATCCCCGACCGGTGCAGGAATGCGATCAACAATGGCTTCCAGCACTTCCGGAACACCTTCCCCGGTCCGGGCGCTGGTACACAGCACCTCTTCCGGCCGGCATCCCAACAATTCCACCACCTGGTCCCGTACCGTTTCCACCATGGCCGAATCCATGTCAATTTTATTAATGACCGGAATGATCTCCAGGTTATGGGAAATGGCCAGGTATAAATTGGATATGGTCTGCGCCTGCACACCCTGTGTGGCATCCACCACCAGCAAAGCCCCTTCACAAGAAGCGATAGCCCGGGATACTTCGTATGAAAAATCCACGTGTCCCGGAGTATCCAGCAGGTTCAACACATAGTTCTCCCCTCCGGAAACATAATCCAGTTGGATAGCATGGGATTTAATGGTAATACCCTTCTCCCTTTCCAGATCCATATTGTCCAGAACCTGGGCTTCCATATCCCTTTGCTCCACGGTATGGGTAAGCTCCAGCAAACGGTCTGCCAACGTACTTTTCCCGTGATCTATATGGGCAATTATGCAGAAATTTCTGATGTTCTTCATAAGTGGCGCAAAGGTAATTATTATTTTTATCTTTGCAGGAAATCAAAGCAGAGACAGCATGAACCAAAAAATCTCCTATTCCATCCCGGACCTCACATCACAGATCCGCCGGGATATCATTCGTATGGTCACCGCCGCCAAAAGCGGGCACCCCGGAGGATCCCTGGGCAGCGCCGATTTTCTCACCGTTTTGTTTGCCGAGTTCCTGGATCAGGATCCGGCTCAATGGCGTCGCGACGGCCAGAACATGGATATGTTCTTCCTTTCCATAGGACACATTTCCCCTCTGTATTACAGCCTGTTAGCCCGTATGGGTTATTTCCCGGTCAAAGAATTGGCCTCTTTCCGTCAACTCGGCTCAAGACTGCAGGGCCATCCCAGCGTGGAAAACGGATTGCCCGGAATTCACGTAGCCAGCGGTTCCCTGGGACAAGGACTTTCCATTGCCTGCGGAGCCGCTTTAAGCAAACGCCTTGCCGGTGATCCCCACCGGGTATATGTTTTGATGGGAGACGGCGAAAGCGAAGAAGGCCAGGTATGGGAAGGCGCTATGTTTGCTGCCCACCACAAGATCTCCAACCTGATTGCCATAACCGACTGGAACGGACAACAAATTGACGGTCCTGTGGACGAGATAGGCGGTGTTGGAGATTTGAATGCCAAATGGACCGCCTTTGGATGGCGTGTTTTGGAATGCGACGGCCACAACCCGGATGATATCCGCAAAGCCTACCGAATGGCAGCAGAGGCCGGCGACAAACCGGTTATGATCCTGATGCACACCAATATGGGACAGGGCGTGGATTTTATGACCGGATCCCATAAATGGCACGGGAAAGCCCCTTCGGCCGAGCAGGAAGCCCTTGCGTTGGCACAATTAAAGGAAACTCTGGGAGATTATTAATGCACTGAACGATTATGACGAATACTGGAAATAAAGATACCCGTTCCGGCTTTGGTGCCGGACTTTACGAACTGGGAACCCTCAACCCGAACGTGGTTGCTTTGTGCGCCGATTTGATCGGCTCGCTGAAAATGGAAAAATTTGCCGAGGCCTACCCCGACCGTTTTTTTCAAACCGGAATTGCCGAGGCCAACATGATGGGTGTGGCAGCCGGCCTGGCTGTCACAGGCAAGATCCCCTTTGCCGGAACGTTTGCCGAGTTTGCCACCGGCCGTGTGTACGACCAGCTGCGGCAGTCTGTCTGTTATTCGCAGGCAAACGTGAAGATCGCCGCCTCACATGCAGGCATCACCCTGGGTGAAGACGGAGCGACCCACCAGACCATGGAAGATTTGGCCCTGGCCCGGGCGTTGCCCCATATGGCTGTGATCAATCCCTGTGACTACAACCAGACGCGACTGGCCACCCTGGCTGCAGCCCAATGGGAAGGCCCCCTGTACCTGCGTTTTGGAAGGCCTTCCGTACCTAATTTCACCCCCGAGGACGGGCCCTTTGAAATTGGCAAAGCCTGGTTGATCCAGCCCGGTGAAGACCTAACCATCCTGGCCACCGGCCATCTTGTATGGGAAGCCTATGAAGCCCTTAAGGTTCTGGCCCAAAAAGGGATCCGGGCCGAGTTGATCAATATTCACACCATCAAACCCCTGGATGAAAAGGCAATTATTGAATCCGCCCGTAAGACCGGTGCCGTGGTTACTGCGGAAGAACACCTGGTTACCGGAGGACTCGGAGAAGCCGTTGCCGGCCTGCTGGCCCGTCACCACCCCGTACCTATGCGCATGGTTGCCATGGAAGAGGGATTCGGACAAAGCGGAACGCCCCGGGAACTGCTGGATCTCTACGGACTCAATGCCGCCGGTATTGTAGCAAAAGCAAGTGAACTCAGACTCAGATAAAGAATTAAGGTCGTGGTGTGAAAGCGGACAATACGAACGCGCTTTCAGTGAAATTGTACACTTGTACAGTCAGCGTTTGTATTGGCATATTCGTAAAATGGTACTTCTGCACGACGATGCGGATGACGTGCTGCAAAACACCTTGATAAAAGCCTGGACCGGATTGCCTTCTTTCCGTTGGCAATCACAGTTGTTTACCTGGCTGTATCGTATTGCGACCAACGAAGTCCTGACGTTCCTTAAAAAAAGCAAATCCCTGCAACAGGTCCCGCTGGAAGACCGGTTGGACGCAGATCCGGAGCTGTTCAACGGAGATGAACTGCAAAAAGCTTTGCAGAAAGCCATCCTGAGCCTTCCTCCAAAACAGCGACTGGTATTCAATATGCGTTATTTTGACGAGATCAAATACGAAGACATGTCGCGTATTCTGGGCACTTCCCAGGGTGCGTTGAAAGCGTCGTACCATCATGCCGCCTCCAAAATACAGGAAATGCTTAAAGAACTGCTACTTTAAACCTTTTGAACCGGGCAACATCTAACACATATAATATGAGCGAAAAAACGTTATATGATCCTCATCTGAAAGAGAACCCCTTCCGGGTTCCCGCCGGTTACTTTAAACAGGTGGAAGCCCGTTGGGCTAACGGGGCATTGCCGGATCGAAGGGAGTTGCCGGACCAGAGGGAACGGGAACTGCCGGATCGGGACCTGTCCGGAAACGGAAAGGGCAGGCGTTTTATTCGCTTGCTCCGTCCCCAACTGCAACTTGCCGCTGCTTTTATACTGCTCTTTGGTATTGGCTATTTACTCCTGTTGATAACCGGCAGGAACGAAACACAACAAATGCAAACCGAAGAACTTTCCGTTTTAAGCGAGTGGTCCAACCTTGGTCTGGATCACAGAAAGGTGTCCAATCTGATCCTGGATGATCTTTTTGAAGAAAACCAGACGACTACCGTTATCGATCCGGACATAGAAGACCTGATCGATTATATGGATTACCCGGGTTTTGATCCGGTTAATTTAGCATTAAACACAGAGAATGAATAAATCATTTGCCATGAACCGTTGTTTACTAGTTATTTTATTGAGCTTTTTGCCATTATGGACTATAGCCCAGGATGCACGCCCTCATAAAACCGACCAGGAACGCAGGGCCGAAAGGGAAGCCATCCGGGCCCAGAAGGTCGCTTTTATCACACAGGAAGTAGGTCTTACGGCAGAAGATGCCGAAAAATTCTGGCCGCTTTACAACGAATTGGAACAAAAAGTAATGGAGGTAGGACACGAACGTGGACGGTCAAAAGCAGAAATGTACCGTTTGCTGGAACCATTCAATTACAATAATTCCGGTAAAGGCACCGAACCTGCCGGCGTGTCGCAGGGCCGCAGCAAGACCGGAGACCATCGCGCCCCCGCTCAACCTGTTTTCCTGGAAGAACACCCAAAAGGACCTCCTCCGCCCATTGACAAATTGCTGGAATCGTATATCCTGACTTTTGAAAAAGAAACCCGTTTACGCAGTGAATACCATCAGAAGTTCCTGAAGGTCTTGACCGCCGAACAGGTGGCTCGTCTTTACCTGGCTGAAGAACGTTTTAGCAATAAGCTGTTCCGGGATTACATAGACAATAAGCTGGAGCAAAAGAGCAGGTAGGCGCTTTCTATGCCCACAAATAAAAATCTTTTACCAGTTGCACGTATTGCGCACTAATTTGGTTTCCGTTGCTTTCGTAAATTATCAGATCCTCCCGGACCGGGAGGATTTCCTTATATCCGGTTTGTAACAAAACTCTAACGACCGGTTTGCCGGGCCGTGTAAATACACGTGTTATTCTGTGCGGAAACATAGGTTTTTCCAAAGAACGTGCTTCTTTCAGAAACACAGTAGCACCGTCTTCCGGCAGTATTACAGCAAATACACCCTGTGGAGAAAGGATCCCGGAAACGCCTTTTACCAACATTTTCAAAGACAGGCTGTCCGGGTGGCTGTGACGGGCCAGGGCACGGCGCTTGTTTTCAGGCAACATAGATTGGGAAAAATACGGGGGATTGCTGATTATCAGATCGTATGGGGCAGATGGTACAAAAGTGCTAAAATCACACCGGGAAACGTTTATTCTTCCGGCCCAGGGTGAACGGGTTGCATTTTCTGCGGCTTCTGCGACCGATTCGTCATCTATATCAACAGCATCAATGACAGCTTCCTGAAAACGCTGCGCCATCATCAAGGCCAGTATGCCGCATCCGGTACCAATATCCAGTATCCGGGAAGGCTCCCTCACATCCTTCTTTGCCCACGCCCCCAGCATGACGCTGTCGGTATTGACGTGCATAGAAGAACGTTCGTGATGAACGGAAAACTGTTTAAAACGGAAAGGTTCCACGCTACGGGATAAATAGTCCGTCACGCATGGTCAGGCTGCGGTCACTCATGCCGGCCAATGACTGATCGTGAGTTACCATAATTATGGTTTGACCATAGGTGTCGCGCAACCGGAAAAATAATTTATGAAGTTCTTCCTTGTTATGGGAATCCAGATTTCCCGAAGGCTCGTCGGCCAGGATCACTTTGGGGTGATTGACCAATGCCCGTGCTACAGCTACGCGTTGCTGTTCGCCTCCGCTCAATTCTGCGGGTTTGTGTTCCCGGCGGTGTTCCAGGCCCAGGAATTCCAGCAGTTCAGCAGCTCTTTTACGCACCTCTCTTACAGGATCCCCGGCTATGAATCCCGGAATACATACGTTTTCCAGGGCAGTGAACTCGGGTAACAGATGGTGGAATTGAAAAACAAATCCAATGTGTTTGTTGCGAAAATCGGCCAGTTTATCTTTTCTCAATTCGCAAACGGGCGTGTCTCCAATCCATACTTGTCCTGAATCGGGACGTGTCAACGTACCCAGAACCTGCAGGAAAGTAGTTTTACCCGCTCCGCTGGCACCTGTAATACAAACCACTTCGGCAGGTGCAACTTCCAGGGAAACCCCTTTAAGAACCTGCACACTGCCGAAAGATTTGGTAATATGTTCCGCTTTTATCATTTGTTGCGGAAAATTGTTTATTCGTCTTTTTCTTCCTCTTCGTATTCTTTCAGGAGTTTGTCCTGAACATCAGAAGGCACCTGGGCATATTCCAGGAAATTCATGGTAAAGCTGGCACGACCGGAAGTCAGGGAGCTGAGCGTGGTGGAATATTTATTCAACTCGGCAAGGGGAACCCTGGCTTTCAGGATCTGGAAGCCTTTTTCACTGCTCATTCCCTCAATGAGGGCACGGCGGTTCTGCAAATCGCTCATCACATCTCCCATACAGTCCGAGGGAACAAGAACTTCTACCATGTATATGGGCTCCATGATCTTGGGTCCGGCTTTTTTGAAGGCGTCTTTAAAGGCGTTCCTTCCGGCCAGTTTGAATGAGATCTCGTTGGAGTCTACCGGGTGCATTTTCCCATCGTATACAAAACATTTGATGTCACGGGCATAAGAACCGGTCAACGGACCTTCTTCCATTTTTTCCATGATCCCTTTCAGAATGGCAGGCATAAAACGACCATCAATGGAGCCGCCCACTATACAGTTGTAATAAATGAGTTTTCCGCCCCAGTCCATATCGTAATCTTCCCTTCCTTTTATATTGAGGACCAATTCTTTCCCCTCTACTTTAAACCGGTTGTTTTCCGGAGCTCCCTCAACAAACGGTTCAATAAGCAAATGCACTTCTCCAAACTGGCCGGCACCTCCGGATTGTTTTTTATGGCGGTAGCTTGACGCAGCCATTTTGGTAATTGTTTCACGGTAGGGGATCTTGGGTGCAATCAGATCCACTTCCATTTTATGGGTATTATTGATGTGCCATTTAAGGGTATTGATGTGGTGTTCACCCTGTCCGCTTACAATAACCTGTTTGAGCTCTTTGGAATATTCCACTCCTATGGTGGGATCTTCGGCAGAGGCTTTGTTCAGAATTTCACCCAGTTTTTCGTCGTCCTTTTCCGATTTGGCTTTAATGGCTGTGCGGAATTTGGCGGGAGGGAATGAGATGGGTTCAAATTCCCAATCTTTTCCGTTGCCATTGAGTGTATGATTAGAACGGGCACTCTTCAGTTTTACGGTACAACCCATATCCCCGGCTACCAGTTCAGTGACTTTGTCACGTTTTTTACCGGCTGCCACAAAAAGACCCGAGATCCTTTCCTTGCCGCCGTTATTGGCATTGATCAAATCCAGAGACTCGGTGATCTTGCCTGACATAACGCGGAAAAATGCAACGTCGCCCAGATGTTGTTCCTGTGTTGTTTTGTAGATGTACAGGGAAGGGGCCCCTTTTACGTCACAGGGAACCTCTTCACCGGATACGGTTTTGCTGCTTGTCAATCCCGGATGGGGAGCGATAAGGGTAATGAGTTCCATCAAACGTTTCACCCCAATATCCTTTTTACCGGAAACAATTACAAGCGGCATGATCTCGCATTTGCTGAATCCAATGATCAAACCCTGTATGATCTCATCCGGAGTCAGAGCTCCGTTCTCAAAGAATTTTTCCATCAACGGCTCGTCGGCTTCGGCAGCGCGTTCCGCCAATTCAGAATGCATGGATTCGGCCTTGTCTTTGTATTCGGCCGGAATATCCAGTTCTTCACGAGTTCCGTTTGCATCGTTAAAACGATACATTTTCATTTTTACTACATCAACAAAGGAATTGAACCCGGCTCCTGCTTCTATGGGGAACTGAACGGGACATACTTTGTTGCCAAAAGCTTCGTGCAATGAATCCAGGCAGGCGTCCCAGTTGGCTTTTTCATGATCCAGCTGGCTTACGGCAAGAAAAAGGGGTTTGTTATGCTTTTCGGCATAACGGGAGAAAATTTCCGTTCCTACTTCCACGCCGTGTTGTCCGTTTACAAGCATTACACCTGAATCAGCAACCCTGAAAGCAGATATCAGACCGCCTATGAAATCGTCAGAGCCCGGAGTATCTATGAAATTCAATTTATGATCCTCGTATTCTGTATAGAAAAGCGTAGGATAAATGGATCTCTGATACAATTGTTCAATTTCCGTATTGTCGCATACGGTGTTTTTGGCTTCAACAGTCCCACGGCGGTCAATCACTTTGCCTTCCATCATCATGGCTTCAGCAAGGGTGGTCTTTCCGGATTTGGTATTACCCATCAGTACCACGTTGCGAAGTTGTTCTGTAGTATAAGTTTTCATTAAGTCAATATGTTTATTTGTTGTTTTACGGGATAATACAGGGCGACAAAGGTAATAATTTTTCCTTTACCTTTGTATATATGTATTTTCCTTTGCTTCCCCATTTTCAGGCGGACAGACAAGAGGCCGGCTGCGATGAAGCCGGCAGGGGATGCCTGGCGGGACCGGTTTATGCCGCAGCGGTAATTCTTCCTCCGGGGTTCAATGATCCTTTATTACAGGATTCTAAGCTGATGAGTCCAAAACAACGTCTGGAAGTAAGGGATCATATCCTGGAAACGGCCGTCAGCTGGGGTGTGGCTTGTTGCTCTCCCCTTGAGATAGATCAATGGAACATTCTGAGAGCTTCTATAACTGCGATGCACCGGGCCCTGGATCGGCTGATGGTTGTACCTGACTTTATTCTGGTAGACGGGAACCGCTTTTATCCGTACCATTCTCAAGGCGGCGAGCCTATATTAAGCCCGGTAATTCCCCACCGCTGTATTGTAAAGGGCGACCGCAAATATGCTGCCATTGCAGCAGCCTCTGTCCTGGCTAAAACATTTCGTGACGAGTACATGATGGAACAGGATTTGCTGTATCCCCAATACGGATGGAAAGTCAATAAAGGGTACCCTACCGTTAAACACAAAAAAGCCATCCTGGAATATGGTCTGACAAGCCTTCACCGGAAAACTTTTTCTTGTCTTTTATGATTACCTTTGCAGGATTATTTTCGCTTACTACAACTTAATAAGTATATCTCACATGAAAAAGATCACCTACCTCTTGTGCACTTTGTTGCTTTTAGGCAGCACGGTTCGTGCCGACGAAGGAATGTGGCTCCTGCCGCTCCTGGAAAAAATGAATATTAAAAACATGAAAGATGCCGGACTTGCCCTGGATGCACAGGACATTTACGACATTAACCATTCCAGCCTGAAAGATGCCATTGTAATCTTTGGGGGCGGTTGTACCGGGGAAGTAGTTTCCGGAGAAGGTTTGCTGCTGACCAATCACCATTGCGGTTACGGCGTTATCCAGGCTTTGAGCAGCGTGGAGCACAATTACCTGAAAGACGGTTTCTGGGCTAAAAACAGGGAAGAAGAAATCCCGGCTCCCGGGTTGAGGGTAATATTTATGGAGCGCATGACAGACGTTACCAAAGAGGTGTTGTCTGTACTGGATACATGTACCACAGAAGAAAGCCGCATGGCTACGGAGGCCAAAGTGACTCGGGAATGGGGAAACAACGTGAAAGAAGAAAACCCGAATGCTTCGGGCAGGCTGTACAGTATGTACGGCGGGAACCAGTATTACCTGGTGGTTTATAAAACTTATACTGACGTCCGTTTTGTAGGAGCACCTCCTTCCTCCATCGGAAAATTCGGTGCCGACACGGACAACTGGATGTGGCCCCGTCACACCTGTGATTTTTCTATGTTCCGTATCTATGCAGGGGCAGACAATGAACCTGCAGATTATTCTCCGGAAAACCAACCGTACCGTCCAAAACAATTCCTTCCTGTAAGCCTGAAAGGCGTTCAACAGGGTGATTTTGTGATGACACTGGGATACCCCGGCACGACTACCCGTTATATGACTTCTGTGGAAGTGGAGCGCCAGGAACAGTTGACCAATAACATTGGAATTGAAGTCCGGACCCTGCGTCAGGACATATTACTGGAAGATATGCTGGCCGATCCCAAAGTACAACTTCAGTATGCCAGCAAATATTCCGGCAGTACCAATGCCTGGAAAAAATGGACCGGCATGAACGAAACCTTTGAAAAACTTAATGTGAAAAGCAGAAGGGGTATGGAGGAAGAAGCTTTTTCCAATTGGGTGAATGCCAATAAAAAACGCCGTGAAAAATACGGGACTGCCCTGAGCGATATTGAAGAAGCCATTAAGGGTCAATGGGATATGGTATATGTCAGTCGCTATTTGAGCGAAGCCCTGCGTAATATTGAGCTTGCTTCTTTTGCATCGCGGGCTGCCCGCATGATAGACAGAAGAGGGGAAGACGGAAGCGTAAATACGGACGGATTGCAAGCGCAGGCAACACGGTTTTTTACCAATTACAACGCTCCTACAGATGTAAAAGTGGCCAAGGCCATGCTGAAACTGTATGCTTCGCGGGTGGATAAAGAGCATTATCCTTCTGTCTATCAAACAATTGAAAACGAATACTCCGGCAACATAGATGCGTACGTGGAAAACCTTTTTGAAAAAAGTCTTTTTGTTTCTGCCGAAAGGGTCAATTGCCTGATAGACTGTTTATCTGCAGAAAACACGCGTGATGCCGCCCTGGAAGAAATTGCCAATGATCCTGCCGTCATACTGGGAATGTCCGTAGAGGCCAAAAACGCCGAATGCCAGGCAGCCATAGCTCCTTTCAACACACAATATGAACGCGGACACCGGAACTTCATAGCCGGTATGATGGAAATGAATAAAGGGGAAGCCATGTATCCGGACGCCAATTTTTCCATGCGCCTTACTTATGGTAACGTCTTAAATTACAGGCCTAAAGATGGGGTTATCTATGATTATTACACCACTTTGACAGGGGTAATGGAAAAGGAAGACCCCGATAACTGGGAATTCGTGGTACCCGAAAAACTGAAACAACTGTACAACAATAAAGATTACGGACAATACGCCGACCCCGGAAAAGAAGTTGTTACCGGGTTTATTGCCAACACAGATATCACCGGAGGCAATTCGGGATCACCCGTTGTCAACGCCCACGGGGAACTCATTGGGCTGGCTTTTGACGGCAACTGGGAGTCGATGAGCGGCGACGTTATTTTTGAACCCGAATTGCAGCGTTGTATTGCCGTAGATATCAGGTACGTGTTGTTTATTATTGACAAATACGGAGAAGCAGGCTACCTGCTTGAAGAAATGGATATTAGAAAATAGAAGAAATGACAAAGATAGATTATGCGGCCATGAAGCCGACTGCCCCACAGGCAGGGAAGAAAAAAGAAGAAAAAGAAACGCCTGTAATTGACGGTATGAAAGCCGTAAAAAATGTCATTGCCATAGCCAGCGGCAAAGGCGGAGTGGGAAAATCCACCGTAGCAGTTAACCTGGCCGTGGCACTGGCACTGGAAGGGTATAGTGTAGGGCTTGCCGATGCCGATATTTACGGTCCCTCCATTCCCACCCTTACCGGAACAACCGACCAGCGACCGGGCGTGGACGTCATTGATGAGAACACGCAGGTATTTGAGCCTCTGGAAAAATACGGGGTAAAATGGATTTCCATAGGTTATTTTGCCAAACCCGAACAGGCCCTGATCTGGCGCGGCCCGATGGCCAGCAATGCCCTCAAACAGCTATTGCAACAGACAAAATGGGGCGAGTTGGACTTCCTGCTAATAGACCTTCCTCCCGGAACCGGGGACATTCATCTGAGCCTGATGCAGGACCTTCCGCTGACAGGCGGGATAGTTGTTACCACCCCGCAACAGGTCTCGGTAAGCGATGTGGAAAAATGCCTGAATATGTTTTACCACCCGAACCTGAATAAAAAAGTATTTGGTATTGTCGAGAATATGGCCTGGTTTACACCGGAAGAATTGCCGGAAAATAAATATTATATTTTCGGGAAAGGCGGCGCTGCAAAACTTGCCGAAAAATACAACCTGCCCGTGTTAGCGGAAATTCCTCTTATTCAGGGTGTTTGTGACCGGGGAGATGCCGGTATTCCGGTGGCCAACGACAAAAATGCCGCAGGTGATGCTTTTAAAGATCTGGCAGGAAAATTGATTTCTCTGTTGGTGTAAAGCAGCCAATCATTCCTTAAATGCGTCTTTGTGCTATGAAAAAGATCCTGACATTACTGGCCACGGCCACCGCTTTTATGCTTCTGAACAGTTGCAAACCTGAAGTGCCGTTTATTGAAGCCAGTCCCACCACTGTTTCCTTTACCCAGGAAGGAGGAACTCAAAACATCAGTTTATCCACCAACAGCATGTCCTGGACGGCTTCCGTCTCGGGGAAAGGGTTTGCAGTCTCTCCGGCCAAGGGCTCGGGAAACGCCACCCTTCAGTTGACGGCAGCTGCGTCCACATCGTCCTCGGATCAGACCGGAACGCTGACCATCAAGAGCGGCACCATGCAGGCAACTGTCTCCATTTCACAAAGCGCACGAAATACACTTATTGTAGGCGGTACCACCACAGCTGTCGAGGCTGCCGGAGGAACATATACCGTTACCCTGCAATACAATACTGCCTATACAGTAGAGGTTTCCGCAGCCGCAAAATCCTGGATCCAATACGTGGGGACCAAAGCATTGTCTTCGGGATCCCTGGAGTTCCTGGTGGCTCCCAATACAGGTGCTGCCCGTTCTGGACAGGTAACTGTAAGGGATAACGCAGGTATAGCTCAGTCACAGACTCTTACGTTCAACCAGGCCGAAGATCCACGCAGAACGGCTCTTGTAGAAATATACGAGTCTTTGGACGGGGACAATTGGGATGATGAAAAGAAGGTCAATTGGAACAGTACTGAACCCGTTCAGAGCTGGGAAGGCGTCACTATGGAAGACGGGAAGATCACAGGATTGGATTTGAACGGATTTGGGTTGAACGGATCATTGCCTTCAGCTATAGGAACACTGACAGACCTGGTGACACTGGATTTGGGATCCAATCCCGGTTTGACCGGAGCACTTCCCGAAGAAACGGGGGACCTGGCTAACCTGGAAACTTTCCGTGCCGTGACAACCGGACTGGAGGGCGGCCTGCCGGCTTCTATGGGAAATCTGATCAAGCTTTCTTGCCTGAATATTGGTAACAACAATATGGAAGGCCGGATCCCTGAATCCTGGGAAGGAATGACCGCAATGCAGGATTTTGCCCTTTTCGGAACCGGTATTCAAAGCCCGCTGCCCAAAACCATCTTTACAGCCTGGACCCATTTAGGTTCCTTTATTATGCACAGCAATCCCGGACTGACGGGAACACTGCCTCCGCAGCTTGGTCAAATAACCACGGATAACAGTACATTAATCATACAATTACACGATTGTAATTTCACCGGCGGGATTCCCGAAGAATGGGCCTCTATTCCCGGTGTCTGTACGCAATTGTATCTGTACGGGAATAAATTGACCGAACAAATACCCCTGGCTATCCAGAACCACCCATCCTGGGAATATTGGGATGATTACCTGCCAGAAACCGATATTCATTATTTGCGGACCCAGCAAAACGGGGTTTTCCTGGGACTGGAGCCCGTCCCCGATGCACAACGGGATCGTTTGATGGTCCTGTATGACCAGCTGGACGGTGCAAACTGGACAAAAGGAGACAACTGGAACACCCAGGAAGACATTTCCACATGGGAAGGGGTTACTGTTGAAAATGAGGCCATTACCGGGCTGAATTTGAACGATTTCGGGCTTAAAGGTCAACTTCCTGAGGAAATTGGGGATTTCACTTCCCTGCGTACGCTGAATCTGGGGAACAACCCGGATCTGGCCGGATCGCTACCTGAAAGTATGGGGAACCTGGGAGAACTAAGAACATTTTTAGCAACGGAAACGGATTTGTCCGGCACGTTGCCCGGATCTATGGGTGACCTGGTAAAACTGACAGAACTCAGACTTGCCGGCAACCGGATAAGCGGAACGATTCCCCAAACATGGGCAGGGATGAGTGCCCTGAGTATTTTTGAATTGTCCGGAACGGGCATTCAAAGTCCGCTCCCGGAGGATTTGTTTACTCAATGGACCCATATCACCGACTTCCTGCTCTTTGACAATCCCGGATTAACCGGTGTATTGCCCGTTGATATAGGGGAAATGACAACCACCGGGGATCATTTGAACATTCATTTGTACAACAACAATTTTGAAGGCGGGATCCCGGCATCCTGGGCAGGTCTTCCTGAAGTATGCACACAGCTTTACCTGTATAATAACCGTTTAACGGAACCCATTCCTACCGCTTTGATAGAACATCCGTCCTGGGACAACTGGAATGCTTACAAACCGGGAACAGGTATTCATTACCTGAGAACCCAGCAAAACGGAGTTTTCCTGGAGCTGGAAGGTGTTTTACCCACTTTGAGTGAGGTGACGGTTACCGAATTGCTGTATAACAAGATCAGTGTTCAGGCAACCGTGATAAAACAAGGAAGTGACCAGGTAACCGAGAGGGGATTCATTTTGAACACGACCACCCGGAAAACGGGTTCCGGAACGGGAACTTTTTCGGCGGATTTCACACAAAACATTGTGGAAAATACCGTTTATACAGTAAAAGCTTTTGCCACCAACTCTGCAGGAACGGTATACAGCCCGGAAATTACGGTAACCACACCGCTCTACAATCAGCTTGACGTTACTTTTATTGATTCTGAGGGCGAAGAAATTGTATATGCCGATGTATATTTAAAACGTATTTCCGACCAAACGGTGAATCCATGGGAAACAACTAATACTACTTTCACCAGCCAAACCGCCGTGCCCTCTTTGACAAATGATCCCCAAAAAGATATTTTGCGTTCGACCGCCTTGTGGATTACTTCATATCTGAGACCTTACAGGGAAGAGATCAGGGACAATCTTTTAGCTATAAAAGCAAATCAATATTTTCAACCGGCAACACGCAGTACTTCTGTTATACGTGCCGGTGAAACGGAATACGATTACAAAACATATACTAACACCGAGGGCCAAATAACTATTAAAAACCTCATCCCCGGTACTTACGGAGTCCGCTTGGTTAAAGGGAGTCTTGTGAAGGACTTCTATACAATTCTGACCGTTCCGGAAGGATTTACCAGTAAGAACGTGGAAAACGTGCCGTTATTGCCTTCCACCTCCAGTACCGTGGCTCTCTTTGAACAACAACCGGGAATTAAGCCTTTTTCTTCCCCGGGTGCCGATGACGATGTTATAATCTTAACTCAAATGTCTTCTGACTGTATGGAAGCATATACAGGAAAGATTATGGAAAACATAATGCTCTTCCCAATGGACACAACTTCATCAATGATGATTGTGGCCAATAACATAGAGCAGTTAGAAGAAATCTACGAGACCTTTTTATCTATTACTGATCAGGAAGGTAATCCCAATCCGGATATAGATCCTACGCTTTATATTAATTTCATAGAACATCTTGCCCGGCGTATCATTTTGGTACAGAATGTTATTCCCGGACAAACCAATCTTATTCCACAAGACACGAATAACATTAAAAGAGTCTTTATTGAAGGATTAAAAACAAGTGAATACTGGAGTCTATTGCAAACCTTTGGTATTACTGAATACTACAATATAAAGATAAACGAGGGAGAAGAGCTGATCCTTAATCTTTTGATCCAACAACAAGGTACGAAGCCGGTTCTGATGACAGATGGAAATGGCCCTGCAAAAACAGGTGGTAATCTCCTGACGCTGACTTCTGATGATTCCGTTAGGGACCTTTCCCAATTGGGCTACAACGGGAACTGGCACCTGGGGGTTACGGTAAAATAAGATCTATAAAAACGATGGCAATGGCCACCGGTGCCACGTAACGAATGATAAAATAATACGCGCGAAACAGGGTACCCTTTAAGGTGCCCTGATTTGTAAATTCCTGGTAAACCAGGGATTTCTTCATATACCATCCTACAAAGATCACGATGGAAAGGCCGCCCAAAGGGAGCAGTATATTTGCCGAGAGGTAATCAAAGAAATCGAAAATAGATTTTCCGAAAATCGTAACATTTTTCAGAACTCCCTGCGAAAGGGAACTCAGAGAAGCAAAAACGGTAACGATAACCGTAATCGCTGAAACGGCTATTATTCGTTTTAATTTGAGTTTTTCCGTTACATAAGCGGTTATGACTTCCAGCAGAGAAATGACCGATGTGATGGCGGCAATGAGCAGGATAATGAAAAACATAACGGCAAATACGTTCCCCAGGGGGATCTGCGCAAATATGCGGGGTAAAACAATAAACACCAGACCGGGACCTTCCTGGGGGGATATCCCGAAGGCAAAAACGGCGGGCATAATGGCTAATCCTGCCAGCATGGCAAAAAGCGTATCGGACAGAGCTGTTGAGAACGAAAGTTTTGTAAGGTTTTCTTTATCCGGGACATAGGAACCATAGGTTATCAGACAACCCATCCCAAGGCTGAGGGAGAAAAAGGCCTGCCCCAGTGCCGCAAGCACCACCGTTGTATTTATCTTGGAAAAATCGGGTTTTATTAAAAACGATATCCCTTCGCCGGCTCCTGGCAATGTAACGGAACGCACCATCAAAATGACTATCATCAAAAACAGAAAAGGCATCATGATCCTGGAATACTTTTCAATACCTTTTTTTATTCCGCACATCACTATAAAAGCACAGACGATCATAAAAACAACAGTCCAGACTATGGGTCGTACAGGAGAAGTCACCATGGTTGTAAACTGGCTTTCCAGGGCAGATATATCGGGTTTGGAAAATATATGAATCACGGAACGTACCAGGTAGTCCAGGGTCCAACCTCCTACCACCGTATAGAAAGCCAAAATGGCAAAAGCAGCCAATACCCCCACAATCCCTATACCGCTCCATGCTGTCTTAGGGGCCAGAACCTGGAATGCCTTTACGGTATTCGACCTTGTTTTGCGGCCAATAATAAATTCAGAAATTGCAATGGGCAGGCAGATGATCAGTACAAATGCCAGGTATATCAAAATGAAGGCTGCGCCTCCGTTTTGGCCTACCAGGTATGGAAATCGCCACAGATTGCCCAATCCCACGGCTGATCCGACAGTGGCAACCAGAACGCCGAAAAATCCTGAAAACTCGTCACGACTCATAAACAATAGGTTTTACACAAATATAAGTCCTTTCTTTTTACCTTTGTTATAAAATACAGAAGCTATGCAAAAGATTCCCGTGAAAAAATGGATCGCTTATCCGGTAGCAGTGGTTTTCTTTCTCATTCTTTCCTATGGTTTTGTACCGCAGGTTTTCCAGGGAAAAACACTCAACCAGGGAGACATAACAGCCTGGCAGGCAATGTCCAAAGAGGCAAAAGACTATAATGAAACACACAAAGATGAAGCCCGTTGGACCAATTCCATGTTTGGCGGAATGCCTACCATTACCATTAATAAAGTCACTAAAGGCAATTATATAAGGGCCATTGGCCAAATACTGGAATCAGGCGCAGAACCCGCCTCTTATCTGTTTTTGTCATTATTGGGCGGATTCCTGTTGTTCCTTGCCCTGGGGATCAATCCCTGGATATCGGTCTTGGGCGCTGTGGCCATCACGTTCTGTTCCTATAACCTCCAGATCATACAAGCGGGTCATGTGACCAAAATGATAGCTATTGCCTATTTACCATGGGTCCTGGCTTCTATGGCATACGCTTACCGCAAACAGGCACTGACAGGTGCTTTGTTTTTTGCCCTTACCGTCAGCTTGCATGTAGCCGCCAATCATCCCCAGATCACTTATTACCTGGGATTCATCCTGCTTTTTGTAATGGCCGGTCTTCTTGCAGAAGCGGTGATACAGCACCGTGTCCCAAAATTTATAAAAACCACGCTTTTGATTATAGCGGCCGGTCTGTTGGGTCTTGCCACCTCTGCAAACCATCTGCTGCCCACATATGAATATACGGCCCAATCCATGCGCGGAGGTTCAGAACTTAGTGCCGGAGAGGATGGCAAGACCAGATCGGGTCTGGAGTTTGATTACGCTACCCAGTGGAGTTATTCCAAAATGGAGTCATTCAACATGATGATCCCCGATTTTTACGGGGGTGCTTCCGTCGGGCCGCTGGCTAAAAACTCCAACACATACAAGACATTGAACGATTTGGGTTACAATGCAGACGGGGTTATTTCCAATATGCCGCTGTATTGGGGAGAACAGCCTTTTACAGCAGGTCCTATGTATATGGGAGCCATTATAATCTTTCTTTTCGTCCTGGGACTCATACTGGTAAAGAGTCCCCTAAAATGGGCCCTGGCCGGCGTTTCACTGCTGGCTCTCCTGTTGTCGTGGGGTTACCACCTTCCGGGGTTTAATACGTTTTTCTTCCGTTTTGTGCCCTTATACGATAAGTTCCGGACAGTCAGCATGATCCTGGTAATATGGCAAATGGTCCTGCCGGCAATGGGAATATACGTTCTGTGGCAGATCCTTGAGGGTGTTTATCCACAGAAAAAGGCTGTCAAAGGGATATACTGGGCATTGGGTATTACGGCAGGGTTTTCCCTGGTGGCCGCATTAATACCTTCCCTGGCGGGGTCTTTCACAGGTCCTTCAGACAGTTCACTGCCTTCTTCCCTGATCCCCGCCCTGGTAGAAGACCGTAAAGACCTCTTGAGCCGGGACGCCTGGCGTTCTGTCCTGCTTATTCTGCCTGCCGCTGTTTTGCTCTGGCTGGGCGTACACCGCAAGATGAAGCAGGCCTGGATCATAGGCGCTTTTGCGGTTTTGATCCTGGTCGATTACCTTCCCGTTGGAAAAAGGTACCTGAACGAGTCGCATTTTGTTTCACGTATCAATTACCGGAACCAGTTTTCTGAAAGACCTGTAGACAAACACATTAAGCAGGATTCGGATTTGTATTACCGGGTACTCGATATGACCGGAAGCACTTTTATGGATGCCACGGCCAGTTACCACCATAAATCCGTTGGGGGATACAACGCGGCCAAATTGCAGCGTTACCAGGATGTAATTGACCACCATCTGTTACCCGAAATGCAATATTTTGCAGATAAACTCAGCCAGTGCCAGACATTGGAAGAAGCCTCGGATATTTTTACATACAACAGCAACCGCTCCCGGACCCCGGTGCTCAATATGCTCAATACGCGGTACGTTATCTTATCGGCAGAGGCTCTGCCCGTAACCAATCCCCATGCCCTGGGAAATGCCTGGGTGGTATCTTCCATACAATCAGTTTCATCCCCACAGGAAGAAATTGAAACCCTTACCAAGGTTGACCTGAGAGCTACCGCCGTAATGCAGGATCCCCCGGAGTCGTGGATGAAAACGGCGAGCCCTTCAAATTCAACCGTCACGTTGACTTCGTATTCTCCGAACACACTGGAATACAAAGCCTCAATGGAAAAAGACGGCATTGTTGTGTTTTCTGAAATTTATTACCCTAAAGGATGGACAGCGTGGATTGACGGACAGGAAGCCCGGATTTGCCGGTCCAATTACATTACCCGGACGTTACGGGTTCCTGAGGGAGAACACGAAATACGCTTTACCTACCTGCCGTCTTCCTACACCACCGGTATTATGATCTCGCGCATCAGTTCCGGGGCTTTGCTTCTGGCATTGTTGGCAGCTATAGCGGCCGGATGCGTTGGTATGTTACGAAAGAAAAAGGAAACGGAAATTTAGCCCCGTTCGGGTAATCTTCCCGCTTGATCTCTTTCCACTGAAGGGGATCAACGGGAGGAAAAAACACCTCGGCGCCTCCTTCCGGAAGAGGCGCATTAACATGGGTAAGGTACAGTTTGTCTGCCAGATGGATGGTCTGCTTGTAGATCTGCGCTCCCCCGATGACAAACACCTCGGCCCGGTCATTTATCCCGGAGAGCACTTCTTCCAGGCTTTTTGCGGATCTTGAAAGAACCACATTATTTCTTCCGGGGAGGGGTTTTCCCAAAGATTCATAGGTTTTCCGCCCCATGATCACCGTGTGTCCCATTGTCAGTGCTTTGAAGTGCCTTAGGTCTTCGGATATGTGCCACAACAATTGGTTTTTTGCGCCGAGTTCCAGGCCCGGTCCCACCACGGCAACCAGGGAAAGCGTATACGGTCTGTTCGTGCCTTGATCTTTCATACGGCAACAGGAGCTTTTATAGAAGGCCATGGATCGTAATCCTGAAGGCTGAAATCTGAATACTCAAAGGAAAAGAGGTCGTGCCGCAACGGGTTCAGCACCATTTTCGGTAATGTTCGCGGGGTCCGGGTCAATTGCAGCCGTACTTGTTCCATATGGTTGGTGTAAATATGTACGTCTCCGAAAGTGTGGATGTAATCTCCGGGTTCATACCCGCAAACCTGCGCTACCATAAGCGTAAGCAGCGCATAGGAAGCTATATTGAAAGGCACACCCAAAAAGACGTCTGCACTGCGTTGGTAGAGCTGGCAGGAAAGCTTTCCGTTAGCCACATAAAATTGGAACAGGGCATGGCAGGGCGGCAGGGCCATACGGGATATGTCTGCCACATTCCAGGCACTGACTATATGACGGCGGCCGTCGGGATTGTTTTTCAGGCCTTCCACCAGGCGGGAGATCTGGTCTATGGTTTTTCCGTCTGCGGTTGTCCAGGATCTCCATTGTTTCCCGTAAACAGGGCCCAGTTCCCCTCCGGGATCGGCCCATTCGTCCCAGATGGTCACCCCGTTGTCGTTCAGGTATTTGATGTTTGTGTCACCCTTCAGAAACCAGAGCAATTCGTAAATGATGGATTTAATATGCACCTTTTTTGTTGTCAGCAAAGGAAATCCTTTCGAGAGAGGACAACGCAACTGGTATCCGAAAACACTCTTTGTTCCGGTTCCGGTTCTGTCGTTCTTGTCCGTCCCATTGTCCAGGATGTGTTGCAGGAGATCCAAATAGTTTTGCATAGCCTCACAAAGGTAGCCATTTTCTGATTACCTTTGTTGCCTAAAAAATCATCAATATGTACAGGACACACACGTGCGGAGCACTCAATCTTTCCCACGCAGGCCAGGAGGTACAATTGGCCGGATGGATACAGCGTATCAGGAAATTGGGAGGTATGACTTTCATTGACCTTCGTGACCGTTACGGCATTACACAATTGGTTGTTAACGGAGATTCTCCAGGGCAGATCACTGACGCAGTGGAAGACATGGGACGCGAGTATGTCATTACCGTAAAAGGAACTGTTGTGGAGCGGAGCAGCAAGAACCTGAAGATCCCCACCGGGGAAATTGAGATCCTGCTCAAGGGTGTGGAAATTTTAAGCCGTTCCCAGACACCGCCTTTTACCATTGAAGAAGAATCGGATGGTGGCGAAGAGCTTCGATCCCGTTACCGTTACCTGGATCTGAGGCGGCCCCCGCTGCAAAAGGCTATTATGCTTCGTCATAAAATGGCGCAGGAAACCAGGAATTATCTGAGCCAATGCGGTTTCCTGGAAATTGAAACGCCTTTTCTCATAAAATCAACCCCGGAAGGAGCCCGGGATTTTGTAGTGCCTTCCCGCATGAACCAGGGACAGTTCTACGCCCTGCCCCAAAGCCCGCAGACTTTTAAACAATTGTTAATGATCTCCGGATACGACAAATACTTCCAGATCGTACGGTGTTTCAGGGACGAAGACCTTAGGGCAGACCGGCAACCGGAATTTACACAAATTGACTGTGAAATGTCGTTTGTGGAGCGGGACGATGTCCTGGCTCAGTTTGAAGGGTTGATACTACATCTTTTTAAATCCGTACTCGGAAAAGATATTCCTGCTCCCCTGCCGCGCATTTCCTGGACAACAGCCATGGAAAAATACGGGAGCGACAAACCGGATATCCGCTTTGACATGTTGCTACACGACCTTACCCCGCTGACCCGTGATACGGAATTTAGTGTGTTTCGCAATGCCGCTTACGTGGGAGCCATCTGCGTAAAAGGAGCGGCTTCCTATACCCGGAAACAACTGGACGAACTGACCGAATGGGTACGCAGACCCCAAATAGGAGCTGCCGGACTGGTTTATGTGCGTTGTACAAAAGGGCCCGATGGCCTGATGACGTATAAATCTTCCGTGGATAAATTTTTTGACCGGGATGCTTTGGAATCCTGGGCACAACTTACCGGCGCCGGCGATGGGGACCTGATCCTGGTAATGAGCGGTGCGCGTGTAAAAACATTGGAAGCGTTGGGTGTGTTGCGGTTGGAAATGGGAAACCGTCTGGGCCTGAGAGACAAAGATCATTACGCTCCCCTTTGGGTATACGATTTCCCGTTGTTGGAATGGGATGAAGAGACCCGGCGTTTCTATGCCAAGCACCATCCTTTCACCGCTCCCAAACCCGAAGACCTTGACAAATTCTACAGCGACGATCCCAAAGACCTGGAACAGGTCAATGCCAATGCCTATGATTTTGTTTTAAACGGCACCGAAGTAGGAGGCGGATCTGTCAGGATCCACGATAAGGATATGCAGGAACGCATGTTCAAGGTTCTGGGAATGTCCCCGGAAGAAGTAAAAGCCAAATTTTCCTTTATAATAAATGCGTTTCAATACGGCGCACCTCCCCACGGCGGAATCGCCTTTGGGTTTGACCGCTGGTGTTCGCTTTTTGGCGGATCAGAAAGCATCCGGGATTTTATTGCCTTTCCCAAGAACAATTCCGGAAGGGATGTTATGCTGGACGCCCCTTCAGAAATTGATGCGTTACAAAAGAAAGAGCTGGGCCTTTCCTGAAAATCGTTTTTTAGCGGATAAATATATCGTATAACGCGTTGATCACGTCCGTCTGAACCGGCATAAAGCCGTTTTCCCTGCGGGGGAGCGACGAATCGCATCCGTTGCACAATACAATAAAACCGAACTTCTTATCTTTCTCAAAGAACATTGCCGAGTACAGGCCGTATGCGCTTCCGGTGTGTCCGGTCATAATCTCTCCTTCTATGAGTCGGTCCGTCCTTTCCAGGGCAAATCCATAACCGCAGTTTTCATTCTCTGAAGAACGTCCGCCCGGGCTTTGTGGGGTTTGCATAAGAGCTACGCTTTGGGGTGTCAGGATCTCCGTGTCGTTAATAAAGCCGTCATTCATCTGTATAAGTGCATGACGCGCCAGATCGGGGGCATTGATCTTCATTCCTCCGGTAGGTGAAAAAATGGGAGCCGAGAAAACCTCAACATAGTTTTCAATTTCTTCTGTACGGGGGTTGTATGCCTGCGGAGAGGGAACAAACCGGCCTTCCTCAAAAGCATAAAGTGTGGCAAAGCGATTGGTGTCCAGATCGTTTACATTGAACGAAGCGCATACTCCCAGGGGATCCAGGATGTTGTTGCGGATGTATTGGTCAAAACGTTCTCCCGCATGGATTTCCACCAGGGCTCCCAGCGTATTGAATCCCAGGTTGCAATACTGGTAACCGGTTCCGGGTGCGTAGTCATTGAAGGACCCGGAAACATCCGGAGTTCTGTCCGGACGAATCAAATCCAGGGTAAAATACCCGCCTTTATCACTCAAAGAGGAGGTGTGGGAAAGCAACATCCTGTACGTTATGGGAATATCGGGATGGAAAGGGTTTCTTACCGGGAACCCCAAGGCGACCCCTATGTCATCGTCCAGGTCAAAGCAACCGGCTTCGTACAATTGCATAATGGCTGTGGCCGTAAAACTTTTAGATATGGAAGCTATGCGCATCAGGTCAGAAGGCCTGAGTTTTTCTTCCGTTTGGATGTTTTTCAAACCACATGCTCCGGTATAAATAATTTCGTTGTCACTAATCACCGCCACGGAGATCCCTACCGCATTGATTTCCAGTGCGATCTGTTGCAGGCACAGGTCCGCTTGCCGCGCTTGCCTGCCCGAACAGGAAAGCAGTATCAGGGAAACCAGGAAAAGAAAGAGTGTTTTTTTCATAACGTTCGCCTTTAGAGTTGCATAAAGGTATAAAAACTATCTTTGTACTATGGAGGTAAGACCAAAAAAAGCATTGGGACAACATTTCCTTAGAGATCAGGGAGCTGCCCAAAAGATCGTTAACAGTTTGTCGGTAATAAACAGCTCGCAACGGGTTCCGGTTGTGGAGGTAGGTCCCGGAACGGGAGTTCTTACGGCCTATTTATGGGATCATCCCTCTATAGACTATTACGCTGTTGAACTTGACCGGGAATCGGTGGCTTTCCTTCAACAAAAATATCCCGGATTGGGAAAAAGACTGATACAGGGAGATTTCCTGCATTTGCCCGCAGAAGTGTTCCCCCGGGAATTTTTATTGATAGGAAACTTCCCTTACAATATTTCATCACAGATCTTTTTCCGGGTTTTGGAATTCAGGGACAAGATCCCCGAAGTTGTAGGTATGGTCCAAAAAGAGGTTGCAGAACGTTTCTGTGCTTCCCCCGGATCCCGCACTTATGGCATACTTAGCGTTTTGCTCCACGCCTGGTACCATGCCGAATACCTTTTCACGGTTCCTCCGGGAGCTTTTGTACCGCCTCCGAAAGTACAGTCCGGGGTCATTCGCCTGACAAGGAATAACCGGACAGCATTGGATTGTCCGGAAGATATGTTCCTGAAAGTAGTTAAAACCACGTTTAACCAACGGCGAAAAACCATACGCAACAGCCTGCGGCCGATCCTGGGAAACCGCAAGATCACCGGGTCTGACCTGCCCGATTTGAGGCCGGAACAACTGGATGTAAGCGATTTTGTTCAGTTGACAAAAGAGGTCCTGGCTGTTCTCAATGCTGATTCATAGCATCTACCGGATTCATGCGGGCAGCCTGCAGGGAAGGAATGAACCCGGCTACAACACCTACGGCACCCGAGATCATTACTCCCCGCAGTATGTTTGAAAAAGACATCGTCAGAACAAAATCATACTGATTGGTAACAAACACAGTCAGTCCCCATACGATCAGGATCCCCACAAAACCTCCCACCATAGCCAGGAGCGCGGCCTCAAAAAGGAATTGACCCAGTACAAATGCACTTTTCGCGCCCATTGCTTTTTCTATGCCAATAATATGTGTCCTTTCCTTGACTGATACGAACATAATGTTGGCCACCCCAAATGCCCCTATGAGTATGGAAAAGCCCCCTATCACCCATCCCGCAATGGAAATAACGCTGAAAAGCTGGGAAAGGGCATCGTCCAGGAAAGACATTTTATTGAGTGCGAAGTTGTCGTTCTGGATCGGTTTCAGGCGGCGAACGGCACGCATGGCGTTCCTTAACTCGGCCATAAATTCTTCTTCATCGGCACCGGGATCCTTATGTACCACAATGCTGGGGGAAGTGCGGCGAAGGTCTATGTAATTGCGGATAAACGGCAACGGGATGATGACCGCATCGTCATACGTTACCGGATCGAACATGGATTCTCCTTTTTTCTTGATGACTCCTATAACCCGGACCGAAAAGCCTCCGATCTTAATGGAATTGTTCACCGGAGAGATGCCGTCCGGAAACAACTCTTCCGCCACGTTGCTTCCAATGACTGCGAGCGGAACATTTTCAGCGGCTTCGGTCGGGGTAAAATACCGGCCCCTGTCAATTTCAAAAAAAGAGATCCGGTTCCAATCATACGTTACTCCGTGTACCGAGGTGTTGCGCAAGGTGGTCCTTCCGTACCTTACGTGTGCCGATGTAATGGCCGAAAGAGCCATCATATCTGCATTTTTCAGGTTTTTTTGAAGGAAACTAAATTCTTCGTACGTGTTGTTGGGGCGTTGCCTGAATTCCCACCATTTTATTCCTTCTCCGTCAGCAAAAGATTCCCAAGAGATCTTGTCTATGTAAACGACGTCGGTACCCAGGGAAGAGAACAGGTTTCGGACGTTTTTTTCCAGGCCTTCAATTGCCGTAAATACGGCCACTATGGAAAATATCCCAATGGTAACGCCCAAAAGGGAAAGAAAGGCCCTGAACTTGTCTCCTTTTACCGAGTCAAAAGCAAACGAGAAGCTTTCCCCCATGAGTTTAAAGAAGATGTTGATGCTCTTTACGATCTTTTTCATTCTTTTTGTCCGATTTTTCGTTTCAGTTCCCGTAGGGCATCAAATGCTTCCAGGGGTGTCATTCTGTTTAAATCCAGTGATTCAATATCTCTTTTCAGGGCCTGCAGCAAAGGATCCTCCAATTGAAAAAACGAAAGTTGCTTAGGCCTTTCAACTGAAGGAGGCTGTTCCCTGCCGGCTTCCATTCTTTTGAGGATCTCTTCTGCTGTCAGTAAAACCCGGCGGGGCATTCCCGCCATTCCGGCTACGTGTATTCCAAAGCTGTGCTCCACGCCTCCGGAAATCATTTTACGCAAAAATAATACCTTTTGTCCCCGTTCTTTCACCGCTATGTGGAAATTTTTAACCCGGGCATACTGTTCTGCCATTTGGTTCAGTTCGTGGTAATGGGTGGCAAAAAGCGTTTTGGCTTGTGCTCCTGCTTTTTCGTGCAGGTATTCCACAATAGCCCAGGCAATGGATATTCCGTCGTAAGTACTTGTCCCGCGGCCGATCTCATCAAAAAGAACCAGGGATTTACCCGTTATATTATTCATAATAGCGGCCGATTCCAGCATTTCAACCATAAAAGTGGATTCCCGGCGGGCCATGTTATCCGAAGCCCCCACCCTGGTAAACAACTTATCTACTATGCCCAGTGTAGCTTCCCTTGCAGGAACGTAAGAACCTATCTGTGCCAGAAGTACTATAAGTCCTGTCTGGCGCAATAAAGCCGATTTCCCGGCCATATTGGGTCCGGTCAGGATGATAATCTGTTGTTTTTCGTTGTCCAGATAAACGTCGTTTGGGATGTAAGCTTCCCCGGGAGGCATGAGCGTTTCCAGAACGGGATGGCGTCCCTGGCGAATATCAATAACATCCGATTCGTCCATTCTTGGACGGCAATATTTTTGTTCCCTTGCCAGGATCGCGAATCCCAACAATACGTCCAGTCGTGCCAGGATGCGTGCATTTTCCTGTATGGGACGGATATACTGCCGGACCGATTCCACAAGTTGCGCAAAGATCTCCTGTTCCAGCAGGGCGATCCGTTCTTCGGCCCCCAGGATCTTCTCTTCGTAAGATTTTAATTCTTCTGTAATGTAACGCTCGGCGTTTACCAGGGTTTGTTTCCGGATCCAGGAAGCAGGAACTTTGTCTTTATGGGTGTTTCTGACTTCAATATAATATCCGAAAACATTATTGAAACTGATCTTCAGAGAAGATATTCCCGTGGCTTCGGCCGCTTTTTGCTGCATTTCCTGCAGGTATTCCTTATTGTGCGAAACAATATGACGTAATTCATCAAGCTGCGGATCGTATCCGGGGGCGATCACCGGATTTTTGCCCAATTGCGGGGGAGGTGAAGCAACCAGCGTCCGGTGCAGGATCTCTACCAGTTCCGTACAGTCGTCCAGGTTGTCCGTATCCTTTCGAATGGCTTGGGTTTCTTCCGTTTTAGCCAGCAGTTGCCTAACCTTTGCGGTTTGGATCAGTGCCGTTTTAAGCTGTCCCGCCTCACGCGGAGAAAGCCTTCCTGCGGCCGCCCTTGAAACCAGCCGTTCCATATCGCCGGTCTGGGAAAGCATTTTACGTAATTTCCCTGTCAGATCCCATTGTTCCAGGAAAGCTTCTACAACATCGTGTCGTTCCCTGATATCAACGGTATGCTGCAGGGGCATTACCACCCATTGACGCAGCAATCTGGCTCCCATGGGTGTATTTGTTTTATCTATTACTTCTATAAGGCTCGCCCCTTTTTCCGGGTTGTCGTGACGCGGAAAAAGTTCCATATTCCGGATGCTGTATTTGTCCAGCCACATAAGTCGTCCGGAATCTATTCTCTGCAGGGTGCATAAATGATCGTAACGGGCGTATTTATTGATCTCCAGATAAAAAAGCACCGCGCCTACTGCCGATATGGCCAGCGGAAGGTTTTCAACACCGAATCCTTTCAGGCTGTCAACACCAAATTGTGTTTTTACTTTCTCTTGTGCCGCATCGTACACGAATGCCCAGTCATCTATTGTTGAAATAAATGAAGCGGATCCTGCCGTTGTTTTCCATTTTTTCTCCTGATCCCTTGATACCAGTATTTCCCTGGGATTGTACTGGGATAAAAGACTTTCAATATAAGAACGGTCTCCCTGTGCAAGTTGTATGGTCCCCGTGGATATATCCGTAAAAGCGATCCCGGTCAACTCCCCTTCCGTTGTCCTGCCGGAAAAAATGCCGGCCAGAAAATTATGTTCCGAGGCCTCCAGCAGTTGCGGATTGTAAGAAAGGCCGGGGGTCACCACTTCCGTGATCCCTCTTTTCACTATTTTTTTGGCGAGTTTGGGGTCTTCAAGCTGATCGCAAACGGCAACTTTGTAACCCGCCCGGACCAGTTTTGGCAAGTATGTATCCAGCGCATGGTGGGGAAATCCGGCCAATTCCACCGAAGATGCGGACCCGTTGGCGCGGCGGGTAAGAACAATGCCCAACGCTTTTGAAGTATTGATGGCATCTTCCCCGAATGTCTCATAAAAGTCACCGACCCTGAAAAGCATCAGGGCGTCGGGATATTCTGCCTTTATGGCAAAATATTGGTCCATCAAAGGGGTCTTAACGGGTTGTGAAGCCATAAGAAGCAAAGGTAATAAATTTTAGGGTTACAGGCAGGTGATCACTCACTCCTCCGTGATATACCGGGCCCCGGTAGGTTCTTTTTGGTTTGTACCCCAAATGCGTTTTGTCTTGTTCCAGTAAATAGCTGTTTCTAAATACTTTGACGTATTTTATGTTCTTATGTACAGATGTACTGACCAAAAATTGGTCCAGGCATTCCCAAACACCCAGGTATTTGTAAGTCCCCTCGCCGGAAACGTTGATAAGTCCTTTCCCGGAAAGATGCCTCAACGGAGGGGAATCAGGAGGATCATTGAAGTCCCCCATTACGATAACGCGTGCCTGCGGAGAAACTCCGCAAATACTGTCAACAGCTTTCAACAACAGGTCAGAAGCATACATCCTGTACCCTGCCGCTAAAGCACCGCCTCTTTTGGATGGCCAGTGATTCACAAAAAAATGAAGTGTATCCCGGTTATCCAGAATGCCTTTTACATATAGAATTTCACGTGTTTTTACCACAACGTTGTCGTTTCCCTTTATGGTGTAATACACCTGCTCTAAGGGCAGAAAACGTTCTTTCAGGTACAGTAAGGCTACATCTATTCCGCGCGGATCCGGAGAATCCCGGTGAATAATCCCGTAGTGCAAAGGTGCCAGGGGAGAATCGTTCACCAACAGGGATAAAACGTACTTGTTTTCAATTTCACACAACCCGATTATGGCGGGAGCTTCCCATGTCCCGTTTTCCCGGGCCCCGCAAGAAATAAGTATTTTTGCCAGCTCATTTTTCTTTTTCAGGAACCGGTTCCATGTCCATGAATAAGCCCCTTCGGAAGTAAATTCATCATAACCGCTCTGCGGGTCTGTAAACGGGTCAAAGTAATTTTCCACGTTCCAGAATACAACCAAACACAATACCCATTTAAACATGCTTTCAAGATAACATACCCGTTGAACAGCAAAAGGACAATTCGTAAAAAGTTGTTAGTTTTGTGCCTTCATAATTAAAGAAAGATCAGATGGCTTTAAGATGCGGTATAGTGGGACTTCCCAATGTGGGTAAATCCACTTTGTTCAATTGTGTTTCCTCCGGGAAGGCCCAGGCCGCCAATTTCCCTTTTTGCACTATAGAACCCAACCTGGGGTCAACCCAGGTGCCGGACACACGCCTGGAAGAACTGGCCGCCCTGGTCCACCCCGGACGCATAGTCCCTGCAACGGTTGATTTTGTGGACATTGCGGGTCTGGTAAAAGGAGCCAGCAAAGGAGAGGGTTTGGGAAATCAGTTTTTGGCCAATATCCGGGAAACAGATGCGATTCTTCATATACTGCGTTGTTTTGACGATCCGGATGTAGTGCACGTAGACGGTTCTGTGGATCCCGTCCGCGACAAAGAGATCATAGATGCCGAGTTGCAGCTCAAAGATCTGGAAACCGTGGAAAACCGCATTTCCAAAGTACAAAAACAGGCCGTCACGGGCGGGGATAAACAAGCGGCAAAACTGGCCGGATTGCTAATACGTTACCGGGATGTACTCCGTCAGGGGAAAAATGCCAGGTCGGTAACATTGGCCAACCAGGAAGAAGAACAAATGGCCCGGGACCTGTTCCTGCTGACCAACAAACCGGTCCTGTATGTCTGTAACGTAGATGAAAACTCGGCCCAAAACGGAAACGACTATACACGGAAGGTCGCTCAAGCATTACTGTCCCAGAACGAACCGTACCTGATCGTGGCTGGCCGGATAGAATCGGAAATTGCACAACTGGATACCTACCAGGAAAGACAAATGTTTCTGGAGGATCTGGGACTTAGTGAGTCTGGGGTTTCCCGACTAATAAAAGCCGCTTTCAGGCTGCTCCATCTGGAAACCTATTTTACAGCAGGGCCTATGGAAGTTAAGGCGTGGACTTATATAAAAGGAACAAAAGCCCCGCAGGCTGCAGGGCTTATTCATTCTGACTTTGAGCACGGCTTTATTCGTGCCGAGGTGATCAAATTTGAGGATTACATCCGTTACGGTTCGGAGTCCGCCTGCCGTGAAGCCGGAAAACTGGCTGTCGAAGGCAAGAACTATGTGGTGCAGGATGGAGACATCATGCACTTTTTATTCAGCCGTTAAAAGAACCGGGACCGGTTGTCCTCAACATCTGCCGTTTCCTGCAATACCATCGGTACCATCTGGATCTGAATATTGGCCAGATAGGATGCATATTGCATGGCGTCGTTTTCTGTATAAAAGGCACCGTCGGAACGTTCATCCACCCGGAAGACATATACGCCTACTTCTCCTTTAACCGGTCCGCACAGGGTTTGCTCAGGGGCTGCCGATACAGCTCCCGCAAATTTCGGATCTGTCTGCTGTACCGATCCAAAAGCGACTCCGGTTTGTCTGGATACGTTTCTTCCCGTAGCTTCTGCCCATTCTTCCAGGGTTGTATGTGATGCCAACTCATTACTGATCTGTTCGTAAATACGGTCTTTTTTCTTTTCCAATGTGAGGATGGATTCAATTTCAGCCCGTTTTTCTTCCAAAGAGGCTATCCCTTCTTCATGTACACCGGCAACTGCCGCAACAAAGAAATATTTGTTATCCACGGTAATAACCGGAGAAACCTCCCCTTGTTTGGCATCAAAAGCCCAACGTACCAATTCCCTCATGTGCTCATATCCGGCGATCGTCTTGGCGTCTTCCCTGACACCCATTGCCGGGACCAGGAACCAGTTATGTTGGGTGGCTGCCTGGTTGAAGGCGGCAATATCCTTACTGCCTGATGACAAAGTATTTGCCCGGGAATAAATTTCCTGGTACGTTTCTCTTCCGGCAACGGCTTCTTTTTCCAGCACAGCCAGCTGCACTTTTTTATGAGGACGTGTGCGTTCACTTACTTTCACAACGTGAATTCCGTATTGTGTTTCTGCAATGTAAGGTTTATTTAAAGGCGCTTCAAAGACAGATTCCATTCCGGGTATATAGGCGGCTTGCACAAACCAGCCTATCTCCCCCGGATTAACGTTGGGATTGCGGTCTGCCGAAAATTCTCCGGCCAGGCGGACAAAACTGCCCGGGTCACCTTTTAGTACGGTGATCAGGCTGTCGGCAATTTTCCGGGCTTCCCGGGTGTCGTTCTGTAACAATATGTGATGTACAAAAACCGAATCGGGCAATTGTTTAACATCGGCTATCCTGGCAGCACGGAAAAAGTTGTCTTCCTTGTATACAGGTAACACATCGCGCATTGAAGCGTTGAAAGCAAAGCTATCCAGCACAGCAGAGATGGAAACCAGTTCCCCTTCTTTGTAATAATACGTATCCAGGGGTTTATCGGAATTGCGTGCAAGGAATTGCCTTAGGTTTTGTGTGGTTACGAATTCTTCGTATAGGTTGTCAATATCAGCGCGTGCTTCCTGTTTGTCTTTTTCTGATGGTTCTATGGGGAACACAACGTATTCTATATCCCTTGTGGCGATTTGTTCGTAGTGATGTTTATTTTCCTGGTAATATTTTTGAATTTCAGCGTCTGAAATTCTTATGGTTGTATCCCTGGCAAAGGATACAGGTTCCAGAACAAAGCTGACATCGGAAGTAATGTTGTTTTCTTCCATATTCCGGCGCAATTCCACCGGGGTGATGATATTGCTTTTAGAGAGCAGTGAACTGTACTTGGAAAACATTCTGTCCGTTTCCATATTATCCTGGATAAAAGCCCAGTACATGGCTGCTATGCCGTTGGGTTCTGCCGTGGCATTTTGTACGAACGAAGTAAGACGCGAGCGGTCAAAAGCCCCGTCTTCTCCCCTGAAAAGGGCATCGTTCATAATTACCGGAGAAATGTCCCGGCCCTGGACCATGTCAAAAAGTTCCTCGTTACCCAGCCGGATTCCGGCATCTTCAATTGCCGGCATATATACCAGGTCTTTCAGGAATGCCTGCCAGGTTCCCTGTTCCACGGCTTCCTGGCTTTGTTCGTCCAGGGCGGCGCTACCGGATACAGCTTGTTGCAGGTTTTTCAGGTTCTCCAGTTTTTTTGTGTATTCCATATATGTTATGCTTTGCCCGTTCATTTCTCCCACATCATTTTTGGAAGAGAACATAGACATGGCCGACTGTAATGTGCCAGGATCTATAATAAAGGAAATTAAGGCAATAGCTATGAGTACGGTAATAAATATACCCATTTGTACTCTAATCTTCTCCAGAACTGCCATCTTGTAAGTTTATTGGTTGTGGTTTTTGTTGTATTTGAGGGTGCGAAGATAATTCTTTTTCTTCATTGGACAAAGTATCCTGCTTAATGTACCCGTAAGAATCAAACGGTTTCAGAATTTTGGCGTTTGTAGCCCGTTCATCGGATTCCATCCCGTACCCCTGTGCAAAAAAATCGGGAGAGGTAAGTCTTACGTAACAATTTGTGTAGATTTTCTTGTTCTGCTGGTCCCAGTACAAGGTATCTGTTTCCATGGTTTCTTCTTTCAGCAGGTTTTTTACGATTACGTTTCCCGTCGCTATCCACACCTGCTCTTCCCCGGTACGGTGCAATGCCTTATCGGCCGTAATTACCGTTTCCAGTTCTCCTTCAGGAGTATACCCTTCTACCCGGAATGATTGCGGAAAGATCTCATACGGTTCAGACCCCCGGGAATATTTTTCCATATAGGGAGCAGTCAGCCGTCCCCGGACAATACCTCCTTCCACCTGCCAGCCTTCCATGTTTTCAATGGTCTGCGTTGGAATGCTGTCCAGGTTGTCGAGTGACTCAACTGTTGTCACCCGGTTTTTACAGGAGACAAATATGGTAGCAAGAGACAAGCCCGTTGCTACCATTATTTGTTTTGTTGTACGGGAAAAAGATCCCATTATTTGTTTGTTCTTACCGTAGTTGTGGCTGATAAGCCGTTAGCCCTTACGGAATACCTTGAGCCTTCGTCCAGATCATGCATAAAAGCTTCTTCCGGGGTGGGGAAATACTGTCTGTAAGTGGCAATAAGACGGTTGCATTCTTCTTCAAGTGAAGGATCTGCCGATTTGGCCCTGACAAAATAATCCACGGCTACCCAGAAATTGGCACGTTTGTCGATTTCCGGCATATCTCCACTTGTTACCTTGGCATTTGCCCAAATGTGTCCCATTAACAGGTAAGCCCGTCCTTCCACTTCTTTATTGAAATCTGCAGCACCCAGGGCGGAATTGGCAGCAGCTGAAGCATCATTCATTTTTTTGAAATAGAACGTGCCCAGCTCCATCATGTAATCCCCTTTGGTCACGCTGTCAATGGAATCGGATTCTATAGCGCGCTCCAGGTATTTTGCCGCGTTTTCATTGTTTTCCCGGGCCGAATACAAACGATAAAGGTAATATGCCGAGTTGTAGGAAGGTTCCATTTCATAGAGACGTTCCACAGCCTTGAGGAACAGGTCTGATGTTTCGCAGCCTGCATTGGAAAGTAACTGCACAACCCGTTTTACATAAACAATATCGGAGGCGTTTGCGTCAAAACGGGGACCGAACAAGGCCAACAGGTTTTCGCAATCGGCCACTCCGCTTATGGCAAAGAGCGTTTCAAAATTATTGCGGGCTTCATCCAGGGCCTCATCCGATCCGACCTGCATTTTTTTATCGAAAATCTCGCTCAGTTGTTGGTATACGTTTATAACTTTTTCGGGATCCAGTTTTTCTTCTTTAAACAAACTGGTGGCGTATTGCATGTTCAATACAAGAATGCCGGGATCAGTATTTTGTTTTCCGAATTCCACCACATCCTGCAAAGCCTGGAAAACTTTCATGTCGTCCTCCTTGTAGAATGTCACCATATCATAGGCTTTGTATGTAAAGGCACTTAAACGGGCTTTGCTTGTGGGAAATTTGTCTATCCTGATGTCGTACATCAAAACGAGCGAATCTATCAATTCTTTTCTGCGTTCAGGATCTTTTGTCTGGTGGATCAGAAATTTGATAATGTTCTGACCGTCCTGATACAGGGATTGTACTACTCCCACGGGGCAAACCCTTACTGCACCCCGCCATGAAGGCAAGGCTTCCCTTATGTTCCCGTTCTTGTAATAATCCTTATAAAAAGACAAGTATCTAACACATTGTACGCTATCTTCCGGTGTTGCCCCGAATTTTCCGCCCTGTGCGTAACTTTGTGTTACGAATGCGAACATGATCAATGTAAATAGGATTCCAAGCTTTTTCATTTTCGTGTATTTTAATTGTATCTGTGTTTTAAGAACCAAATATCGTGTAAGTTGAAATTCAGGATCAGCATGATGTACCTTTCGCGGATAAGGTTGTTTTCAATACTGCCCCTTTGTCCTGCATCAATGGATACACCCACGGAATTATACCAACGGTAAATTGGCAATGAAAAACCAAAGGTAACGCCTATGGCCTCTACTTGTTGTCCGTTCAGTCTCATATACGATTTATCGTAATAGGCTCCCAGCCGGTAAGTCCACCTGCGCATAAAATAACGGATGCTGTACCTGTCGGGGGTAAATTCCAGACCTGCTTTCAGCGTGCGGCTCATGGCCGGTTCAAAGTTTACTCCCGGGGTAGGGGAAAAATTGGCTTTGCTCCAGTCTGATTGTGAGTAATCAACCCCAAACATCCATTTGTCGCGTTTTCTTATTGAAAAACCAACAGTCCACTCCATGGGAACTGACATTCTTGTTTCTTCATTGACAACGGAATACACCGTATCAATAACGGATCCTTTTTCAACTTTGGCAAACCGGGTTACATCTCCTTTAAGGGTTGTGGCCGGCTGAAATGTGGCCCCGAAGGTAAAAGACGTGTTGGGATTGAAATTTCCGAAGGCCTGGACTCCAAACTGGGCACCGAACGAGCCTAATACTATGTCATATCCTGTTTTTAGGGTTCCATAAGACTCAGGTGATGTTACAGATACGGCCTGGGCATTTTTTTCAATGTTGCCAAAATAATACATCCCCTGCACCCCTACTGAAAGATGGTTGAAAAAAGTAGCGGAATAAGCCGCAAAAGCCTGATTGATGCTTCCCTGCCCGTAATGGTAATAACGGAATGATCCGATGGTTGCCAGTATGTTTTCCCGGCTTTCATCTTCAATAAAACGGTATCCTACGTTGCTGTAAGGGATAATACCCAGTTGCATTGCAGAACTTTTCCATATGGGAAAAGACATAATGATGTGGTGCATGTTGAATGCGTTGTATGCCGAAGAACGGGATCCGTCCGTGTTGATGAAATTGCTCTGCATCAATCCAAAATCGAGCATAAAGGAAAGGGAATCCCTTGCCGAGGCGGAGGCGGGGTTCAGGTAATTGATATAACGGTTGTCACGCAATCCGGCTCCGATACCTCCCATACCTCTGTTCAAAGAAGTCCCCGGGCGGGTTAATTCTCCCACCCCGAACATGGAATAAGGGGTAAATGTGCCTAAAGCGTCCATCGTTTGTGCTGCAGATTTAATATTTCCTGTGAGCAATAAAAACAAACAGAGGGCCACCAGCCGGAATCCTGTTCTATGCATAGCTTGCAAATGTCGCACTTTTTCAGGGTTTTGCAAAAATTTTTAAAAAATTATATGCCGCTTCAACACTCTTAACGTGAGGTACTTTTACAAACAGTTTGTTTTTTTGCTCTTTAACCTGGAAATCCCTGGGGTGCGCCGATATGTAATTCAGGATGTTTGCAAATAGTTCCGTTTTGTAATAGTCTGAATGCGGATCTGAAATAAAATATGCAAGCATTATGCCGTTTTTCAGTACAATACGTTCAAAACCTGCCCGTACGGCCAGTTGCCTTAAGCGTACCACATATCCCAATTGCCGGAAAGGTTCCGGAATGGGGCCAAAACGATCTTCCAGGGATGCAAAAAAACGTTGCAAACGTTCTTCGTCCTTCATGTTGTCCAGTTCCTTGTAAAGGCGTATTTTCTCTGAAACCTGCCCTATGTATTCATCGGGGATCATAACGTCCAGATCTGTCTCTATGGTACAATCGGCGGCAAATGAAGACACAAAGGAAGGTTTTTTAATGGTTTTTTCCGGTTGGTCGTAAGACAGGTTCAACTCGGCAAAGGCTTCTTCCAGGATTCTCTGGTACGTCTCAAACCCCATCTCGGCAATAAAGCCGCTTTGTTCCCCTCCCAACAGGTTGCCCGCGCCGCGAATATCCAGATCCTGCATGGCTATATTAAACCCGCTTCCCAATTCTGTAAAGGATTCCAGGGCTTTGAGCCGCCGGTTGGCGTCTTCGGTCAAACCGGCATGTTGGGGTATCAGTAGATAACAATAGGCTTTCCTGTTGGAGCGACCCACCCTGCCTCTCATCTGGTGCAGATCGCTCAGTCCGAAGAGGTGTGCCCTGTTGATAATGATGGTGTTGGCATTGGGAATATCTATCCCGTTTTCTATTATGGATGTGGATAATAACAGGTCGTAATCCCCGTATATAAAATCCAGGAGTACTTTCTCCATAGTTTTGGGAGGCATTTGCCCGTGTCCTATGGCGATCCGTATACCGGGGCGTATTTTTTTCAAAATTTCTGCAACAGCTTCTATATCCATGATGCGGTTGTGAACAAAAAAGAGTTGTCCTCCGCGGTCCAATTCCCTGTCTATGGCTTCTTTGATGACCTGGTGATCAAAAGTCTGAACTTCTGTGTGAATGGGAAGCCGGTTGGAAGGAGGTGTCTGGATAATGGAGAGATCGCGGGCACCCATAAGGGAAAACTGCAACGTTCTGGGAATGGGTGTTGCTGTCATGGTAAGGGTGTCAACGTTGACTTTGATCAGTTTTAATTTTTCTTTGGCCGCTACCCCGAATTTTTGTTCTTCATCTATCACCAGCAGACCCAGATCATTAAACACAACATCTTTGTTAATAAGCCGGTGCGTACCAATGATAATATCAATGGTCCCTTCCTGCAGTTGCCTTAAGATTTCTTTTGTCTGGGAGGGGGTTTTCAACCGGGAAATAAATTCTGTTTTGACGGGAAAATCTTCCAATCGTTCGGTTATGGTGTGGTAATGCTGCAGGGCCAATATGGTTGTGGGAACAAGAAATGCAACCTGTTTTCCATCGGTTACGGCCTTAAAGGCAGCCCTTATGGCAATTTCGGTTTTGCCAAATCCTACATCACCGCATATTAGCCGGTCCATGGGATATGGTTTTTCCATATCGCTTTTTACCTGTTGTGTGGCCAGCAATTGGTCGGGAGTATCTTCAAAAAGGAATGATGCTTCCAGTTGTTGTTGCAGGTATGTATCCGGAGAAAACGCAAATCCTTTTGCCGATATTCTTTCCGAATACAGTTTGATAAGGTCCCGGGCTATGTCCTGTACTTTTTTCTTAGTCTGTTGCCTGATCCTGTTCCAGGCACCAGATCCCAGCTTGTGGATCCTTGGAGCTTCGCTTTCTTTGCTTTTGTAACGGGCAATTCTGTGCAACCCGTGTATGTTCACATAAAGCACGTCATTATCCCTGTAAATAATCTTTACCGCCTCTTGCACTTTCCCGTTCAGGTTCGTTCTTACAAGGCCCCCGAATACGCCCACCCCGTGGTCAATGTGTACGACATAGTCCCCAATTTTAAAGCCTGTAAGCTCATTCAGCGTAATTTGTTCGCTTTTCTGAACCGAACCTTTCAGGTATACCCTGTGTATTCTCTGGAAAAGCTGATGATCTGTGTAATAGCAGATTTTATTACGGTGGTCCGTAAAACCTTCGTGTAAAGAGATTTTTTTATATTCCACAAAGGGCTCCGGACAACCCAGGCTTTCAAAAATATCTTCCAGCCTTCTTATTTGTGCCTTGTTCTCACTCAATATGTAAACCCGGTATCCTTCCATTTTTCTTTTACGGATATCACTGACCAGCAGTCCAAAGTTTTTGTTAAACACCGGTTGGGGGGAGGTTTCATACTGAACCACGGCTTTTTCCTTTATCAAATTATAAAAAGCCATTACCGGAATATTGGGCGGAATTTGTTTAAAATCTTCCTGGAAAGACCAAATGGCAGCGTGTTCTGCGATCGTTTCCAGTAATAACTGCTCCCCTTGCAAACGCTGTGTTATTGAAACAGATGTGCGTTCTTCTATGGATAATTGGGTGTTTTGGTCGAAAATCCGTATGTTTTCTATTTCGTCTCCAAAAAAATTGATTCGGTAGGGACGGTTTTCGGAATACGAAAACACATCAATAATGCTTCCCCGCACAGCAAATTGTCCGGGTTCAATAACAAAATCCGTTTTTTCAAAACCGGCCCGGAAAAGGTATTCCTTTATGGTTTCATGAGACAGGTTGAGTCCTTTATGAACGGTAAGAGAATCTTTTTCCAGTGCATCTTTTTCCGGGACACCTTCCAGCAATGCTTTTGGATAAGTGACAAGAATAATATCTTTTTTGTCTTTAAAAAAGCGGGACAAAGCCCTTAAAGCCGTTGTTCGCTGAACCCTGAAAGATTCATCGGGTCTTGCTGTTTTTCCGGTGCCCCTGTAAGATGCGGGAAACAAAAATACATTGTCTTCTTCTGTCAGTACGGAAAGATCTCCTGCGGCATATGAAGCTTCCGAAGAGTTTTCCCTGATCACTATGTGAATCTTCCCGGATAATGCTTTGCATATACCGGCAATGGGAAAATATACGGAAGAACCGGAAAGTCCCTGTAAAGAAAGAACTTCCGGAATATTATGAAAACCTGAATCTTCTATAAATTTACGTATATCCCTAACATCAAAGCCCGTCATATACGCGTTCTATCTGGGGAGCAATTTGCCCGTACATGTCTTTTATTTGTCTTTTGTCCAGTTTCCTTCCCGTCAACCCGTCTTTTTTCAGGTTTTCTATTACGTCCCTGTAGGTCGCAAAAAGCGCTTCTTCCAGCTCTCCCAGCTGCTGCATATAACCGGTTCCTTTGCTGTTGAATATGCGCGAAAAATACATGTATTTGCTTCCGTTTCCTCTTTTTACCGGGAATGTTTCATGTTTAAGCCTAACGGCTTCTTCGCATAACGGGGATCTGTTGTTTTCTCCCTCTCCCAGAAGCAAAGAAGGCTGCTCTTTTCCCATTTGTACCCAAAGAGGAATGCATACGCCTGCGGGAGGGTATCCCATAACGGTCCACATTACGGTTTCCAGAGGATCTTCTCCTTGTTTTACCCCTTCAACAACTATGGAACAGGTACTGGATCTGCGAGGAATAAAATCCTGATCCAAAAACCATCCGGTAGCGTTTTCCGGAGAAAATGCAGGATCGCACAGGTCCATTCCCAAAAAAGCGTGATAAAAAGAACGTGAAACATTTTTAAATATCCATTGAGGCGTAAAACCGGCAGTGGCTGATTTTTTCAGAAAAAGGGCAGATGCTGTCTGATACCTCATATAACCCATTCCTTCGTTAATCCTTCCGGTATAGGAAAAATTGGTATATACAAGATATCCGTGTGGTGCAATGGCAGGATCATTGGCATCTACTTTAACCCAGGAGTGATTGTTTACTTCGTAATAGGCGGCACCTCCCAAAGCATCAATAACTCCAAAATTTGCTTCAACGCGCATTGGTCTTGAAAGGGTATCCAGAAATTTTTCAAAATCTTTAAGATCTGCACATATCTCCAGTGCCCTGTACATAACCTTTCCCTCCCGGTCCATTTCCTTAACCTGATCGTCTTTTAAATTGTATGAAGCTGTATTCATAATGGAAAAACCCGCACTGTTGGTTCCGGTCCATGCAGTTCCTCCGGTATCGGTAGCATCCACCAGGGCCAAAAAAGTGTATTTTCCGGTATTGAAAAATTCTATCCTGTTTTGTTCCTGTCCGGTATCCCGGTGTTTCCATAAAAGCGGCCGTCCGTTAGCGGTAACTTTTCCTGTAATTATGGCTGAAGTACAAGCCTGTGAAGGATGGAAAAAAAGACTTAAAACAACGGTGGTAAGTGTAAGGATCCAATATTTTTTCATAACGATCATTTTTCAAAAAAGTTTTTCGGGTTCTTCCCTGAAGATACCCAGGTGTTCATAAGCAAGACGTGTGGCTTCCCTGCCGCGGGGGGTTCTTTGCAACAATCCCTCTTTTATAAGGAACGGTTCATAAACTTCTTCCAGAGTACCTATCTCTTCACTAACGGCTGTTGCAATGGTTCCTATTCCAACGGGACCTCCCCTGAATTTGTGTATAATTGTAGATAATATCTTATTATCCATCTGATCAAGTCCCCTTTTATCAATATTCAGTGCGTCCAGGGCATACTGTGTTATTTCGTTATCTATGACCCCTGATCCTTTTACCTGTGCAAAATCACGCACCCTTCTGAGTAATGCGTTTGCAATACGGGGGGTTCCCCTGCTCCTGGAAGCAATTTCATGAGCTGCTTTCTGATCAATATCAACATTTAATATGGAAGCCGAACGCAATACTATCTGTAATAATACAGGGGCATCGTAATATTCCAGGTGACACTGTATGCCAAAACGAGCCCTTAACGGGGCGGTGAGCAGTCCGCTTCTTGTGGTGGCTCCAACCAGGGTAAAAGGTTGCAGGGATATCTGTACGGAGCGGGCACCCGGTCCCTTATCCAGCATTATGTCTATTGTAAAATCTTCCATGGCCGAGTACAAATATTCCTCGACCACAGGAGAGAGCCTGTGAATCTCATCTATAAACAAAACATCCCCCGGTTCCAGTCCGGTTAACAAGCCTGCAAGATCACCCGGTTTATCCAAAACCGGGCCGGATGTAATTCTTAATCCCACTCCGAGTTCCCGTGCAACAATATGTGCCAGTGTGGTTTTACCCAGTCCTGGAGGTCCATGCAAAAGAACGTGGTCCAGGGATTCTCCCCTCAAAAGCGCGGCTTTTACGAAAACCTTAAGATTATCGGTAATTTTTTCCTGCCCCGAGAATTGTGCGAATTCTTTTGGTCTGATCTGCTCGTCAAAATCCCTGTCCGAAGATTCTTTATTTTTATGTGGGTCGAAATCATTCATGAAAACAATAATAAATATATATTCTTCTTAAAAGTTCTTATTTCTTTTAATAGTCTGTTGATATGTTAATAAATATTAAAAACACTTGTATATAAAGCTATTTTGGAATTAAAAAGTAAAAAAGGATGTTCATAATTTTGTTGGTAAAAATGGAAAAAACAAAGGTTATACACAACTGAAAAAGTTTTCACAAAATATCTTTTTTTATCCCCATTTTATTTAACAGGTTTTCCACAGGGTATTGTGCAGTTATAAACAAAAGAGCTGAAGTGATCAAGCCTTCCGATAAAATGGCCAAAACAGGAAAATAGACCCTGTAATGAAATATTGCCGGAGTAAAAGCAAGATTACTCAGTTTAAGAACGGCAGCCAGTAAAGTTACCATAACAGGGACAAGTATCTTGTTTCCGCTTTTTGAAAAAGCTTTTATAAGACAAAAAGCACCAAAAGGATACAACAATATACCGGCTGAATTTTCAACAAAATGAAGCACATAGCCGATAGTCGCTTCTGAGATACCCCAGCATACAGCCCAGAAAATAATGATCCGTATGTTATTCTTCATGGTATAAAGGTTTTATTAATTCTTCTCTTGTCGCCGGAATGGGAAGTGAAGTTCCCCTGGCATCCTGAAGAGCCAGCCATACCGATAGCGCATATATCAAAGGAGGCTCCCCTATTGCCCTTGTATTATGAATATTTAAGGGTTCCGGATTCCCGCTGAATAATTCAATGTGGAAATTTTCAGGTAATTCATAAATTCCGGGAATTTTGTAATTATCCAGGGAATCTGTTTCCAGTCTGCCGTCTTTTCCTGTTATTAATTTTTCCAGGGTACACCAGCCAAGACCTTGTATAAAAGCCCCGTGTATTTGTCCCATATCTATTCCCTTATCCACAGGTTCTCCGCAATCGTGTAATATCCACAAATCCAGTATGCGGAATTGTCCTGTAAGCAAATTCAGTTCCACATGTGCCACAGAAGACCCCATCACATAATACCAATAAGGGCGACCGGTCATGGTTTCCAGGTTAAATCCTATGTTTTCTCTTTTGTAAAAACCTTTTTCGCTCAAAGATTCCAGGATCATATAGGAATGAAAGGCCAGTTCTTTAAAAGAAACACTAATTTCTGCCTCTTTACAGGATACCGTATTGTTTTCCCACACCACCTTACCTTTATCCAATCCCATCATTTTTAAGGCAATGGGATTGAGTCGTTTTTTTAATTTATCGCAGGCATCCTTTAATGCAGCCCCGGAAAAATCGGTCCCGGTAGAAGCTGCCGTGGAAGTAGTATTGGGAATGACAGAAGTTGAAGTATCTGCCACCCGTATAAATTCAGTGGAGACTCCCAGCTCCCGGTGAACGACAGTTCTCATTTTATCATGCAAGCCCTGTCCCATTTCCGTACCCGGATGATGGATCAGAACGGATCCGTCCCGGTAAATGTTAATAAGTGCACCTGCCTGGTTGAAGAAAGACTCATTGAAAGATATCCCGAATTTGCCCGGAACCATGGCAAGTCCCTGTTTTACGAAACTATGTTTTTTGTTGAATGCATTGATCTTTTTCCGCAATCCAAAATAATCGCTTTTATTTACTATCTGGCGATGGGCTGCGCGTAAAATATTATGTTCCACAAGCATATTACACGGAGTACGGTTGTTTTTCCGGATCCCGTAATAATTTTTCCAGCGAACGTTGGCCGGATCTTTACCCAGGGTTTGAGCAATTTGGGTAATAACGGACTCTATGACTGAAATAGCCTGGGGAACACCAAAGCCCCTAAATGCCGTATTGCTGGGTTTATTTGTCCTGCACCCGTAAAGCACGCTTTCTATATGGGGAATATAATAAGCCCCGTCCATATGAAAAAGGGAGTGATGTAATACCGCAATAGAAACATCATTGCACCAACCGCAGTCGTAAGCCATGGATATTTCCAGGGCCAGGATCCTTCCCTGATGGTCGAACCCTGCCTCCCATCCGGCTTTAAAAGGATGACGCTTGCCTGTTAAACAGAAATCCCGGTCTCTTTCCAGGATAAAAAGAACAGGCCTTTTTGTTTTCCAGGCCAAAAGCGCCGACCAGGCAACAGGCCAGGTGGCCTGGGCTTGTTTTCCTCCGAATCCTCCCCCAAGGCATCCCACCTGAACTTCAACATCAGAAGCCTTCAGCCCCAGCAAAGATGCTGCAAAACGCTGATTGTCGGTGGGGTTTTGTGTGGATGAACGTATAAGCAGGCCTCCCTGATGCAAAGGAACGGCATAAGCAGCCTGCGTTTCAAAGTAATAATGTTCCTGTCCCCCGGCTTCTAATGATCCCTTTTTTCTAAAGGGGGCATTTTTCATTACATGTGCAGGATCTCCTCTTTTAAGCCTCAGTGGTTTAAAAAGGAAATTTTCTTTTTTCATGGCTTCCTCTACGGTCAGCACGGGATCAAGGATATCCCATTTCCACTCTATCAGAGAAGCGGCTTTTTTTGCATTTTCGAGCGTATCTGCGGCAATAATGCAAACAACCTGTCCCATATACCCGCAGGTTCCTCCTTCAGGAAGAAGGCAAGGCTCGTCATCAATAATGGGAGCCATTGTATTGGGTCCCGGTATATCTCTGGCGGTAAGAACGGCAGCTACACCCGGAGAGGTCAGGGCAAGTGATACATCCAGATGTTCCAGGCGGGCCCTGGCATAGGGAGAAGATACGGCGTATCCGGTAAGCGTTCCCCGGTAAAGTTCCATATCGGGAATATACCGGGTTTCACCCGAAAGATGTGCCGCTTCTCTATATTGAGTGAATCCTTGTTCAGTCATGGTTCCCTTTGTATGATTCAAAAAGCAATAAAAGCATATTTTTGGCTACATCCATACGGTATGTAGCACTTCCCCTGACATCTGACAAAGGGGAAAAATCTTTTTCAAGCAGGGTTGAGGCTTCACGGCAATTATTGAGGGAAAAAACTTTTCCTTTCAAAAATCGTTCGGCATTTAGTGCCCGTGCAGGTACGGCGGCCATACCACCGTATGCCAGCCGGATATCACGGCAGGTTTTGCCACGCAAATTAATGCGGGCGGCAAATGAGACCGAGCTGATGTCCATATTCCTGCGTCTTGCCTGTTTGTGGGCAAAATAAAAAGCATCTGTATCCGGGCGGGGAAATTCTACGGCCCGGATCAATTCGCCGGGTCTAAGGGCTACCTGCCGGTATCCTGTTGTAAAGAGCCGGGCTTCAATGCGCCGGGTTCCCCGCGGGCCGGTCACAATACAAACCGCATCATGTGACAGACATAAAGGCATGGTGTCTCCCACGGGAGATCCGTCGGCAATATTTCCACCCAGGGTTGCCTGGTTCCGGACCTGGAGTGAAGCAAATTCATCAAGGTAAGGCATCATATATGGAAAAGCCGGGCCCATAACCTGTTTCATTGTTTCAAAATTACAGGCGGCCCCTATTGTGATATGAGAATCTGTAACGTTAACCTCTGTCAATTCAGGTACCCGGGAAATATCTATTACAGAACTTTTATAGTCCATACAGGAGCCTGTAAAGCCGGCTGCGATCCGCGCCCCGGGCCATGTTTTGCGAGCCCGGTAGAATTCCTGTAAAGAAGACGGTACAACATAAACCAGCTCATCTTGTTTAAAGAGAAGCAATTTATTACCTGTTTCAGGAAATGACAGGGGAAGTTCGTGTTGACCGGGTGCTTCGGGACATTTTTCCAGGGATAATGCCGCATCCATAATTGCCTGGTAACCGGTACACCGGCATAGATTTCCGGACAAAGAACGCTGGATGTCTTCCCTTTTAAAAGGAAGTTGGTTCTTAACGTGAATATAGGTGGAAAGCACCATTCCCGGAGAACAAAAACCGCATTGACTGGCCCGCTCCCTTAAAAAAGCTTCTTTTACCGGGCCTGTATCCAGGTATTGATCAGGGGCTTCTATGGTCAGCAGGTGCTTCCCGTGCAATTGAGGCAGGCGCATCAGACAGGAATCCACGGAAACCCTTTTTTCCCGGCCGGAAACAGCGTCTTTACAGGCCACAATAACGGTGCAGGCCCCGCAATCTCCCCTGCCGCATACTTCCTTGGTTCCGGTAAGTTTTTCATACGTACGCAGGTAATGTAAAACCGAACAGAAAAGAGGCGGACTGTCTTTGGCGGAAAAATCAATTTCCCGGAGATCACCGTTTAGGTAAAAACGCAGCATGTCCATAGGCTCATTTTTCTATACGAAGATCTTGCAAATAATAAGTTAGGGGTTGGTTCCGGTTATCAAACAGGATTTTTACAGCCATTACAGGCTGCTCCGGAACAAAACGGCAACCTCCGTTTTCCCAAAGGCAGGCGGCTTTCGTAAAATGAACCCCGTCAACGGAATACTCTACTTGAGCAAAATCAACAATATCAATATCTACCCGCGGCAGGCCGGTTTGCACCGTGATACCCGGGGTTGTTACCGGCTCTTCAAATGCGAACAGTAAATACTGATCTTCTTTCAAAGGACCAAAACAGCTAACATAAGTAGCGGGATTATTGTCTCCCAAAAGGGACAAAGGTGTACGAGGATGTGTTTCCACATTCCCGGTAACACGTGTTACCGGTTTCAGGTAACGGTCATAAGGCAGGTTTGCCAGGGTAACCTGGCTGCGGATATCGTCCCTGAAAAATGCCGCAAAACGGTAAGGTTCAGGATGATCTGTTTTAATAGGGCTGTTATATAAAGGAGATCTGGGACCGGGCAGGGATCTGTCACACGTATAACGTATGACCATCCACGGGTACTGGTGCGTTACACACAGGTACCCGTTTACGTAATCAGCCTTGGGAGGTGCTATCCTAAAACGAATGCCCATAAAATATAGCCGGTCAAAATGCGTTTGACTGAGCCGGTTGTTAAAATCGTCCCAGTCTTTATTTTCGCGGGGACTCCAGGCCACCTCGGCAAGAGCACACAAGCGCGGGTATACCTGGTATTCGGCAATATTGGAAGGCCTGTTCATCAATTCAGACCATAAACCGCCCTGGACACCCAGGACCCTGGAAGCTTCATCCTGGTTCAATCCTGCTGTTTCAACGGGATCAAAGGAATAAACTTTATCCGCATCAAAAATTGCAGCCCAGGTCATACCCCGTTCCTGCGGCGTGTGTTTCATATCCAGGTAGCAATACTGGGCCGGCTGGGCGATCACCCGGTATCCGGCAGCGGTGGCTTCCTTGATCTTTTCCGCACTTTGCCAGGCATGAACAACCGTTTTTTCCCTGTCAAGTTCCCCTCCTTCCATAATTTCGTTCCAACCTACCAGCGTTTTATCGAATTTGTTGAGGATCTGCTGCATGCGTTGAACGAAATAGGACTGCATTTCTATAGGGTCTTCCATATTGTGTTCATGCATGAAAGCCTTGCAACGGGTACAGCTGGCCCATTGGCTGGTAACCACTTCGTCACCGCCAACGTGAAAATACCGGGAAGGAAACAGCCGGACCATTTCCCGGACTATATCTTCAAGCATTTGGTAGTTTTTCTCGTAGGAAGCACACCAGACGTTGTTGCTGACTCCCTGGATGCTCAGTTCCACTTCCCCGGTCAGATCGCAAAGGATATCGGGGTAACTGGCTATGGCGGCCTTGGAATGCCCGGGAAGGTCAATTTCCGGAATGATCTCTACGTGACGCGCTGCCGCATAGGCCACTATTTCACGGATATCTTCCTGGGTGTAGTACCCGCCGTATCGTTGCCCGGCATGCCCGTATGTTGTTGGCAACACTTCTCCGGGGCCCCTCCAGGCACCCTTGCTGGTCAGGAACGGGTATTTTTTGATCTCAATGCGCCATCCCGTATCGTCTGCCAGGTGCCAGTGAAAGCGGTTCAGTTTGTGAACAGCCATCCTGTCTATAAAACGTTTAATGTATTCTACAGTGTAAAACTGGCGGCTCACATCCAACATCATTCCCCTGTGTTCAAAAGCGGGATAATCCTTGATTGTCAGACCGGGAATATCTGCTGTCAGGGAAGGTGTGTACTGATGGGGCTTGTATACCGGTTGATAAACATAAGGCGGCAACAATTGCAATAATGTCTGTACGCCATAGAAAAAACCGGCATCATCCCCTGCGCATATTTCAATAAACCGGTTGGTTACGGAAAGCGTATACCCTTCTGCAGGCAAGGTTTTATCCAATGAAAAGAGAATGGCATTTTCCAGGGGCCGGCTTTTTGAAAAAGCAGGATCAATGCCCATGGAAGGCTTTACGGTTTCCGAAAAATATAAAGCCGCTCCCCCGGCCATTGAAGCTTCCCGGGTAAGGAACAATTGTGTTTCGTTATTCAAAGTAAAAAAACCTTCCCCGGGCTCCAGGCTTACCGGTGCGGGAATAAGATGAACCAGGGAGGTCATAATTAAAGCAAATAAAGTGTTCATAAATAAGTAATTACATTTTCAGATCTCCCAGGTAGGAAATGGATTCCCGGGCACTGCTGTTAATAGATAGGGTCACCATACCGCTGTATGTGATCTTCAAATAAAAAGTGATGTTTTCGTTTGTTTGGGTTTTTGCAGAAAAAGTAAGAGAATACCCTTTTTTTGGATCCTTTTCCTTTTCTACACTTACTTCCTGATCTGTAAGTTCAATGGCCAGTTTTGTCGGGTCCATGGGGGCGGTATAAGCTCTTCCAAAATACGGAAGGTATGTAGTTACCCGGTTGTTTTCAAATTTCATTTCATAATCCGGGGACAAGGTCCTTGACATTCCCCGTGCCGGGTTGGCGCGATCAAATGATATGGCAAATGTGCCGCTTTCCACAAGGTCACAGACCTGTTGTTCCCGGGCGGCTTCCCGGGCGGCTTTTTCTTCCTTGCGTGTCTGGGCTGCCATACTTCCCGGAGCAAGGAAAAGCATAACCAATGATAAAAGTACCAGACGTTTCATATTATTCAGGATATATTAGATAATTAGTACGTTTTGCCTTAAAAGCCTCCAGTTCTTCCTGCCAGGTTTCGGCTATCTGAGCGGCGTCTTTTCCCTGGAGGATCATTTCCCTAACGTAATCTACTCCAACAAGAGTGTCAAAATAGGCAGTAAAAAATGCATCACCCATTTCTGTGTTTTCATTCAGGTTACGGTATGCATCAATAACATACTCCAGGTTGAATCCGTTTGCCCTGACAACATCATCGGAAGGAGAAACCCGCAGGTCCACCCCGTAGCAAAGATTCCCTTTTTGCGGAGGATTCTGTGCGCCCGGGACCGGTTGAGGCGTAAAGGAGAAATCATACCCCGTCATTTGGGGATGTCCGTATACCTGGAAGGGGAATTCGGTGCCGCGTCCCAGGCTTACACGGGTGCCCTCAAAAGGACATATGGAAGGATAAAGGTAAATTGACCGGTTATTGGGCAAGTTGGGTGATGGTTTTACCGGCAGCTGATAAATGGTTTGGTGTGTGTAATTCAGGCAGGGAATAACGGTTAGTTGTACCTGCAAGCTGTCTTTAAGCCAAAATTCCCCATTGATCATACCGGCAAGTTCTCCCAGGGTCATACCGTGTACTACCGGGATGGGGATTACTCCCACAAAAGAACGGTATTGCATATCTAAAACAGGACCGGATACTATATGCCCGTTGGGATTGGGCCTGTCCAGCACAATGAGGGGAACGTTGTTCCGGGCACAGGCTTCCATCAAATAATACATGGAAGAGAGGTACGTATAAAACCGCAAACCGACATCCTGGATATCAAACAATGCGACATCCAGTTGCTGCATAAGGCTGTCTGCCGGAATGAATCCCGCTCCGTAAACAGAGACTATGGGTATGCCCGTTTTCGGGTCTGTCTGATGAGCAATGTGGGAGCCGGCATCTTCATTTCCCCGGAAACCGTGTTCCGGAGCGAAGATCATTTTCAGATCCACACCCAGGCCGGTGAGACTGTCTACAAGGTGTGTAGAGTCTATAAGGGCGGTGTGATTTGTCAGCAAGCCTACCTTTTTCCCCTGGATCAGGGACAGGTATGCCCCGGTATTTTCAGCCCCTGTTCTCAGGGGTGCCGTTTCCTGTGTATTACTACAGGAAACACAGATCACGGCAAGCACCGTAATTCCGAAGTAAAATATACGTTTCATGCGTCTAAGTTATGAAAAAATTGCATCTCATCATTGTTTTGTATTTTTGTCAAATAAACCAGGAAAATACGATGGCCGGAATTCTGAATGCAAAAATCCCCGAAGGTCCACTGGATCAAAAATGGACGATCCACAAGGAAAGTCTGAAAACAGTTTCCCCGGCCAACAGAAGCCGGATGCATATCATTGTGGTAGGTACGGGATTGGCCGGAGCCTCGGCGGCTGCCACGCTTGGGGAACAGGGGTACCGCGTCAATGTTTTCTGCATGGGGGACTCCCCGCGAAGGGCCCATTCCGTCTCGGCACAGGGAGGCATTAATGCCGCAAAAAATTACAGGAACGACAACGATTCGGTTCAACGGCTGTTCCTGGATACATTAAAGGGAGGCGATTTCCGCTCGCGCGAGGCCAATGTTTACAGACTTGCCGAGGTAAGTAACGCCATCATTGATCATTGTGTGGCGCTTGGCGTGCCTTTTGCCCGTGATTACGCGGGGTACCTGGACAACCGCTCTTTCGGGGGATCGCAGGTTAGCCGGACTTTTTATGCCCGTGGACAGACCGGACAACAATTGTTGCTTGCGGCCTACGGAGCCCTGAACCGGCAAGTTGCCCTGGGGAACGTAACAGTACACTGCCGGCACCAGATGATGGACCTGGTTGTCATTGACGGAAAGGCCCAAGGGATCATAACGCGGGATATGGTTACCGGAAGGATTGAAAAATACCCTGCGCATGCTGTGGTTTTGGCTACCGGGGGATATGCAAACGTATATTTTCTCTCAACCAATGGCATGAACTCGAATGCCTCGGCTGTTGTGCAATGCTGGAAGAAAGGGGCTTTCTTTGCTAATCCGGGATTTGTACAGATTCATCCCACTTGCATCCCGGTTCACGGAACCCATCAGTCCAAACTGACCTTGATGAGCGAATCCCTGAGAAACGACGGAAGGATATGGGTACCCAAAGACAAAACCATAGCCAAACAATTGAAGGATGGCACATTAAAACCCTCACAGGTGCCGGAAAATGAGCGGGATTATTACCTGGAACGCAGGTATCCGGCTTACGGGAACCTGGTTCCACGCGACGTGGCTTCCAGGGCGGCCAAAGAACGTTGCGATGCAGGCCTGGGTGTCAACAAAACAGGGAAGGCCGTTTACCTGGATTTTGAAAAAGCCTTTGAAACAGAAGGTAAAGAGTCCGTTGACCGGAAATACGGCAATCTTTTCCAGATGTATGAGAAAATAACGAATGAAAACCCGTATAAAGAACCCATGCAGATCTATCCGGCCATGCATTACACCATGGGAGGTTTGTGGGTGGATTACAACCTGATGACTACCATACCGGGACTATTTGCTATAGGGGAGGCCAATTTCAGTGATCATGGCGCCAACAGGCTGGGTGCATCGGCACTTATGCAGGGTTTGGCAGACGGCTTTTTCATTTTGCCTTATACCCTGCCGGATTACCTTGCTACAGGAATCGGAGAACCCCTACCCGATCCGGCACATCCGGAATTCATACAAGCCTCGGAAAATGTAAAGAAAAGGATCCGTGATCTGATGGAGATCGCAGGACGCACGCCGGTGGACGATCTGCACCGGAAACTCGGCAAATTGATGTGGGAACATGCCGGGATCGTAAGATCGGCAGAAGGCTTGTCCCAAACATTTGACGGTCTGGAAGAGATCCGCAGCCGGTTCTTCAGGGAAACAGGGATACCCGGAAGTGAAAAAACGGTTAACCAGGAACTGGAAAAGGCTTTGCATATGGAGGACTACCTGTTACTGGCCCGCCTGATGGTTAAGGACGCCTTGCACCGGGAAGAATCCTGCGGAGGGCATTTCAGGGTAGAAAGCCAGACAAAAGACGGGGAAACGCTTAGAAACGACAAAGAATATCAATACGTGGCCGCATGGGAATACGACCGCTCCGGTCCGGAGCCTGTTTTGCATAAAGAGCCGCTGGTCTTCAGCCATATAGATGTAACCGAACGAAAGTATAAGTAAAATGCATTTTACACTTAAAATCTGGCGTCAGGCCGGACCCCGGATACAGGGGCACTTTGAACGTTATACCGTTGATGATATAGAAGGTGACACCTCATTCCTTGAGATGCTGGATATCCTGAATAACAAGCTGGTGCAAGAAAACAGGGAAACAATTGCATTTGATCACGATTGCCGGGAAGGGATATGCGGGGCCTGCGGATTGTATATTAACGGCAGGGCTCACGGTCCGGATGATGGCATTACCACGTGTCAGTTGTATATGAGACGTTTTAAAGACGGGAGTGAAATTACTGTGGAACCTTTCAGGAGCGGGGCTTTCCCGATTGTTAAGGACCTTATGGTAAACCGCAATGCTTTTGACAAAATACTGCAGGCAGGAGGATTTGTAAGTGTGAATACCGGAAGTGCCCCGGAAGCTCATACAATACTTATTTCCAGGGAAAAAGCCGAGGAGAGTATGGATGCCTCTTCGTGCATTGGGTGCGGGGCTTGTGCGGCATCCTGCAAAAACGGTTCGGCTATGCTTTTTGTGGCATCCCGGGTAAGCGCCTTGTCTCTGTTGCCGCAGGGAAAACCCGAGGCATGTTGCAGAGCCCGGGCTATGGTGTTAAAAATGGATGAAATGGGTTTTGGATCCTGTACCAATATTGGAACGTGTCAGATGGAATGTCCCAAAAATATCACGGTTGCACATATTGCCCGCTTGAATCGCGAGTTCTTGTATTGTAAACGCTCAGACCTTCAAGAGTAACTGTAATGGAGGAGAACACGGAAAGATAGTCTTCGGCCTGTGCAGGATAGAAATCTTCAATATAATCCTTGATGAGCGCTTTCATATAAGGTGTGGAATAAAAGATCTGCAAAGTGTTTCCGTCAGCCTGGCAGGGTATGGTAAAAGTATGGCCGGATTTATCCGATAAATTAAGAAATAAAATATTGCGAACCAGTTTGTAGGAACTTGTATATACATCCCCGGAGGAAAAGACCAGTGAGTAAATACCCGTATAAGGATCATCAACTGAAGATTGTGCCACGCTGATGGTCCCGGGTTCTTTAAGTAAAAGACGGATATTTTGATAATTCTCTGTTATGAACGGCAAAAAAACCTGGAGATCGGCCGCTTCTCCCGCATCTACAGATACTGATACACTAACCCTTGAAGTATCTATTTGCCAAGTGCCTACAAAAGAGTTTTCTACGAATTTGGCAGGATTGCCGCTACATCCGTACAAAGCAAGGATCACAACAGCCGCTGCCGTTAAGATCCCGGAAATACCCTTATGGTTTAAAACCGGCATAGTTTAGTACAAAATTATAAAAAATTCAATATGAACTCGTTTTATATGCTCGAACAAATACCCGTGCTTGTTTCTGATACAAAGACGGAAAAAATGCCTCTGGTGCTGCTTCACGGTTATCTGGAAACCCATGAAATATGGAATTCTTTCAGGGAGTTGCTGGATCCGGATTACAGGACCATTGCCCCTGACCTTCCCGGACACGGAATGAGCGGTACTTTTATAGTTAATGATATGGAAAAACAGGCAGATGTTGTTTATGCTTATTTGAAAAAGGAAAAGATCAAAGAGATCCTGCTTGCCGGACATTCCATGGGAGGATATGTTGCTCAGGCATTTTGTATGAAATATCCCGACATGGTAAAAAAACTTATACTAATGCATTCATTGCCCTACCCGGACAGCCAGGAAAAAAAAGCGGCAAGAGACAGGGACATTCAATTGATCAGTAAAGGGAAACTGGATGAAGTGGCAGAAAGAGATATCCCCCTGATGTACGCTCCTGAAAACAGAATTAAGATGGCGTCTGTTATTGAAAACACCATTGTGACGGCACAAGTACACGAACCGGCAGGAATTGAAGCTTGTCTGAAAGGAATGAAAAACAGACCATCCTACCTGGAATTTCTTAAAACGTTACCGATTCCCCTGCATTGCATTTTTGGTCTTCAGGATCACTACATTGCCCCGGATAAGGCTAGCGAAACAGCCGCGATCCTTGGCAATGCCAAAGTAAGATTCCTAAAATCCTCCGGGCATAACGGATTTTTGGAAGAACCACTGGAAGTGATTTCTTTTATCTAAGCTGGAAATTCAAAGGAAAATTGTAACGGACCCTGACGTTACGGTCACGTTGTCTTCCCGGTTTCCATCTGGGTGAAGAAGAAACTACACGAACGGCTTCTTTGTCTATGGACGGATCAACACCGCGCAATACAGTAACATTTTTTACATACCCGTCAGCATCTACGATAAATGAAAGGACAACCCGTCCCTGAACACCGTTTTCTTTAGCTATTTCAGGATAAATAATCCTTTCGTGTACCCATTTTGTAAATGTGTTCTCATCGCCACCCATGAAAGAGGGTTTTTCTTCTACAATGGCCAGAGGGATCTCTTCTTCTTCAACGGTTTCCTCCTCATCGTAATTAATGTAATCGCGAATCTCAACGGCAAACGAAGCGTCGTCCTCGGTTTCAATAAAAATGTCTTCTTCAATGATTATGTCGTCATCCACGATCTCGATAGCATCTGAAAGAACAGGTGTTTTAGGAATTTCCGGCGGTGGCGGGGGCGTCTCCATGGTAACGGGGATCTGTTCTTCTTCAATCACCTGCTGTATGTCAGCAGTGACAATAGTGACATTCCTCTCGTATGTCTTGTATTCAAAAGCACCAAGAACAACTGCAAGAGCAACAACCAGACCGATCTCAACAAAAAGAACTCTTTTGTTCTCAAGATCAGCCAATAAGCTTTTCTTTGTTTTCATGGCTTCAGAACTTTAATCAGGACAATATTGTCTCTAATTAGAATGGAGCAAATAGCATGCCAGATAAATGCGTAAAAACCTCAGGACCAGGGTGGTATCTACCACAGAAAAGTCCCGAACGGATAGCGGCCAGACTGTACTTCTGCAGCCATCCCGTAAAGGTCTTTGCGGAGCTTGTCAATATTTATCTTTTCTTTTGCCGAGATAAAGATGCAGGGAATATGGATTTTAGATATCCAGGTATTTTTTAGGTCATTCAGGCCTACAGGACCCTCTTCCGTTTCCTTTTCACGGTAGGCATCAATTTTATTGAAAACAAGGTATACGGGCTTGTCAGCGCAGCCTATATCCTGTAATGTTTGGTTGACTACGTGCATCATCTCTTCAAAATTAGGATGGGAAATGTCAACCACGTGGATCAAGACATCACTCTCGCGCACTTCGTCAAGTGTACTTTTAAAAGATTCCACCAATTGGGTAGGGAGTTTGCGAATAAAACCAACCGTATCGCTCAAAAGGAACGGGATATTGTCTACAACAACTTTCCTTACCGTGGTATCCAGGGTGGCAAAAAGCTTGTTCTCGGCAAAAACATCGGTTTTAGCCAAAAGGTTTAAAAGGGTGCTTTTACCTACATTGGTGTAGCCGACCAACGCCATACGCACCAAGGCTCCGCGGTTTCCACGCTGCGAGATCATCTGACGGTCAATTTTTTTCAGTTTTTCTTTGAGAAGGGAAATTTTATCCAGAATGATCCTGCGGTCGGTTTCCAGCTGGGACTCTCCGGGACCTCGCATTCCTATGCCACCACGTTGCCGTTCAAGGTGTGTCCACATCCTTGTCAGACGAGGTAAAAGATATTGATACTGAGCTAATTCAACCTGGGTTTTTGCATAGGCAGTTTTTGCACGCTGGGCAAAAATATCCAGAATAAGATTGGTTCTGTCAAGAACCTTGCAGGAAAGCGTCCTTTCAAGGTTGCGAAGTTGAGAAGGGGATAGTTCATCATCAAATATGGCAACGGAAATTTCTTCTGCTTTAATGTAAGCGGCCAATTCTTCCAGTTTCCCGCTTCCCAGGTATGTGCCGGTAAGCGGTTTTTCCAAGCGTTGGATGAAGCGCCCTCCGGCATCAACACCTGCGGTTTCTGCCAAAAATTCCAGTTCGTCCAGGTATTCGTTAAAAACCCCGGAATCAATTCCGGGAGTTTGAACGCCAACAAAAACGGCTCTGTCTCTAGTGTTATCCAATGTCATATAGTGTAAAAAAAGCGCTCGTAATACAGGAGCGCTTTATCTTTGAATGCGTGTGACCGGCAATTACCTGAGCTGGAAGTTCAGAGGGAAGTTGTAACGTACCCTTACGGCTTTGTCACGCTGTCTTCCCGGTTTCCACCTGGGAGAGGAAGAAACAACACGCACGGCTTCTTTGTCTATGCTGGGGTCAACACCGCGCAATACGGTAACATTTTTGACATACCCGTCGGCATCTACAATAAAGCTCAGAACCACACGACCCTGAACACCATTTTCTTTAGCTACTTCAGGATAAACGATACGTTCAAATACCCATTTTGTAAAGGTGTTTTCGTCACCGCCCATGAAGGAGGGTTTTTCTTCCACAATGGCCAAAGGAATTTCTTCTTCTTCAACTGCCTCTTCTTCTGAGTATTCAATATAATCACGAATTTCTACAGCAAAATTGGCATCGTCTTCTGTTTCAATAAAAATATCCTCTTCAATGGTGATGTCATCATCAACAATCTCGATGGCGTCTGAAAGCACAGGTGCTTTTGGCATTTCAGGGGGCGGGGGAGGTGTCTCCATGGTAATGGGGATCTGCTCTTCTTCAATAATCTGCTGAATATCTGCAGTAAGCATACTGATGTCCTTGTCGTAAGTTCTGTACTCGAAAGCAGCCAGGACTACAAGAAGAGCAAAAATCAATCCTACTTCAATAAAAAGAACTCTCTTGTTTTCAAGATTTGCCTTTGAACTTTTCTTAGTTTCCATTGTAATTAAACGTTAATTTTGTGGACCATGTCGGAATCGAACCGACGACCTCGTGCATGCCATGCAAGCGCTCTAGCCAACTGAGCTAATGGCCCATCAAGGCTTGCAAATGTAAACAAAATATTTTAAAAAACAATTTCGTACTTTTGCCGCGTTACTAGGCAAAATTATGATACTTTTTCACATTCACAATACAAATTTTAAGATTAGCAACAGACGTGCCATAAAACACTGGATCAATACAATATTGAACGATTACAACAGAATCCCGGGAGACATAAATATAATATTCTGTGATCCAGAATATTTACTTAACATCAACCGGAAGTATCTGGATCATGATTATTATACCGATGTGATCACTTTCCCGTATTCGGATCCGGAAGAAAAAAAAATAAACGGAGACATATTTATAGACGTAGAAACCGTAAAACAAAACGCAGTCAAGTATAAACAATTGTTTTTTAAAGAAATTCTGAGGGTGATCATTCACGGGATATTGCATCTGGTAGGGGAGAATGATACTACAAGAGAACAAAGCGAAAGTATGAAAAAGGCAGAGGACAAGGCATTGCAGAAAATAATGACAGGCAATAAGGAATGAAATTTCAATACGACATAATAGTAGTGGGCGCGGGGCATGCAGGATGTGAAGCTGCTTACGCGGCAGCTAAACTTGGTTCAAAGACACTCCTGGTAACCATGGATATGACAAAAATGGCTCATATGTCATGTAATCCGGCCATGGGGGGAATAGCCAAAGGACAAATAATCAGAGAGATAGATGCTTTGGGGGGTGCCATAGGATTGGTTACTGACAGAAGCACAATACAATTCAGAATGTTAAACCGGTCAAAAGGGCCGGCTATGTGGAGCCCTCGGGCACAATGTGACAGAATGCAATTTTCTGCAGAATGGAGAAATGTGCTGGAAAACACACCGGGATTGTACATTTGGCAGGACCAGGTGGTGGAATTGCTTTTTGAAGGAGAAAGAGTCTGCGGCATTAAAACAGAGTTTGGAGAAGAATTTTATGCGGGAGCTGTTATTCTTACAAACGGAACATTTTTGAACGGCGAAATATTTATAGGCTGGAAATCCACACCGGCCGGACGTATGGGGGAACCTCCGGCAATCGGTTTGAGTAAACAGCTACGCCAGAAGGGTATTGAGGTAGACAGGATGAAAACAGGGACCCCGCCAAGAATTGATGGCAGGACAGTAGATTTTTCTAAGCTTGATTTACAACCGGGAGATGCAAAACCCAAGAAATTCACTTTTCTACCGGAATATTCGGCCATACAAAAAACCGGAACACAGAAAAACTGTTACATTATTTACACAAACTCTGCGGTTCACGAGAAATTAAAAGAAGGATTCGACGATTCACCTCTCTTCGCCGGCAGAATTGGAGGCAAAGGTCCCAGGTATTGCCCAAGTATAGAAGACAAACTAAGAACGTTTGCAGACAAGGAGCAACATCCGCTATTTCTGGAACCCGAAGGCTGGAATACTCACGAATACTATTTACAAGGATTTTCCTCTTCGCTTCCCATAGATATTCAGTATCAGGCGTTTAGAAGAATTAAGGGTTTTGAAAACGCCGTGTTTTACCGGCCTGCTTATGCTATAGAATACGACTACTTTCCCCCAACGCAATTATTGCATTCTCTGGAAGTAAAAAATATACCTTACTTGTATTTTGCAGGGCAGATTAACGGAACAACAGGTTATGAAGAAGCCGCAGCCCAGGGGATCATGGCCGGCATTAATGCGCACAGGAAGATTAATGGAATGGAACCGGTTGTGCTCAAACGTGACCAAGCTTATATTGGAGTACTGATAGATGATCTTATAACAAAAGGAGTAGATGAACCATACAGGATGTTTACTTCTAGAGCGGAGTATAGGATTTTATTAAGACAGGATAACGCAGACGAAAGGTTAACCTTGCTTGGCTACGAGCTGGGTCTGGCAGGCAAAGAAAGGTACGAAAATTTCAAGAGCAAAATAACCAAACGTGACAAGCTGCTTGCCTGGCTGGAGAATAATTCACTTTATCCAGAAAAGGCGAACAAAATTTTGGAGAACGTGAAATCGACTCCCGTGTCAATAAAGAAGAAATTTTCTGAATTATTAAGCAGACCGCAAGTAACCTGGGAAAAAGTTTCGGAATTTGTTCCACGTGGAACACTTTATGGTTCGGATCCTATGGCTGAAGAAATATACGAATCTGTGGAAATCGCGATTAAATACAGGGGATACATAGAAAGAGAATCTGCGTTTGCGCAAAAAATTCTTCGACTGGATGCGGTTTCAATTCCGGAAAAATTTGATTACAGCACCATGAATTCATTGTCTATGGAGTCAAGGCAGAAGTTGCAAAGAATAAAACCAAGGACAATTGGGCAGGCTTCAAGGATCCCGGGAGTTTCTCCAGCCGATATTTCAGTGTTACTGCTGTATCTGGGGCGCTAAAAATAGACAACTTATTGTTATTTAATTTATAACCGCATTTTACCTAAATAAAAAATGCACTAATCTTCATCAAATCGTTATCGAACGACTAAAAAAAAGTACTACTTTTGTCAATTTGTATACCTAGATATTTACCCATTATTGTGAAACGATTTCTATTGTGCCTAACACTTTGTATGATGTTTGTGCAGCTTACTGCTCAACATCAAATGGTACAGACTGTAAAAGGCCGGGTTGTAGATGAAGTGTCAGACCAGCCATTGGTTGGAGTAGCCGTGGTTGTAAACAACAGCGGATACCTGACCACGTATAGTGATATTGATGGGTACTACAATGTGCAAAACGTACCGGTGGGGAGAATCTCCGTTCTTTTTTCCAGCATAGGTATGGAAACCATCTATATGGAAAATATTTCACTCAATTCGGGAAAAGAATTGGTTTTGAATGTCAAAATGAGGGAAGATGTGCTTACCGTTCAGGAGTTGGTGATAACGGCAGAAAGAGACAAACTCCGGCCTGTAAATGAAATGGCCTCGGTTACAGGAAGAACCTTTTCGGTTGCCGATGCGGAAAGGTATGCCGGGGCCATGAACGATATTTCAAGAATGGCGCAAAATTTTGCCGGAGTGGGGACTCCAAACGATTCAAGTAACGATATAGTGGTCAGGGGAAATTCTCCCTTTGGTTTGTTATGGCGCATGGAAGGAGTGGATATTTACAATCCAAACCACTTTGCCGACGGAGGAGCTACCGGAGGGGCCATAAGTATGTTGAATGTCAACACGTTATCTAATTCGGACTTCTATACGAGCGCTTTCCCTGCAGAATATAGCAATGCCTATTCAGGCGTTTTTGACATTCATTTACGCGAGGGAAATTACGATGTACATGAATTTACCGGACAACTGGGAATCAACGGATTGGAATTTGGTGTGGAAGGACCCGTTTCTAAAAAACTCAAAGCTTCTTACCTGGCGTCATACAGGTATTCTTTCCTGGATGCCCTGGCTTATCTGGGGTTCGAATTCGGCACGGGTTCAGCTGTTCCCAGGTACCAGGACTTTACAGCAAAAGTAAATATTCCGACGCCCAATAGCGGGACTTTTTCCCTTTTTGCCATCGGAGGTATGGGCAATGTAAGTATAGTTAACGGGGAATCGGATTTTTACAATTATGCAGACGATATTGCCACACAATCCGGAATGGGCGTGGTAGGCCTTCAATACCAGAAAACGCTGGGACACAACCAGTCATTGAAAATATCGCTGTCCAGTTCCCTTTCTTCTTTCTCGGCACAGATTGACTCCCTGAATCCCACGTCACTTCAGAAGGAGCGGAGCCAGGATGCTTTGCTGATGAGGGAATTTCAAAGTATACAGGCGGTTCACAACGCAAAACTGGGAAGCCGCCTCTCTCTGCGATCGGGCATTACCGGAAAACGTCTGGCCTATAAATTTATCTCCAACGATTATTCAATGACTACTTACCCAAAGGATGTCAACGAAATAGGATCTACATTTCAATTACAGGGATTTTCTGAGATATCTTATAGAGCAACAGCTAAATTAACCCTGGATGCCGGAGTGAATGCCCAGTTTCTTATACTCAACCAAACCTGGAACATCGATCCCAGGGTTGGTGTTTCCTGGAAATTCAAAGACAAACACGAACTGACCTTTGGATATGGGTTGCACAGTCAATACCAGGGTCTGGAGATTTATATGACTAAATTGTTTTCGCAGGCCGTTGACAGCAAGATATATCCCAATAAATACCTGGATATGACCCGTGCGCATCATTTTGTCCTGGGTTATCAATGGCGCCTGGCCCCGGCGACACGTTTGAAAACAGAACTCTATTATCAATACCTGTACAACATACCCGTAGATCTTTATGAACCTTATTATGCAGTGATCAACCTGGGGGGTATGCAGTTTGACAAGTACGGACGGGTATACGTAAGTGACGGAACTGGATACAATTACGGATTGGAACTTACCCTGGAGCGCTTTCTCTCACAAGGTTGGTATTATATGGTTACTGCGTCAGTATTTGAAAGTAAGTTCAGAAGCATTGACAACATTCTCAGAAACACAAGATATAACGGCAATTTTGTTTCTAATTTGCTGATAGGCAAGGAGTTTGAGGTTACAAAAAAACCTTCGGCAAAGAATATATGGTCTTTTGGAGGTGATATAAAATTTGCCCTTGCCGGGGGACAACGATATATCCCGGTTGACCTGGAAGCCTCCCGATTGAGTGGGGCAACTGTTTATATTTATGAGGAGGCGTATGTTCCACAGCATCCTTTTTATATGCGTGGAGATCTGAAAGTGTGGGCTAAAATCCAACAAAGGAATATGACGCATGAAATTGGGGTGGAAATACGTAATTTCACCAATCGGAAAAACGTGTATTCTTACGAGTATGATGTCAAGCTGGAAGACATGAGAACATCGTACCAAACAGGTTTGCTCCCGCTGGGTTATTATAGAATAACTTTCTGACAATCAGTCTAAAGGAAGATAAAAAACACTTTTTCCCGATTCAAATCCGGGAACGGTGTCCTGAAACATTGCCCAACCTTGTGTATAGGACCAATCTTTGAGCCCGGAAGGGCTTATATAAGGTTTGCAGAGAATCTCGTCTTGCTCTGGGTAACAGAACCAGGGGGGACTTACAAACCCTTTTCTAAAGAGACATTCCTCAAGGGCAAACTCAAACATAGAAGCCGGCCAAAGAAATACAAAATCCTGACCTGCGGCGTCTTTAAGGTATTGTTTGTAAAGAAATTCCGGCCGGTTTTCCTGAATACCAGGGGCGGGTAATGTTTTGGATACGGCATCAGGTATACGGACGGGAGTTATGAACCCCCGATTATAATAAAAACGCTGTAAATCAGTTGTGGCAGGATAAAGAAGACAGAATGCAGTATCTTCTACAGCCTTTGCCAGCAAACGCGATCCGAATCCTTTTCCCTGCTGCACGGGATGGGTGGCCAGCCCGTAAATATAAAAACCCTGCAGCCGGATCTTTCCTTTTTGTAGTAAGGTTAACGGGAAGCGGGTAAGGAAAGACTTGCCGCGATTATCAAAGAGCACCGTTCCCAGTTTCAGGCAATGTTCAATTACAAAATCCGCGTAGGAAAGCGGATCATTAAAAGCAGCACTCCAGATTTCCCGGAGTGCTGTCTTGTCCTGATCATTTGCCTTTCGAATCACTGTAGATATCGGCTATGATTTTTTCGTAATGCTTGTTCAATTGTGCCCTGCGTAATTTAAGCGTTTGTGAAAGCAGGCCGTTGGCTGTACTCCATTCATCATCCACCAGTCGGAAAAACTTGATCTGTTCGTGTGGCGCAAGGGTTTTGTTAATACGATCGATCTCTTTGCGTATCAGGTCGTTTACCTCTTTGGTCCTGTATAGATTATCCAAGTCCTGAAATACCATTTTGCGATGTGCAGCCCAATCCTGAATTAAGACTCCATTGGGAATGATAACGGCAGAAGCTACTTTTTGATTGCTTCCAATGACCAGGGAGCTTTCTATATAAGGAGATTCATTAAGCTTGTTTTCAACCAGTTGAGGGGCAACATATTTTCCGTTGGAAAGCTTGAATATTTCTTTTTTACGGTCGGTGATCCGCAGGAAAATGCCGTTGACCATTTCTCCCACATCTCCTGTATGGAACCATCCATCACTGTCTATGGCTTCGTTTGTGGCCCGGGGGTCTTTATAATACCCCATCATCACGTGAGGTCCACGGGTAAGGATCTCACCGTCAGAAGCAAATTTCACTTCAGTGCCATCCATGATCTTTCCAACCGTTCCAATTTTACGGATCCTGTCTTTGGGATTGTTTACGGCAATTACCGGAGCTGTTTCTGTCAGGCCGTATCCTTCGTAAATATACATTTTTGCGACGGAGAAAAGACGGATAATACACGCCCTTATGGAAGAACCGCCGGTAACTATAAGCATTTCATGGCCTCCCAGGTTGGCTCTCCATTTGCTGTATACCAATTTGTCAAACAATTTATTCAAGGTTACACGCCAAAAAGTCAGGTTTTCATAATCAAAAGTGTTTCCGAAATTCCAGGCCCATTTGTAGATAATACGTTTTATACCGGAAAGGCTTTTGCCGGCATCTTCCAGTTTTTTGTACATCATCTCAATGACACGTGGAACGGCACAGAATCCGTCTGCCTGAATATCTTTCAGATCACGGGCAATGGTTCCCATGTTTTCGGCATAATAAACGCTGATTCCCAAAGACTGGAACTCGTAGTTCATAGTTCTTTCGTAAATGTGGCATAAGGGCAGGAAACTAAGGTAACGGTGTGAAGAATTCATTACCTGTTGGGCGGCATGCCCCAGGAAATTAAAAACAATACTGCTGTGTGCATGCATTACTCCTTTGGGAGTTCCTGTGGTCCCGGAAGTATAAATAATAGTAAGCAGTGTGTCCGGAGTAATTGTCTTCTTATTCTCTTCAATTACAGGGCCCCATTTGTCTTTATTCTTTTCACCCGATTGCCGGATCTCGTCCAGATTCCGGACATTTTCCACTTCATCTATGGTAAAAACTATAGGCGGGTTTTCCAATTTGGCAATGACCGGTGCCAGGTGCTTATACAAAACGGCAGTTCCTATGATCAAGACTTTTGCGTCTGAATGGGGTATGATATACAGGTAATCGTCTTCACTCAGGGTGGTATATACCGGCACATGAACCAAACCGGAAAGCGCAGTTCCCATATCTGTGAAATTCCATTCGGGACGGTTGTTCATAACCGTAATTACCTTGTCTCCGGGTTCCAGACCCAATTCTAAAAATCCATATGCGTAAAGGTGGGCTATCTCTGAATATTCTTTTGAGCTGTATTTTTTCCAAGCGCCATCCACCTTTCCGGCCAGAATGTCTTCTTTAGGGTAGGTGACCTGCAGGCGTTCCAGCAGGTCGAATAACCTGGTAATTTTTACTTCTTCGTTCATAACAACGTGTTTTTTAAATCGTTTATAAATGCATCTATGTGGGATTTTCCGGTGTTAAATGAACACATCCAGCGTACTTCTCCTGTTGCCTCGTCCCAGGTGTAAAAAAAGTGTTTTTCAGCTAGTTTTTTACGTGCCTTTTCAGGTATAATGGCAAAGACTGCGTTGCTTTCTACTTTTTGGGTGATGGTCACTCCGGGTATATCCCTTGTTTCAACAGCCAGATACTGTGCCATGGAATTGGCATAACGGGCATTTTCCAGCCACAGGTCATTTTCCAAATATGCCAGGTATTGCGCGGCTACGTAGCGGCCCTTGGAAAACAATTGCATGGATTGCTTTCTTATGTACAAAAAATTTTCAGCCGGTTCCGGATGAAAAAACACAACGGACTCTCCCATTAACATTCCGTTTTTTGTGCCACCGAATGAAAGCGCATCCACGCCGGCTTCTGTGGTTATTCTTTTTAGAGGAAGATCAAGAAATGCGGCAGCATTGGCAAGTCTGGACCCGTCCATATGCAAGTACATTTGGTGCTGATGGGCCAAATCTGCCAATGCCCTGATCTCTTCAGGCGTATAAACGGTTCCCAGTTCCGTGGTTTGTGAAATGGAAATGACCTTTGGTTGTGAATGATGTTGAAATCCAAAGCCTTGCAACTGAGGTTTCACGAGCTCCGGTGTCAGTTTCCCGTCTTTTGTTTCTACCGTTATGAGTTTGCACCCCGTGAAACGTTCGGGTGCTCCGCATTCATCCTGGTTGATATGTGCCGTACGGGCACATATTACTGAATTGTAGGGTTGTGTTAATGCTTGAAGGCAAAGGACATTCGCCCCGGTTCCATTAAAAACAAAGAATACACGGGCTTGCTTACCAAAAAAAATCTGGAACAGGCTGCAGGCCCTTTCCGAATATTCATCTTCTCCATAAGAGAGCTGATAATCATCGTTTGCTTCCGCTATTGCCTTTAGCACAAGTGGATGCACTCCGGAATGATTATCGCTTCCGAAGCTGGTTTTCATTTATGCGATCAACTTCCCGTAGGCAGTGGCGTTAAGCAAATCTTCCACTTCACCGGGGTTTGTCATTTTGATTTTCACCATCCAGCCTTCACCGTAAGGATCTTTATTGACTAACTGGGGATCTCCTTCCAGCACTTCGTTGACTTCCTCTATTGTTCCGGATAAAGGCATAAAGGCATCGGCTACCGTTTTAACCGCTTCTATGGCACCAAAGACTTCATCCTTGTCCAGCGTTTCGCCCATAGTCTGGATATCTACAAAAACGATGTCACCTAATTGAGCCTGGGCATGTTCGGTAATGCCTACAATTGCCAGATCCCCTTCAATTTTTACCCACTCGTGTTCTTTAGTGTACTTAAGATTTTCCGGAATGTTCATTGTGATAAAATGATTAATGGTTAATGATACAAATATAGTTATTTATAAATTATAAAATCTTTAGGGAAAGCTTGATCAATTCTTCCAGGCTGTAAGCCGGATTTTCTTTATTAAGCCTGGAAAGCACTTTTTCTATGGCAGAACGTTGAAATCCCAACTGTTGCAAAGCAGCAGCTGCCTCTGCCCCGGTTTCTGAAACAGGCCTCACGGAACTGCCCGGAGTTACGGATTCCAGCCCCACTTTCATCATCTTATCCTTGAGTTCTATGATCATTCTTTCTGCAGTTTTCGTTCCAATGCCCTTAATGCTTTTTATTCTTACCACATCTGAGGTGATCAACGCGTCACGGATCTCCTGATTGCTCATGGCGGAAAGGATCATACGTGCGGTATTGGGCCCGACGCCGGATACACTTATCAGAAGACGGAAGATTTCACGTTCATCCCGGGTGGCAAAGCCATATAATAAGTGTGCGTCTTCCTTTACCAGCAAATGCAGCCATAAAAAGACCTCTTTTTGGGCATGAACGGCAGAATATGTTTGCAGTGAAATCATTATATTGTAACCTATCCCGGAAGTCTCTATAACTGCCTGGGCAGGATCTGCATACGTCAGGTTCCCCTTTATGTATTCGTACATTTTAACGGTATTTTATACATATGCAAATATACATTTATTATCTTTGAAGTATGAATATATCACAAATCAGGGATCAGTTTCCGGCCCTGCAACAGAAAGTGTACGGAAAGCCACTCGTTTACCTGGACAACAGCGCCACAACCCAGAAACCCGAGCCGGTTCTAAAGGTTATCAGGGAAATGAACGGTGGCATTAACGGGAATATTCACCGGGCTGTTCACTATTTGAGTGTCCAGTGTACCGAGCGTTATGACCAGGCGCGTAAAACCATCCGGGGTTTTATAAACGCTGCTTCTGAGAACGAGATCATATTTACCTCCGGAACGACCGCATCCCTGAATTTACTTGCTTTTTCCTTCGGCCAAACGTATGTCCGTCCCGGAGACCGTATTGTTATCACCCGGGCCGAGCATCATTCCAACATAGTTCCCTGGCAAATGATGTGTCAGCGCACAGGAGCGTTGCTTGAAGTCTGGGAAATGGACCAGACCGGGGCATTGGACCCAAAAAAAATGGAACAGATATTGGACAAACCGGGGGAACCCCCTAAACTTTTGGCCATAACACACATTTCCAATGTGCTTGGTCTTGTAAACCCCCTTGCCGAGATCATTCGCATTGCGCATTATTACCAGGTCCCGGTAGTTGTGGACGGAGCCCAGGGGGTTGTACATCACAAAGTGGACGTTAGGGAAATGGATGCCGATTTTTATGTTTTTTCCGGGCATAAACTATACGGACCTACCGGGACAGGAATCCTGTACGGGAAAGAAAAATACCTTGAAGAAATGGTTCCCTGGCAGGGAGGAGGAGACATGATAGAAAGTGTGTCCCTGGAAAAAGGAACCACTTATGCTCAACTTCCATTGAAATTTGAAGCCGGAACGGCCAACTATACAGGCGTAGCCGGACTGGGAGCCGCTGTGGAATTTGTACAAAGCCTGGACAACGGGACCATAGAAGAATACGAAAAAACGATCACGGAAAAAGCCTTAGAGCTCCTCGGGGAAATTGACGGATGCACCCTATACGGAATACCCGGGACTTATTATGGCCAGGTATATGAAAAGATTCCCGTTTTTTCCATGTCCTTTGAAGGCGCACATCCTTCCGATATTGCTATGATGCTGGATAAAATGGGGATTGCGGCCCGTTCCGGAATGTTATGTGCCGAGCCGTTGCTCTCCCGGCTAAACCTGACGTCTGTTCTGAGGGCTTCCTTTGCTTTGTATAACACCGTGGAAGAACTTGACTTTTTTGTGGATTCGTTGAAAAAAGTGCTGAAGATACTTCGTTAAAGACTATTTTATGACCATTCCTGAAAAACAACAAAAGATCGTGGAAGAATTTTCCTTCCTGGAAGATTGGATGGATAAATACGAATACCTGATTGAATTGGGCAAAAACCTGCCCCCGCTTGAAGAAAGTTCAAAACAGGAGAAAAATCTTATAAAAGGTTGTCAATCAAGAGTGTGGCTTGATGTTAAAAGAGAAAACGGCAGATTGTACTTCCAGGCAGACAGCGACGCCCTGATCACCAAAGGGATCATATCCCTGCTCGTACAGGTTTTTTCCGGGCATACCCCCGCAGAGATCCTGGATTCCAATATGGACTTCATAGAAAAAATTGGACTAAAAGACCACTTGTCTCCTACAAGGGCGAACGGATTGTTGTCTATGATACAGCAGATCCAAATGTATGCTCTTGTGGCCAACACCGAAAAACCCTCATAAATGGAACTGGAAAACAATATCAGATTGGCTTTAAAGCAGGTTTTTGACCCCGAAATACCCGCAAACATAGTAGATCTTGGTTTGATCTACGAAATTGCCATAGGGGAGAAAACAGGGGAGGGATATCCGGTAACGGTAACCATGACTTTAACGGCTCCTAATTGTCCGATGGCAGATGAAGTGGTGGAAGATGCGCGTATAGCGGTCAGCCAGGTGCCGGGTGTTTCCAGGGCAACAATAACACTTACTTTTGATCCCCCGTGGAACCCTTCACGCATGAGCGAAGAAGCGCTTTTGGATACCGGCCTTTACGGCATGTTTTAAAAGAGGTATCTATGCATACGGCGTATCTTCTTCTGGGGGGCAATATGGAAAACAGGGACAGGATATTGCAGCAGGCACTGGATGCCCTGCATGAACTGGGGCGGATAATAGCTGTTTCCGGACGAATAGAAACAGAACCCTGGGGCTTCAGCAAGCCCGTGAATTCTTTTTTAAACCAGGCTGTGTGTCTGGAAACGGAACTGGAGGCAGAAGTGTTAATGGAAAAATGCCTGGATATTGAAAAGAAACTGGGCCGTATCCGTAAAGAAGAATCATTTTCCCCTGACACACCCAAATCATATGAGTCCAGGCTCATAGACATAGATATTTTGCTTTACGACAGGATAATAATACACACCAAAAATCTTGTCCTGCCCCATCCCCGTTTAAAAGAAAGGCCTTTTGCCATTGAATTGCTGGAAGAGATTCTTCCAAAAAACCTATCTTTGAAGGATTTTTACTAAAAGATTTATGACACAGGAAGAATTGTTCAAGAACATTATTGCACACGCTAAAGAGTACGGATTCATATTCCCGTCCAGTGATATTTATGACGGATTAGGGGCTGTTTATGATTATGGACAGAACGGCGTGGAATTGAAAAACAACATAAAAAAATATTGGTGGGATTCGCTGGTAAGGATGTATGATAACATTACCGGGCTTGATTCAGCTGTTTTTATGCACCCTAAGGTATGGGAAGCCAGCGGCCATGTCTCGGCTTTTAACGACCCGCTCATTGACAATAAAGATTCCAAAAAAAGATACAGGGCAGATGTGCTTTTGGAAGATTATCTGTCCAAACTGGAGGAAAAGATCAACAAAGAAGTCGCAAAAGGGAAAAAACGTTTTGGAGATGCCTTTGACCAACAACAGTTTCTGGCTACCAACCCAAATGTTTTGCGGGAACAGGCGAAAATCGACGCTGTTCGGGATAAAATGGTTAAGGCCTTGAATGACAACGATCTGGATGGGCTCCGTCAATTGATCCTGGATTGCGGGATTGCTTGCCCGGTTTCCGGTTCCAAAAACTGGACGGAAGTCAGGAAATTCAACCTTATGTTCAGCACAAAACTGGGAAGCACGGAAGACGGAGCTTCTCTGGTTTACCTGAGACCGGAAACAGCCCAGGGAATTTTTGTGAATTTTCTGAATGTCCAGAAAAGCGGTCGGATGAAAATTCCTTTTGGAATAGCGCAAATTGGCAAAGCTTTCAGGAACGAGATCGTGGCCAGGCAGTTTATTTTCAGAATGAGGGAATTCGAGCAGATGGAATTACAATTCTTTGTTAAACCCGGAGAAGAAATGAAGTGGTACCAATACTGGAAAGACATGAGGTTACGCTGGCATTTGTCCCTGGGGCTGGGAGAAGAGAACTACCGTTATCACGATCACGACAAGCTGGCCCATTATGCCAATGCCGCCTGTGACATTGAATTTCAGTTTCCGTTTGGGTTTAAGGAACTGGAGGGGATCCACTCAAGGACCGACTTTGACCTTTCCCGTCATGAAGAATACTCGGGGCGCAAAATGAGGTATTTCGATCCGGAGACCAATGAAAGCTACATTCCTTATGTTGTGGAAACGTCCATAGGACTGGACCGTACTTTTCTGTCGGTATTGTCCGCGTCATACAAAGAAGAAACGTTGGAAGACGGAGAAACCCGCGTGGTTCTTAGAATACCGCCTGTTTTGGCTCCGGTTAAACTGGCCGTTTTCCCTTTGATAAAGAAAGACGGACTGCCCGAGGTGGCACACGAAATTTTAAGAATCCTTCGCCTGGAACACCATTGCCTGTATGATGAAAAAGACAGCATTGGAAAACGTTACCGCAGAATGGATGCCATTGGAACTCCTTATTGCATAACCGTTGACCATCAAACATTGGAAGACAGAACGGTTACTTTACGAGACAGGGATACCATGCTCCAGGAACGCATACCCATTGACAGTCTTTCCGTTATACTGGATAAAAAACTGAATAGTAAATATTGGCTGGAAAAACTCGTATAAAAAATAAAAACCGGAATATTTTCTGGATTTGCTTCTTTGTAGTATACCTGGGAGTATGTACTTATTTTCTGTTTTCTACGGGTGATGCCCTGCCCCAGTTCAAGAAGAATGGTTTGTTTGTCTGGCTGGCCTCGTTCTTGGGAGTACAACCCGATAAGGTGTTACACGCCCTGCTCTTTATTCCCATTGTACCTCTTGCGTGGGCAGCAGTAAGACCCGGATGGATCGTTACCAAAATATTTATATTGTGGTCGGGATTCATTTTTGGCGTGATAACCGAGGTGATCCAGTATTACCTTCCCTACCGGACCGGAGATATTACAGATGTTGCGGCAGATATAGTAGGAAGTGTGTTGGGGATCCCGTTCCTGATCTTTTATTATTGGAAAGACAAAAAATCTAATTCATTATGAACGACTTGGTATTATCCGGCTTGCTGAACCTGTTTGCTCTTTTTGGCGCTGTAGCAGGAATAGACAAAGAAAGGTCCGAAAAACTCATTAAAGCTTATCTGAATCAACATTTTGGTATACGCCGGCAGGAAACATACCTGGGTTTGTACAGGGACCTGAGGGAATTGTACCAGATGTCCTCGGGTTTGGATAAGGATAAGATTATTGAGGGGGTTTGCGAGGGATTGAGAAAAAACATAGAAGCAAAAGAACAGTCATTGCTTTTATTGCGGTTTATGGAATTTGCCGGAATGAACCCCGAAGGATTCCTGACTCATGAAGATCTTTTCAAAAAAGTGGCGTCCCAGTTCAATGTCAGTGAAGACGATTTCAGTCATTTCAAAGCTTTTGTTCTGGATCAGGAAACGGAGAAAGTACTTTCTTATATTCCTGAGGGATGGAACGGAACGTTAAAAATGATAGACCTGCCCGGATCCAATGCGATGGCTTTTACTTACCGTGGAACAGACCCCGTCATGATGAACGACGTCCCCGTTATGGCAGGCACATTTCAATTGTGGCAGCAAAGCGGCGTGATGAAAGGAAAACAGGGTACGCCCCTGTATTATAGCAACATAAAGGCTCTTTTTGACAAAAAAGGAGACAAACACATTTCCATTGAACTTTCCGGAAAGGATATCAATTTCCGTTTTCCGGGAAGTGACAACGGAATGCATAACTTCAGCTTCACCCTGCATTCCGGACAACTGGTAGCCATTATGGGAGGGAGCGGAGTGGGAAAATCCACATTGCTGGGATTGCTTAACGGCAATATAAAACCCCAGGAAGGACAGATCCTGCTGAACGGTCATTCCATTGATAACTCCGAGGTTCAGAAACTGATCGGTTTTGTGCCCCAGGATGACTTACTTATAGAAGAACTGACTGTTTACAAAAACTTATGGTATACAGCCAAACTGTGTTTTGACGGGATGTCTCCTGAAGAACTCGATAAACGGGTCATGGAGGTGTTGACGGATCTGGGACTGGCGGCGGCAAAAGACCTCAAAGTGGGATCACCCCTGAACAAGACCATCAGCGGAGGACAGCGCAAAAGGCTCAACATTGCCCTGGAGTTGATCCGGGAGCCGGTGGTTCTGTTCCTGGACGAACCTACTTCGGGGCTGAGTTCTTCCGACTCGGAAAAGGTAATAAACCTGCTCAAGGAGCAAACATTCAAAGGACGATTGATTGTGGTGAATATCCACCAACCTTCCTCGGACATTTACAAATTATTTGACAAGCTCTGGCTTTTAGACAAAGGTGGCTATCCCGTATACGATGGGAATCCCATTGAAGCCATAACGTATTTTAAAAATGTCGCACATTATGCCGATGCCGATACCAGCATGTGTTCTACTTGCGGGAACGTCAATCCCGAAATTGTACTGAACATATTGGACGCTAAAGCGTTGGACGATACCGGAAAAATTACTGAAACACGCCGGATCAGTCCGGAAGAATGGCACAACAAATACCTGGAAACAAGATCTGTGGGGGAAGATCCAAAAATACGCGAAGTTCCCGAAACAAGACAAAAAAAGCCGGCGGCCTGGAAACAGTTCCGGATATTTCTTCAGCGAAACATACGCACCAAAATGGCAAACACGCAGTATTTGCTAATATCCCTGCTGGAAGCCCCCTTATTGGCAGTGGTGGTGGCCATGCTGACCAGGTATGCACCCGAGACGGGATATACATTGATGGACAATAAAAACCTGGTGTCGTATTTTTTCATGGCGGTGATTGTGGCCATATTCATGGGAATGAGTGTCAGTGCCGAGGAAATTTTCAAGGACCGTTCCCTGCTAAAACGGGAACGCTTCCTGAAACTGAGTCACAGCGGGTATATCTGGTCCAAGATCATATATCTGACAGGGTTATCGCTTGTACAAACACTGCTTTTCATACTGGCCGGAAACGCGATTATGGGTATTCACGGTATGCTGTGGATTTGGTGGATCGTTCTTTTTGCGGCGGCATTGGTGGCAAACCTGACCGGACTGGTGCTTTCCCAGTCCCTGAGTTCCATCGTGGCTATTTACATTACCATACCGCTGTTGCTGATACCCCAGATCCTGCTGTGTGGCCTGGTCGTGAAATTTGATGACCTGAACCCGAAAAGCAAAACGGGAAACGTTCCTGTGATTGGAGAGGTAATCCCTTCCAGGTGGGCATTCGAAGCCCTGGCGGTCAGCTCTTTTGAATACAACCGTTACATGAAGCATTTCTTTGACGACGAAAAAGAAAAATTCCGCGCACAATATTACAGGATCGGGTTCCTGGAAGAATTGCAAAGCCAAATGGAAACGGCACAGGCAGAATACCTGAAAGAAGGAGCTCCGGATAAAGAAAGGCTGGAAATTATTAAAACAGGCTTGCCCCTGCTGGCACAGTTGACGGAAAAGGATCCTTTACAGGTAGAGGGTTCTGCGTGGTCTGAAGCTCTTTACCACCAGTTGGACGGTTATTTTGTTGATGCCAATAAAGTCCTCTCAAAAAGGTCATTGCATTATACCCACGAAATTGACAGGACCAATATGCGTTTGATCAATGAACTGGGAAAAGACGGTTTGTTGTCCCTGAAAAAGGATCACCATAACCTGTTTCTGCAGGATCTGGTGCTAAACAGCTCCTCTACAAAAATGTTTCGCATTGTAGATCACACAATCGTACCCAAAGTAGGCCAAATATACCTGGACCCGGCTACAAGTAACGGAAGAGCTCCTTTTTACAGCCACGTAAAAATACTGGGGAAATTGAAAATTCCCACATTGTGGTATAACCTGGCGGTACTGGGAATTATGGCTTTATTGACTGCCCTGGCATTATTTTTCAGGATTCCGGCAAGGTTTATGGGAAAGAAAGGTGAATAATAACGTGTTTTTTTTACATTTGTACAATATTCCAAGCTTATTTATTATTCAAAACAACTCAATATGAAAAGAATTGCCATTGCACTTTTGTTGATCTCGGCGCTTATCGTTAGCGCATGCGGTAACAGCTCCTCCAAAAAGAAAGACGCTCAAACCAAATCGGAAACAAGTCTCCAGGAACAATACCTGACAGAAGATTTGATCATCAAGATCGATTCCTTGGTATCCGGGTTTCAGCAATTGGGCGTAATGCCCCATATGAAAGCCATTCAGGAAGGTACGCTGGTCCTTACCGATCGTGAAAAAAGAGTAAAACCTACATTCCTGATGCCGTTGGCCAAAGTGAACGACCTGGTGACACTTTCACAAAAAAACAGGGCTTTAGCCGTTTATTCAGTAGATAAGGCCATTGCACAACTTTACGGTTTACCGGTTGAGGAATACGATCAGGTAATAGCCCAGCTTTTGGTAGATACCGACAATGTGGCCCTGATGGAAGGAGCCGAAGTCAATGTAGAGATTAATGCGTTGGATATCAATACCTGGGTAATCACCATGGGAGAAGAACAAATGGAAAAAGAACAGATTCACATGTTCTTTGAAACCATGGCCGCCGGGATCCTGGAAGCCCTGTATTTCACCAGCCTTGATATACCCCGTTACATAACCTATTTTAATGACCAGACGGCCGCAGATGTTTCCTACCGCTTCCTTCTGGTTGTGGACGGTATAGAATCCCTGATCCCTTACCATCCGGAACTGGAATCCATCAGGGGGATCCTGGAACCGTTGAAAGTTATAAACGCTATAAATGTAAAACAGCTTGAAGAACAGCTAAATACGCTGGCAACAGACATTGAAACAGCCCGCAACAAGCTGCTTGAATAACACTTGAAACCTAATAGTGTGTAGGTCGCTCTTTGCAGGGCGGCCTTTTTTGTTTTTAAATCAATAACTTTACTGAAAAAATGATCTTTAAAATTGCCTTGTTCCTGTCCATGATCATTCAATTGATCACGGCTATTGTGGCGGTCTCCATGGTTCGCAGGACCCGGTACAACATTTCCTGGATACTCATATCTATTGCGTTTGTACTGATGGCCCTGGAAAGGCTGTTTGAATTCTCCTCCTTTTTCTGGCAAACCAAATTATTTGCCAAAGACGAAGTGAACAGTTGGCTGGGCATTGTGATATCCATTCTGATGCTTATTAGTTTGTATTATATTAGACAGATATTCAATCTTCAGAATCAATTGGATACCGTTCGAAAGACAAGTGAAAAACGAATGCTTATGGGGATCATTCAGGGAGAAGAACGCGCCCGGCGCACCATCGCGGGAGACTTGCACGACGGCTTGGGTCCGTTGCTCTCTTCCGTAAAAATGATAATAAGTGCCGCTGATACAGAAAAGATGGATACAGAAAACAGAAGGATTGTTGAACAATCGTATTCGGTGATCGATGAAGCAATTGTCACTCTCCGGGAAATTTCAAACCACCTGAGTCCTCATTTGCTTAAAAATTACGGGTTGGCAAAAGCGATCGAAACATTGACCAGGCAGTTGTTTGCCAATTCTCCCATAAAAGTGGTTTTTACGGCTGATATTTCTGACAAGAGGTACGATTACGATATAGAGATCAACGTATACCGTATAGTTACCGAATTGTTGAACAACAGTGTTAAACACGCCGGTCCGGCAATCATTAACCTGATGTTAAAAGAACAAGATCAGTGGCTGACGGTTGATTACCGTGATGACGGGAAAGGTATGGAGTCCGATCAAACCTCGGTAAAGGATCTATCCTTAACCGGAATGGGCCTGGATAATATATATTCCCGTGTTAAGTCCCTGGACGGGTCGATTGCCGTAGATTCGTCTCCGGGGAATGGTTTTTATACACACATTGAAATACCCGTGAAATGAAGAAAATCAATATTTTTTTAGTGGATGATCATGCGTTGTTTCGGGAAGGATTGCGTTTTCTATTGCAAAAGATGGATTTTGTGGATCAAATAATGGATGCGAAAAACGGGGCTGAATTCCTGGAAAAAGTAGTTGATGTAAAAGACTGTATTGTGCTAATGGACATAGAGATGCCCGTTATGAACGGAATAGAAGCTACAAGAAAAGCACTGGAGCTGGATGCGAACTTGAAAATCCTTGCATTATCAATGTATTCAGAAGAAAGCTATCTGTCGAGTATGATAGAAGCGGGAGCCTCCGGGTTTTTACTAAAAAATTCTTCTTTTAAAGAAGTGAAAAGTGCTTTGATTGATGTTATGGAAGGGAAAAATTATTATTCTCCGGACATCATTCAATCCATTCTGGAGATCATGACCCATAAGATCAACAATCCGGGAAAAGACCGGGACGACATTACACAACGCGAAAAAGACATTCTTTATTATATCTGTAAGGGATTTTCCAATGCAGAAATTGCACAAAAACTAGGTATCAGTAAACGTACCGTAGACAAACACCGGGAAAACCTGCTCCAGAAAACAGAATCCAGGAATACGGCCAATCTGGTAACGTATGCCATCAAACACCATTATTTTGATATTTAAGGCCATTCTGGTACGTTTTTAAACGTAGTGAAAGATACGTTTTTCATGGGTTTATCAAAATAGTAAAAGCTTTTACCTTTGTCGGAAAAGATACGACAATGATAGAAAGCATTACCATTCTGCCCGGAAAAAACAAATTCGGAATTGCCGAGACATTTTCCCGGATCGATATCTATCCCGGAGAGATTGTGGGAGTTGTTGGTCCTACGGGAAGCGGGAAAAGCGCTTTTATAGAAGATATTGAACAATTGGCGCAGGCAGATACATCCACGCACCGCAGGGTGCTGATAAACGGACAAGTGCCTGATATATCCATCCGGTTTGATCCAAAAAAGAAAATGATAGCCCAGTTGTCTCAAAACATGAATTTTTTGGCAGATATGACTGTAAGGGAGTTTCTTTTGCTTCACGCCAAGTGCAGGGGAAAGAATCTGAACATGGTGGAACAGGTTGTTTATCATGCCAACACATTAACCGGAGAACCCATAACGGAAGATATGAACCTGACAGTCCTGAGTGGAGGACAAAGCCGGTCTTTGATGGTGGCTGATGTTGCTTTCATAAGTAATTCTCCCATCGTCTTGATTGATGAAATTGAAAACGCAGGCATTAAAAAACACCAAGCCATGGAGTTGTTGTCCGGCAAGGGTAAGATCATTTTGGTAGTGACGCACGATCCCCTGCTGGCTTTGTTGACCGGAAGGCGCATAGTAATGAAAAACGGAGGTGTGGAAAAAATTTTCAATACAACCGATCACGAGACGGATCTTTGCGTGGAATTGAACCGGATGGATAGTGAATTGTTCAGGATCCGTGAACGGGTAAGGCTGGGTGAAGAAATTGTTGCCTGAAAAGAAAACCATGAAAGTAATAGTAGTAGCCGGTACCCCTGGAGCAGGAAAAACGTCTGTATTGCTTAATACCATTAAATTTCTGAAAGAACAGCAGGTAAAAATAGCGGTAGCCAAGATCGATTGCCTGTATACAGAAGACCAGGTAAGGTTTAAAAAAACAGGGGTTCCCACTATGGTGGGTTTGTCCAGGGATATGTGTCCCGATCATTACACCATTTACAACATGGGTGAAATGGTCTCTTTTGCCCGTGAACACACTTCCGATATGCTTATAGTGGAAACAGCGGGATTGTGCCACAGGTGTGCTCCTTATACTACCAACGGTCTGGGGGTTTGTGTTATAGATGCCACAACAGGGCCCAATACTCCTTTAAAAGTCGGGCCATTTTTAAGCACGGCCAATGTGGTGGCTATTACAAAAGGCGACATGATCTCCCAGGCTGAAAGGGAAATATTCCGGGAAAGAGTTATGGAAATGAATACTGAATGCCGGATTATTGAAACCAACGGATTAACCGGGAAGGGAACGGCAGAATTGGGCGGATGTTTTTCAGATGCGCCTGTATTTAATTACAGAGAAGACCGCTTACGCCACAATGCACCGTTTTCTATTTGTACTTTGTGTGTAGGGGAAATGCATATTGAAAAGAAATACCACAGGGGTGTGCTTAGGCACATCAACGGGGTGCAGGAATATTTGGGGGAATAAGCCATGATCAAAGAAGAAACCCTCATAGACCTGCTGCCGGGATTTAATTGCGGTGCCTGCGGGTATGTTAATTGCGCGGCCTTTGCCTCGGCTTTAAAAGAAAGAAGGGCCACGTCGGAGCAATGCCCGGTGTTCAGGCAGGAACGGTTTAAAGGGCATTTTGAAAAGCTGACCGGGATCCTGAACTCGGCAAAGATTGAGGACGGCGCGACCTACAGAGGGTTAATAGACAAAGCGAAAGCGGATTTTCTGCTGCATCCGTTGCCCGGAGAGCCGTCATGCCGCGAAACACTGGCCTGCTTCTCGTCCAACAAGATCTCTAAAGAAGATGTGATACGTTACCGTCCGTTGGGCTGTCCCATTACGCATTTTGCGCGGGTTGTGGAGATCGATAACGGGTTGCTGGATGTATGGGTGATCGGACCGGGGAAACTGTTGGGCCGCGAAGAAGCAGTTGTTGAGGCAGGAATATGTATGGTGCTATCGTTCAGAGGGGTAATAGAGGGAATGCGTCCTTTTGTGGGACAGACAGTGAAATTCCTGCCGGCTCATTGTATGATGGGCAAAGTACATTCGGGGGTGATCGTTTCTCTGGAAGACGAAACAACACGTATTGATTGCATAGACCTGAAGATTTGGGAGCACACAAAAGACTGAGTCTTTATTTATTCAAAGACAAAATATCTTCAGAATGACAATTTTGGCAATTATCGACAGGGTCCGGTGAAGAATTTACCTGGTGGCAATGGCGGCAACGGTACCAGTGGTTGTCAATTTCATAATCCCCGCCGCGGATCACAATGCTCTTGCTTTCAATAAAGGCTCGGGCAATGGTTTTGCGGGCCTTGTCGTATAAACGCGTAAAAGTAGGCCTTGAGATATTCATTCTGCGGGCCGCTTCTTCCTGCGTCAGGTTTTCATAATCTGCAAGACGGATGGCTTCATATTCCTCAAACAGCAATTCCACCGATCCCCGGTCCCTCCCGGGAACTCCGTATGGACGGTAACCCTCCATTGGGGGGAGGGAAGACATACGCCGGTGTCTTTTACGGTTTGGCATAATGCAAAGATAATAAAACCGTTTATTATCTTTGTTTTATGAAAAGTACGTTTAAGGCCTCCCTGCTGTATGTCTTGCTTGTCCTTTCAGTGACCGGATGCAGCAGGGAAAATCATTTAATAACCAGCCTATCTATGCTGGAAGACAAAGTGTTTGCAGTGCCGGCAGGTACGGCCGCAGATCAAATGGTACTGGATCGTTTTCCGGAGGCCGGTATCCTTTATTTTAACAGTGTCCTGCATTGTGCTCTGGCGGTAAAGGAGGGAAAAGCACATGCAGCAGCGTATGATTTGCCGGTATTGACGAATATTCAGGCCAATCTGGACGGGTTGACAGTGCTGGATGAATTTATTATGGACGATCAGTACGGTTTTGCAGTACGTCTGGATGACCAGAGGCTGAAAGAGGCTATGGACCGCGTACTGGCAAGAATCCGGGAAGATGGAACTTATGATGAAATGCACAATCGCTGGTTTCCCAAACAAGGAGACCCCGGCCCGATGCCCGATATTCCTTTGAATGGCCAGAACGGGGTTTTGAATTTTGGAACGGCTGCCGTTACCGAACCTATGTCTTATGTGTTTGCCGATCAGGGAGTCATTGGTTTTGATATAGAATACGCCCGGTACATTGCGCAGGAGTTGGGCATGGAGCTCAATATTGTGAATATGGAATTCGGAGCGTTGCTTCCAGCTTTGATTTCCGGAAAGGTAGATATGATAGGTGCCGGTCTGTCCATTACAGAAGAACGGGCCAAAAGCGTTTTGTTTTCGGAGCCTTATTACAAAGGCGGTCTTGCGGTTATTGTGAGGAGCGGTTCTGAAGCCGGTACTTTTGATAAAAGAAAGCAATCCGGAAATGAGCGTTCCAAAACCCTGGCTGTTCTTCTGGGTTCGTCACATGAAAACTATGCCCGGGAACATTATTCGGAAGACCAGCTGATGCAATACCAGACGGTGCCGGATTTGTTGCTGGCCCTTAAACAGGGAAAAACGGACGCAGCGTTCTTTGCCACGGAAATGCTTGAACATGTTTTTCGTGAAAATCCGGAAATTGGGATTTTGGCAGAAGATGTGTTTTTTGAGCCGCTGGGCATCATTTTTCACCAGGAAAACAATTCCCTGCGATTGCAATTCAACGATTTTTTAAAGGAAATCAGGCAAAACGGTGTATACGATGATATGATACATCGCTGGATAGAAAATTCAGGCACCGTCATGCCCGAGATTGCCCAACACGGAGAAAACGGAGATTTGCCGGTGGCCATTGTCGGTAACATAGGGTTGCCTTTTATTTCCCTGATTGACGGGGAACTGGCGGGGTTTGACATTGAATTGATGATGCGTTTTGCATCTCACCTTGGCCGGCGGTTTGTTCCCGTGGACATGCCTTTTAACAGTTTATTGATGGCGGTTTCTTCCGGCAGGGTGGTAGCCGGAACAGCCAGTATCATGATAACGGAAGAACGTGCCCGGCAGGTGGCGTTTTCCGATCCGTATTATCAATCCGGTGTTTGCATCATCGCCCTCAAGAGGTACATCAACCGGGATAATGCTGCCGAATTTGTTCCAACCGAAACCAATACCCCAAAAACGAAATTCTTTGATAAAATTAAAAAGAGTTTTCACAACAACTTGGTTCTGGAAGAGCGTTATAAACTGGTTTTAGACGGGTTGGCCGTTACGGTGATCATTTCCATTCTGGCAGCCATCCTGGGGACCCTCCTGGGAGGGGTGGTTTGCTTTATGCGCATGTCCATCTCGCGGATCGTCTCGGGATTTGCCAAGGTGTATATTGCTTTCTTCCGGGGCACACCGGTGCTGGTGTTGCTGATGATCATCTTCTACGTGGTGTTCGCCTCGGTCCAGATCAGCCCTGTACTGGTGGCCGTCATTGCGTTTGGGTTGAACTTTGCAGCTTATGCTGCCGAGATCTTCCGCACATCCATCAACAGCATCGGCAAAGGACAAAAAGAAGCGGGGATCGCAGGCGGTTTCACACGCACACAAACTTTTACACACATCATTTTGCCGCAAGCCATGCGCCATGCACTTCCGGTGTACAAGGGAGAGTTCATTTCTATGGTAAAGGCTACCTCGGTAGTGGGATATATTGCCGTTCAAGACGTTACTCGTGTTAGTGATATCATACGCAGCCGCACCTTCGATGCGTTTTTCCCGTTGCTGATAGCGACGGTCATATACCTGGCCCTGGCCTGGCTGCTTACCTGGTTGCTGGACAAGGTGGAAATTTCCGTAGATCCCAAAAGAAAACGCATTCGTAAAATTAAGGAGGAGACCGTATGATAGAGGTAAAGCATTTATCCATGAAATTCGGGGACCTGGAAGTCCTCAAAGATATAAACGCTCATATCAGTAAAGGGGAAGTAATTTCTGTAATAGGGCCTTCAGGGACCGGAAAAAGCACTTTTCTACGGTGCCTTAATTTACTGGAAACACCTACGGGTGGAGAGATTTTCATTGACGGGGAATCCCTGCTGGAAAAAGGAACAGACGTGCCGCGTATCCGTCGCAAAATGGGTATGGTATTCCAGTCTTTCAACCTGTATGCGCACCTGACTGTCCTGGAAAACCTCACATTGGGCCCGGTGGTCCTTTTAAAAAAGAAACAGGCCGAGGCAGATCACAAAGCCATGGAATTGCTCAAAATGGTTGGTCTGGCAGAAAAAGCGTATAATTTCCCTGACGAGTTGTCCGGCGGGCAACAGCAGCGCATTGCCATTGCCCGTTGCCTGGCCATGGACCCCGAGATATTGCTTTTTGACGAGCCCACTTCCGCGCTGGATCCGACCATGGTCAGCGAGGTGCTGGCCGTGATCCGGCGGCTGGCGCGCGAAGGCATGACCATGATGATCGTTACGCACGAGATGGAATTTGCCCGGAGTATATCCAGCCGGGTTTTCTATATGGATGAAGGCGTGATCTATGAAGAAGGCACTCCGTCTCAAATCTTTGACAACCCCTTGCAGCCAAAGACAAAAGCCTTCATTCACCGGGTACGCAGCCTGCAATTTGCCATCAGTAGCCCGCTCTTTGACCTGTACCGGCTGCAAGGTGAAATGATCCTCTTCTGTGAAAAACACGTGATCCCCACCAAAATATGTAACCGGCTGCAGATCATGGCAGAAGAAGTCCTGCAAATGCAACCCGATCACTCCAATATCCTGCTGGAATTGTCCTATTCTGAAAAAGACGAAAAATTGCTGCTGGTATGTTCCCGGGAAGGCGAGCCTTACAATCCCCTGGAACAGGAAGAGCACGAAATGCGGGTAACCATGCTTAACGCGCTTTGTGAAAAAGTGGAATTCACCCGTAGTAAGAACCAAAATATCATCACCCTGGAGGTCAAGAAGTAGAGCGCATGTGGCGTCAGCGACCGCCCTCTACCAACGAACTCCCGCAAGGAGCAATGCCCGGCAACAGCTAAACTTCAAGGTCGCTTCACGGCTAAAAACGGGGCGCTCTTTCTTTTTGCCGAGGCGCTCCGTTCTTAGCCGTAAAGAGGTCTCCGGGAGGAAAGGCTGATTGGGATTAGCTGGAGGGTAGTAAGTAGCTGAAATAACGAAAATGTTTGTAACTTACACAATAATAACACGTTACAAAATATTATGCCACAACCGCAACTTACCACCTCCCCCCAAAATCACCAAAAAACTGCAAAAACCGTGGGAGGTGGTAAGTGACTGAAAATGCGAACAAGCTTCTAATGCGCTAATAGATAGATTTTTGTAAGTTTTTTGTAACATCGCCGTTACTTACCACCTCCCGCATACCCTTCATCACAGGGATAATAGGCGTAGAAAGTATGTTCTGTGGAGGTTGTTCCCCAGTACATGGACCCTGTAAATGCCGAATTTTTTGCCGAGTTTTGGGCCGTGAATGCCGCGTTGTTGGCCGGTAGCCGGAAAGAATTATTTTGGTTTCCGGCTCATCTGTTGATGCGGTTACATTTATGGATCCGACAGAAGTTTGTCCGGGATCAGGAGATTCGTGAAAATTGCAGGCGGTTGGCAGTACTACAAGTAAAACACAAAAGATAAAAAATGGAGTTTGTGGCGCACCCATGTGGGTTTCTGGCGCAACAAACTCCATTTGAAAAGTCGGGGTGGCCCGACTCGAACGGGCGACCCCCTGCTCCCAAAGCAGGAACGCTAACCAACTGCGCTACACCCCGAGACTTTAGGGCGGCGAAGATAGGGATTTTTTTTGTATTTTTGCGATAGACGCAATACAATGAAATTAATTATTATAGCGAACCGGCTCCCGGTACGGGTGCAAAAAGGAAATGACGGAAACATAAAAATGATCCGGAGTGAAGGGGGTCTGGCTACAGGACTTTCTTCGCTGGAAACGGATGTGGAAACCCATTGGGTGGGGTGGCCGGGGATTTTTACGGATGATCCGCAAGAAATTGCAGAGATCACACGGCAGTTGGAGGAAATGCATTTTCATCCGGTTTTTCTTACAGATGAACAGATCCAGAATTATTATGAAGGGTACAGCAATAGCACCATCTGGCCGCTGTGTCATTATTTTTATACGTACATAGAGTACGAGGCGCGTTACTGGGATGCATACCGGGAGGTAAACCGGCTTTTCAGTGACAAAACGAGCGAGATGGCTCAGTCCGGCGACATAATCTGGGTGCACGATTACCAGCTTATGTTATTACCCAAAATGTTGCGGGATGCCAAAGATGGTCTGAACATCGGGTATTTTCATCACATTCCGTTTCCTTCCTATGAACTGTTCCGGATCCTGCCAGAACGTGCCGATATCCTGAACGGATTACTGGGAGCAGACATGATCGCTTTTCATACACACGGGTACATGAGGCACTTTGTGAGTACGGTGGAACGTGTTATGGGCCTTCAGTTTGATCTGGACAAGGTGTTGCAGGGAAACCGCCTGATACAGGTGGATTCGTTGCCTATGGGCATCAATTATCAAATATACCACAATGCCATAGAAAACCCTGAAGTCAAAAAGAACGCCGACAGGCTTCGTAAGGAATACGGCAATTACAAACTGATCTTATCTGTTGACCGGCTGGATTACAGCAAAGGGATCATGCACCGGCTTAAGGGATTTGAACGTTTCCTGGATGAAAACCCCGAATTTCACGAAAAGGTTTCATTGGCCATGGTCGTGGTTCCCTCCAGGAGCAACGTGGTCCGTTATGCCAAGTTGAAGAAAAACATTGATGAAGCCATCGGGGCAATTAACGGCAGGTATTCTACGCTCAACTGGACTCCCATTCATTATTTTTATCATGGACTGGCTTTTGAAGAACTGGTTGCCTTGTACTACATAGCCGATATTGCCCTGGTTTCACCCCTGCGGGATGGTATGAACCTGGTAGCCAAAGAATATGTGGCTACCAAAAGGAACAATCCCGGCGTTTTGATCTTAAGTGAAATGGCAGGTGCTTCAACAGAATTATCAGATTCACTGGTTATTAACCCTAACGATGTAAACCAAATAAGCAACGCCTTGCAGACAGCCCTCAAAATGCCAGAAAAAGAACAAATACAGGCATTAAAACGAATGCAGAAAGTGGTGTCTGTCAACACAGTAGACAAATGGGCAGATCTGTTCCTGAAGCAATTGCTGGCCATTCGAAAGAAGAACCTGGAAAATGACATGAAACAGATCACCAGAACCAATATTGCCCGTATCCGGCGTTCCTACAAAAGAGCGACCAAACGACTCATAATTCTGGATTATGACGGCACGTTGTCTCCGTTTAAAAAGAAGCCGGAGGATGCCTACCCGACGCCTGAAATAGTGGAAATCCTTGAACATCTAGCTGCGGATACGAAGAACAAAGTGGTTATTAGCAGCGGAAGGGATCACACAACACTGGAAGAATGGATGGGAGCCCTGCCAGTAGATATGGCTGCTGAACACGGGGCATTTTACAAGGAAAAAGGGATCTGGCACCGCATTGAAGAGCCGTTTACCTGGAACCGGGAGATTATGGAGATCATCCAGTCTTTTCTGGACAAAACGCCCAATTCTACGCTGGAAGTTAAGGAAACCGCCCTGGTATGGCATTACCGCAATGTAGACGCCTGGATGGCTTCGCTCCGCGCACAGCAATTGGTTAATGCGTTAATAGGGCCCTGTACGCGCCAAAATCTGCAAATCATGCAGGGGAACAAGATCGTGGAAATCAAACCACCGGTGTTCTCCAAGGGATCCGAGGCAAAGCGGTTGTTGAGAAAAGACAGGTACGATTTTATTCTGGCACTGGGAGACGATGTGACCGATGAAGATACCTTCAGGGCACTGCCCAAACGCGCACACACCATCAAGATTGGCTCGGTCTCGGAAAGGGCAAAATATTATATGCTGTCCCAGGAAGAAGTCATTCCTTTCCTGAGAAAGCTCAGCAGGTGATCAGGGACGCAGAAAGCGCGAGAGCGTCTTTTCCTCGGCAAAAAGCCTGGCCGTCTCTATGATAGCCAGATGGGAATAAGCCTGGGGGTAATTGCCCAATTGTTCACCCGTGTAAAAATCAAGGTCTTCACTGAAAAGCATCAGGTGATTGGAAAAGGTCAGCAAACGCTCGAACATGGAGCGTGCTTCCTCCTGCCTGCCGATCCTGAAAAGTGCCTTGACCAACCAGAAATTACATATTGTGAAAGCCGAGGAGGGGATTCCCAGCCCGTCGTGGTTCCGGTAGCGAAAAAGAAGACCGTTGTGCATCAATCCCTGTTCAATGGCATGTACCGTTTTTACAAAACGGGGATCTTCGGCGCTGATAAACCCGTAATCTTCCATAAGCAACAGCGAGGCATCCAGATCCGGGTTTTCGTAAGCCTGGGAAAAACTGCCGATGGATTCTTTCCAGCCTTTTTCCAGGACCTCTTCCCTTATCTGACGTGCAATACCGCTCCATTTTTCCACGTATCCGGGTTCATCAAGCAATTGGGCGATACTTACCGCCCGGTCCATAGCGACCCAGCACATAACTTTTGAGATTACAAAATGTTTCCGTTCCCCCCGGATCTCCCATATACCGTTGTCGGGCTCGCGCCATTGGGAGATTACGGTTTTTACGATCCCTTTAACCACTTCCCACATTTCTTCAATTTCATCCAATGTGCCGGGGAAATACAGGTAGTAGTGATAGATCATGTCCATAAGGTAACCCAGGGAATCGTTTTGCTTCTGGGAAAAAGCGGCATTTCCTATACGAACCGGTTTGGAGCCGGCAAAGCCGTTCAGATAAGAAAGCGTTTTTTCCTTAAGGTTCCGTTCTCCGCGGATGCCGTACATGATCTGGAAACTCTCATCCTTGGACTTCAAAATGCTCTTGATGAATTCCATAAAACGTTTGGCTGCTCCTTTATGGCCCAGGGTGACCAGGGTTTTTATTGACATGGAGGCATCCCGCAACCAGCAGAACCGGTAATCCCAGTTACGATCCCTACCTATGACTTCCGGAATACTTGTAGTCAGAGCCGCCAAAACAGCTCCGGATCTTTGATAAGACAAAAGCTTCAAAATAAGCATGCTCCGCTCGATCACATCGTTGAAGTGATCGAATTTTTTAGACCGGTTGGTCCAGTCCAACCAGTAAACCAGGGTACGGTTGTATTCAAGTTCTACCCGTGATTGGGATATTTTTATGAGTTTCTGATTGTAGGAAATCATCAGGAAAGCATCTTCCTGAAGTTCTATGGGTTTTTCGTTCAATATAAGATCGTAATCCAGGTTTGAATACAAATAGATGGCATTGCGGCTGTTTTTCCGGTCAACGGTCTTTACATAGGTCTTTCCGGCGCGGTGTTCCACTTTGTCTTTTGCGTAGTTGAATACCGGTCTGTACTGTACACGAAAACGCGGTTTTCCGCTTATAAGACGGACCATCCGGTAAAGCTCGGGAGGCAGGTAATAACTGTTCATTTCCCCGATCTTGAACCGGGGCATGAAATCTACTACCTGAAAGACTCCGTCTTTTGTGGTATAAGTGGTTGACAGGATATTGGTATGCCGGACGTATTCCTGGGAAATCTCACACGGTTGATCCACTATAAATGCAAAATGACCGCCCTTTTTTTGATCCAGGATCCTGGAAAAAATGGATGGTGAATCAAAGTCCGGGAAGCAAAACCAATCTATACTGCCTTCTTTTGAAATAAGCGCCGCTGAACGGCAATTTCCAACGGCGCCATAGTCCAGATATCCCATAGAGTTCGTTTGCGTTTTATTTTAACTGCCTGAGAGCTTGTTCGAATCTGTTTTCTACTACTTTCCAATTGATCACATTCCAGAACGCTTCAATATAATCGGCCCGTTTGTTCTGGTATTTCAAATAATAAGCGTGTTCCCATACATCCATTGCCAAAAGGGGTGTCCCTTGTTTCTCGGCAACATCCATCAACGGATTGTCCTGGTTGGGAGTGGAGCTTACAAAGAGATTTCCCTGACGGTCCAGGCTCAGCCAGGCCCATCCGCTGCCAAAACGGGTGGCGCCGGCTTTGGCAAAAATTTCTTTAAAGGCATCTATGGAACCGAATGTTTTTTCCAGGGCTTTTTCCAGTTTTCCGGAAGGTTTCCCGCCTGTTTGAGGCGTCATGTTTTGCCAAAAGATCGTATGATTGTAATAACCGCCTCCGTTGTTCCGAACGGCCTGGGGATAGGAACTGATATTGGCCAAAATGTCTTCAATGTCCATTTTTTCCATTTCAGTACCTTTTACGGCATTCACAAAATTGTTGTAATAGGCCCTGTGGTGACGTGAATAATGAATTTCCATGGTAGTAGCGTCTATGTATGGTTCCAACGCATCGTAATCATAGGGCAGGTCTTGAAAAACAAAACTCTGGGATGTGATTTGTGCATGAAGGGCATATGGCTTGCCAAGCAATCCTGCCAGGACAAGGCTAAATGTTAATAGTAGTGTTTTCATAATTGTAAGTATTTAATTGTTAAATCCTGTTTCGGGGTTCTTTTCGCTGAATTTTTCCGTCATAACGGCCATTATCTCGCTATGGGTTTTTCCTGATTTTTCCATTTCTTTGATCAGCCGGTAGGCTTTGAACAGGGAGGATTGGACAATTTCAGAAGAAAAATGACCTATCCCCTGATTCCATATGATCAGGGCAAACACCTCGTCAAGTTGTTCTGAACGGATACCAATGTGATATGCTTTTACCAATTCACGGGTAGCCTGCCTGATCCTTCCGGCTCCCACGGCGTTGGTTAATGACATTAAAAGCTTGTATTTAAGTTCAATGGCCGGATTTTCTTTGTCCCATATATTTTTCCAGAAATTTACCGTCAAACCGGCCAGCGCGGGATCAATCTCGGCATAACGCGGCATGACTATGGGTTTGAGGGGAAGTTCTTCATCTGCTTTGTCCAGTATTTCCTTTCGAAAAAAATAACTGTAAAAAAGTCCTTCTTCTTTTTGTTCCGTGTAATACTCAAAGCCCAGATTCTTCATGGATCCGTACAGGGGAATGGGTTCGAAATTTTGAATGATGGTGATCCCGCCGTTCTTTTCTACCGCCTTGGCTTTTTTGATAATAGCAGGCAGAAAATTCCCTTTTATAGGCCTGACATCAAATTCAGGGAAAGTATCTTTATTTTGTAACCAGTCTTTTTCCATTGTTATAGGTTGAATATTTAATATTGTGCACGCTTGCATGAAGTAAGATCATTAAAGATACAAAATATCTGCCAGATTCCGGATATGACACAAAGGCAGGATGGTTTGCAGCGTTTCTGAAGGTGAAAACATGTAAGTGTCAAATAAAGTATACAGTTACGTTGGTTATTCCGACGCACAAACTGTTGTTTTCTGCTTGATTTATGTCCAATTTTAACGACTTTTTGTTTGTAAAAAATCGTTGCAATATAATACGACTGTTTTTTTGTTCTGAAAACTGTACATATGTTAAATTTAGATCTCTTGAATGAAAGATGGTTTCATGAATAAAATGATCACGTCGGTATTCGGGTTTCTGATTCTGATATGTCCGGTTACCGGAACACTACATGCTCAGCAGCAGAAGATTGATTCGTTGGTGGAGGTGCTGGCGAATACGTCCCGGGACACTACCCGGTTAGTGGTATTGCATGAGTTGTACAGTGGAAATTCAGGTACGGATTCTCAAAAGGCGTTGGTATATGCGCGCGAAGGGCTGATCCTGTCCCGGGAACTCGGTCACAAAAAATGGACAAGCGTTTTTTTAAACGATGTGGGTATTTCTTATTATAATTTGGGAAATTTTGATTCCGCACATGTACACTTTGATAAAAGACTGGATCTGACTACGGCTATAAAGGATACACTGGGGATTGCCGGATCAATGGATAATATTGGTGTAATCCTTTACCATCGGGGAGAACCTGAAACAGCTTTGGAATACCGCAGGAAAGCCATTGAAATATATAAAAAAGTCAATCATTTTAAAAATCTGGCTGGCGGATACATATGGATTGGCAATATTTATAGCCATACCGGAGATTATCAGCAGGCACTCCGGAATTATATTGATGCAAAGCAAATCCTGCTGGATTATCAAGATGATAATTTACTGGCTACTGTAATGGTCAATTTGAGCTTGGTTTATCGTCATCTGAAACAGTACGACAATGCATTGGATTACATCAGGCAGGCATTAATACTATTTGATAAAGCGGGGAATCTGAACGGGAAAGGAGTCGCTTTATACAGATTGTCTTTGATTTATGAAGAAACCGGAGAATACGATAAAGCAATAAAATCAATCCGGGAAGCTGAACAGGTTTTTTTGCAGACGGGGAATGATTATTTTTTAAACACTGTATATAATGCCTTAGGAAACTGGTGTTTAAAAGAAGATTTACCGGACGAAGCCTTAGAGTATCTCAATAAAACCATGGCTTATGCCAATGCAGTCGATAACAAAGAATTATTAGCAACGACATACCATAATATGTCGGAGGCCTATTTTCAAAAAAACAACTACCCGACTTCCCTGCATTATTTGGGGCAGGCGCAAAATATCTATCATAAAACAGGTGATAAACGTCACTTAAAGGAAGCTTATAGAGATTATATCAAAATTTACGGTTACAACAACAAACCGGACAGTATTGTTAAATATTTGATTGCATATGAAAACCTGAATGATACACTGATCAATGAACAAACCATCAAAGCGGTGGCAGAGGTACAGGAAAAATACCAGGTAGAGAAGAAGGAAAAAGAAATTGCTTTGTTGAATTTGGAAAACGAAAAGAAACAATTTACGCTGGAAAGATTGGAGCAGGAGAATCGGATTGCGAACCTGGAGTTGATGCAGGCGGCTATTGAGAATGAGAAATCCCGTCAGGACCTGAAGCTGGCCAATGCGGAACGGGAAAATCAGAGAAACCAGATAGATATTTTGACATTGAACGAGGAGGTTCGGGAACAGAAACTGCTGCAGGAAGAAAGAGAAAAGACTTTTTTAATTGTTGGGTTTGCCGTGATCTTTTTGGCAGGAGGAGTCATCACTTATTACGTATTGATCAGCTACAGGAACCGAAAACAAAAAGAAGAAGCCCGTTTGAAACAGGAAGCTGCTGAGTTAAGCCGTCAGCTGGTGGAAATAAATATGAAAGCCATCCATTTCCAGTTGAATCCGCATTTTATTTTCAATTGCGTGCATACGGTGGAATACCTGCTTGGTCAGTCCAAAGTAAAGGAATCCATGGCCTGTCTGAGGAAATTTTCCAATCTGATCCGCATGATGCTGGAGGGCATGAGCAAAAAAGAGATCCCGCTGGAAAGGGAACTGGACATTTTGCGTCTGTATATGGACCTTGAAAAAATGCGGCATACGCATGACTTCTCATATAGTATTGAAACGGACAGCCGGATAGATCCCGTAACAACCATGGTGCCGCCTCTGATCTTGCAGCCTTTCGTGGAAAATTCCATCAAACACGGATTTGTGCAGGACGGTAAAGAATACCACATCCGGATCAGGTTGCAGACGGAAGGGGAAAAGCTGCATTGCGAGATCAAGGATAACGGCATTGGTTTTTCGGCAAAGAAAAACCAAATGTCCGTCTCGGGCTATAAAAAAGAATCACTCGGCCTGAAACTGACCGAAGACAGGCTCCGGCTGATCAACCAGATGACGCGCTCGGAGTATTCCTATTCCATTGGAGATTTGAATGATGAAGAAAACAATTCAACAGGGACTTTGGTCTCTTTACAATTACCTTACATATTGGCAGCATGATAAAAACAATAATTGTGGAAGATGATTTGATGCACGTCGAATCACTGGTTAAGATCCTGCATGAAAATTTTAAAAACGTTCAGATAGAGGCCATTTGCACCAATGTGCCCGATGCTGTTAAAAAAATTGACACAATCAGTCCGCATCTGGTGTTTTTGGATGTGGAAATGGGTCCGTTCACCGGGTTTGATGTGCTGGAAATGGTTAAAAGGAAAGACTTTGAAGTGATCTTTACAACAGCCTATGAGCAATATGCGATCCGGGCCATAAAAACGGCAGCGCTTGACTATATTGAAAAGCCCATAGATGTGGATAAATTGACAGAGGCCCTGGCTCGTTATAAGTTGAAAGCAGGAGCAAAAAAAATACAAACGCTGCTTGAAAATTTTAAAACCAAAAGTGAAGAACAGAAAGTGGCGCTTTATGATAAAGGGTGTTTCCTGTTTGTGAAGTTAAAAGACATCATCCGTCTGCATTCAGACAATGCTTACACAGAGGTGTATTACAGAGAGGAGAAAAAGGTGGTAAAAACACTTACTTCAAAGGGGATCTCCTATTTTGAAGATCTTTTTCATGAAAAAGCCCTCTTTTTCAGGGTGCATAACCAGCATTTGATCAATATAAACTACATCCGGCAGATGATTTACGATAACGGTCTGAATCTGATAATGGATGATTCGGAAACATCATTGATCCCTGTGGCACGTGCCCGGAAAGAAGAGTTCATGTTGTTTTTAAGACAAAACGGGATACTGATCTGACGGTAATATTGACCGATTTCAAAGAGAAACCCACCGAAATCAAAATAACAATAACGTCTGGCGATAAAAATAGTTATATTGAAAGTTCTGATTTTGAATTGACTAAAGCCATGAAAAAAAATCACAGATCTGATGTTTTTATAGGAAAAATCATTGAACAGAAAGTAAAAGAAAGCAATCTTTCTGTTTCCCAGTTTGCATCACTTATCAGCCGCTCCCGTACGACCATATACGACATATTCAATAGGAAAAGTATTGATATTGATCTGCTGCTAACCATTTCCGAAGTGTTGGATTACGATTTTCTTACCGAAATCTATGTTCCTCAATGTAAAGATCCGTACCCAAAAAAGTGTTATCTGGCAATTGAAATAGATCCTACAGCTATCCCTGCCAATGTCAGGGAGGTTTCAACTGATCAGAAAAGCCGTATTAAAATACTTCTGAAAGAACGGCTGAAACGCAAGGTAAATGGAGTTTGATTTTTTTCTTACATTTGTATAACATTTATGATACATAAGCCATCCTATTTATCTGTGCCATAAAATCTGAGATTCAGTCTTTTTTTAATCATTTCAATTCCTTATATCAGAGTAATGGTATGGGGATTCCTGTGACAACCGATTAAAACCTATAAAATGAGTTATTTAGATAATAATCGTGTTGCCTCTGGCAGCCAGACAGATCATGATAATTACTTTCCGCCTGAAATCACCGTTTTTGAGATTAACCTGGAGAAGGGTTTTGCGACTTCTTCAAGCGCGGATGACTGGGAATCAACCACATGGTAAAGACATTTGTAATTAACAATACAGTTCAGATTTTATGGGCCGTTTTATTGGCAACGGTCCTGAGTGCATGTACGTTACAAGAAACTCCAGATTCAACCGGTCTGGGAGCCATTACTATAACGGCAGAGACCGTTCAGGAAATCAAGGTTGCGAATGTGCCGGAAACCAAAACCACCTTATCGGGAGTGGAAACCCACAGGGTGGCCGGAACGGATAAAATCGGGATCTTTTCACCCGAGGCAAAGACCACAGATGGTGGCGAAACCCCGGTGAATAATGGTGAGTTTACGGCCCAGACCTCGGCAAAAAGCTCTGCTTTCACGGGGACTATGTTTTGGGGAGAAGAGGTTACTCACCACTTTTACGCCTATTACCCCTATAACTCGGCATATGAAGGAGATCAGACTGCCGTTCCCACTTCCCTATCCTCGTCACAAACCCAGTCTGCGGCCGGGAATACGGACCACATCGGGGCACTGGATTATATGGTAGCTACTCCCGATACAGTTGCCTATGGAGGAGCAGTCAATTTTACGTTCAATCACGTGTTTTCGATGATCGAGTTCCAGATCAAGGGGAGTGGAGATTTGACCCAGGTAAACTTATCGGGGGCTGATCCATTGGCTTGTGAAGGGACCATTGATCTGACACAAACTCCGGATGCGGATTCCTATGCTATTTCAACCAGCAGTACTTCAAATTATGTCACCGTTATCCTGGAGTCAGCAGCTTCATTGTCTTCTGGAACGGCGATAAGCGTGTATATGATGGTACTTCCGGGGGCACAAAATGAAGATGTGTCCATTGCCTTGATAATTGACGGGAATTCGAAGATACTAACTAAAACCCCGCCCACAGGAGGTTTTGCCCGGTGGGAAAAATACCAAGTAACCTTGAACACAACAGATGAGGGATGGACGGCGGCCTTCATGGATGCTAGGGATGATAAAATATACCCATATATTACTATTGGCGATCAGGTCTGGATGACAGAAAACCTGGCGTATCTGCCTAGTGTGGTTGGTCCGGCAACAGGCTCAACAACTACTGCATATTATTACGTTTATGGTTATAATGGTACGGATGTAGCGGCAGCCAAAGCTACTGACAATTATAATACCTACGGCGTATTGTACAACTGGCCGGCGGCGATGAATGGTGAGGCAACCAGTGCCACAAATCCCAGCGGTATTAAGGGTGTATGTCCAGATGGATGGCATTTGCCCAGTGATGCAGAGTGGACACAACTGGAAGAATACCTGATTGCCAACGGTTACAATTATGATGGTACTACTAAAGATAATAAGATTGCCAAATCAATGGCATCCAATAGTGGATGGGAAACTTCATCTGCAGTTGGCGCAGTAGGTAATACCGATTATTCTGAATACAGGAATAAGTCAGGTTTTACAGCCCTTCCGGGTGGTTGCCGCTACAGCGATGGTACCTTCACTAACATTGGTAGCCTCGGCCACTGGTGGAGTTCTACGCAGTTCAATACGGATACCGCCTGGTACAGCGGCCTGCTCTACAGTAACAGCAACGTTTACGGCTACAGCCACTTCAAGCGAAACGGGTTTTCTGTCCGATGTGTACGGGATTGATTTATTTGAAACGCTAGGTAACGCTAGGTAAATGGAGTTTGACTGCGCCAGAGACCCACATTAGTGCGCCAGAGACCCCCCTTTAGTGCGCCTCAAATGGAGTTTGACTGCGCCAACATTTTTGCTCAACTTACAAAGCGCTGGTTAACAGCGCTTTTTATTTTTGATCTTTTTATTTGGCGCAGCAAACTCCATTTGACCCCTTTTCCATTTGACCCCTTTTCTGCCGTCAGTGCTTCTGCCACAGGATCACTGACAAAACCTCATTATTATGTATATGGTTACGAAGGAACAGATGTGACAGCAGCCAAGGCAACGTACAATTACAGCACACATGGCGTATTGTATAACTGGCCGGCAGCCATGACGGCCTGTCCCGAAGGGTGGCACTGCCTGGTACCGAATCCTGTACTTTGACGAAATTGATTTGTACAGAAACGACTTTTCCGGTAAGAATAACGGGCTAAGTGTGCGTTGTGTAAAGGATTAAGAATGCATTAGGGTTTTGTTAATGATTAGCACGGAATTTGGGTACAACGTACACATTGTTCTTCTGGCTGATAGTCAGCGTTTTACAAAATTCAACCCCCCGGGGTGCAAATTTGCTAACTGACAGTAGATCAGGGAAAAGAACAAAGTGTACGTTGTACACTTTATTCCCAGGGGGATTACGTCACTACGCTGCGCTGCGTTCCGTGATCCCAATAGGGGGGTCGTCAAAAGAAAATCAAGCCAATCTGCCGCAGGCAGATTAAAGGCAAAAAACAAAAAACCGCTTCAAGCGAGCTTGAGCGGTTTTTATTTTTTTTGCTTTACCCCGTTGGGGTTTGACTTGATTTTCTTTTGCGGTGAGGGGGGGATTCGAACCCCCGGTACCCTTGCGAGTACGTCAGTTTAGCAAACTGGTGGTTTCAGCCACTCACCCACCTCACCAAACCTTTGCTTTTTAAGGAGTGCAAAGGTATATAATTTATTTTATTTTGCAATCTCTTCACGCATGCCGGTATCGGCCTGGATGTTCTTCATGCGGTAGTAATCCATGATGCCGAGGTTGCCTTTGCGGAAAGCGTCTGCCATGGCCAGGGGAATTTCTGCCTCGGCAAGTATCACTTTGGCGCGGGCTTCCTGGGCGGCAGCCTTCATTTCCTGTTCCAGCGCAACAGCCATGGCGCGACGTTCTTCGGCCCGGGCCTGGGCTATGTTCTTATCGGCGTTGGCCTGGTCCATTTGCAGGACGGCCCCGATATTCTTGCCTACGTCAATATCGGCAATATCAATGGAAAGAATCTCGAATGCGGTCCCCGAGTCAAGTCCTTTTTCCAGGACGACTTTGGAAATGTAATCGGGATTTTCCAGCACGGATTTGTGTGAATCGGCTGATCCGATACTGGACACGATTCCTTCACCCACGCGGGCCAGGACGGTTTCTTCACCGGCCCCGCCTACCAGTTGTTTGATGCTGGCACGGACCGTAACACGGGCTTTGGCGATGAGCTGGATACCGTCCTTCGCCACGGCTGAAACGGGCGGGGTGTTGATGACTTTGGGATTTACGGACATTTGCACAGCTTCGAACACGTCGCGTCCGGCCAGGTCGATGGCTGCGGCCATCTTGAAGTCCAGCGGAATATTGGCTTTATCGGCAGAGATCAACGCATTGACCACTTTGCCTACATTCCCTTTTGCCAGGTAATGGGCTTCCAGGGCGTTTACATCCAGTTGCAGACCGGCTTTTGTACCGGTAACCATGGCCATAACAATGGTGCTGGGTGGTACTTTTCTCCACCTCATAAGCACCAGCTGTATCAGGTTGATCCGAACCCCGGAAATCAGGGCCTGGAACCACAGGGTGATGGGAAAGAACCATAAAAGAACGAAAAAACCAACGATCCCGATGGCTATCCACATTAATGTTGTACCAATAGTTGACATAATATTTTTTGTTTTAATTGTTTGCTATGGGAGATACAAATATACTCAATCCCTCGATATAGACCACTTTAATTGGAGTTTTGGGCGGGATGAGTTCCTGTGCAGAGCGTACTTCCACCGTGACGTCACCAAAACGGCCGTTTCCCGATGGGTTCAGACGTGTAAGACTAATGCCTTCCATACCTACGGTAATCCCTTTTTCGGCAGGAGATTGGAGTGCTTTATCTTCTATGTTCTGTTTCAAGGTGATCTTGCGCCAGGTTTTAGAACGCAGGACAAAATAGATCAATGTGCCGCATACGATCAGGGCGGCAAACAAAACAATAAACCCGGCAGTAGTGCCAAATTGTGTAAATGCGAGCACAATAGCTCCAATGAAACTGGCAAGGCCCAGGATGCCGGCTATACCGAATCCGGGAATTACGATCATCTCGGCGATCAACAACAGAAGGCCAATGACAATGAGCGTGATAATTAATCCCATATTTTTGTTTTTTAATTAGTTGCGGGTTGTACTTCAACTCCGGGATAGCCTTTCTCCTTTAATGCCGAGGCAAGGTTTTCGGCTTGAGAAAGGGTGCTGAATGGTCCTATGAAATAATCGGTGCGGGTTTCGGTTACGACTTTCATGATGTCTTTATCTGACAATTCTCCCACCAATGAAACCAACCCGGCGGGGATTTCTCCGCTACCCAGGAATATCCGGTAAATTCCCGCTCCTTCAGGGGCGGTACGGTTTTCGGATTCCCGTTTGCGGCCCTCTTGTACGGAAATGGATTTTCCCTGGAAATAAGCCACCGGAATGGCGCCTCTTATACCCTGCCGGCGTATTGTGGCCAATGCCCGCAAAGCGTCGTCGTACGAATAAAATTGTCCGGCATAATAAACGTAACGGTTTCCTGCCGGGATCTCAAAAACAGGACTGATACCCTTCAATTGATCCGGAGATACTTTACGTGTTACAGTAAACAGTTGAATGCGGTAATAAAGACCCGGAGGCTCATTTTCCCACGGAACGATCTCCGATTCTTCTTCAATGCGGAATGTCAGGTCAACAGCAGGAATTTCAGGAACAGGCGCCAAAAAGACATGGTTGTCAAGGGAAACATAACGTTGCTTTTCCGGGTGAAACGGTCCCGGGGGCGGTGTAACAGGCAGAGCGGCCGCCGTATCGGCAGAAGGTTTTGCCAGCGGGGGAAGTACGCCGTATGACAGGAACATGTCTTCAATATCCCGGGCAGACCGCCGTGTATAACGCAGCGTTTCCTGCAGGTCCATCATGTTGAATTCCTCTTCCCGTATAGTATTTGCTAAGGCTTGCCGGTCTTCGTCGCGGGAGAGCGAACCGTACAAAACACGCATGCTGTCCAGTTTTCTTTCATGTTCCCCTACCCGGATCGTCAGATCACGGACCGTTTTAACCAATTCCGCGTAATGCTGCGTGGCCTCTTTTGTTTTTTGAAGGACCGAGTCGGGCACAGAACGCACATTTTCGCCGGGGTGACCTGCATCGCCAGTCTGACCGTCTGTCTGACCGTTCGTTTGACCGTCCGATTGACCGTCCGATTGATCGTCCGTCTGACCGTCTGTCTGACCGTCTTTGATGTGAGCCGGGTCTTTTTCTTCAGCAGATAAAGGAAGGGCTGCGATTTCCCTCAACTCCGCCACTGAGGCCGGGCGTACTTTGACCGGAGAGCTTTCATAGGCTATTTTGTATAAAACCAGGGAATCTCCCGTGGCAGCACGGTCAGATGCAAAATAAAAAAAGCGGGAATCATCCGAAAGCATATAAAGCAGATCGTTGGAAGTAGAAGAAAACGGAATGCCCATGTTTTGGGCAATATCCCAATTTTGAGCATCTTCATTCCATTGACTCACATAAAGATTCAGGCCCCCCATGCCGGGAAGTCCGTCCGAGCTGAAATACAGTGTTTTCCCATCAGTGCTTAAAACGGGAAAGCGTTCGTTTCCCGGAGAATTAACCTGCGATCCCAAACGAACGGGAGGTTCCCAGAACACGCTGTCTTGGGAGATCGTGTCTTTTCGCCGGATCATATAAAGGTCAAAAGCCGAGTCTGTGGTCGTGTCCCGGGCCGCAAATACCATTCGTTCCAACGTCGGTCTGTAAAACAATGGTTGTGGATCCGATCTACTGTCATTGACCAGGGCAAGAAGGGAGTCAGGGGTCAACGCCCAGGATCCCGAAGGGGCCAGGTCATAATAAAGCGGCAGATCACGAGAGGGAACAATGGTGCGTCCCAACACCGTGGGTTTAACTACGTAGTTGCTCAGGATGAGCCCGTTGTCACACAAAACACGACGTTGCCGGGCCCGGGCTAAAAAAAGAGAATCTCCCGAAAATCCCATAGCCCGGGTATAAGCTTCCCTTGCACGTTCAAATTCATAGGTCTTCCGAAGCCGTTCGCCTTCCCGGAACAGTGTGTCGGCAGGAGACAATTGAGCATATACAAAAGTTGTGGGAAACAGAAGCCCCACAAACAAATAGATTTTTATGAGAAGTTTATCCGGCATAAAAAGGCAAATGCGAACTACAAAGTTAATTAATTAGGGAAAAAATATTACATTTGCACCCTATTTTACCTGACTTATACAAATTATTAATAATTAGATTATGCAAAGTAAAGGTGCCATCCGTCTGGTGGCGTTACTCATCGCAGCAGCTTGTCTTTACCAGTTATCTTTTACTGCAGTAACCAAGATTCAGGAAAACAAAGCGGCTAAATATGCCGAAAAGGCAATTATTGCGGTTCAGAAAACACCGGAATATGCGAATATCAGTGAACTGGACCAGGCTTTCTACCTGGATTCGCTGAGAAACGCCAAAGAAAGTTATTACATTGACTCCATAACCCCGGAAAAAGTATACCTGGGATTTACCTTCAAACAAGTTAAGGAAAAGGAAATCAGCCTTGGTCTGGACCTGAAGGGCGGAATGAACGTGATGATGGAGGTCAAATTGGAGAGCCTGATCCGTGCCCTGGCAGATTACAGCGAAGATCCTTTGTTCAACCAGGCCATTGATCTGACCAACCAACAGGTCAGGGAAGGTTCCCGCACCGATTATGTCACATTATTTGCCGAGTCCTGGGAACAGATTGCCCAGGGTGAAAGACTTTCAAGGGTTTTCGGAACTTACGACATGCGCGAGCGCATCAAACCCGAGACCACCAACGAAGAGGTGATCCGTATCATCCGCACCGAGGCCGAGTCTGCCATGGCCAACTCGTTCAACGTGTTGCGTAACCGTATTGACCGGTTTGGTGTAACCCAGCCGAACATTCAGCGCCTGGGAACGACCGGCAGAATTCTTGTTGAATTACCCGGAGTCAAAGAACCGGAACGTGTGCGTAAACTGCTGCAGGGAACGGCTTCATTGGAATTCTGGGAAACTTATGAGAATTCAGAGGTCTATCCCGCCCTGGAAGAAGCCAACCGTGTCATTCGCGATTACCTGGCCGATATTACATCTGCTGCCTCGGTAGAAGAGGCTGCCGTTGAAGAAACGGAAGAAGCGGAAGACCTCCTGGCCCAACTGGCGCAACAGGACTCCCTCTTCGAGGATATGACACAATGGGCCAAACAAAACCCTTTGTTCAATGTTCTTAATCCCAACGTTTATAACGGACAGCTGGCTCCGGGACCAAGCCTGGGCCGTGCACATTACCGCGATACGGCGCTTATCAATACCTGGCTGAGTATGCCGCAGGTACAGGCGGTACTTCCTGCGGATATGCGCCCGTTGTGGACTGTAAAGCCGGATAAGGTAAACGAGGTTTATTTTGATCTGGTTGCCATTAAAGTTAATACACGTGACGGACAGGCACCTCTGGACGGAGGGGTGATAACCGATGCCAGCAAACAATACAACCAGGCCACCGGAGGAGCTCCTACGGTAAGTATGGGCATGAATGCAGAAGGTGCTCGTGTATGGGCCCGGATGACCGCCGATAATATTGGAAAATGCATAGCGGTTGTATTGGATGGTATGGTGTATTCGTATCCCAGGGTTAATACGGAAATTACCGGGGGACGTTCAGAAATCACCGGTGATTTTACTTCCGATGAAGCTGATGACCTGGTAAACGTTTTGAAATCAGGGAAGCTTCCCGCTCCTACAAGCATTGTTCAGGAAAGCGTGGTTGGTCCTTCATTGGGATCCCGTTCCATCAATGCCGGATTATTCTCTTTCGCCATTGCCTTTATGCTGGTGTTGGTCTATATGATATTTTTCTATAACCGCGCCGGTTGGATATCTGCTGCCGCTTTGATTTGTAACGTGCTGTTCCTGTTCGGGGCGCTCGTATCCTTTGGGGCTGTACTTACATTGCCGGGTATTGCCGGTATTGTGTTGACCCTGGGTATGGCGGTAGATGCGAACGTGATCATTTATGAACGTATCAAAGAAGAATTGCGATCCGGGAAAGCCCTTCGCCTTGCTGTGGCAGATGGTTATAAAAATGCCTATTCAGCCATTCTGGACGGAAACATTACCACCCTTATTACCGGTATCATACTGATGTTGTTTGGTTCGGGTCCGGTACAAGGCTTTGCCACTACCCTGGTAATTGGTATCATTACTTCATTGCTTACTTCCATTTTCATAACAAGACTTCTGTTCGAAGGACGCCTGGCAAAGAACAAGCCCATTACTTTCGACAATAAATATACCCGTGAATTCCTCCAGCATACAAAGATCAAATTCATTGAAAAACGCAAGATCTTCTACATGATAGGATTGGCAGTGATCGTTGTTGGGATGGCGTTTATCTTTACCAAAGGATTTACTTACGGGGTAGATTTCACCGGAGGCCGGACCTATGTGGTACGTTTTGACCAGGAAGTATCTGCAGAAGCCGTCCGCGGAAAAGTCATCGAAACTTTTGAAGGCGGTGTGGAAGTGAAAGAATTCGGCGGGAACAGTCAAATGCGTATTACCACAAAATTCATGATCGAAGATGAAAGCACAGAAGCGGATGCGCTGGTTGACGAAATGCTCTTTAACGCCGTCAAAGACTTTTATGTAAATCCCGTAACCCTGGAAGACTTCCTGTCCACGATGGATAATCCCAACGGGATCATAAGCTCGGAAAAAGTCGGACCTACTGTAGCCAGTGATATAAAACGGGATGCCGTCATTGCTATCTTGCTTTCCTGTCTGGCCATATTCCTTTACATAGCCGCCAGGTTCCGCAATTGGGTCTGGGGTACCGGAGGCCTGGTGTCACTGGTATTCAACACCGTTTTTGTGATGTCGTTCTTTTCCATTTTCACCGGAGTGTTGCCCTTTACCCTGGATGTGGATCAGCAATTTATAGCGGCCATTCTGACCATTATTGGTTATTCACTGAATGATACAGTCGTCATTTTTGACAGGCTCCGTGAATACAGGACACTCTACCCTAAGAGGGATTTAAGGGAAAACATCAACGAAGCTCTGAACTCTACGCTGTCCCGTACGGTAAATACATCGGCTACTACAATTGTGGTATTGCTTGCCATTGCCATATTCGGAGGCGAAGTGATCCGCGGGTTTGCCGTTGGACTGGCCATAGGTGTAGCCATATGTCCTTTTACTTCGGTTGCCATCTCAACTCCTGTAGTATATGACTTGTGGAGAAGGGGCCGGAATCCGGAAAGTAAGAAAGAGCACAAGAAGAAAATAAGTAAATAAGGCCGGATCAGCCGGGGATGACGTATTCCAGAATATGATCATCCATCACGTACCCGCGCCCAATGTCGAATACATCCGATTCGGTGATTTGAAAACCGAACCGGATGTATGCATTTATGGCCCTGTGGTTGTTTTTGTTTACGTGAAGACGAATGACAGGAAGGCCTGAAAGGCGGGCTATGTGAACGATCCGGTCCATGGACGCTTCAAACAGTCCTGTTCCCCGGTACTCTTTTAAAAGATAGATCTTGCTTAGAAAAAGCGAATTGCCTTCCAGCCGGGGACACACCCCAAAAAATCCCACAGGAAGACCGCCTGCCAGGACAAACCGGTAATCATATCCTTCCCGGGTAATCTGTTTTTCTATGATACCGGGAGTAAAGAACAAATCCAGCATATAATCCAGTTGTTCTTTAGAAAGCATCTTTATATAAGCTTCATTCCAGATGACACGGGCCATCTTACACAAATGGTTGATCTGTTCCGGTGTCCGGATACGGGTGAAAGTAGGGTTCATACCGGGTAAAATTAAGGATTTCTTTGTACTTTTACATATCAAAAAACCCAAAACCATGAAAACCATCCGTTTAACCGCTCTTACTTTCGTTCTGCTAATCAGCAGCATTTCATTACAGGCGCAACAGGCTCCTGAAGCTCCTTATGCTAAAGAGATCAAAAAGATAGCCAATCAGGTGCAAAATAAATGGAACGTTCCCGCTATGGCACTGACCGTAGTAAAAGACGGAGAAACCGTTTTCGCCGACGGGTTGGGAACCCTGAGGGCTGAAAAAGGATCTCCCGAGGCCAATAAATACACTTTATTTGTCAATGCATCCACCAGCAAAGCCTTTACCGCAGCTTTACTGGGAATGATGGTAGACCGGGGTTACGTTAAATGGACTGATCGCGTGGTGGACCACCTGCCGGATTTCAGGTTGTATGATCCATGGGTCACGGAGAATTACCTGGTCCAGGATATTATGAACCATAAAACAGGATTTCAGCCGCAGGCAATGGACGTTATTCCGGCCCTGGGTTACGGCAGGGACGATCTTTACAGGATGTTCCGTCTGGTTAAACCTACTTACAGCTTCAGAACAACTTACGCCTATTGCAATGCACTTTATACCATCGCAGCCCGTATTGTTGAAAAATACACGGGGCTGACATGGGAAGAAGCAATAGAAGAATATCTTTTCAAACCGCTTGATATGAAGCATTCCACCACAGGGAAAGACCATTATTTCTCGGCAGACAATTTTGCCTACGGGTACCGTCTGAGTAAAACGGAAAAAGGGTTGCGGTTGACTCCCAGGGATGACAGGGAAGATTCCTACGACTGGATGCAGGCAGTTTCTCCGGCCGCTTTTATTATGTGCAATGCCAACGATATGGGACAGTGGATGAAAATGTGGCTGAACAAAGGGAAATACGGAGAACAACAAATTCTTACAGAGAAAACCGTAGATTATTTATTCAGTCCTCAGACCATTTGCAGCTGGGACGAGGAAAGAGTTGTTCTTTATGCCCAGGGATGGCGAGTGGAACAAGGTGTGCAGGGAAAACTTATTAACCATACAGGATTGGCAGGTGGTTACACGGCCTGGGTGGTGCTGGTTCCGGAAATGAATTTGGGTATAAGTGTGCTGATGAATCAGGGTTCTACAACATCTCCCCAGACAGCCATTGTCCGGCAGATCATTGACATGTACCGGGGGATAGATTCGGACTGGATAACAAAAATATATGAAGAATATATGCAGCCCCCCGGAGAACGCAGACCAAGAGTTGAGAAGGAGGTGGTTCAAAAACTTGAAAACAAGGTTTATACAGGGTGTTATTTCAAGGAATTGTTCGGACAGGCTTCCGTGTATGAAGAAAACGGAGACCTCCGTTTGCAGATAAACGATATAGATGCTTTACTGGAACACGTTACAGGCAATACGTTTCATTTCCATGCAAGGGATGAATCGTTTGATATGACATTTGTGATAAATGAAAATACCGGTCAGGCAGGTAGTTTTACCATTGATTTTGGAGACGATCTGGGACCGTTCGTGAGGGATTATAAATGAAAAGAAGAGCTAACATAGCAGTTATTATGGCAGCCGGGCGCGGAGCGCGGCACGGGACGAACCTGCCCAAGCAGTATATGGAATTGAAGGGAAGGCTGGTTTTGGAAAGAGCAGTAGATGCTTTTGAAAACCATCCGGACATAGATCAGATCGCCTTGGTGGTAGACTCTGAAGAAATAGAACGGGTTGGTAAAATGGTTTCTGATAACGGATGGAAAAAAGTTACCGACATTCTAAAAGGAGGGAAAGAAAGGTACCAGTCCTCCCTGGCGGCAGTAAAAGCATTTTCCAACAGACCGGAGGACAACATCATATTGCATGATGCAGCCCGGCCGCTGGTAAGCGAAAGGATTATATCGGATGTGGTTGCTTGTTTAAAACAGCACAAAGCTGTGGGAGTGGCGGTTCCCGTTACAGACACATTGTTTTTTACAGGACCGGCTAACGAACACGTGATTAGGGTCCCGGAAAGGGATTTGTTTATGAGGGCCCAGACGCCCCAGGCATTTCGCATATCTGTGTTAAAGAAAGCGTATGAATTTGCCCTGGCAGGACCCGCTTTTACAGCCACAGATGATTGCGGGGTGGTAAGACGGTATATGCACCGGGAAAAGATTCACATTGTACGTGGAGATGAAAAAAACAGCAAGATCACTTATCCCGGGGATCTGGAGATATTGAGCCATTGGTTGGAATAAAACGTTACTCCACAATAAATTCAAGGTTGTTCTTTTGTATCCAGCCTAAAAGTTCCGGGGTGAGATCTATCCGGTGGGAGCGGGAAAAAAGTTTGACAGCCATTTTGTTTCCTTTGTCTTTAAGCACAAAATGTACGGTGATTTTTCCCGGGTTACCGGCAAGTATGTTGACCAGTTCCTTTCTAAAGGATGCATTGATCTGTTCCACATCCAGGTAAACGGTCATGGCATTTAGTGTCTCTTTGGCATTAGCCAGAAGAGATATCCCCAATATCCGGACTTCTTTTTCTTTTGGCCCTTTATCCTGAATAGGGCCGTTTTTCTTTTTGTATGAAAAGCGTTCCTGCAGGGAACACCTCATAAGCAATGCTTCCCCTTGACGCATATAAGGCAGGAATTGCTCGTATTCTTTTCCAAAAAGGGTAAATTTACGGGTGGAGGTATAATCTTCCACGGTAAAAGTTCCCCAGGGACGTCCCGAGTTTTTGGAAAGGGCAGAGGTAACGTTGGTAACCAAGCCTCCCAGCCGCACTTCCCGGGACGGAAAATTTTCTTCGCTTTGCGCCTTGTCCAGTATCTCGGCTATTTCCTGCAGGGAATGTGAAGTAAAGTGCTTCATTTCAAAAGAAAACCGGTCCAGCGGATGTGAAGAGAGGTATATCCCAACCATTTCTTTTTCTTTTTTCAGGAAATCCTCCGTCACCTCCAGTGTCATATGTGGCGGAGCGGGCTTTTCCGGGGGAGCCAAAGACTCTGTTCCTTCTCCAAAAAGACTGGATACATCACGGGTCTTTTCTTCCTGAATCATGATGCCATAACGCATCAAACTGTCCAGGAACACCCCGTCTTTGTTACAAGGCAGAAAAAACTGGTGTCTTTTTACTTCTTTCATGGAATCAAAAGCCCCTGCATAGATAAGGCTTTCCAGAGCTTTCCTGTTACATGTATTGAAGTTGATCCGTTCCGCAAAATCGTAGACATCTTTAAAAGAGCCGTCTTGTTCCCGGGCACGGATGATATTTTCCACAGCCCCGTATCCGACCCCTTTTATTCCTGCCATGCCAAAACGGATGTCTCCTGCTTTGTTCACAGTAAAGTCATGCATGGATTCATTGACGTCCGGGCCCAGTACATTCAGTTCCATACGCTTGCACTCGTCCATGAATTTTGAAACTTCCTCTATGTTATCCCGGTTCCTGGAAAGTACTGCGGCCATGAATTCGGCAGGATAATTGGCTTTCAGGTATCCCGTCTGGTAACTGAGGATGGAATAACAGGTTGCATGCGACTTATTAAAGGCATATTGGGCAAAAGCAGTCCAATCTACCCATATTTTTTTCAGAATGGCTTCGTCAATACCCCGCTTTGTTCCCCTTTCCAAAAATTGGATGCGAAGTTTTTCCATCTCATTACGCTTTTTCTTTCCCATAGCATGACGCAACTGGTCGGCTTCAAAACCCGAAAAACCGGCCAGTTCCTGGGATAAAAGCATCACCTGTTCCTGGTATACGGTGATCCCGTAGGTTTCTTTCAGGTATTTTTCCATTTGAGGCAGATCGTAAGTAATCGTTTTCCGGCCGTGTTTACGATCAATAAAATCGGGGATGTATTCCATAGGACCCGGACGGTATAGTGCTGTCATGGCTATGAGGTCTTCCAGGCAAGTGGGTTTGAGCTCCCGGAGCCATTTACGCATGCCATCACTTTCAAACTGGAACACGCCTACCGTATCGCCGCGACTGAACAATTCATACGTGGGTCCGTCGGTAAGGGGGATGTCGTTGATATCAATATCAATGTTGTGGTTGGCCTTGATGTTTTCCACAGCAGTCTTGAGAATACTAAGCGTTTTGAGGCCCAGAAAATCCATTTTCAACATGCCCACCTGTTCTATCAGTGAGCCTTCATACTGGGATACAAGGATATCTTCTCCGGTATCTTTGTCTTTGCCAGTGGAAAGGGGGATATGGTTGGTAAGGGTTTCCGGTCCGATAATAATGGCACAGGCATGTACCCCGGTATTTCTGACCGAACCTTCCAGTCTTCGGGCATATTCAATGGTAGAACTGAGCAGGGGATCTTCGGAATTCAAGGCTTCCTGCAGTCCCGGTACGTATTTAAGGGAATTTTCAATGTTGATCTTCTGCGGACGTCCGTCTTTTTCGGGCAACCGGTCAGGGATTAGCTTGGCCAGGCGCTCTGCCTCGGCAAGGGGCAATCTTTGTACACGGGCTACATCCTTGATGGCGCTGCGTGCTGCCATGGTCCCGAATGTGATGACGTGCGAGACGTGGTCTTTGCCGTATTTGTTTTCCACGTACTGCAACACTTTCCAACGGCCGTCATCGGCAAAGTCAATGTCAATATCGGGAAGGGATGTTCGTTCCTTGTTTAAAAAACGTTCGAACAACAATCCGTAACGGATAGGATCTGCCAGGGTTATTCCCAGGCAATAAGACACAACGGACCCCGCAGCAGAACCCCTGCCGGGACCCACCCAGACGTCCATTTCCCTTGATGCCCGTATAAAGTCACTTACAATAAGAAAATAATCGGGAAATCCCATTTCCGAGATGGTATTCAACTCAAAATCAATCCGCTCCCGCAACTCAGGTGTGATTTCCCCGTAGAGGCGTTCCGCTCCCAGGAAAGTTAAGTGACGCAGGTATGCGTTGGAATCGGCAAAGGAATCCGGGATGGGAAAATGAGGCAAAATGGGATCACGGTCCAGGCTATAGGGCGTAATTTTTTCGCTAATTTCCAGCGTTGTGGCCAGCGCTTCGGGGATATCGGAAAACAATGTTGACATTTCCTCCGAGGACTTAAGGTATTCTTCCCCTGTATAGCGGATTTTCCGGTTGTCATCGGCCACATCGTCATTGGTGGCCACACAGATTAGCCGATCGTGAGCCGGGGCATCTTCCGCATTGACAAAGTGAACGTCGTTGGTGGCAACCAGCTTTACGTTGTGTTCGCGTGCCAGGGCGATCAAATGGGGCTCAATCTTTTTTTGAAGGACGTAACACGTTTTTGCGTTTTCAATGTTGAGCTTTGTTTGGTGGCGCTGGAGCTCTATGTAATAATCCGGACCGAACAATTGTTTGTACCAGTTGATCAGTTGCGAAGCTTCGTTAAGTTTACCGGCAAGTACCAGCCTGGGCAACTCTCCGGCAAGGCAGGCGCTCATAGCGATCAGGCCTTCGTGGTATTGTTCCAGGAGTTCGTGATCAATGCGCGGTTTATAATAAAAACCGTCAATCCAGGCTTGTGATACCAGTTTGATTAAATTTTGATATCCCTTTTGATTTTTAGCCAACAGAATCAGGTGGCAGGTGGTGGCTTCTTCCCTGTTCTTTCTCAGCAAACGTCCTTCCGGCGCAACATAAACCTCACAACCCACTATGGGTTTTACATCGGGAAAATTTTTTGCAGTGTTTAGAAACTCCTTGACACCGAACATGTTGCCATGATCCGTTATGACCAGGGCAGGCTGTTTGTCGGCTGCGGCTTTCAGGAAAAGTTCCGGAATAAAAGCCGCTCCGTCAAGGATGGAATATTGTGTATGAACGTGCAGGTGAACAAAAGAAGGCATAAAGGATTATTTTTTTCGGATGAGGGATTTTCCTGTCATTGCTGCAGGAGCTTCAATACCCATCAGGTCCAGAATGGTCGGGGCAATATCTGCCAGTATACCGTCTTCCACGCTTTCTACGCGGGGATCCATAACAATAAAAGGAACACGGTTGAGTGAATGGGCCGTGTTCGGAGACCCGTCTTCATTCAGGGCGTTGTCAGCATTTCCGTGATCTGCAGTGATTATAACCGAGTAACCGTTTTCACGCGCCGTTGTGGCGACCTGAAAAGCAAGTTGATCAATCGCTTTAACAGCCTGGCATATAGCATCAAACACACCCGTGTGTCCAACCATGTCCCCGTTGGCGAAATTAAGTACAATAAAAGAATACTTTTTTGTGTTCAATGCTTCAATAATCTTTTCTGCTACCTTGGGAGCACTCATTTCCGGCTGAAGGTCGTAAGTGGCAACTTTAGGCGACGGGACAAGGGTCCTGTCTTCCAGGGGAAACACTTCTTCCCTGCCTCCTGAAAAAAAGAAAGTAACGTGTGCGTATTTTTCCGTTTCAGCTATGCGTAACTGGTGTAGTCCGTGTCCGCTCACTACTTCACCGATGGTTTCTTTTACTTTTTCTTTATCAAAAAGAATATGAAGTCCTTTAAAGGTGTCGTCATAGGGGGTCAGACAACAATAATACAGCGGAATGGTGTACATTTCATGCTCCGGCATATTTTCCTGGGTCAGTACGCGTGTGATCTCCCGGGCACGGTCGTTACGGAAATTAAAAAAGATAAGGGCATCGTCTTTTTCCAACGTCCCTACAGGAATCCCGGATCCATCCACACATACTACCGGTTTAATGAATTCGTCTGTAACCCCTTGTTTATAGCTTTGCTCTATTCCGTCGGCGGCGTCGGCGAAAGGCATTCCTTTTCCGTGTACTATAAGATCGTATCCGGCTTTTACGCGGTCCCATCTTTTATCGCGGTCCATGGTATAATAACGTCCTATCACGCTGGCAATCTTCCCTGTAGAGGCATCAAGGTGTTTCTGCAGTTTTTCCACGTATCCCTTGCCGCTGAACGGGTCGGTGTCACGTCCATCCATAAGGCAATGCACAAATACTTTGGTCAAGCCGTATTCTGCGGCAATATCCAGAAAGGCAAAAAGATGTTCCATAGACGAGTGTACTCCGCCTTCGGATACAAGACCCATTAAGTGAAGGGCTTTCCCGGTAGTTTTTACATATTGGTATACGTCTTTGACTTCGCTGTTTTCACGGATGGATCCGTCCCGGCATGCCCTGTTGATTTTCACAAGGTCCTGGTATACGATCCTGCCGGCTCCTATGTTCAGGTGCCCTACTTCAGAATTGCCCATCTGTCCCTGCGGCAGTCCCACGTCTTCTCCGCACGCGCTCAGGGTACTGTTGGGATTGCTTTCTTTAAGTTTGTCAATATGTGGCTGACCGGCAGTATATATGGCATTTGTATGGTCGTGTTTTCCTTCTCCCCAGCCATCCAGGATCATTAAAAGTACATTTTTCATAGATCAATTATTTAACATACAAAGGTACGAAAAGAATTAAGTACATTTGCCCCATATTATGAACAGACGAAACTATAAAAAAGGCGGATCGCACAAAGACCGCAGAAACAAACAAAACAAAAATACTTCCCGTGCAAAAGAATACACGGGGACTTTGAGCATGACCCGGGAAGGCTTTGCCTTCTTACTGGTTACCACTGCCCAGGGAGACTCTCCGGTTGACGACATCTTTCTCCCGGCGCGGAAACTGAACGGAGCCTTGCACGGCGATACGGTACGTGTGGCGGCCATACCAAGGAACACTAAAAACGGCAGAAAAAACGAAGGAGAAGTTATCCAGATCCTGGAACGTTCTTCAAAACCATATATTGGCATTGTCCAGATAGTAAATCAAGAAGCTTACGTGATCACCGATTCCAAAAACATGCCTTTTGACATACAGGTGGTCCGTAACGGGCTAAACGGAGCCAAAAACGGTCAGAAAGTGGCTATCCTGGTTACCGGATGGGATGAAAGAAACAACCTGCCTTTAGGAAAAATAACGGACGTATTGGGTGCCCCCGGGGAGAATAACACGGAAATGCACGCCATACTGGCAGAATTCGGATTGCCTTACCGCTTTGATCGTGAAGTGGAGGAAGAAGCCGGTTCTGTTTCTGACGGCATGTCAAAACAGGAGATTGATGGCCGTCGTGATTTTAGAAAAGTTCCCACTTTTACTATAGACCCTGCTGATGCCAAGGATTACGACGATGCACTTTCTTTCCGCAGAACCGGCGAAAGAAACGATCTTATGGAAGTTGGCGTACACATTGCCGATGTGAGCCATTATGTAAAACCCGGAACCTTGATGGATCAGGCGGCTTTTGAAAGAGGGAATTCCGTCTACCTGGTGGACAGAACCGTTCCTATGCTTCCGGAAAAATTATCCAATAAACTTTGCTCTTTGCGTCCTCACGAAGACAAATTGTGTTTTTCGGCTGTATTCAGCTTTGACGACAATTACAAAGTGGTTTCCCGGTGGTTCGGAAGAACGGTTATACGCTCTTCCTGCCGGATGGCCTATGAAGAAGCCCAGGCAGTACTGGACAAGGTCCCCGATGTGATGACAGACTCGGGTCCGGTTCCCGATCCCATACGCGACGGATTGTTTTTCCTGCATGCCCTGGCGCACCGGCTCCGTAAAGAACGTTTCCGCAGAGGGGCCATTGCCTTTGAAAGGCCTGAAGTCAAAGTACAGGTAGACGAGAAAGGCGCTCCGGTCAATATCCGGGTTAAGGAACAGCTGGATTCAAACTGGCTGATTGAAGAATTCATGTTGCTGGCCAATCGCGAAGTGGCTGAATTTATTGAGAGAAAAAGAAAGAAAAACGGGAACCCGTTGCCCTTTGTTTACCGTGTACATGAACCGCCGGCAGAAGATAAAATGATCGCGTTTCAAAATTTTGTGCATCATTTTGGGTACGATATGAAAAAAACGAAAAGCGTGAGGGATTATGCCCGGGAATTGAACAAACTTTTGGAAACAGCCCGTGAAAAACCGGAAGCCGGTGGCATTGTGATCATGGCTTTGCGGTCTATGGCCCGTGCGCATTATACTACACAGAATGTAGGGCATTACGGACTGGCCTTTGATCATTATACCCATTTTACTTCACCCATACGTCGGTATTCAGACCTTATGGTCCACCGGTTGCTCTGGGATTATTTAAATGGAGAAAAAGGGTCGACGGACCATATGGAAGCCATGTGTACCCATATATCACAACGTGAACAGCTGGCTACGGAGGCCGAAAGGGCCAGTATCAAATACAAAATGGTGGAATATATGCAGGATAAAGTGGGGCAGGAATTTGACGGTGTTATTACCGGTCTGACCGAATGGGGCATGTATGTGGAGCTGGAAGAAACCCAGGTGGAAGGGATGGTTGCCGTGCGTGAATTGAAAGATGATTATTACGTATACGATAAAGAAACCCTAACCCTGACCGGATCCCATACCGGGAAACTTTACAGTTTAGGACAGAAGGTACGGATACGTGTTGACAGGGCAAATCTGGAACAGAAGCAACTGGATTATCAATTAATACAATAGAAAAATGAAGAAAGGTACAATCTGGATCATTGTTATTGCCATTATTGGCATTTTGGTTCTTTGGTTTGTCAGGATCAACAATAAAATGGTGGAGGCCGAAGAACAAGCCGTTCAGGCATGGGCACAGGTGGAAAATGTATACCAGCGCCGTGCAGACCTGATTCCCAACCTGGTCAATACCGTAAAAGGGGCCGTGGATTTTGAGAAAAGCACCCTGGAAGCGGTCATTGAAGCCCGGTCAAAAGCAACCTCAGTAACCATAGACCCCACAAACCTTACCGAGGAAAGTATGGCGGCCTTTCAAAGCGCGCAGGACAACCTGAGTCAGTCTCTGGGTCGTCTGATGGTTGTTGTGGAAAGGTATCCCGAGTTGAAGGCCAATCAGAACTTTTTGGAATTGCAGGCACAGCTGGAAGGAACCGAAAACCGCATAACAGTGGAAAGACGTACTTTCATTCAGGTGGTTAAGGCGTACAACGTGTTGATCACGAAATTGCCGAATTCCATTGTGGCCGGTTTAAGAAATTTCCAGCCCAAGGCATATTTTCAGGCTGCTGAAGGAGCGGAAACGCCTCCAGAAGTTAATTTTTAAACATGATTACATGCCGGGACTTTCCAGCGGAAGCTCCCGGCCTTCCGGTGTAACCAGCCGGCATCCCAGGGACGCATCACAGACATGTCCTATGATGTCGATGTTGTATTCCTTGCTCAACTCTTCGTAAGAGTTCAGAGGCAGGGTAAAGAGCATTTCGTAATCTTCTCCCCCGTTAAGCGCTGCCACAAGAGGTGACAGGTCCTTTTCCGTTTCCGCAAAATCAAACGTTTCGCGGGCGATGGGAATTTTGTCCAGAAACAGCTTGGCTCCCGTGCCGGAGGATTGAGCAATACTTAAAATGCCATTTGATAATCCACTGCTCAATAGACACATAGACGTGGGTGTTAAATCGTCTTTGCGAAGATTTTCCAACAAGGTTTTAGGCAGCTCCGGTTTCAGATACCGTTCCAGTATGTATTCATGTCCCTTTAATTTGGGCATTTCGTCTTTCCCGCTCTCACCGGTAAAAACCCGCTTTTCGCGTTCCAGGAGTTTCAGACCCATATAGGCGGCCCCTACATTTCCGCTTAAACAGATCAGGTCGGTATCGCGTGCCCCGCTCCTGCGGGTAAGAAAACCGGCGTCCGCTTCTCCGACAGCAGTAACAGATAAGGTCAGTCCTGTAAAAGAAGACTGGATATCAACAGAGGCCACATCTACACCGTAAATCCCTGCTGCGGCTTGTATACCCAGAAACAATGTCTCCAGGTCTTCTACATAAAACCTCTGTGAAACACCTGCAGAAACGATTAGCTGCAACGGAACGGCGTTCATGGCCATTACCTGCCCCATGGCATGTATGGCCGTTTTATATCCCACAAATTTCAGCGGAAAATAGCAAAGATCGAAGTCAGTTCCCTCCAGGGAGAGTTTTTGGGCCGAAACGGTTAAAGACTCTTTGAAACAGGCCACTGCAGCGTCGTCTCCGACGCCTTGGATGGTTGATTCATTACTTGAGATAAACCTGGCTGAAATCCTGTCAATCAGTTTATACTTACCCAGTTCAGAGATGGGTGTCCTTTGGGGCTCTTTTTTAGTGTTCATACCGCAAAAATAAAGAAAAGATGGTATATTTGCGGGCTATGAATGAAAATCAGGACGCCATAATCAAAAAGATCGCCGAAAGCGAGTACGAGCACGGCTTTGAGACGGATCTGGAACAGGAGTTGTTTCCTAAAGGCCTGAATGCAGATATTATACGCCTGATCTCCAGGAAAAAAGAAGAGCCGGCCTGGTTGCTTGAATTCCGTCTAAATGCATTCAGTAAATGGCAAACCATGAAAATGCCCCAATGGGCCCATTTAACCATACCGCCCATTGATTACCAGGATATTATTTATTATGCAGCGCCCAAACAATTGTTGCCCGGAGCGGACAACAAGGAAATGGATCCCAAGCTGGCCGAAACGTTCGACAAACTGGGTATCCCGTTGCACGAAAGGAACGTGTTGGCAGGAATGGCTGTGGATGCCATTTTTGACTCGGTCTCGGTAAAGACCACTTTTAAGGAAACCCTTGCCGAGAAAGGGATCATTTTTTGTTCTTTTTCCGAGGCGGTCAGGGACTACCCCGCTCTTGTGCAGCAGTACCTGGGAAGCGTGGTGCCCTCGGGCGATAATTTCTTTTCCGCGCTCAACTCGGCCGTTTTTTCTGACGGATCGTTCTGCTACATTCCCAAAAACGTCCGCTGTCCCATGGAACTTTCCAGTTATTTTCGCATCAACGCCCGCGGAACAGGACAGTTTGAACGAACGCTCATTGTGGCCGAGGAAGGTTCTTACTTAAGTTACCTTGAAGGGTGCACTGCGCCTCAAAGGGATGAAAACCAGTTGCATGCGGCAGTCGTGGAAATTGTGGTAATGCAGGATGCGGAAGTCAAATATTCCACGGTCCAGAATTGGTATCCGGGAGATTCCCGGGGAAAAGGAGGTATATACAACTTTGTGACAAAGCGGGGCATCTGCAAGGGTAATCATTCCCGTTTGTACTGGACCCAGGTAGAAACCGGGTCGGCTATTACCTGGAAATACCCCTCCACTATACTGAAAGGAGACAATTCTGTGAGCGAGTTTTATTCGGTTGCTGTGACCAACAATTACCAGCAGGCCGATACGGGGACCAAAATGATCCATATAGGAAAAAACACCCGCAGCCGCATAGTAAGCAAAGGTATTTCTGCCGGTAAAAGTCAGAATGCATACCGGGGCCTTGTTAAAGTTTTACCGGGAGCAGATAATGCCCGTAACCATTCGCAATGTGATTCGCTCCTTTTGGGGGATCAATGCGGGGCACATACTTTTCCGGTCATAGAAAATGCCAGTGACACAGCTGTAATAGAACACGAGGCCACTACGTCCAAGATCGGGGAAGACCAGCTTTTTTATTGTTTACAGCGCGGTATAGGGCCGGAAGATGCCGTTGGCCTTATTGTCAACGGTTACGCCAGGGAGGTCCTGAACAAACTGCCCATGGAATTTGCTGTTGAGGCGCAGAAATTATTGAGTCTTTCCCTGGAAGGAACGGTAGGATAGTTATGAAAGAATTTTTTAATCTGCACAATATATTTTTTGTAATAGGAGGACAGGGAATTTCCTACCTGGAGTTCTGTGCCGTAATTTTCGGGCTTACTTCTGTCTTTATGGCAAGCCTGGCGCGTGCTGTCAATTACTGGATAGGGTTTGTCTATACGGCTTTACTCTTTATGATGTTTCTGCAGAAAAACCTCTATACTAACATGTTACTGCAGCCCATTTCCCTGGGAATAAATATATACGGATTATACAGATGGACCCGGCCCCGAAAAAATGAAAAAAATAAAAAGAATCAGCTGCAAATAACCTTTTTAAACAACAAACAACGCATTATGTACCTGTTGTTCCTGGTGACTATTGTCCTGATTTGGGGATTCATTCTTACCAGGCTCCATTTGATATCGGATGTGTTTCCGCCGGCCCGGTCTCCATACCTGGACGCTTCTGTGGCGGGGCTGATGCTTACTGCACAGGTACTGGCGGCACAGAAAAAATGGGAATGCTGGGTTTTCTGGGTGGCGTTGAACATAGGGAATATCATATTGTACATATCTGCCGGCCTGGTCTTTATGCCCATTGTGGCGGCATTCTTCCTGGCTTTCAATATTATCGGCGTTATTCACTGGAAAAAAGAATGGGAAAAACAAAAACAATTATGTTAAGTATTAAAGATCTTTGTGTAAGTATAGGAGAGAAGGAAATCCTAAGGGGGATCAATCTGGAGATCAAACCGGGTGAGATCCATGCCATAATGGGGCCCAACGGATCGGGAAAATCAACTTTGGCATCTGTGTTGGCCGGAAGGGAAACCTTTACGGTGACAGGAGGTTCTGCCACGTTTATGGGTAACGACCTGTTTGCTATGGCTCCTGAAGAACGAGCCAGACTGGGTTTTTTTCTTGGATTCCAGTATCCTGTTGAAATACCGGGACTAACCATTGTTAATTTTATGAAAGCAGCCATTAACGAGCAACGCAAATACAAAAACCTTCCCGCACTTTCATCGGGTGAGTTTTTAAAAATGATGCGTGAAAAAATGGCCGTAGTAGAAATGGACCCGTCTTTCGTGGGTCGTGGCGTTAATGTGGGATTTTCAGGTGGAGAAAAGAAGCGGAATGAAATATTCCAGATGGCTATGTTGGAGCCCACGCTCGCCATACTTGATGAAACAGACAGCGGTCTGGACGTAGACGCGTTGAGGGTGGTGGCACAAGGAGTCAACAAATTGAAAACAAAAGAGAACGCTTTTGTGGTCATAACCCATTACCAACGCTTGCTGGATTACATAGTTCCCGATATTGTACATGTACTTTACAAGGGACAGATCATTAAAACGGCCGGAAAAGATCTGGCAGTGGAAGTAGAAACAAAAGGCTACGACCATCTTATTAAAGAACAATGAAAGAATATACCTATATGCCTGAAGTGAGGCGCGTTTTCCGCTGTACCGTGCCGGATGAAAATATCCGGCAGGTATTTCTGGTGGACGGTTTACTACAGGAAGAAGAAAACGAAAAGAACGGGATCACCATTAAAAGAGGACCGGATGAGAAGGGTTTGCACATGCATATCAAGGGAGATCATTTTGGAGAAACCATACAGATCATAAGCGTAAGAAGCGAAGATTTGCCCAGTCCCCTTGAATTTACCAATGAATGGGAACTGGAATCCGGAGCAGGCATCCAGATCATCGTTTGTGATCACACCCTGAACGAACATTTGTACCAAACGTCCCGGTTGTCAAAGATCTCGCTGGGAGAAAACGCCCGCCTTGACATCCTGTTTATGCAGAATGAACATATCCGTTCACGTTATTGGCTGGATCTGACAGCGAACCTGGACAAGGGATCTCAACTGGACTGTCATGTGTTAAGTCTGTACGGAGGGATCATCAATAATAAGCTATATGCCGTTATGAATTCCCCGGGTGCGGTATGCCGTATGGACGGACTTTACCTGGCCGACGGAGAACAGCACATCAATTACGATATTGAAGTAGACCACAAAGCACCGGCATGTTATTCCCGGCAATTGTTCAAGGGCATACTGGATAATCATTCCAGGGGTTCATTCAACGGGGCCATTAAAGTGGCTCCCGGGGCTCAAAAAACAGAAGCGTACCAGGCAAATCACAATTTATTGCTGACCAATGAAGCAAAAGTGACTACAAAACCGCAATTGGAGATTTATGCCGATGACGTTAAATGTTCCCACGGTGCCAGTATTGGACGGTTGGATGAATTGCAGCTCTTTTACCTGCGTTCAAGAGGCATTCCGCTGGCTGAGGCAAAAATGCTTCAACAAATGGCTTTCGTGGAAGACGTCCTGGCCGGTATCCGTACCCAGGCCATCCGCGAAAGATTGGAAAAAATGGTGGAAAGCAGGCTGCGTGGGGAGTTTACAAAATGTTCCAATTGCACGATGCACTGTTGTTAAAAATTTTGTGCATATCTTTTTAATGTATCCCTGTTAATCCAGCAACGATTGAGCTAACTTGCAATTCCCATTTCCGCCGGAAAACAATTATTAAATTAGTAACCTTCTTATTTACAGCGCGATGGATTCTGAAGTCAAGAATGCAAAGGCAATTTTTCCCTATGAGGAAGCCTTGAAAAAAACAAAGGAGTATTTCAACGGAGACGAGCTTGCCGCCTCGGTTTGGATCAATAAATACGCCATGAAAGATTCTTTTGGCAATCTTTACGAATGTACTCCTGAAGATATGCACAGAAGACTGGCCCGGGAATTTTCCCGGATAGAAAAGAAGTATCCCAACCCCATGAGTGAGGAGGAAATTTTTCACTTGCTGGATCATTTCAAGTACGTGGTACCCCAGGGCGGACCCATGTCGGGGATCGGGAACGACCATCAGGTAGCTTCATTGTCCAACTGTTTTGTGATCGGTCACCAAAATCCGGCAGATTCTTACGGGGGAATATTAAAAATAGATGAGGAACAGGTGCAGCTGATGAAACGCAGAGGCGGTGTTGGGCACGATTTGTCCCACATCCGTCCGGGAGGATCACCGGTGTTAAACTCGGCCCTTACCTCAACAGGGGTGGTGCCCTTTATGGAACGATACTCCAATTCTACGCGCGAAGTTGCACAAGATGGGAGGCGGGGTGCCCTTATGCTAAGCATTTCGGTCAAGCACCCCGATGCCGAACAATTCATTGACGCCAAATTGGAGCAAAATAAAGTTACAGGGGCCAATGTGTCGGTAAAAATTGACGACGATTTCATGAAAGCGGCCCTTGCCGGGAAAAGCTATGTGCAGCAATATCCGGTAGATGCGACAACCCCCAAATACAAAAAGGAAATTGATGCTGCCGCGCTTTGGAAAAAGATCATACACAACGCATGGAAATCGGCAGAACCCGGAGTGCTTTTCTGGGATACGATCATTCGTGAATCCGTAGCCGATTGTTATGCGGATATGGGATACAAAACTGTCAGTACGAATCCTTGCGGTGAAATTCCGCTTTGTCCTTACGATTCCTGTCGCCTGATAGCCATCAATTTGTATTCTTACGTGGAAAATCCTTTTACTTCACGGGCCAAGTTTGATATGGCATTGTTCAAAGACCATGTTATAAAGGCCATGCGTTTGAATGACGATCTGGTAGATCTGGAAATGGAAAAGATAGATGCGATCATTGCCAAAATAGACAGGGACCCGGAAGACGAAATCATCAAAAGGAATGAAAGGGAATTGTGGTTGAAGATTAAAGATAAAAGCATGGGAGGACGGCGGACGGGGCTGGGTATTACAGCAGAAGGAGATATGCTGGCCGCTCTGGGACTCTGTTACGGTTCCGAGGAAGCCATACAGGTTGGTGTTCAGGTTCAGAAAACACTGGCGCTGACGGCTTATCGTTCCTCAGTCATTATGGCCGGAGAACGGGGCGCATTTCCCATATACGATCCCAACAGGGAACTCAGGAATCCAATGATAGAAAGGATACGCCAGGAAGATGAAGAGTTGTATCAGATGATGGAAAAATCCGGGCGTCGCAATATATCTATGTTGACCATTGCGCCTACAGGCACCACCAGCCTGATGACGCAAACCACCAGTGGAATTGAACAGGTGTTTATGCCTGTTTATCAGCGCCGTAAGAAGGTTAATCCAAACGATAAGAACGTTACGGTGGCTTACACGGATAAAATGGGAGATGCGTTTGAAGAATACAATGTATTTCATCATAAATTCCTGGATTGGGCTGAAATCAACGGCTATGAAAGGAATACCGTCATAAACATGGACAATGAAGCGTTGCAGAAGCTTGTTCAGGAGTCTCCCTATTACAAAGCAACGGCCAATGACGTTGATTGGGTAGCTAAGGTTAAGATGCAGGGACAGTTGCAAAAATGGGTGGATCACTCGATCAGTGTAACAGTGAATCTCCCTGCAGATATAACTGAAGATATGGTTGCCAGGGTGTACAAAACCGCCTGGGAGTGGGGATGCAAAGGCATTACAGTATACCGGGAAGGCAGCCGTTCAGGGGTACTGATATCTTCAGAGTCACAGGATAAAAAGAAGATACAATCCCTGCCAAAAGATCGTCCGGAAGCCCTGGATGCCGAAATTATCCGGTTCAAAAACGCTAACGAACAGTGGATCGCATTTGTGGGATTGTACCAGGGCAGGCCGTATGAGATCTTTACCGGGAAACTGGATGAAGATACCCGCGTGATCCCCAAATCGGTAACAATGGGGCAGGTAGTTAAAGTGGTGGAGGAAAAAGGGTCCCGTTATGATTTCCGTTTTATTGACAAATACGGGTATCCCAATACGGTAGGAGGTATATCGCATATGTTTAACCAGGCATACTGGAATTATGCCAAATTGATCTCCGGGGTATTGAGGAACGGTCTTCCGGTGGAAGAAGTCGTTCACCTGGTTTCTTCGCTGGAACTGGACAGTCAGACCATTAATAACTGGAGAACAGGGGTGGAGCGGGCTTTAAAAAGATATATACCCAACGGAACCAAAGACACTTCGGGAACGCTATGTGAAAAATGCGGATCTCAGAATCTGATATATCAGGAAGGTTGCCTGCTCTGTATGAGCTGCGGATTCTCTAAGTGCGGTTAAGTGTTTTCCTATGGCCACAACAGTAGTTTATCCTTATTCCAAGATCAATGTGGGATTGCACGTACTGGGAAAGCGGGCAGACGGTTATCATGACATTGAAACGCTGTTTGTGCCCCATAAGTTGTGTGATATTCTTGAAATTTCCGATTCACAAAGATCCGGCAAAGACGTTCGGCTTTTTCTGTATGGATTGCCCTTGCCGGGACCCGAATCCGAAAACCTTTGTGTAAAAACCTACCGGCTGATAGCACAAAGTTTTGATCTTGCTCCGGTAGATATTCACCTTTACAAACAGATCCCTCCGGGCACCGGTCTGGGAGGCGGATCATCAGATGCGGCTTTTTGCATTCAATTATTGGATAAGCATTTTTCGTTGAATTTGACGAAGCAACAAATGCATCATATAGCATTGCAACTGGGTAGCGATGTCCCGTTTTTTCTTCAAAGTGCCCCTTATGAGTCATACCTGGCTACGGGAAGGGGAGACATTCTAATGCCCTTTATGCCCGATTTGACCCAATACAGGATAGAAGTACGTTTTCCACCCGTATCGGTATCCACGGCCATGGCTTATGATGGTCTCCGATTGAAAAAACACAATACGGCGCTGAAAGATTTGTTGATGCAACCGGTAGATTCCTGGAAATACATTATCGAAAATGATTTTGAAGAAACAGTTTTTGAAAAACATCCCCTGATAGAACAATACAAAACGGCCCTTTATACGGAAGGTGCCGTGTTTGCATCAATGACAGGGAGTGGTTCTGCCGTTTTCGGATTGTTCAGGATTTAATTTTTGTTGCTATATTTACCGCTCGTTTATGGGACTTTTTTTTAGGGAAAAATTTAAGAATGGAGCAGAAATCGCTGTTTGGGAGATTACTGAACCCGAAGAGCAATTAAAAACACTATGTGTTCTTCCGAATGATGAGCAAGAAGAGCTTTCATACATAACAAGCCCACAACGCCGGCTGGAAAGGCTGGCCGTACGGGCAATCCTGGATACGATCTTCAAAGAAAAAGTCTACCTGGGCTATCATGAAAACGGAAGGCCATTTTTGCAGAATTCCATTATTGAGATCAGTATTGCACATACGCGCCGTTTTGCCACGGTTCTGACACACCCGGAAAACAGTGTGGGAATAGATATTGAGTCTTTGAAAAGAAATTTTTCCGCAGTGGAAAAGAAGGCGGTGGGAGAAGAAGAAAAAGAATTTCTTTCAGAGAGGCAGGAAACCAGGGAATTGCAACTGGCGTTGATCTGGAGTGCCAAAGAAGCTTTGTATAAATACATGTCCCAGCCCGAGGTGGATTTCATTGAGCAAATGAAGATCAGCAAATTTTCACCTAAAGAAGAAGGCGAGTTGGAAGCCGTGTTCTATCACCGGGACGGAATTGAAGAACCCTTTACTCTTGAATACCTGATTTTGGAAGACCACGTTATGGTTTGGTTGGTGGGGTGATCTTTGTCATATGTTTTTCCAAAAGCATCACCGGCCTGTAACTCATTTTTGCATGACGTAGTCCTTTATCTCCGGCATCGTCTTCACGGTTAATGTACTTCACGCCGGGATAAGTTTCCATAACGTATTTGACCATTAACTGATTAATGACCTGGTAGGCTCCCCTGTATTGGGGAAATGCCTTTTCTACATGTACCAGGTATGTATCCGGTCTGAAAGGTTCTCCCAGTGTATAGGCAATGATCTTCCCGTCTAATTTGATCATAAAACCTTCCAGTCCCAAAGATTTGTAAGCTCTGAAAGCCCTGTGTACGGCACAGATCTCTTCTTCCATTCCCAGATCATAAATACAGCCCATGATACGGCACCATTCATCGTTCATTACAAGGCAATCGGCAATATCAGCTTCTTTTATGGGAAGAAACTCATAATGCGGGTAATGCTTCAGAAAAGCGTTTAAATGGTTTCTTTTGGACTGTAATTTTTTACCTTTTAAATGAGCCAGGTCTTCGATGTCGTAGATGTAATCAAAAGAATCTCTAACCGGTTCAATAACATATTTCCCGGGGAACTCGGATTCAATCATTTCTGCTTCTCTTACTGAAAGTCCACCAAGCAGGAAAGGCCGGTTTCCGGACACGTTTTCCAGTACTGTCAGTGCAGTAAGGGGTGGAACGGGTCCCTGTTTGCTTAATGGGTAAAGGTAATGATACGGTGTGTTTTCATCTTTACGGCTGCGGATCACAAGCAGCGAATCATTTCCGGTTTGTATTGTGTTGTGAAATATATGAAATATTCCCGACCACATATACAAAGTGGAAAAACTGTATTCAGAACCGGCTTTGCCGGAACTTAGAAGGTATGTGTCCAGAAGTTCTTTATCGCTTATGGTAAGAGGAATAAATGGATCCATACAGTCATTATTCGTTCAGCCATATTTGCAATTGCTGCAACAATTCGTTTCTCATTGATTCGGGAAGGGTTGCAATCCGGGTGCGGTGGCTTCCCCCGGGTTCTACATAGTATAAAATGTTGGGTTTGTTGGGATTGGGGACAGCGGCCGCTGTCCAGGGATCCCATTCTCCGTATATGAAAACCATTTTGGCATCCGTTTCTTTAACAAAATCGCGTTGTGTCCGGTACAAAGCTTTTTTAAAACGGGGTTTGTACATTTCCGGCAAGAAAAGATCTTTCAGATACCCCTTCGCATTTTTCAATTCCATGGCGGGGTATTTCCGGGTGACCCATTCTCCGCCAGGAGGCGTGTCAACAGAAGTGGAATCGGCTTTCCGATCCTTTTGTTTTTCCGGGACAAATCGGGTTCGTTCTACTTTGAAGCGGAACGGTTTGGTATCATATCCGTAATAACCAAGTTCTTTGGCGGCCTGTATAAAAAAGGGCATGGTAGGCGTGTCTCTTACAAAATAATCGGGAGAAGCTACCTGCATTAAATGGGCAAAAAGTAGTTTATGGGGAGCGTCCAAAGCCGGAATTTTCGCCGGATCCGTACCCCATTGCCAAAACGCGAAAGAATACTCCAGGACGCAGTAATCAAAGATCTCATTGACGGGCCTTGTGAAGTTCAATCCGGCTGAATCACAATAGCTGACAAACAAGGGCATAAGGCTGTCCCTACGTATCAGGACTTCTTTCTGAAAATTCAGGATTTTTTCCCTGCTCTCAGCAGTTCCTGCTTTACGGGCAATGAAAGGTTCATGCCTGCCATCTTCCACACCCTGGCAAAGCGGGGCTACGTAGGATACAGTAATGTCCACATCCTGCGGGTATAATGTTCTGTACATCAGTGCGGTTTGTCCGCCTTTGCTGATACCCGTAGCGATCCATTTTCCGGGATATACGGTGGCAAACATTTCCCGGATCTTATGCAGATCGGTCATCGCTTGCTGGCCGTTTAAAAATTCCCAATACCGCGGAGAAGGAACGGATTCGGAAAAATAACGGTGTTCTACTACAATAAGATTGGCATCCAGTAAACGTGACAGTTCCTCACGATAACGCGGATTAGCTGCATAATCGGCTCCATACCCTTCGGTAACAAGGACTGTTGGACGGTCCGTGCCCGCGTGCATTACAAAAACGCGTTGTTCAAAAAAGCCGTATACAATGTCATCGTGATTGACCAGTTGCCTTATCCGGATTCTGTATTTTTGATCAAATGCGGAACTTTCAAGTCTCAAAACTTCGGTAACTTGCGGGAGGGAAGCCAGCTGTGTTTCCAAAGAAGTGCGTGAAGGTTGCAATGTTTGTGAAACAGAGAGAAGGGGATATGCCGTAAATGCTAAAACGGCAGCCAGGAACAAGAAAGATTTGTAAGGTTTCATATATTGTTACGGTTTTTTTGTATCAATCAAATGGTGTGTCAGTCCTTGCTTTCCGGATGCAAATGTGTGATCGAAGACGACACCCGGGGTGTTCCGGGTTAAGGGCATTGAGACAGCAGAGGGAGCTCCGGTTGCAATGAGTGAAAGGGTCGTTTTTAAAAGATTTTCCCGCGGATCTCCAAGGGGATATACTTCACCTATCAGTACATCTTCTACAGGGTAATCGGGGGTGAATCCTTCTTTGAAATCCGTTACACCTTGTGCATTGGCGTACTTGTATACTATAGCCTGGGTTCCCCAATTTTCAATTTCCGGATCATCTTCGGGATTAAAGATCATGGCTGCGGTATATTTTCCACGTGTCACGTCACCCACTTTAATAACTTCCATATAGGGTTCTAGCCCACAGATGGTTAATTCAGAGGCACTTGCCGTGTTGTGCCCGGTAAGAATATAAATGCGTTGTAAATTCAAATTAACGGGAACATCGGAAAATTTTGGGAAGTATTCATACAACATATCGTCCCGGTTGTTGTCTGCCCAGTAATCCTGGTAGAGATCATTCCAGGTTTTGGAGATAAGTACGGTGTTACCGGTCAGGTATTCAGACGGACAAACAACTCCCACAAGCGCTGAGGCTACACTCAGGTACCCACCCAGGTTGTATCGCAGATCCAATACCAGATCTGTAATGCCGGCAGATTTAAATTCCTGGAAAACGGGATAAAAAAGACCCTGCGAATTTCCGAAAAAATCGGTATAACATATGTAGCCCACTTTTTTGGAGCCGTCTTCTATGATTGTTGAAGCAATAACCGGGTTCAGGTTTTGTTTTCGGGAGGTAAGGGTGATCGTTCCGGTGTCATATATCACCCCATCGTTTAGTTGTCCCAAGGTGAGATTTAACGAGCTTGCGTAATAGAGATCCGTATAATTGTCCTGTGTGATCGCATTCCCGTTCATTTCAATTATAATGGTCCCTCTTTGCAGATTTGCCTCAGAAGCCGGGGTCTGGGGATAAACGTATTGTATTACGGCAAAATAATTACCGGTATTGGAAAACGTACCGAACGCAAGGGAATACCCGAAGGTAGTCTCTACACCTTCACCTCCTTCCAGAAGCGACTCAACGTCATCGGTTAGAAACGACCAACGGTCTTCTTCACGGTAACACAACTTTTCATAAAATTCAAATTCATCAAATTCGTAACGGATATCAAAGGTATCCTGGATATGATCTTCCCAGAGATAGACCTCTTTCATAAGATCCAGCATATAGGTGTTCACTTTTTGAGTGATCAGGGGCGCTTCCTCCGGATGCCTGAACCATTCGCAGGATGTGAAAAGTATTACAAGAGAAAACAGGATTAAAAATCGCTTCATCACAAAAATGGATTATCCCGCTAAAGTACAAATTTTTATTCTTTACCTTTGCACAAAACATACCAACACAGAGGATGAAGCAGAATAATTTTGTGGCAGAACTTACATGGAGGGGCATGATCCACGATATAATGCCCGGGACAGAAGATTTATTGAACAAAGAAATGACGACCGCATATGTGGGTATAGACCCCACTGCGGATTCCCTGCATATAGGGCATTTGGTAGGTGTTATGATGCTCAGGCATTTCCAGGAATGCGGACACAGGCCCATTGCCCTGATAGGCGGTGCTACGGGCATGATAGGGGATCCTTCGGGAAAGTCTTCTGAAAGAAACCTTTTAAACGAGGAAACCTTGAGGCACAACCAGGAATGCATCAAAAAACAGCTCATGCGTTTTCTTGATTTTGACCAGACCAGATCAAACGGAGCCCTTTTATTGAACAATTACGATTGGACCAAAGATTATACGTTCCTCAATTTTGCGCGTGATATTGGGAAGCACATTACTGTCAATTATATGATGAGTAAGGATTCCGTGCGTAAAAGACTTACAGGAGAAGAATCGGAAGGTATGTCTTTTACCGAATTCACTTACCAATTGCTGCAGGGATACGATTATTTGTATTTGTTCAAGCATTACGGTTGCAAATTGCAAATGGGCGGTTCTGACCAATGGGGCAACATAACTACCGGATCTGAATTGATCCGCAGAAAGGAAGGCGGTGAAAGTTACGCGCTCACCTGTCCGTTGATTACCAAATCCGATGGAGGAAAATTCGGGAAAACGGAATCGGGTAATGTCTGGCTGGATCCGGAGCGAACCACCCCGTATGCTTTTTACCAGTTCTGGATGAATGTCAGCGATCAGGATGCCGAGAAATACATCAGGATTTTTACCCTTTTACCCCGGGAAGAAATAGAAAAGATCACTGAAAAGCACAGGGAAGAACCCCATAAAAGACTGTTGCAAAATGTTATAGCGGAGTGTGTAACAACAATGGTACATGGGGCAGCAGAATATAACAAAGCTGTTGCAGCATCCCAGGTTCTTTTTGGAAACGGCGTAAAAGAACAATTGATGGCCATGGAAGAAAGTACTTTTTTGTCTGTATTTCAGGGCGTACCACAATTTGACCTTTCCATTGACAAACTTCCTGCCGTGATCACAGACTTGTTGGCGGTGGAGACCTCTGTGCTGCCTTCAAAAGGGGAATGCCGCAAATTGATCCAGGGAGGCGGGTTGAGCCTGAATAAGGAAAAGATCACTTCTCCCGAAATGATGATAGACGCAGGAATGCTTATACAGGGAAAATACCTTTTGGTACAGAAAGGAAAGAAAAATTATTTCATTATAAAGATTGTTTGATCATGAAAGTCCCCGAAGCAGAAACCAGTACAAGACAACTGAAAGTGGCACGTCAGATCCAAAAGGACCTGTCGGAAATTTTTCGGGAAAAAGGCATGGCTTCATACCAGGGAGCTATGATATCCGTAGTCCGGGTGCGTATTAGTTCGGATCTCTCTATAGCTCATACCTGGATCAGCGTTTTTCCTTCAGAAAAAGCCCAAACGGTCCTGGAGCAGGTAAAAGAACAGAACAAGGCTATCCGCGGCGAGCTGGGGCGAAGGGTCGCCAGGCAATTACGCATTGTACCGGAGCTGGTCTTTTTCCTGGACGATTCCCTGGATTATGTACAGCACATTGAAGAATTGTTGAAGTAACAAAACGAAAAAGCGTTGAAAACGGCTTTTTTCATAGCTCGGAGGTACCTGGTTGCTAAAAAATCCAGGCAGATCATCAATGTCATTTCAGCCATTAGTGCCATAGGGATAGCCCTGGGAACAATGGCTCTTGTAGTCGTTTTGTCTGTATATAACGGTTTTGACAACCTGGTTAAAAATATGTACAATGCTTTTGATCCGGATCTGATTGTTAAAAGTACTGAAGGAAAAACCATGCCCGGAATACAGGATCTTGGAGATGTTTTTCAGGATCCGCGTATAGAAGCATTGTGCCCGGTTATTGAAGAAACGGTATTTCTTCAGTACAGAAACCAACAGGCGGTGGCCCGGATGAAGGGGGTAGATAGTGTGTTTATGGAAAAATCACCCCTGCAGGATTACCTGACACACGGCCGATTCAGTGTTCGTTACGGGGAGTTGGAAGAAGCCGTGGTAGGAAGGGGTCTGGCCGGGAACCTGGGGCTAAACGTGGCTTTTATTGACCCTTTATGGATGTATTATCCAAAAAGGGATGCTGTTTTTTCTCCGCTTAATCCGATGGCTTCCCTAAGCCAGGAAAAGTTATTCCCGTCCGGGATATTTTCTGTAGAACAACGTTACGACTCGGATCATTTGCTGGTCTCCCTGGAAACGGCCCGGAAACTCCTTGATTACGGGGACAGATTATCCCACATTGAGATCCGGATAAACGAACAAAGAAGTGTAAAGTCGTTAAGCAGGGATCTGAAAGAAAAACTGGGTGATCGCTATACGGTACTTACCCGTTATCAGCAGAATGAAACCCTTTACAAAATGATGACAACGGAAAAGATCATCATTTTTGTGCTCCTGGGATTCATTTTATTGATCATATCCTGTAATGTACTCAGTTCGCTGAGCATGCTTATTCTGGAGAAAAAAGAAGACATTGCCGTTCTGGGCAGTATGGGGGCACGCCCCCGTTTGATCCGGCAGATCTTTATCACTGAAGGCTGGCTGATATCAATAATGGGATGGGCCGCCGGCATGATTGCCGGGTTACTCTTATGCTTTATACAATCACACTTTGGCCTGATAGCCTTGCCGGGAAGCTTTATGGTAACGGATTACCCGGTAGATGTTCAATGGTCTGACATGGTCCTGGTTTCTGTAGTTGTGCTGGGGATAGGACTCCTGGCTGCTTATGCACCGGTACGCGCAGTTTTCAGCAAAGCGATCTCTTTGGCATATCCGGGAAGTTCGTTGGGCGTTTCCAGGTAAAACGGGAGGTGACGTAAGGCCGAATGGTTTATGACTTTCCGGAATGTGTCCAGACCCAGGTACCCATTCCCTATGGTTTCGTGCCTGTCTTTGTGGCTTTCAAAAGGATTCTTGGTATCGTTGATGTGAATGGCTTTTAACCGGTCCAGACCAATTATTTTATCAAATGTTTCCAGTACGTCCTCCAAATTGTTTTTGATATCGTATCCTGCATCAAAAATGTGACAAGTATCCAGGCATACCCCCAGGCGGTCCCGGATCTCAACGCGATCCATAATGTTACGGATCTCTTCAAAACTCCGGCCGATTTCCGTGCCTTTTCCGGCCATTGTTTCCAGGAGGACCCAGGTTGTCTGTTCTTTTGTAATTGCGGTATTAAGAGCCAGGGCGATCCAGTCTATACCTTTTTCAACACCCTGTTGTACGTGACTTCCGGGATGAAGGTTATATAGGTTTCCCGGGGTATATTCCATTCTGAACAGATCGTCCATCATGGTATTGAGTGCAAATTCACGGATCCGGCTGTCTGCAGCACTTAAGTTCATGGTATAGGAAGCGTGCGCCAGAATGGGGCCTATATCGTTTTTTTTGGAAAAATCCAGGAAAGCCTCAATGTCTTTAGGATCAATAGGTTTTGCACTCCCTCCGCGGGGGTTACGTGTAAAAAACTGGAAGGTATTGGCTCCTATTTCAACAGCAGTTTTTGCCATGGCAAGGTATCCTGCGGAAGATGAAAGATGACATCCTATGCGGAAATCCTGTACTTGTTTTTCTGATCTCATAATACAAATTTACGGTTAATTTTTACTCTTCGCATGATAAGTTACTTCTTCTCCCTTTTTCAACGGGATCTCAATATATTCATTTTTGATCCGGTGAAAATTATCCGGGACTTTCAATATAAACGTATTGTCTGTTTTTGCCCTTATCTGAACTTCAAGAATTTCACCGTTTTCCCACTTGCAGGAAACTTCAGCTCCTCCGCGGGCACAAAGACCACTGTAAGACCCTTTTTGTGCCCACAATCCCGGCAAAGCGGGCAATACGTGAATATATCCACGGTGACTTTGCAACAACATCTCGGCAATTCCGGCACACCCTCCCAAATTTCCGTCTATCTGGAAAGGAGGGTTGGATGAAAAGCCGTTCGGATAGATCCCCGAACCCAAAAGAGTAATGGCAGAAATATCCCCGGTCAGGTAGGGAGACACACTTTCTTCCAGCGCCGGAGACATCATCTCACCCAAAACTTTACGGGCGCCATCCCCGTCTTCCAGCCGTGCACGCAGGTTCAGATTCCAGGCCATTTGCCATCCCGAGCCCCCGTACCCCCTTCTTTCCAAGGTATTGGCACAGGCTTTCAGCAGGGTGGGATCTTTGTGGGTGATCAGGGACCCCGGGTACAAAGCATAAAGGTGTGTCACGTTTCGCATCCGCAGGTCTTCCTCGGTATAGTCGTATAACCAACGCTGCAGACAGCCTGTTTCACTAACCGTGTAGGGAGGAAGCCGATCCAGAACTTCTTCCAGTTTGTAAATAAAGGGAAAATCTTCCGTATTCATTAAAACACGGTTGGCCGCAATGACATTGGAGAACAATTCCCTAATCATTTGTACGTCTGCGGTAGATCCCATGCAAAGAAAAAGAGGAACGGATAATTGCCCCGTGGTATCATTTTCCCTGATATAATAAGTGTTCCCGTAGGACATGGAAGGAACAGGCACCATCCAACCGTATACGGGATCTTCCATAAGTGAGGTCAGGTAGAACCGGGCAGCTTCTTTCATCACGGGATACACGACCTTCAGATAATCCATATCCAGGGTATACAGGTAATAATCCCATAATGGGCCGCACAACCAGCCCCCTCCCGTATTGTAGGAACTCCAGGCGGTATTGTGCCCCGGAGCGGTATAACCCCAGGGATTGGTACGGGCATGAACCACCCATCCCGGAGCATTGTAATATTCGATGGCTGTTTGTTTTCCTTTTTCAGAGAGCCATAAGGTAAAATCCGTAAGCGGTTGGTGAAATTCTGCTAAATTGGCACTTAATGTCGGCCAGAAATTCATTTGTAAGTGCATATTCAAATCGTAGGCCCCGTTCCAGGGCGTCTGAACGTCCCGGGTCCACAAACCCTGCAGATTCGGCGGAAGTGATCCGCAACGAGTGGAAGCAATGAGCAGGTACCTTCCCAGCTGAAAATACAGATCGGATGAATCCGGAAGTTGCAGATTCACCCGGTGATAGAAATGCTGGTAAGCATCAACGTGATCCTTCTTCAGACCTGGATATTGTTTTAAAGCAGCCCGGCGCGCCAGTGAATCGGCACGAAAAATAAAAGATGAATCCGGACTAAGGCACATGGAATCTACACGAAAATTTGTTGCAGCGGAAATGACAATATTCGCCTGCGTGGCATTTTGCAGGATAATGGAATCTTTGGTGAAGCTTAAACGGCCGGGACCTTCGGGGATAATGGCCATTCGGGTATAATAGCTCATTCCCGGAACCGTATCCTGTCCTGAAGCCAGCGATCCTTCCATTATCAGGCAACTGTCTTCCATCCGTAAACCCGCCCGTTCAGGACGATCCAAAGTTGCTTTAAAATGTAAGGCACCGGGTTGCGAAGCCTCCAGACGCAAAATGATCACATCATCTGCCAGTGACGTGAAACATTCACGGGTATATGTTATGCCTTCCAGGTTGAACGAGGTAAAAGAAGTGGCTGTGGAGATATCCAGCATCCTGGTGTAATCGGAAACGGAAGAGACCGGTGCGTTGTAGGTGAAATCCAGTGACAGTGAACCCAAAACCTGGTAACTCCCAAACGTGTTTCCGGCCCCGTTACTTCCTTCAGAGCCCCTTGTTCTTGAGGTGAAAAAGCGGTACATGATTTCCTGGGCACGGGGGATCTGTTCTTTGTACAGCAATTCACGGATTACCGGCAGTACCCGGTGTGTACCCGGCAGCAGATCATTTGCCGGGGATCCGGACCACAGGCTGATCTCATTGAGAATGATATGTTCTGCCGCTACACCCCCGTCCGGCATAGCTCCCAGTCTTCCGTTACCCAACGGAAGCCGTTCTTCCCATAAACTTGCGGGCTTTTCAAAGACCAAAGCCATGACGCGGGGCGTTTCCGCGGTTTGGGTTTGACAGCCCGCCAGAAGAAGAGTAAGCCAGGGCAGCAGGCGTATATTCTTCATAAAACGAAGATACAAAAAAAAAAACACGGAAAGCATAGCTCTCCGTGTTCAGAAAAATCGTAATATATTGAATATTACATCATTCCGCCCATTCCGGGATTGGGTGCCGGCATAGGGGGATTCTCTTCTTTCTTTTCTGCCAGAACGCATTCGGTGGTCAGGAACATGCCTGCAACCGAACCTGCATTTTCCAGGGCCACGCGGGCTACTTTTGTAGGATCAATAACACCGGAAGCAAACAGGTTTTCATAGGTTCCTGTCCAGGCATTGTATCCGTAGTCGTCTTTTCCTTCACGAACTTTTTGTACTACAATACTGCCTTCCTGTCCGGCATTCTCAACGATCATACGCAGTGGTTCTTCTATGGCACGTGCTACTATGGAAACGCCTGTAGCTTCGTCTTCGTTTTTCGTTTTGAGCTTTTTCAGATCTTCAATAGCACGGATATATGCTACACCACCACCGGGAACAAAACCTTCCTCAATTGCGGCACGGGTTGCATTCAGCGCGTCTTCCACCAGGTCCTTTTTGGATTTCATTTCCACTTCAGAAGCGGCTCCTACATAGAGTACGGCCACACCACCGGAAAGCTTGGCAAGACGTTCCTGAAGTTTTTCCTTATCGTAATCGCTTGTGGTAATATCCATCTGTTTACGTATCTGTGCCACACGCTGATCAATGGCTTTCTTTTCACCACCACCGTTTACTATGGTCGTGTTTTCTTTGTCAATAACCACTTTTTCTGCGGATCCCAGCATATCCAGGGTTGCTGATTCAAGGCGGATGCCTTTATCTTCGGTGATCACGGTTCCGCCGGTGAGAATGGCTATATCTTCCAACATTTCTTTTCTGCGGTCCCCAAATCCGGGAGCTTTTACTGCAGCGATCTTCAGGGTGCCGCGCAAGCGGTTAACCACCAAAGTGGCCAAAGCTTCACCGTCCACATCCTCGGCAATGATCAACAGCGAACGGCCGTTCTGTGCCACGGGCTCCAAAAGGGGCATCAGATCTTTCATGGTCGAGATCTTTTTGTCTGTGATCAGCACTTGCGGATTTTCCAGGACGGCTTCCATTTTCTCGGAATTGGTAATGAAATAAGCCGAGATGTATCCGCGGTCAAACTGCATCCCTTCGACGACCTTCACTTCCGTTTCGGTGCCTTTGGCTTCTTCAACCGTTACTACGCCTTCTTTCTTGACTTTTCCCATGGCCTCGGCAATCAGTTTGCCTATGGTATGGTCGTTGTTTGCCGAGACGGAGGCAACCTGTTCGATCTTAGACAGGTCATCGCCTACCTGCTGGCTTTGTTTTTTAAGACTGGAAATAACGGCATTAACGGCTTTGTCTATACCGTGTTTCAGGTTCATAGGATTGGCTCCGGCCGTAACGTTCTTCAGTCCGACGTTGATAATGGACTGTGCCAGAACAGTGGCGGTTGTTGTTCCGTCGCCTGCCTGATCGTTGGTCTTGGAAGCCACTTCTTTGACTATCTGTGCGCCCATATTGGCAAACGGGTCTTCCAGTTCTATCTCTTTTGCTACGGTCACACCATCCTTGGTGATCTGGGGAGCGCCGTATTTCTTGTCAATAACCACATTGCGTCCTTTAGGACCTAAAGTTACTTTTACTGCATTGGCTAAAGCATCAACCCCTTCTTTCATGAGGGAGCGGGCTTCGATATTGTATTTTATTTCTTTTGCCATAATGATTTGTTTTTTACAGGGTTAATTTTAGATAATGGCTAAAACGTCCGATTGACGCATAATAAGGTATTCTTCGTTGTCAACATTGATCTCGGTACCGGCATATTTGCCGTAGAGAACCATGTCACCTTCTTTCAATTCCATAGGCTCGTCTTTTTTTCCGCTGCCTACTGCTACGATTTTTCCACGTTGGGGTTTTTCTTTTGCGGTGTCGGGAATGTACAGGCCCGAAGCTGTCTTGGTTTCCGCCTCTTGCGGCTGAACGACTACTCGATCTGCTAAAGGTTTGATTTTCATCTTTGTTAAAGTTTAAAATGATTGTTATTATTGATTTTTAACGTTTTCACTCAACGACTGGTGTTAACGCAAAATCAATGCCACGGCGTATAGTCTGTCAATTTGTCAGCGAAGACGTTTTGGCAGCCTTTTTCCATACTATAAGGCCGTGAACGGAATTAAGCAGGTATACGCACCACATGGATGCAATGATCAGGTGACTGGCATCGCCTTCCTTAATGAAGGCCATTCCCCACATAATGATGGTAGAAACGTTGACCGTGATCCATAAATACCATTGTTCGGAATACGTTTTAACCATAAGGTACATGGCAACGATTGACAAAAAAGTGGTTGTGGAATCCAAAATAGGAGCGGGGTCGTTGTAATAGTGAAGCACCAGAGCGCCTCCCGCGATCAACACGGTACACATAACAAACAACAATATCCGTTGCCTGTTGGTCAGATTTTTGGCTTTTACACGGGTTTTGCTTCCTTCCCGGGTCCGTTTTCTCCACATAAAAAACCCGATGAATTGCATGGGTACGTAATAAAGGCCGTTGAGGGCTACTTCTCCCCAGTATCCCACTCCCCAGGAAAGGTATGTGTATAAACTTACCTGGATTAGTCCGAATAAGTAATTGGAAATATGACCTTTAGCCACAAGCACCACACACAGAACGCCGGAAACGGTGGCAACGGCAGACAACGCATCCCACTGGCCGGTTATAAAAAAGACAACAAAATTGAGGACTATAATGCTTGTCAGCAAGAACCATTCATAGGGAGAAAAAAAGCGCAGAAATTTCATGAGAGATCAATAAAAAGCAGGAAATGAAAACAAAAATTCAAAGCGGTGTTTCTGTTCACAAGTGTAAGCATAGCGAACCCCGGCAGAAAGCATGACCCCGATCCTGAACAAATGAAAATCCATAAGCAGATCAGTTCCTACGGACCAGTATACATTTTTGATCCCATCTATTTGGCGGGCTTGCATGTAGTCTGCAAAAGGAATGATCTGGAGCCGTTTGATGTATATGATATCGGGAATGGAAGGATCTCCTATCCACACGGGAATGGCATAATCCAAAGAGGCAGAAAACGTTGTGGGTGCCAGAATGCGCTCATCAAGACCTCGCGGGGCCGCCATAAACGTTCCCAGGTAGAAAAAGCGGTCTTTATTCTGTTGTTCCTGCCAGCCCAGACTCCATTTGAGTGCCTGGTTCCTCACAAGACCCGGAAGGTACCAGTAAGCCTGCATAAAAAGGATGTTAGTAAAGAGGCCGTCAGATGCCGGGGCAAATGAAGCCTGGACGTTCAATCCAAATCCAAGGCGGGGAAAAATATCCCTGGGAGCACGGCTCCTCATTTGATAATACTGTATACCCGCCTGGAACATTTGGTTCACAATTGTTTTGTCTTCCCGGGGATGTTTGTATGTGTCGTTGGATATATTGTATCTGACCTGTGGCACAATTCCGCGCTGCCAGCCGTGACTGTTGAAAGTAAATGGAATGTAAGAACGCAGGGAAAACTCAAGACTGGGAGTAGATAGCGTGTCGCTTGCCCAGTTGTACTGTCCATTGTCCGGAACGGTAAAGGTGTGTGTATGGAACCTGTCGTTTACATCTGCCTGGAATGTAAATACAGGAAGCAATCCGGAATAATTAACCCGAAGGTGTCCGGCATGAAACCCTTTATGATAAGAATATCCCAGGGTAGAGACAAGTGTTCCCAGGGTGTTCTGTGACATTACGGTAGCACCCGGTGCCACGGAACGGTAGTATTCCCTGAAGGTAAAATTTTCCAGTTCGTCATAATTGAAATAAAAAGGCATCCAGGAGTGGATCCTGATGGCATTCAACAGCTTGCTGTACTTTTTAACGGGGTAAGAAATGTTATCCGGAACTTTAAGAGTATCTGCGTTAAAAGAGGTTTGTTCCGCTAAGATAAAAGGATCCGGCTGCTCCCGGGTAAAATTCACAGGATCATTAACAAGGCTGTCCGGATGCAAACGTGTCATTTGATATCCCCGGGAGGAATAATTGGTATAATAAAGGAATGTTCCGGACGATGAAGCGGCCGGCAGCGGATCAAAAGCGCCAAAACGGGCACGGGTTAACTGCAATATACCGGAACCGTCTTCATTCATGCTGTATATGTTGTCTGTGTTGTGGAACCGGTCGCTTTTAAAATATATTTTCCCGTCTGCGTATTGCAAACCTCCCAGTGAATGAAAGGCAGGAGGCAGGATCACTCTTTGACGGCCGGAAGTCCGGTCCATTTTATATATACCGGTACCGTTTTCTCCCGTTATCATCACAATAAAGGTGTTTTTGTCGCACCATGCGATTTCGGTAATTTGTTCACCGTTTTGTATATCAATAACTTCCAGCAATTCGCCGGTCATGGCGTTCAACAGGTGCAATTGTGAACCTCCCTGCGGTTTATAAAAGGCAGCGGCCAGCAATTTGTTCTCCGGCCCCGGCACCGGATTGAAATAACGTGTTTTATATGTAAGCTGTTCTTTGCGTCCCGTAACCGCGTTGTATTTCATGATCACGGAATAATTTTCATGAGCCCAACGGTATCCGCTGACCGTTTCACTCCAATACAGGTAGGGGCCGCAAGCATTCAGCGATCCACTGATATTTCCTGTCAGACAAATGGTTTTTTCTATTTCCGGGTTATGCCTGTCAAAGCGAATAAGTCTTGATGTGAAGGCCAAAGAAGATTTCAGGGCATAAAGGTGTTCGCTTCCGTCTTCATGAACTACCAGTGCGGGGGAAGCGTAACGGACGTAATCCTTTACGCTGCGATTCAGTTGTGTCCCGGGGTTCCACGGATATTGCGTTCTGTCTTCCTGCTGCCAGATATTTTTGAAATGCGCTGCCGCAGGGTCCCATAATTTTACGGCATAGGCTCCGAAATTCTTTTTAAAAGTAGTTCCGTATATAAATGGCCAATAGGGATATTTTGTAATATCCGTATAGATGCGGCTGAGTGCTTCTTCTGCCGAGTTCAGCATGGCAACAGACAATTTCATGTACCCCAGGGCATAGTGATCCGGAATAAAATGACGGAAGGATCCGTACCGCCATTTGTCATAAGAAAAAGAAGTATTCTCTGCAAAATACGCTTTGTAAGGCATCAGGAAAGCCGCTTCCCTGCCGCGTCCGGCTGAAGACAATAATGTTTCGGTTATCACAGCGTCTCCCTCCAGAAGCCATCTGGGAAAATACAATCCAACAGACACCCCTTCCGATTGCTGTCCGAACAACCAATTGAATGCACGGAAAAAATGTTCCCCGGCCCGTTGCATTTGTGCAACATGCCTGGTTTCATGAACCACCAACTGTTTTTCCCAGTTGTGCATGGATCCTGATGGAGGAGGCGTTGTGATCAGCTCCATTCTTTTTGGCGTCCAGACAACCATACCGTTGCTGTTGACGTTGTAGGGATGCATTACCACGGGTATGGAAGGAGTGGCAGCCTGCAGAGATTTCATTACATGGGGGGTAACCTGTTCCAACAACCAGGCGTAACGGAAAGCAAGAGAATCCGTACCACGGGGATAGATGATCTTATAAGGACCGGTTTGCAATTGATTCCATTTCAAACGGGCCGGATCTTCACCGGTTGAATAATACTGCCCGTTTACCGGAACATACGACCCCAGCAGAAGACAACCAAAAACAATACTTGCAACCAGTTTATTCATTCGGCAAAATTAACTGATTGTCTTTAATAGTTGGAATTTATGAGGAAAAAACAGGAGAAGTTGAGCTACCAGGACTCGAACCCGGACCGACAGAGCCAGAATCTGTAGTGCTACCATTACACCATAGCTCATCCTTTGTTGAGCTACCAGGATTCGAACCTGGACAGACAGAACCAAAATCTGTAGTGCTACCGTTACACCATAGCTCAATCGGAGGGTGCAAAGATATAACATTAGCGTTTCCCCGCAAAAAAATCTTTCATTAACTGTCCGGCCAGATCAGAGAGCAAACCCGCTGATACTTCTGTTTTTGGGTGAAGAATGTTATTTGAAAAAAGTGTATATCCCTTTTTGGGATCGGTCGCGGCGTAAACCAAACGGCCTAATTGAGCCCATGCACAGGCACCCGCACACATCACACACGGTTCCAGTGTCACGTAAAGCGTGCAATCATCCAGGTATTTACCTCCCAGGGAACTGCATGCGGCTGTTATTGCCTGCATCTCGGCATGTGCTGTCGGATCGTTTAAAGTTTCCGTCAGATTGTGTGCCCTGGCAATGATCTTTCCCCGGCACACGACAACGGCTCCAACAGGGATCTCGTCCCTGGAGAACGCTGTACGGGCCTCTTCCAGGGCCTTTTGCATGAAAATGCTATCTTGTGAGAGATCTTCCAAAGCGTTTTTCGATTACCGAAGGATCTGAAATGTCCTTGGTTACCATTAGCAATTCTTCTTTAGAGATTTCCTCTACATCACAAACGATGAAACCGTCAAGGGAATCGTTGAATTCCTTGTCAATATTAAAGACAACTACCTTCGCATTTAGTTTCAGATATCGTTTAACAAGAGATGGAAGACGGTATTGGCGGTTACTCATGCGCATCAGCAGACGATCCAATTGTTCTGGAGTCTGCACGTCACGTAGCAATACGTCCGGATTGACCAATCCGAATTCCGGGTAAAACGGACACCTGGGATGCACGCAGTCGTGGTAATCCGGCGTACTGTGGTTTTCCATGATATATTTTTGTATCAGGGATTGATACAGTTTTGGATACCAGGAAGATATGCTTACAGGTCCAATAAAATAACGGTATTCTTCGTTACGCAACATGATGTGGAAGAGTCCTTTGAACAGCAACATCATGGGAATGGTCTCATACCGGTATTCATGACTGATGAAGGCCCTTCCCAGCTCAAGGCTCTGGCGGAGAACCGGTTCAAATTTTTCGTCAAACTGAAAGAGCGTATTGTTATAAAAACCCGAAGGTCCGAATCGTTTCATTAATTCGGCCCCCATCCCAATACGGTAGGCTCCTACAATCGTTTTTTTCTCGATATCCCACAAGATCAAATGGTGGTAATTGCGGTCGTAAGGGTCAAGATCCAGTGACTGATACGTTCCTTCTCCCACAGATCGGAATGCTTCTTCCCGTTTACGTCCGATTTCGTACATCAGGTTGGGAATGAAAGAATACGGGGCGAAATAAGCGGCAAAATTGTTGATTTTGAATAAACAATTGCGGGAAGGCAGTTGTTCAATCTCCCTTACAGCCAAGTCATTTTGTTTGGCAACTGCAATGGGAGCCGCCTGTTCCAGATCTTTGTACTTGTCTTCTTTTTCTATGTTTGCCGACAGGGCATAAGTCCTTGCCCGCAGATAGTCTCCCAGTTCTTTGTAATCTTCATACCGTTGTTGTTCAGCCACGCTTACGGGAGCTCCAATGCGTATGGAAATCCGTTGTCCTTTTTTATTTAGTACTTCAGCCGGTAAACTGGCCGTTTGGAGCATAGGATGGATTTTTGCCCGGCGCATAAACCGGGCCGAGTTGTGGCCTTCAAAATAAATGGGAACAACAGGTACGCCGGCATTTTGAATAAATTTTACTATGGGTGTGTGCCAGGGAAGGTCTTCCACCTGTCCGGAAGGTCCTACGTGAGAGACTTCTCCGGCAGGGAAAAGCCCTAAGGGACTTCCGTTTTGCAAACATTCTTTGGCAAGGCGTATTCCCTTTATACTTGAACGGGTTGAGACGTTTTTTTCAAAAGCGTTAACCGGTAAAAAGAAATTTTGCAATGGTTTTATACGGGACAACAGAAAATTTACGATCACCTTCAGATCAGGCCTTTCTTCAGATACCAAATGCATCAGGATGATCCCGTCCAGGCCTCCGTATGCATGATTGGATACTGTTATGAAAGGACCTTCTTTAGGAAGATTGGCCAGATCTGTAGAGGGGATCTCATACGTTATACGCATTTCGGCCAAAAAAGCTTCCAGGCATTCACGTCCCTGAAAATCTGCAACCTTGTCATAAAGCTTGTTGATCTTATCAAGCTTCATCAATTTCATCAGGGCCGGTGCCAGAAACAATCCTATCACCGATTTTTCCCCGAAGACCTGTCGCAGATCTTTGGTTTCTATTAGTTTTTTCATAAATGGTTTGGCAAATATATGTATTTTTACAATGTTATGGCTCATATTGATGACCAATTGAATCTGTTGCCCCATCAAAGTGGAGTGTACCGTTTTTTGAACAAAGACGGAACGGTCATTTATGTAGGGAAAGCCAAAGACCTCAAAAAAAGGGTTTCACAATATTTTTCGCATGGGAAAAAATTGTCCGTCAAGACCCAACGTATGGTGAGCCATGCCTGTTCCCTGGAATATACTGTAGTAGAAACCGAAAGCGATGCCCTGTTACTGGAAAACAATTTGATTAAAACCCTGCAGCCCAGGTATAATATTCTGCTTAAGGACGATAAAACATTTCCCTGGATATGTGTGAAAAACGAACCTTTTCCACGAATCATGCAAACCCGGAAGGTGGTCAGGGACAAATCCCTGTATTTTGGACCCTATACAAGCACTTATTATTGCAGGCAACTCCTGCAGCTTATCCACAATTTGTATCCTTTACGTACCTGTTCCCTGGTGTTGACTCCAAAGGCAATCGCTGCGGGACGCTATCGCAAATGCCTGCAATTTCACATAGGCCGGTGTAAAGCTCCCTGTGTGAGAGGAGAAACAGAGGAGGTCTACGCACAATACATCCGGGATGCTATAAAGATTTTGAAAGGAGACGTTACTTCCGTAAGGAATTTACTTGAAACACAAATGAAAGAGGCGGTTGCGACCCTGAATTTTGAACAGGCTCAAAAACACAAAGAGCAGTGGGAAGCGTTGACTCGTTATCAGAACAAATCGGTCATTGTCAGCCCCCGCATATCCAATGTGGATGTCTTCAGCCTGTTGGCAGATTATGAATCTTCCATGGCGTTTGGCAATTTTATGCGTGTTTCCGAGGGGGCTGTAATTCAGTCCCGGAATGTAAAATACAAGTTGCAAATAGAAGAAACGCGGGAAACACTCCTGAGCCTTTTTCTTGCCGATATGAAAGAACAAACCGGGATGCTTTCCCGGGAAATCCTGGTCCCTTTCCTTCCCGAGGCTGTCCCCGGTGACAACCGTGTACACGTTCCCCTGAAAGGGGATAAAAAAAAGCTTGTTACTTTAAGTCTTCGCAATGCCGGGAATTATAAAACCGAGCAGGTACATCTCCTGGAAGCCCGTGAAAAAGGAAGGAACCGAGACATAAAATCACGGAAAGTGCTGGAAAAACTGCAAAAGGATCTGAATATGGCGGTATTGCCTCTTCACATAGAGTGTTTTGACAATTCCAATTTGCAGGGAACCCACCCTGTTGCAGCGTGTGTCGTTTTTAAGAACGGTTTTCCCAGCAAAAAAGATTACCGTCATTTTTCCATAAAAACCGTTGAAGGACCGGATGATTTTGCCTCAATGACTGAAGTCGTCACCAGGCGCTACGGGCGTTTGATGAGGGAAAACGGGCCATTGCCACAGTTGGTGATTATTGACGGAGGTAAAGGACAATTGTCAGCAGCTTTTTCAGCCCTGGAAGCGCTTCATTTGACACCTTCTGTTACCGTCATAGGTTTGGCCAAAAGACTGGAAGAAATATACCTGCCTACAGATAAAACACCGTTATTCCTGGATAAAAACTCATCCTCCCTCAGACTCATTATGCAATTGCGTAATGAAGCCCATCGTTTTGGTATAACGTTTCACAGGAAAAAACGAAGCGCGGGATTTGCCCGTTCAGTCCTGTTGGATGTTCCCGGGATCGGACCCCGTACAATGGAAAAATTATTAAACCGGTTTGGAAGCCTGAAACGCATAGCTGAAGCATCACAGCAGGAACTTGCCGGGGTGATCCCGGTAAAAACGGCTGAAAAGCTGAGAGAATACCTGGATGCTCAGGGAACCGGATCGTAGCCGCTGCCTCCCCAGGGATTACAACGCAGAAAACGCCAGATGGCCAGATACAATCCTTTCAGGGGACCGTGCTTGCGCAAAGCCTCAAGAGCATATTGGGAGCAGGTGGGAGTAAAACGGCAGGAAGGAGGGGTGAAAGGGGATATACAGATCTGGTAACATTTAACCAATAGGACCAGGGGAAAGATCAATACTTTTTTCAGGTATTTGAGCGAAACGTTCCAGAAGTGTCTGCATTTTTGCTTCCAGTTTGCTGTAGGGGTAGACTTCATAAGGCAAATATAAACATAAAAAGAGGAGCCTTATTCCTTTGTTTTCCAACTCAGGACCAAGTACTTTCGGGTAATTGAGCCGAAAAGCTTCCCGGATACGTCGTTTAACCAGGTTTCTTTTAACAGCCGATCTGAGATGTTTCTTGGGAACACTAATTACCAGGCTGCAGGGAGACGCTCCGTTCCCTTCCCGTTTAACAATACGATAAAACACACGGAACGGACCATTTGTAAAAGAACTTGCCCCGGCAAACAGGGAATCAATTTCTTTTTTTGAAGAAAGACGCATCTTTTTGGCAAATGCATAAGAAATGCCGTTGTTCATCACGGAAGTTTTTTGTATTCCAGGAGGGTTCCCGTCACATCCAGGGTGTCTCCGTTCACTTCGCGGAGTTCAATGACGGCACGCATCAGGGAATCTTTCATAGTTTCAACGCGCCATTCCTGAAACAGATTCTGGTTGTTCTCAAAATAAGTAGTCAGGATGTTGCAGTAAAACTGATACTCCCCGTCATAAGTTTGTCCGTCAACAGTCAGGGTTACCGTTGTGCTGGTTTTGAAGTACAGTTCTTCGCTCAGGGCGGGTGTTTCACCGTCAACAGAAATAAGATCCCATTTTCCGTAAACCAGTTCCCGGTAGTGGTTGTAATTTTTTTGGCAGGATAATGTTAACAATGCCAAAAAAATACCTGTAAACAGACAAAAAGTCCGCTTCATGATCATTTGTTCTTATCCAGATAGAGCATTAATGCCTGGGCAATGGAAGGCGCTTCCTTTGTGGGAGCTTCAAAGCAGGATTGCAGGCTGGCTTCTTTAAGTGCCAATGCCGTTGCATTGCCGAATGTTCCGAACAAAATACTGTTTTGTTTGAAATCCGGAAAATTTTCCATCAGTGAACGTACATCGGCGGGTGAATAAAATACCAGCATCTGGTACTTTTTCAGATCCAGGCCGGACAAGTCTTCCATTATGGTCCGGGTTAATACGGCTTTGGTAAATTTAAGACCGGCTTTTTCAAAAGCCTGAGGCAGTTCGGGCTTATAACAGTCTGCCAAAGTCAATAGGAATTTTTCATTTTTATGTTTTGGACCGATGGATTCCATCAGGGAAGGAATGTTTCCCTTTCCAAAGAAAATTTTCCTTTTTCGGTAAACGATATATTTCTGAAGATAAAACGCTACGGCTTCCGTCATACAGAAATATTTCATGGTTTCCGGAATGGTTATGCGTAATTCTTCACATAAATGAAAGAAAGAATCGATGGCAGAACGGGATGTAAAAACTACGGCAGTATGGTCCGGAATAGAAACCTTTTGTGTCCGGAAATCTTTTGCAGACAAACCTTCAACATGAATAAAAGGAATAAAATCTATGGACAGACCAAATTTGTCGATGACTTCTACATAGGGGGAACAGCCGTTTGGTGTAGGTTGTGAAATTAGTATGTTCTTGATTTTCATTGTCATATCCCCGCAACATAATGAATTAATACTCCGAAGGGTACCAGTTCAAGGGTGCAAAGATACAAAATCCAGAAAAAAAGCGAATAGCCTGCTGCAAGAAAAATCCTTATACAGCGTAAGGCATAGATAATATAACCGGCTGAGATGATCACGGCCGCGGTAATTATTACCGCCTTGCCCGTCAGACCGTTAAAAGAACCAAAAAGAACCAGGAAGGGAATAAAGACAAAACCTGTAAGAATACAAAAATCCTGTCCGGTACGACCTAAAAAATTCATAAAAGCCGGCGCATCTATAGTCCACCCTATAGTTCTTATAATGAGCACTTTAAATAAAAACCAAATACAAAAAAGGCCCATGACTGCAACAAAAACAAGGGGCCCTGAAAGGCCTTGTAAAGGAAGGGGCAGCGGTAAGAGCAATTGGTTGTGAAAAGAAATGAAAAATGAGATAACGGCCATAACGAAAAAACAAAGAATGTTACGGGAAAAACGGATGTTTCCCTGTTCTTCGTTTTCTGTGGAAATGTTGTATCGAAAACACCCCGTCAGCAACAAGGCAAGAGGAGCCCGTGTATATATGAGGATAAAACAAAAACAAACAACGAGTCCCAATACAATGTAATCCATAATTTTCAAGCGAAATCAACGGTAAAGGTAAAAAAAATAGCCTACATTTGTGGTATGGAAACAAGGACATTCAAAAGAACGGACCTCCTGATTGGATGGGTGGTCTTTGCCATATCGGCCGCCGTGTACCTGGCGACCATAGAACCGACAGCCAGTTTCTGGGATTGCGGTGAATTTATAGCTTCTTCCTATAAACTGGAAGTAGGTCACCCGCCGGGGAACCCCACTTACCAGTTGTTTGGCCGGTTGTTTTCCATGTTCGGGAACGACCAGCAAGCGGCCATGCTCATAAACGCCATGAGTGCGTTGGCTTCTGCTTTTTGCGTTCTGTTCCTGTTCTGGACCATTTCTCATCTTGGAAGGAGGTTGCTGGAAGTACAAAATATACCATTGAAAAAAGGGAGCGCCATTGCCATATGGGGGGCTGCCGCCGCAGGATCACTGGTCTATTCTTTTTCGGATACAGCCTGGTTTTCTGCCGTTGAAGCCGAGGTGTACGGCATGTCTTCCCTTTTTACCGCTGCCGTTTTCTGGGCAATGCTTAAATGGGAAGAAAACGCCGACCGACCCCATGCAAACCGATGGATCGTCCTGATCGCTTATCTGATGGGACTTTCCATAGGGGTTCATCTGCTGAACCTGCTAACCATTCCGGCATTGGTCTTTATTTATTTTTACAAAAAATACCCCTTTACCTGGAAAGGAGCAATAAAAACACTACTTGTTTCCGTTGTGATCATTGTGCTTGTACTTTACGGGGTCATTCCCTGGCTTCCCAAAATATCGGGATGGTTTGATCTGTTGTTTGTCAATGTCTTCGGATTGCCTTTCAATACAGGGATGTTATTCTTTGTACTGCTGCTGACAGGTGCTTTGTTCTGGGGTGTACTGGTTACGCACAAAAAAGGCAAAGTGCTGTGGAACACTATCCTGCTTTGTCTGGCTGTGATCGTCATAGGGTATTCGTCTTTTGCCATGGTAGTGATCCGCTCCAGTGCCAATACGCCTACCAATGAAAACCAGCCCGACAATCCTTTTGCCCTGAGCCGTTATCTGGCACGAGAACAGTATGGATCTTCTCCGCTGGTCTATGACGGGATATACAATTCTCCTTACGACACCTGGAAAGCGACCAAACAAACCGTAAAACTGGATGGCCGTTATGCGCGGGTTAAAGGTCCGGAAGTTCCGGTATACAAAGACTCGGATAAAATGTTCTTTCCACGTATGTGGAGCAAGCGGGAAACCCATGCTTCGTTTTATGATTCATACAACTCGGGAAAAGGGAAGCTCAACTCGGACGGAAAAAATATGCCTTCTTTCGGGGACAATCTGCTCTTTTTCTTTGATTACCAGGTGAATTATATGTACTGGCGGTATTTCATGTGGAATTTTGCCGGTCGACAGAACGATATACAGGGGACCATCCCCGGAGATCCAATCCGGGGTAATTGGGAAAGCGGCATCGGGTTCCTGGACAGGGCGCGTCTGGGAGACCAGGATATTGCTCCGGAAATGCTTAAAAACAACAAAGGCAAAAACCACTATTATTTATTGCCGCTGCTGCTTGGGATCATGGGGTTGGTATACCAGGTGTACAAAGACAAACGCAATGCATGGATCACATTTTTATTGTTTTTCCTGACAGGACTTGCTGTTGTGGTTTATCTGAACCAGCCGCCGTACCAGCCACGTGAACGGGATTATGCATACGCAGGTTCTTTTTACGCTTTTTCAATATGGGTTGGTCTGGGTGTGATGGCATTGTATCACCTGTTGCGTAAAAAAATACCCGAAACCATTGCAGGTTCGCTTGCTGCTGCTGTTTGTCTGTTCGTTCCTTTTCAGATGTTGGCTCAAAACTGGGACGATCACGACCGAAGCGGCCGTTACACGGCACGTGATTTTGCCTACAATTTTCTGAATACTTGTGAAGAAGATCAGAATGCCATTATTGTGACGCACGGGGATAACGATACTTTTCCGTTGTGGTATGCACAGGAGGTGGAGGGTATACGCACCGATGTAAGGGTGCTGAACACCTCTTTGCTTGGCACAGACTGGTATATAGATCAAATGCAATGGAGAACCTACGAATCTGCCCCGCTGGTGTTTTCCATACCTCGTGAATCGTATCTGTACGGGACCAACGAGATCTTGCCGGTATATGAACGGGTAACGGACAGGGTTTCTGCCATACAGGCAGTAAATGTTATGGGTAATCCCAAAGCCAAAATCCAGTTGGCAGACGGTACAATGATCAATTATTTGCCGGCGCGTAAATTGCGTATCCCGGTCAACAAAGAAAATGTCCTGGCCAGCGGTATCGTAGCACCCAGGGATGAACATCTGATCCCCGATTATATGGATCTGGACATTCCGGAAAATAAACATACACTTATGAAAGTGGAAATGATGTTCCTGGACCTGTTGGCCAATTATCAATGGGACAGGCCTATATATATGGTTTCCAAAGGAGGTGATTTGAATATAGGGATCCGGGATTATTTGCGTTTTGACGGGATGGCCTATAAACTCATGCCCTTTAAAGTGGATTCGTTGAGCGGGGATGTGCCTTATATGGATACGGACAAACTCTACACGTTACTTATGGATGTGTACAAGTGGGGAAGAATGGATCAACCGGATGTATTGCTGGATTACCATGTTACCTACCTTTACCTGGTTCAGCAGGCCATCAGGCAAATGTATACACAAGTGGCCAAGGCTTTGATTCTGGAAGGGAAACCGGAGAAGGCGGAACCCCTTCTTGATAAAGGTATTGAGGTTATGAAACAATATCCGTTGAATTATTTTGTACAGCCGTCCCTGAACGAAGTCGGGGTAATGGAAGCCATAGAGTTGTATTATTACCTAGAAAAACCGGATAAAGCCAGGGCTTTGGCGATCCCGTTCCTGGATGAGACTTTTTTGGCCATAGAGTACTTCCTGAGTCCTTTCAAAGGTGGATTTCTCTCTTCAACCGATGCCGAATCCGCCATCAGCACGTTTGTGCATGTGAACGATATCCTGAAAGCAAACAAGGAACAGGAACTGGCAGACAAGTATACTGCCATGATTGAAGAATTATTCAATAAGTATCAATAAGCATATTGCATCCCCGGCGTTCTGCGTCGGGGATCCTTCCCAGGACCTGGAAGCGTCCGTCGGAAAGACGGAATCCCAGGTCTTCTGTTTCTATGAAAGAGCAGGAGTGGCGGTTTGCCAGGTCAATGATGTTGATGCCGCCGCGGCGCCCGGCTGTTTCTTCAGTAAAAGGATCCTGGAGGTTGCGGATCTTTACCTGCATGCCCGGTGGACAACGAAAAAAAAGATCTTCGCCGCAGGAATATGCCTGGGAAAACAACTCGGCCATCCCGTATTCACTGTGGACGGGACTTCGGGGAAAGCCTTCCTTTAAATGCCGGTGGAGGGTTTGGCGGGTTAACTCGGTTCCCCTTCCTTTCATGCCTCCCGTTTCCACGACAATCAGGCCGGAGTGGCTTACCGTAAATTCTTTGGCAAAATCCAGCAAGGCGAAACTGACCCCCAGAAGCCAAACCGGTTTATTATCTGCTGCAAGTAAAAGAAGGCGTTCGTATAGCGCCTGCCTGTTGTAGAGATAAAAACCGTCTTCGGATGTGTTGCTTTGTTCCATCAGGACCTGCATCATATATACCAGTGAAGATCCTTGTCTTTCCAGGTAAGAAGGGAGCAGTGTCAGGATGGTAAATTGTGAAGGGTCCCCGTAAAAGTAACGGAAGATCTCCAGTACATTTTTCGCATAACGTTCCATGCTGTCTACAGGATGGCGGGAAGGAACCATGCCGGTAGTGGCCGAGCTGGTGAAAACTTCCCGGGCAGGCTTCCGGCCGTTATATACATAATGGGTTTTGAAAAACCGGATAGGAAGAAAAGGAATGGCAGAAGCTGAATGTACCTGACCGGGATCTACACCAAGCAGATCCAGGTAGCGGGCATACACACGGGTGTGCTTTGCCTGGTAACGAAACATGTCAATGATGTCACATTCCTTCATTGATTTTCAACAAATCTTCTGCGTACTGCCGGGTACTCCAAAGCCGGGGAACTTTGTTTTGTCCGCCCAGTTTGTTATTTAGTGCCATCCACCGGTAAAAACATCCTGTTTTCATACTGTTTACCTGAGGTATGTCCATGGTCCCGGTATGTAAACGTTTGGCTTCATAATCGGAATTCTGATCCATCAGGGACCTGTCCAGGATCCTTATGAAATTTTCCATATCCGCCGGCATTGATTCAAATTCTATCAGCCATTGGTGTGCGCCTTTCTTTTGGGTATCCATAAAGACAGGAGCTACCGTATATTCGTGAACGCTGGCTCCCGTGACATCACAGGTATGCGCGAGTGCCCGCTCCGCATTTTCTATCATTAATTCTTCGCCGAATGTGTTGATAAAAAGCTTTGTGCGGCCGGTAATCCGGATCTTATGCGGGTATAAACCGGTAAAACGGACGGTATCACCTATTAAATAGCGCCACAAACCGGAATTGGTGGAAATGACCATGGCGTAAGGTTTGTCCTTTTCCACATTGTCCAGCGTAAGGAACCGGGTGTACGATCCGTTTTGTGCTGCTTCCAGCTTATCAAGGGGAATGAATTCGTAAAACACGCTCACATTGGGAAGCAACTGCAGTCCCGGATCGTTCAGATCTGTCTGGAAAGCAAAAAAGCCTTCGGAAGCATTGTACGTTTCCAGGTAATGCATATTCGGTGACGGAAACAGCGTTTTGTAATGGACCCGGTACGGCTCAAAATTCACCCCGCCATGCATGAAAAGTTCCATATTGGGCCAGAGTTCACTCAGGTTGTTTTTCCCCGTGATCTCCAGCACTTTGCGCATTAGAATGAGATTCCAGGAAGGTACGCCGGAAAAACTTACTAAATTTTGACGGGCAATGAGCTTGCTTACCTGTTCAATTTTGTATTCAAAGTCCGGGATAAGTCCGATTTTCTTGGTAGGAGTAGTAAACATGCGTGCCAAAAGCGGCGTGTTTATAAGCAAAAAAGCCGAGAGGTCTCCGTAACAACAGGAGGTATCTATGCTCTTGTCTATATGGCGGTTTCCTCCCAGGGTGAGCGTTCTGCCAAGGAAAAGACGAGATTTGGGAAACGTCCTGACATAAGAAGAAAGAATGGTTAACATGCCTTTGTAATGGCAAAACTGCAGGTTTTCCATGTTCATTGGAATGAACTTGGATTTTGCGGAAGATGTTCCGCTGGACAAAGCAAACCATTGTACAGATTTGTCCCACAGGACATTTTTCTCTCCCTTAAGGCTGCGCTGAATATACGGTTCAACCCGATTGTACGAATACAAAGGGATTCTCTGCTGAAATGCATCAATATTTTTGATCTCAGCCATTTTATGCTCTTTCCCGAAAACAGTATTCGCTGCGTGTGCCATCAGGTAACGAAACGTAGCTTCCTGGAATGGAAAAGGATCCCGGGAAGAATAGTCCAGTTCTGTCAGGAGTCTTTTGTTATAGAGCCTATAAGCGGTGTTGATCAGTGACATGCGCGGACAAAGATACTAAAGAAAAACCTGATGCAATACTTCCAGGGATTTAATCTCCGGGCTTTTCCCCATGTGGTAGCCGTAATAGGCAATTAGGCTGTTCAGGAAATGATTCCGCCGTGAACCGGAGCACAATAGAGGACCTTTTTCCAGGGACATGCGTGATAAAATTTTTTGCATTAAAGCGGAATCTTCCCTGTCAAAAGCTGCAAACGAAGTGTCAGGCGTTTCCCGGAAACAGGCATCCTTCATATGAAAAAAGGGCTTTTCCGGGGAATAGGTTTCCAAGGCGGGCTCGTAGCCCAGGTACCTGCCTAAAAGTGTGGCAAAATAAAGGTGTATATCCGCCAAATCTTCACCGGCACTGTCCAGATCCAGAATGGTATTTTCCATAAATCGGAACAAATCCGGATTCTTCTCCGATTCCCTGACCGTTTTGTACAGGAATTCTCCTATAAAAAGGCCTATGCTGCTTTTTCGTACATCACTACAGAGTCTTTCCAGAAGGTGTTTTTTCTGAAATTCTTTCAGTTGATGCAATTCCCGCCCTGACCTGTAATAAGTTTGTGCCTCCAGGATGCTCAGGGGATGAAAAAGAGAAGCAGCTGCCCTGTGACGGGGTGTTCTTATGCCCTTGACCACGAAATCGGCCCGCCCCCAGGTATCTGTATAAGCATTTACAAGCAGGCTGGTTTCCCTGTACGGTCTGGTGTTTAGTACAATAAGTGTCAGTGGTGTGATCATCTGAATAACAGGGCCATTTTTTCAAGTGCGCGTTTTCTGTGCGAAATAAGATTTTTTTCTGTTGCCGTTAATTGGGCAAACGTTTTGTTATACCCTTCGGGAATAAAAACGGGGTCGTATCCGAATCCTCCCGTCCCTTTTGGTTCCCGGATGATTTTTCCTTCTACCACCCCTTCAAAAAAAAGCGGCCGGCCATCGTTTATGAGGGCAATCTCACAACGGAAACGCGCTGTCATATCTGTTTCATTTTGCAACAGGTGCAACAGCTTTTTGACGTTCTCCGTCGGGGAACAGGCTTCTCCGGCATAACGAGCCGAGTATACCCCCGGAGCTCCGTTTAGTGCGTCCACTTCCAGCCCGGTATCATCGGCAAAACAGGGTTTACCGAATTTTTCCCATATGAATTCGGCTTTTTGGAGGGCATTTTCTTTTAACGTTGCACCTGTTTCCGGGATCTCTCCGGAAAACCCGAGTGTTGACGGCATAATTATTGAAACCAAAGGGCCCAGTATGGTGCGGGCTTCTTCACATTTATGTACATTGCCTGTGGCGAAAATCAATTCCATACCCAAAGATAGAAGAATTGTAGTAATTTTGTCAAATTAAGAATTAATAAGAATGAAGCTCAAAGCGATACTTCTTGCACTCCTCTTGCCTCTTATGGTCAATGCCCAGAGTGCCGATTTCAACACTTCCAAAAGCCTGGACATTTTTCATTCCCTGTTGCGGGAAATATCGCTCTATTATGTAGATTCAGTGGCTTTGGATGACCTGGTCTATTCCGGGATACGGGCTATGCTCTCCACAATGGATCCTTATACGGAGTTCATTCCCGAAGAAGAGAATGAATCCATAGAAATAATGACTACTGGAAGTTACGGAGGCGTGGGCGCACTAATCAAAAAACGCCCGGGAGAAGGAGTTCTTGTCTCCGAGCCGTATGCCGGATCGCCTGCGGTAAAAGCGGGACTCATTGCCGGTGACATCATACTTGCCATTGACGGCCGGCCGGTAGCTGATTTAAGTGCCGATACGTGCAGTTCGCTTATGAAAGGAATCCCCGGCACTGAAGTGGAGTTTTTGGTGAAAAAACTCAAAGGCGGGGACACCTTATCCATGAAGGTAGTGCGGGATAAAGTACATATATCTGATGTGGGTCTTGCCTGTATGCTGCAGGACAGCATAGCTTATATCCGTATGACAGGATTTACCCAAGGCGGTGCTTCAGATGTGAGAAAAGCCCTCGGTGAGATGAAAGAAAAGCATCCCGTTAAGGGGATTGTACTTGATCTGAGAGGCAACGGAGGCGGGTTAATGGATGAAGCCGTTAAACTGCTGTCTGTATTCCTGCCCAGAAATACAATGGTAGTTTCTGCAAGAGGCCGGATAGAACGTTTTGATGTTGAACATTATACCAAAGAAGAACCGTTGGACACAGAGACCCCTCTGGCGGTATTGGTTAACAATCATTCTGCCTCTTCGTCCGAGATTGTGGCCGGTGCGGTACAGGATCTGAAAAGAGGCGTTATCGTGGGAGAGAAAACTTTTGGAAAAGGACTCGTACAGACCATCAGGCCCTTAAGCTATAATGCAAACCTGAAGATTACCACCGCAAAATATTACATACCCAGCGGCCGGTGTGTTCAATCCCTGGATTATGAACACAGAAACGGGGACGGCACACCGGGCCTTAACGAAGAAGGCGGCATTGTTCCCGATTATTCGCTTTCTTTGCCTATGTACAGCAGGATAGCTATGGAACTGGTAGCCAGGGATTACCTGCATGAATATTCGTTGCGTTATTATACACGTCATGATTCCATTCCTCCGGCAGAATCTTTTTATTTATCCCGGGAGGATTACGATGATTTTGTGGAAGTTACGGCTTCAAAAGAATTTGACGATCGCAGTGCAACGGAAATCCTTTTGGAAACATTCACTAAAACGGCAGAAGCTGAAGGTTATAGCGAATTAATTCAAAATGAAATAACCGCACTGAAAAAGGCCCTCTCTGCAGAAAAGGCAAGGGATCTGCATCATTACCGCCAGGAGATACAACCCTTGCTTGAAGAAGAAATTGCCTGCCGTTACTACCTGCAGGAAGGAAGATTCAAAAGCATGATACGGGATGACGTTCAATTGCAAAAAGCATTGTCAGTGGTGGAAAACAATAAATAATATGTTATATTTGTTTTTGAATAAAAAAACGATTATGGCTATAGATAAAGAAAGCGGTTCAGCTCAATTGAACAATGTTACCCGCATATGCGGCAACACAAAGATTGTAGGAAACATAACCACCCAGCATGACATCCGTATTGACGGGTACCTGGAAGGGAAAATCAAAACCGAAGGAAAACTGGTTATCGGAGAAACCGGCAAATGCAGTGGGGAAGTTGAATGTAAATGCGTGGATATCAGCGGCAGCTTTGACGGAATATTAAGGGTTTCGGAACTTGCCTCTTTACGGGACAAATGCGTTTTTACCGGAGAACTTCATTCGGATCAGTTATCCATTGAACCTACCGTACGAATAAGCGGGCAGATCATTTCTCCCGAGTTGTCAAAAAAAGAAGATAAAAAGGCTATTCCCATACCTCCGCCTTCACCTGCATCCGGGGGTACTCCGGATATAAAAACATCCGAAAAAAAATAAAGGAAGTCAGATTATCCTGAACACATGTTTGCGGGCCAACAGGGTTTGCACCAAAGATCGTGCAACCAGATGTGCCGCGTATCCAATCCATAGAGCCTGTATCCCCAGACCCGGTTCCAATATAAGGTAACCGGCATAAAATGCCATGACAGAAATGATCATGGTATTGCGCAATGCCTTGCCGGCTGTAGCCCCTATGAAAATCCCGTCCCACATGAACGTAAGGCTGGATATCAACGGCATGCTGTACAACCACGGTAAAAAAGGCCGGGCGGCATGAATAACTTCCGGGGAAGATGTCATAAGACGCAGCAGCCATTGGTCTCCGATAATGTAAAGAATGGTAGAAACAATCCCGACTCCGGCAGTCCAGATAAAAAGAATTTTTACCGAACGTACGAGGGATAATTTATCCCGCGCTCCTATAAATTTACCTGTCAATGCTTCACCGGCATAGGCAAATCCGTCTACAAAATAGGCAAACAGAAGCAACAATTTCATCATAATGGTGGCTACAGCCAGAAGTGTATCCCCATATTTGGCAGCCAAAAAAGTGAATCCGGTATAGACCAGTAACATGCAGATTGATCTCACAAAAAGATTTCCGCTAAGGGTAAAATACCGTTTCCATCCGTCTTTTCTCCAGATGGATTTCCAACGTACAAAAGGTGCCAGTTTCCGGTAATATGCAACAAGGAGCACAATGGCGCTTAAGACCCCTATGTATTGAGAAGCCACTGTCCCCAGGGCAATTCCCCGCAGACCCATGTGGCAATACAATGCAAGGTATATGCTCAGTCCAATGTTGGACCCGTTGATCACCACATCCATGATCATAGAAGCAAATGTATTTTGCACTCCAATGAACCAACCCCTGAAAACAAAAAGCATAAGTACGGCCGGAGCTGCCCAGATCCGTATGAAAAAATACTCGCGTGCAAGCATTTCCACCTGGGGTGAAGAAGGGGACAGCCACAGAATCATCCGTGCAAAAGGCCATTGGATCAATAACAGGAATATGGAAAAAAACATAGCAACCGCAAGTCCCTGCAAGCCGGTGCGAACCATTTCCGAACGGTCTCTTTTCCCGTAAGCCTGTGCTGTAATGCCGGCCGTACCGATCCGCAAAAAGCCGAAATTCCAATACAAAAGGTCAAACAAGGTAGATCCAATGGCAATGCCGCCTATGGCAGTAGCAGAGCCCAAACGTCCGGCAATGGCCGTGTCTGCCATCCCTACAAGTGGTATGGTTATCCCTGCCAAAATGCTGGGCAGTGCCAGGTCCAGTATTTGCCGGTTAATGCTTTTTATTTTCATAGAGAATGTCAGGTGCGGTATTTGCCTCCGTCGGGATCTTCCAACATTTTCAGATAACTTTCATAGCGCTCTGCCGGAATCAGTCCTTTTTCCACCGCTTTTCGCACGGCACAATCAGGTTCTTCGTCATGCAAACATCCGTTAAAACGGCATTCAACGGAAGCGGCAAAAATCTCTGGGAAATAATGAGACAGCTCCTCTTTGCTGATTTCCAAAAGACCGAACCCTCTTATGCCCGGACTGTCAATAATATAACCGCCGCTTTGTAAAGGGTGCATTTCGTAAAATGTAGTGGTGTGTTTTCCCGTAAGATGTGCCGTAGATATTGGCTCTGTTTTAAGATGCAGGGAAGGATCCAGTTTATTGGCCAAAGAAGATTTTCCCACGCCTGAGATTCCTGAAAAAAGAGAAATTTTATCTTTCAGTTGACAGGCTAAGTCAGCAGTTCCTTCTCCCGTTTTTGCAGATACTTCCATTACCGGATATCCTGCTTTTTGATAAATGTTTTTGATGTGCGCTGCCTGTGGTACATATTCGGTCGCCCATTGTAATTCGTCTTTTTTGTTGAGAATGAGGGTGACCGGTACCCGGTATGCCTGGCAAGTAACCAAAAAGCGATCAATAAAGGGAAAAGGTGTTTCCGGTTGGGTGGCACTCAAAAAGAGATATGCCCAATCGATATTGGCTGCAATGATATGTGCCTGCCTGGAAAGATTTACGGACTTACGGATCAGGTAATTTTTCCTTGGCACAACATCAGTAATTACGGCCTGGTTTTCTTTTTGTTTGTCTGCCCGTTGCCAGTATCCGTTTACTTTGTCACCCACTGCAACAGGATTGGTCAATTTGTCTCCTTTCAGCCTGAGCTTACCGCTCAATACAGCGGTAAAGGGATTCCACGCCGGTAAAAAAGTAAGCCGGTACAGGGATCCTGTCTGTTTTACGACTGTCGCATTTTGAAAGACTTGCTGTTCCATCAGGCCCGGGTTTAAGGGCTCAAAGGTACGAAAATGCTGAAAAAAGACTACCTTTGTAAAATGTTTACAGTAAACGAAATACAAGGCTTTGTAAACCAAGGAATTCAAAGTCTGATTGAATCGTATGAGCATAGCAGGCTGCATCTTCCGGTAGAATATGCGCTTTCATCGGGAGGCAAACGTCTGCGTCCCGTTTTGTGTCTTATGACATATAACGTGTTTTCGGACAATTTCCCTTCTGATGTCCTGTATCCTGCATTGGGGCTTGAAATATACCATAATTTCACACTGGTACATGACGACGTCATGGATAATTCGTCCATGAGAAGGAACCGGATGACTGTACATAAGAAGTGGGACCTCAATACGGCTATTTTATCCGGAGATGCATTATGTATGCTTGCTTACAAATACATGAGCCGGTGTAACCCGGAGATTATCAATCCGGTTCTTGATGTTTTCCACAAAGCAGCTGAAGATGTTTGCGAAGGACAGCAATTGGATATGGAATTTGAGTCACAGACGTATATCACCGAAGGTGAATATATTGACATGATATCCAAAAAAACCGGGGCTCTGCTTGCCTGTTCTTTACAAACAGGAGGTTTGTGTGCAAGAGCCGCGGAAAAAACCGTGAATGACCTTTATAAAGCGGGCATTGCACTGGGGATTGCCTTTCAGATACAGGATGACTACCTGGACATATACGGAGATCCCAATGTGTTCGGCAAATCCACGGGAACCGATATTGCCAACAATAAAAAAACATGGCTCCTGACTTATGCTTTGCATCATGCCTCGGGGCAGGATCTTTCCACACTAACGCGGTTACTTGAAAACAAGCAAGAACCTGAAAGAACAACCCGGATACTGGAACTTTACAACAAACTGGGAATGAGACAGGCGGCAGAAGAGCGGGTAAGCAAATATTTGGAAGAGGCTCTCAATATCATCAATACAATCAACCATCAGAAAGACAGAACGGAATTGTTGACCGAATACATTCAAGGCCTGATGAACAGAACACGTTAACCATGGATACTTATTTGTTCAGCGACCATTGCAGCCGGATATTTGACAATGCCATAAAAGAGTATCATAAAGAAGATAACGTAGATGCTTTATGTACGAATCCCTGGCCTGATTCTTCCATGGATGGATTGTTGTATAAAAAAAACTGGATTGACACAGTGCAATGGCACTTGGAAGATCTGATCCGGGATCCCTCTATTGAGCCTGCAGAAGCATTGCGCATAAAACGCCGGATTGATGCCTCCAACCAGGAACGGACGGATCTTGTGGAACAACTGGATACCCTGTTTTATCGTGAATTTTCGGGAGTTCCCCGTTTGCCGGGTGCTGTATTGAATACGGAAACACCTGCCTGGGCTATTGACAGGTTGTCCATTCTGGCCCTGAAAATCTATCACATGCAGGTAGAAGCCCTGAGGAAGGATTCCCCCAAAGCCCAATCATGCCGGGAGAAATGGGAAATACTCACCATACAGCGCAAAGATCTTTCCCTGGCCATTGATCAATTGCTGGCAGATCTGAAAGCCGGCAGGAAATACATGAAATTGTACAAACAAATGAAAATGTACAACGATCCTTTCCTTAATCCCGTTTTGTATGCTAAAGGGAAATAACAAGCCGCATGTATTGTGTTTACGTTTTTCGGCACTCGGAGACGTTGCCATTGCCTCTGTTGTGTTGAAAGCCTGCGCCCGGGACAATCCCGGTGTACAATTTACCCTGGCGGGGCCCGGATTGCTTGCTCCATTGTTTGAGGGGGTTCCCAATCTGAATTTGTTTCCTGTAGACAAAAAACAGCCTCTTTTAGCTATATTCAGGCATTTCATTCGGCTGCATCCCACACACATAGCCGATCTGCACAGTGTCATAAGAACATTTATCCTGAGGACTTTCCTGTTTTTTTCCGGCTATCGAATAGTTTTTTTACATAAGGGAAGAAAAGCCCGCAGGCGTTTGCTTAAAGATCCGGTAGATGCACCCCCGTTGATTCCCATGTACAGAAGGTATGCACAAACCCTGGAAAAATTGGGATTTGCCATACCCTCGCTCAAAGACACCAATACAATACCCCTGGTAAAAGGTCCCTGGAAAAAGGTGGGAGTAGCTCCGTTTGCACGTCACAAGGGAAAACAATGGCCCGTAGAACGCATGCGCGGCATAGTGGAATACCTGGCCGGGGCGGGTTCAACAGTTTATTTGTTTGGAGGGGGCACGTCAGAAAAGGAAACTCTGCGTGAATGGGCTCGGCATAACGAACAAATTCAAGTTGCCGGAGAAAACGGGAAGGGATTTGCCTCGGAATTGTCAGTGATCAGGGAGCTGGATGTGATGATCAGCATGGATTCGGCCAATATGCATTTTGCATCGGCGGTGGGAATACCGGTCATTTCCATCTGGGGTGCTACCCACCCTAAAGCCGGTTTTTATGGATTTCGTCAGGATCCGAAACGAGCCATACAATATTCCCTGGATTGCCGCCCATGCTCAATCTTCGGAGCAAAACCCTGTTGGAAAGGCACGTATGAATGTATGGAACAAATCACGGAAGAACATGTCATCTCCTTTTTTGAAAGAATTTAATCCTGAGATTATGGCCCCCGCAGGGAACAGGGCCTCACTTACCGCTGCGGCTCAAGCCGGTGCGGGATCGGTTTACCTGGGAGTCGGGAATCTGAACATGAGGGCACATGCCGCCCATAACTTTTCCGTAGAAGACCTTCCGCAAATTGTGGCTTTTTGCCGGGAACACAACATCCGCTCGTACCTGACGGTAAACACGATTTTTTACGATCAGGACCTGCCGGAGCTGAAACACCTGCTCGGAGTTGCAAAAGAAGCGGGCATAACGGCCGTGATTGCTTCCGATATGGCTGCCATCCTGGAGGCCCGTTCACTGGATATTGAAGTGCATATTTCCACCCAGCTGAATGTTTCCAATATTCAGGCGTTGTCCTTTTATGCTCAATATGCAGAAGTAATCGTATTGGCCAGGGAGCTTACCCTGGAACAGATAGGCGAAATAGCGCGTCAGGTCAGGGAACGGAACATAACCGGTCCGTCAGGAAACCGCATCAGACTGGAATTGTTTTGTCACGGGGCTTTATGCATGGCCGTGTCCGGAAAATGTTACCTGAGCCTACATGAATACAATAAATCGGCCAACCGCGGATCTTGTTACCAGATCTGCCGCCGTTCCTATACGGTAACAGACAATGAAACAGGTGCGGAACTGGAGGTTGACAATAAATACATCATGTCTCCCAAAGACTTGTGTACCATAACCTTTCTGGATAAGATACTGGAAGCGGGCATAGAAGTCCTGAAAATTGAAGGAAGGGCCCGTTCTCCCGAATATGTGAAAACCACCGTTCAGGCATATAAACGTGGGGTGCGTGCCGTTTTGGAAGGCACCTATACTCCGGAACTGGGCAAAGAACTGGAAACACAATTAAAAACGGTTTTCAACCGGGGATTCTGGGGTGGGTATTACCTGGGCAGGAAACCGGGAGAGTGGAGTGATGCGTACGGAAACCAGGCTACTGAAAAGAAAGTCTATATCGCCCGCGTTACCAATTATTTTTCCCGTTCCGGGATTGCCGAGTTGAAAGTTGAAACAGCCCCCTTGCATGTGGGCGACAAGGTCATGATTATTGGCCCGACTACGGGAGTTGTGGAAGATGTCGTAAGAGAAATAAGGTTGAACGATGTGCCTGTTCAATCAGCACCCCAGGGTGCCGTATGTTCGGTACCTTGCGCACAAAAGTTGAGGCGTTCCGATAAATTATACCGCATTGATATACGGGACTAAACGATTTCTGCTATCATGCACCGGGCAGATCCTCCTCCGTGTGTCTCAATGGTATCCAGGGAAGGGGTTATGAATTTATTGAACCCACGAAGGGTTCTTCGCTGTGCAGGGGTGAGTGCCTCACGGGCCTGGCGCGACATGATTAAAAAAGGTTCGTTTTCCCGTGAAAAAACCTGGAACATATTGCCTGCAAAATGATGCATTTGATCCCGGGTGATTTTCACCACTTTCTTGTTATCCTTCTGAAAAATTTCCAACAACATATGCCGTTCTTCTTCTGAAGGAACGGCTTCCACGCAGATCACCGCATACTCTTTGGCCATACACATCAACACATTGGTATGGTAAATCGGAGATCCTTTGTCTGTGGCATTAAAACAGATGGCTTGATAGTCAAGAGTTTCACAGATATCTTTGAACAAACCTTCATCCGTCCGGGGGGAGCGGCACGCATATGCCCGTTTGTTTTCCCGGTCAAAAACCATGCTTCCGGTACCTTCCAGGAAACGGTTTTCCCGTTCCCGGGGACTTATATCTATCCATCGGATGCGGGGTGCATGCTCCTGTATAGCTTGAAAAACGGATTTTTTCCGTTCAAGCCTGCGGTTGGGGGCATACATGGGATATAAAACCGCCATTTGACCGGGATGAAAAGAAATCCAGTTGTTGGGAAAAATGGAATCAGGGGTATGCGGTTCGGGGGTGTCTTCCGCAATTACCACATCTACCCGGTGTTTGCGTAACAGGGCCACGTAAGCATCAAACTCGGCAAGAGCCTTCTCCTGTATTAAAACCGGATCTTCCCCGGTGGGGACCTGGTAAGCGTTGTTGACTGCCGTCTGGGGGTTGAATCCGAAACAGCAGGGGCGGATCATCAGCAGTTTACTCATCCAGGCTAAGGATTGTTTTACGGATAATTTCAAGGGCGTGCATCAGCTGGGATTCTTTGATCACCAAAGGCGGTGCCAGGCGAATGATATGCCGGTGGGTGGGTTTGGCAAGCACTCCGTTTTTAGCCAGCTCCATACATACATCCCAAGCTTCTTTGCCTTCTTTGGGCTTGATGATAATGGCGTTCAGAAGGCCTTTTCCCCGTACGCTCTGAATGCGATCGGAGGGAATGGCTTTTAAAAAATCGCGGACTATCTGTCCCAGATAGGCGGCCTTCTCGGCAAGTTTCTCGTCTTCCACCACTTTTAGGGCAGCATGGGCCACTTTACAGGCCAAGGGGAATCCGCCGAATGTGGATCCGTGCTCTCCGGGTTTTATGGTCAGCATGATCTCATCGTTGGACAGGACGGCTGAAACGGGCAGTACGCCTCCGGAAATGGCCTTTCCCAGGATCAGGATGTCCGGATGGACGCCTTCGTGGTCACAGCAAATGCGTTTTCCGGTACGAGCGATACCTGTCTGGACTTCATCGGCCATAAACAGGACGTTGTGTTCTTTACACAGATCGTAACATTTTTTCACATATCCGTCATCCGGAACAAAAACGCCGGCTTCTCCCTGGATGGGCTCCACCAAAAATCCGGCAATACGCGGACCGTGTTCTTCAAGCACCTTTTCCAGGGCCGGAACATCGTTGTACGGGATCTTGACAAATCCCGGAGTATAAGGCCCGAATCCTCCGT
>JAEAME010000061.1_pt1 | contig 159082 bp, 127 predicted proteins | sample 8958731 | NCBI WGS metagenome assembly JAEAME01 (sample SAMN16933194, study PRJNA681113) | bioreactor sludge metagenome | isolation source: anerobic bioreactor sludge (Control) | place: India:Bengaluru | collected 2018-10-24
CCCGGTCCGCGCCGGGGGCTTCCGCCCCGGGCGACCCGGGGGGGCACACGCCCCGCCCTACGCGGGTGACAGCGTCACGGCGGGGCTCAAGCCCCGCCCTACGAGGGTGACAGCGTCACGACGGGGCTCAAGCCCCGCCGTGCAAGGAAAGCGGCGTGAACGGGGAACGCCCCGCCCCGCATTCCGCAAGGGGTCGGATCAGCGCTTGACGAAGTCCGGTGGGGGTGGCGGCTCCTCGCCAAAAAAGAATTCCTCCATCAGTCGGGCCATCAGATCCTGGGCTTCCTTCTGCCAAGGCATCATGCGGTACTCGTTCAGGATCATCCGCATCCGGTCTTCCCACATCGACCAGGCGTCCGCTGAAACCCGATCGTAGATACGCTGGCCGAGCTCACCGGGCCACGGTGCTTCCTCCAATCCCGGGAGCTCCTTCTTCAACTTCACACAGTGGACGGTCCGTCCGGTTGATGCCATTGCCACCCTCGCGCTGAACACACCTGGCTGCCGTTCCCGATGTTACATGGGAGGCGGGACGAATGTCGAACTTGCAGTGGACAGTGGCCGGTGGTCAGGACAGGGGGCGGGTGGCCGGACGGTCGGCAGACGCAACAGTCAGTCGACAGTCGACGGTCGGCAGTCAGTCAGCAGTCGACGGTCAGTCAGAAATAGACGACGGCGCAAGATAGACGCTGCGGCGCAGGTGCGAGTAACATGATGCCCGTGAACGTGCCTGCCGACGCGGAACCTGAAAACTGGCACCGTGCGTGCTGGTACAGCCGCCGCACTCCGGACCTGCCGGCGGATCTCACCATCCATACGATCGAGGACGGCTTGCTGCTCTACTGCGCGCACCCGATGTTGTTCCCCGTCGTCGGCTTCCATTTCGACGTCAGGAACTGCGACGGCTGCGAGTACTTCAAACCCGTGGTCCAGCGGCGGCAGTAGCGCTGGCTGCCGCACGCGCTGCGCGCCGGCGCGTGGTCACGCGCATCCGATGGCGAGAAACATCGAGATCAAGGCGAGAGTCGCGGATTTCGCGGCGGTACGGTCAAAGGCTGCCGCACTGGCTGCAACGCCGCCGGCGATCATCCACCAGACGGACGTCTTCTTCGAGGTGCCAAAGGGGCGTCTGAAGGTTCGGGTGTTCGCGGACGGGTCCGGGGAGCTCATCGCCTACACGCGGCCGAATCGGAAAGGCCCCAAGGTATCAACCTACGAGCGGGTTCCGTGTCGCGACGCCAGAGCAGTTGCCGAGGCGCTGGCTGCCGTCCTTCCCGTTCGGGGCACGGTCGTCAAAGACCGCGAACTGCTCCAGGTGGGCCGTACCCGAGTCCACCTGGATCAGGTCCGACACCTCGGCACGTTCGTCGAACTGGAAGTCGTGATGGCCGAAGACGAGCCGGCGGAGAATGGCATCTGCGAGGCGCATGCCCTGCTCGCGGCGCTGGAGATTCCCGAAGCCGCTCTCGTCCCCTCCGCGTACATCGATCTGCTGGAGGGATTGCGTGCTCTCGACACCGGGACGCCGCAGCGGCCGGGTAGGGCGCGGGCCTGACGCTGGCATCGCGTGTCGCGGGCAGCGAAGCCTGCTGGACGCTCTCAGAGGAGCCGTCCGTGTTTCGAACTGCAGGGGTCGTTCTTTATGTGGCTGGTCTCGTGTTCGCCGAGGCACTGCGCCTGACCCTCAGGATCGAGCGCCTGCAGTCTCGCCGCCGGCGAATCCCGGACGCCCGACGTCTTCGCCTGCGTGAGTCTGTGGTCCTGGCTGCGATCATCGTGGGTATCTGGGTGTTGCCGGTCGTGTACGCGTTCACACCCTGGCTCGGCCCGTTCGACTACCGACTGCCGTCGTGGACAATCTGGGTTGCCGCGGGCGTGTTCGTCGCCAGTCTCCTCGTCCGGTTCAGTGCACAGCGGTCTCTGGGCAGCCAGTGGTCCTACACGGTGGAGGCCCAGCAGGAGCACCGCCTCATCACTGCCGGTCTGTACGCCCGTGTCAGGCATCCGATCTACGCGTCGCTCATCCTGTGGGCAGCGGCGCAGCCAGTACTGCTGCAGAATCTGATCGCCGGATGGAGCGGTGCCGCTGCCGTGGCGCTGATCTGGCTGCTGCGCGTGCCGAGTGAAGAACGGATGATGATTGCGACGCTCGGCGAAGAGTACCGGCAGTACATGCAACGGACAGGACGCCTGCTGCCCAGGCGTCAACGGCCACGGTCGACCGACTAACCTCCGATGCCCCGCCGTCTGCGCAGACTCGCGACTGTGGTGAAACCATCCACTTCAGCGCCTCAACTGTAGCGCCCGATTACACCAGGCGCCGCGTCTCTCAGCCCGGCACCCGGCACACGGCTCAGTTTCGGCCGATTCTCGCAGTCCCGGCTCGGTCGCCCGCTCCGCTTGAGCTGGCATGTGGTTTGTTACGTACGCTATCAGGTGCCACCTTACATGGAGGGTCCGGTGAGCGAAACGGGTCGTAAGGAGCGGCGCGGGTTTGCGTCGATGTCCGCAGAAAAGCAGCGGGAGATTGCCAGCAAGGGGGGCCGGGCCGCTCACGAAAAGGGCACTGCCCATGAGTGGACGTCGGATGAGGCTCGAACCGCCGGGCGAAAAGGCGGGCAGATCAGCCGTGGCGGCCGGGGCCGTCTCGAGCCTTCCGGTTTCCACGTGGACACGACCGAGAGCGGCGCTATCGAGAGGCCGGGACAGGCTGAGGCAGGCCGTCTCGGATAGAAGGCATTACACGTTCGGACGCTGACCCGCACGCGGGACGGGGTGGAGCTCGGGTCTGCCGCCCTCAGTGGCTGACCCGCTCCACCTCGACCCGCGCATCGTTGAAGCAGGCCCCTCCGGCAAGGAGTTCCAGCCGGTCGGGTACGAGCGCGTTTGCCGTCGATCCGTTGAGCGTGGCGGAGCGCCACAGTCCCTTGGGCAGGACGACGGTCCCCGGTCGCGTGGTGGGCGCGACGATCACGCCGCAGCGAACCTCGCCGAGCTCGTTGAAGACCCGGATCCGGTCTCCCTCCTCCAGTCCCCGTTGCCTCGCATCGTCGGGGTGCATCAGCAGCGCAACCTGCGGGCGCGGCAACTCGCCCAGCGTCGAGCTGATCGTCCGCCCGCTCGCCGGGGAGATCAGAGTGAGCGGGTAGCGGAGGTCCTCCTCTTCGGGCTGGAACGCGTACAGCCCCGCGGGTGACGCAGCCTCGAGCGCCTCAGGGAAGAGGTCGATGCGGCCGTCGGATGTCCGCGGAGAGACATCTTTGAACTGCACGGGCGCGGCCCCCGAGTCCGGCAGCGCCAGGCCCGACTCCCACAAGTCGCGGCGGACCCGCTCGGGCATCGTGTCCACCACGCGGCACAGGGTGTCGAGGTCATCGGCCGGAACGCCCGGACCTGTCAGACCCAGCCGCGACGCGAGATCCCCGAACACGTCGGCATTCGATCGCGCTGCTCCCTCCGCGTCAATGACCGGCTTGATCAGCTGCAGCGCCGCCGGGCCGTAGGCTCGCGCGATGTCGTACCCCTCGAGGAAGGTCGTCGCGGGCAGGACCACGTCGGCGAACTGGGCGGTGTCGGTGAGCACCTGATCCATGACCACGGTGAACAGGTCTTCGCGCTGCAGTCCTCTCAGCACGAGGTTCTGGTTCGGCATGGTCGCGACCGGGTTGCAGTTGTAGACGAACAGGACCGCCACCGGCGGGCGGTCCAGCTCGGTGAGCGCGCGGCCGAGTTGGTTCATGTTGATGATGCGAGTGGCCGGTTCCTCGGTGCCGACCCAGCCTCGCTCGAACGTCCACGCGCCGGAATCGCTCATCGTGAAACCGCCGCCGCGCACGCCGAACTTGCCGGCTACGGCAGGCAGCGCCAGGATCGCCAGCACGGCGCTTCCGCCGTTGCGGTTGCGCTCGACGCCCCACCCGCACCTGATGACGGCAGGCGACAGATCGGCGTAGAGGCGGGCGAAGCGGCTGAGCCGATCGGCCGGAATGCCTGCGACCGCCGCCGCGCGCTCGACGGTCCACGGTTCGGCCCGGGCGCGCAAACGCTCCGCGCCTCTTGTGTGGGCCGAGAGAAAGGCCGTGTCGGCACCCCCTTGCTCGAACAGGGTCCGGTGGACGGCGAGGGCCACCGCCACGTCCGTGCCGGGCTTCACCGGCAGGTGCAGGTCAGCCTGCCGCGCCAGCGGCGTCAGGCGGGGGTCGACGACGACGAGCGTGGCGCCCTGCTTCTGTGCGTCACGCACGCGCGGCACCAGATGCACGCCCGCGACGGAAGGATTGGCGCCCCAGATCACGATCAACCGCGCGTGGCGGAAGTCCTCGTACGCCACCGATTGCATGCGGCCGTACATCGCCGCCAGGGCGGCCGTTGCCGGTGCGGCGCAGACGGTCCGGGCCAGGCGGGACGCGCCGAGCGCGCGGAACAGCCGGGCGTCGGTCGTGCCCTGCGAGACGAGCCCGTTCGAGCCGCCGTAGCAGAAGGGCAGGATGGCCTCGCCGCCGAGACGGCTGCGCGCTTCGTCGAGGCGCGCGGCAATCGTGTCGAGCGCCTCGTCCCAGTCGGCCTGTCTGAACAAGCCGGCGCCCTTCGGGCCGATGCGCACGGAGGGATGGCGGAGCCGGGCCGTGCCGTAGACGCGGTCGGCGAAACGACGCACTTTGGCGCAGATGTACCCATCGGTCACGGCACGCCGCGGCGACGCGTCGATCCGCACGATCCGCCCGTCGCGCACGCCGACGGAGAGCGAACACGAATCGGGGCAGTCAAGCGGACAGGCGGTCTCGACGGTGGTCTCGGGTCTGGCGGCGGACGTCGTGTGCGGCATGCCCTCCAGTGTACGCCAGCTGCGCGGCCGCGCGCTTGCTGCCTGAACCCGTGCAGGCTACGATCGCGCGAGGGCGGGAGGGCCTCGGGTGGCTGAAGAGCGTCGCTGGGCGCTGGAGCTTGACGTCGATCAGATCTTGTCCGCGCAGGGTGTCGATCCCGCGTCGGTTCGGGAGCGCAGCCCCGCGCTGGTCGCGGTGGCCGAGCGGGCGCTCGACGAGGGACGTCCGCTGCTCGCTCCGCAAGCGGTCCGGCGGGCGTTCTCGATCGAACGGCGCAACGGCGACACGCTTCAGCTCGCCGGAGGCGGCTCGCTGTGCGGCACCGGGCTGGCGGACTTGCTGGACGGCGCAGACGAGGTCGTCGTGACCGTCTGCACGATCGGGAGAACGCTCGAACAGCAGGTCTCGGCCAGACTGGCGGGCGACCCGGCCTTTGCGCTGGCGCTCGACGGCCTGGGCACCGCAGCGGTCGACGCGCTCGCCAGAGCGGTGTGCGCCGAGATCAGCGTTGCGGCCACGAACCGGGGACTGCGGGCGACACCGCCGCTCAGCCCGGGTATGATTGAGTGGCCGCTTGCCGAGGGACAGGACCAGATCTTCTCACTCGTGGATGGGCGCTCGATCGGCGTCGTGCTCACGGCCAGCCGTCTCATGATCCCGCGCAAGTCCGTCTCGATGGTGGTGGGGCTCGGCCCGCGGGTCGTCGCGGGACGCGGGACCTGCGATGTCTGTCACATGCGGGACACGTGCCGGTACCGACCGAGAGCGCAGCCTGGCGCGTAAGCGAGAAACGACCTTCAGCCCCGCCGCGCGCCGGGGGCTGAAGCCCCCGGCGGGTACGGCGGACCTGAAGGTCCGCTACAGAAGCGAGCCGTGAGAGATGGGGGGGACGATGCGACCGACACTGAAGATCCTCGGCGATCAAGTGGTCCAGCAGATCATTGCCGAAGGTTTTGAGCTGCTGCGTGACCCGGGCGTCCGCGTGCACAACGAAGAGGCGCTGGGGCTGCTCGAGCAGGCCGGCGCCGCCGTCGATCGGCACGCGCGCGTGGCGAGGATTCCCGAGGCGCTGGTCCGCCGGGCTCTCGAGACCGCGCCCTCCTCATTCGACCTGTACACCCTGGATGGGAAGCCGGCGGTCCACTACGGCGGCGACCGCGTGCAGTTCGACCCCGGCTCCGCGGCGCTGGCGATTCTCGACGGCCAGACGCAGCGGCAGCGGCCGCCGACGACCGCGGATTTTGTGGCCTTCGTGAAGCTCGTCGAGACGCTGCCCCAGATCGATGCGCAGAGCACGGCGCTGATCTGTGCGGACGTCCCGGCGGAGATCGGCGACCTGTACCGCCTGTACCTGGCCCTGCACTACATCCGCAAGCCCATCGTCACGGGCGCGTTCCGCAAGGACACGTGGTGGACGATGAAGGAGATGCTCGTCGCGGTGGCGGGGGGCGAGCGATCGCTCTCGGCCAGGCCGATCGCGGTCTTCGACGTCTGCCCGTCGCCTCCGCTGCTCTGGAGCGATCTGACGTGTCAGAACCTCATCGACGCCGCGCGCAGCGGCATCCCCGCCGAGTTGGTCTCGATGCCCTTGGCGGGCGCCACCGCCCCGGTGACGCTCGCGGCAGCGGTCACGCAGCACACCGCCGAGTGTCTGAGCGGCGTAACGATTGGCCAGCTCGCGCAGGCCAGTTCGCCGATCGTCTGGGGCGGTTCTCCCGCCGCCTTCGACATGCGCGAGGGGACGACGCCGATGGGGGATGTCGGTACGTGGCTGATCGACGCGGCGTACGCGCAGGTGGGCAAGGCGCTCGGCCTCCCCACGCACGCGTACCTCGGCATGACCGACGCGAAGGTCGTCGATGCGCAGTGCGGCCTCGAGTCGATGGGCGGGACGCTCGTCGCCGCGCTCGCCGGCATCAACATGGTCTCCGGCGCCGGCATGATGGACTTCGAGAGCTGCCAGAGCCTCGAGAAGCTCGTGATTGATGCCGAGGTCATCGGGATGGCGAAACGTTTCGTCGCCGGGATCGACGTGCGCGACCAGCCGATTGCCCTCGACATCATGCGGAAGCTCGGGCACCGCGCCGACTATCTGGCGGACCCGCACACGCTCAAGTGGTTCGGCCGCGAGCTGTACCTGCCTTCCGAGGTCATCGATCGCGCCTCGCTGGACGGGTGGCAGCGAAAGGGCGCGCGAACGACGGTCGAGCGCGCCTCGGAGCGGGTGGCGCGGCTGCTCGGTGGATACCAGCCGCCGTCGGTGCCGGCCGAGCTCAGGGTGGAGCTGCGTTCGATCGCCACGCGCGCCGCCAGGCGGTTTGGGATGACCGAGCTGCCGCCCCTGCCCGAGTAAGCCCGACGTGGAGGAACGAGGAGTACGCGAGCGATGTCTACCGAGCTGCTGAACCGGATCACGGAATGCCTGGTGTCGTGTGACCCTGAGGGCACCGTCGCCCAGACGCGCGCGGCGCTCGAGGCGGGCCTCGAGCCGATCACGATACTGCACGAAGGCCTGCTGCCCGGCATGCGGGCGGTCGGAGAGAAGTTCTCCTCCGGCGAGTACTTCCTGCCGAACCTCGTCGTCTCGGCAAGCGGCATGAAGCAGGCGATGAGCGTGCTCGAACCCGAGCTGCGAAAGCGGCAGCAGAAGCTCGCCTCGGCGGGCACCGTCGTCATCGGAACCGTCCGGGGCGATATCCACGAGATCGGGAAGACGCTGGTCGGCACGATGCTCTCGGCCAACGGATTTGACGTCCACGACCTTGGTGTCGACGTCCCGACGGAAGCGTTCGTGGCGGCTGTCAGGGAGACGGGCGCGACGCTCGTCGGCCTCTCGGCGCTGCTGACGACGACGATGCCCGTTCAGCGGCAGGTGATCGAGGCGCTGACGGCCGCAGGGCTACGCGACCGCGTCAAGGTGATGGTCGGGGGTGCGCCGGTCGGCAGCTCGTGGGCCGCGGAGATCGGCGCCGACGGCTACGCCGAGGACGCTGGCGGCGCCTGCGCGCTGGCAGCACGCCTGGTGGCAGCACCCTGACCCGCGCGCCGCTGTCCTGACGCAGGCGCCGCGGACAGTGCTCCGGCGGTTGACGTAGGAAGGCAGACCATGCGAGCAGCAGCGGCGGTGATCGGTGCGTTGATGTTGGCTGTCCCGGGGGCCGTGTCCGCCCAGGATCGGACGCTCAACCTCGAGCTGGGCGATGCCGCGCGCAGGGGGCGTGAGACGACGCTCCGGCTCGACGTCATCACCGACACGGCGACCGGCGCTGCCCTCAGTCCCGCGGAGCTCGGCGGCCGCCTGGCGGACGTCAGGCTGCTCTTCGTCGGCGAGAATCACACGAGCCTCGAGTTCCACAACGCGCAGCGCCGGCTGATCGAGGAGCTGTCCCGGGCCGGGCGGCAGGTGCTGATCGGGCTGGAGATGTACCCCTCACCCGAGCAGCCGTTCCTGGACCAGTGGGTCGAAGGTCTGCTGACCGAAGACGGCTTCCTGGCCCTGTCCCGGTGGTACCGGAACTGGGGCTACAACTGGCGGTATTACCGCGACATCTTCCTGTTGGCGCGCGATCGCCGCATCCGTATGTTTGCCGTCAACGCCCCGCGGGAGATCGTGACCGCCGTGCGGATGAAGGGCTTCGATGGGTTGAGCCCCGAGCAGGCGGCGCTCGTTCCCGCGCGGGTGGACACAGGTGACGCCGACCACCGCGCGCTCTTCAAAGCCTACATGGACGAGAGCGGCGGCGTGATGGCGGGGATGGCCGCCGAGATGTTCGAAGGGATGTTCCGGGCGCAGTGCACCTGGGACGCGACGATGGCGCACAACGCCGTCCAGGCGCTCGAGACGCACGGCGGGCCGAACGCGATCATGGTCGTGCTCATCGGGGCGGGGCACGTGGCGTACGGTCTGGGGGCCGAGCGGCAGGCGGCCCTCTGGTTCAAGGGACGGACGGCGTCGGTGATCCCGGTGCCGGTTGCAGACGGCATGGGCCGGCCGCAGGCCGTGCGCGCCTCGTACGCGAACTACGTCTGGGGGGTGATGCCGGAGCTGGCGCCCGCGTACCCGTCGCTCGGCGTGTCGTTCCGCGACGCGACTCAGGGGGCCGACGCGCTGCCGATCATCAGTGTGGAACGCGCCTCGGCGGCTGCCGCGGCCGGGGTGACGGTCGGCGACCAGCTCGTGTCGTTCGACGGCGTCGCGACGAAGGACCGAGACGCCGTCAACCGCCTGGTAGCCGACAAACGATGGGGCGATACGGCAACGCTGGTGGTGCGGCGCGCCGGCGCAAACCTGACGCTCGCCGTGACGTTCGTGCGCCGGCTGCCCGCGGCGCCCCCAACCGCGCCGCCCGGTGGAGGAGAGCCAGGCGGGCCGGGACCGAAGAGGCTGAGCTGGAAATCCTCGCCGCCCGGGAGCTGAGCTGTCGTAGAATAGGCGAACCGCCGCGCCCGGTGGGGACGCGCCGGATGACTGGAGAGGAAAGCTACCATGCGGTCACTGAGTCTGGCCTTCTTCGCCCTTGTTGCGGTCCTGGCCGTCGCGTCCTGCTCGGGCCCGCCGGTCAGGGAATTCGGACGCGAAGACGCGGCACAGCTCCGGGAGTTTATCCAGGAGTTTGTGACGACCTACAACGCTGGGGATGCTGCGAAGATGCAGTCGCTCTATTCCGGCGCCGCCATCCTGATGCCTCCCAACGCGTCAAAGGTCAGAGGATCCGAGCCGATCCAGGGGTACTACGAGGCCCGTTTCAAGTTCGACGGGGCGACCAACCTCGAGATGGAGGTCACCGACGTCTCGGGCCAGTGGCCGCTCGCGTACGTGATCAGCAGCGTCAGCGTGAACCTCAAGCCGCAAGGGCAGCCCGAGCGCCGCGACCGCGGCAAGATGCTGTTCATCCTGCGGAACCTCGCCAACACCTGGAAGATCGAGGTCTCGATGTGGAGCAGCGACCTCGAGCCCGTCGTGCCGCAGCCGCCGGCTGAAGCCGAGAAGCCGAAGAAGTAGCGCGCGAGCGCGCGCCGTCGGATGGCCGCACGCTGCGGACGTTTCCCTGCGTCCCGGGGCTGGCGCACGTTGTGCCCCCCGGGACTGCGTCCATGGCGCACACACCCTCCTACCTCGCCTTACACGAGCGGGGCGATCTCGCCGCGCGGGCCCGCGCCGCCCGCGACCAGTTGGCTGAGTGCACGCTGTGCCCGCGGCGCTGCCGCGCCGACAGGCTGACCGGCGCCGACGGCTTCTGCCGAGTCGGCTCCCAGGCGCTCGTGTCGTCGTACCACCCGCACCACGGGGAGGAATCGCCCCTCAGCGGGCAGAGAGGATCGGGGACGATCTTCTTCGCATCGTGCAGCCTGGGGTGCCACTTCTGTCAGAACTGGAGCACCAGCCACCTGCGCCAGGGCGTGGCCGTCGCCGACGAGCAGCTCGGCGACATGATGCTCGAACTCCAGAGCCTCGGCTGCCACAACATCAACCTCGTGACGCCCACCCATGTCGTGGCACAGGTGCTCGGGGCCCTCGCGTACGCGGCGGGGCGCGGGCTGCGCCTGCCGCTCGTCTACAACACCGGCGGATACGATCTCGCCGCCACGCTGGCACTGCTGGACGGCGTCGTCGACATCTACATGCCGGACGTCAAGACGCTGGACCCAGGCGTCAGCGCGATCCTGCTGGAGGCCGAGGACTACCCCGAGGTGGTGCGCGCCGCCGTGCGCGAGATGCACCGGCAGGTGGGCGATCTGGCCATCGACAACGTTGGCCTCGCGACGCGGGGACTGCTCGTCCGGCACCTCGTCATGCCGGGCGGGCTCGCCGCCACGCGCGATGTCATGCCGTTCGTCTCGCAGGAGATCTCGCCCGGGACCTACGTCAACCTGATGGATCAGTATTGGCCGAACGGCGCGGCGACTCGCCTGCCGACGGTGAACCGTCCCATCACCGCTCGTGAGTTCGACGACGCGCGCGCGGCGTGCCGGTCTGCGGGCATCACCCGCCTGGACGCTGCGGGTGGGGCACGCTTCCGGCGGGCCTGATCGGCAGATCCGCCGGCCAACCGCACTCGGTCCGCTCCTCCTTGACCACGTCGGGCGTTCGTTCTATCGTGCCGCCCCATGCGGCTCCATGTCGTCGACTGGATCATCGTCGCCTGCACGCTGGTCATCTGCTTCCTGCCGGCGCTGTTCTTCGGCAGGCGTGCCGGCCGGAGCACATCCGAGTTCTTCGCCTCGGGCCGGGCCGTGCCGTGGTGGCTGGCGGGGCTGTCGATGGTGGCCACGACGTTCAGCAGCGACACGCCGAACCTGGTCACTGACATCGTCCGTCGAAACGGGGTCGCCGGCAACTGGGTGTGGTGGGCCTTCGTGCTGACCGGCATCGCGACGGTGTTCTTCTACGCCCGCTTGTGGAGGCGCTCCGGAGTGCTCACCGACCTGGAGTTCTACGAGCTCCGGTATTCGGGCTGGGCGGCCAGGGTCGTGCGCGGCTTCCGCTCCGTGTACCTCGGGCTGCTCTTTAACTGCATGATCATGGCGACGGTCAACCTGGCCGCCTGCAAGATCGCGGCGGTCCTCTTCGGCCTCGACCGGTGGCAGACGCTGGCCCTTGTCGGCGGATTAAACGTCGTGTTTGCCGCCCACTCCGGCCTCTGGGGTGTGCTGGTCATCGACATGATTCAGTTCTTCATCAAGATGACGGCCGTTATCGCGGCTGCGTACTTCGCCCTGCAGCTCCCCGAGGTCGGCGGCCTGAGCGGGATGGTGGCGAAGCTCTCGGCCGTGAGGGGGCCGGGCGGGTTGAACTACCTCAATGTCCTTCCGGATTTCTCGAGCAACTGGGACCTCGCGGTGGCCGTCTTCGTCATGCCGATCGCCGTGCAGTGGTGGGCCGTCTGGTACCCGGGGGCGGAGCCGGGGGGCGGCAGCTACATCGCGCAGCGCATGCTGGCGTCGAAGTCGGAGAAGGACGCGCTCGGGGCCGTTCTGTTCTTCAATCTCGCCCATTACGTGCTGCGGCCGTGGCCGTGGATTCTCGTCGCGCTCTGTTCGTTGCTCGTGTATCCCGAGCTGGCGGACATCCAGAGGGCGTTTCCGGACCTGCCTCCCGCGCTGCTGGGCCACGACATCGCGTATCCCGCGATGCTCAAGTTCCTGCCGGCAGGGTTCATCGGCCTCATGGTGGGCGGGCTCATCGCTGCGAACTCCTCGACCATCCTGACGCACCTCAACTGGGGCGCGTCGTATCTGGTGCACGATTTCTACAGGCGTTTCGTGCGGAGGGACGCTTCGGAGGCGCACTACGTGCTGGCGGGGCGCGTGGTGACGATCGGGCTCTTCCTGTGCTCCTCGGCGCTCGTGTTTGCGCTCGAGACGGCCAAGGACGCCTTCGACATCATCCTCCAGGTCGGCGCCGGCACCGGCTTGCTGTACCTGGTCCGCTGGTTCTGGTGGCGCGTGAACGCGTGGTGTGAGATCGTGGCGATGGTCAGCTCCTTCGTGGTGTCGGTCGGCTTTCTTGTGCTGAGGCAGAGCGGCGTTCCGGTCAGCACGCACGCCGCTCTCACGCTCACCGTCGCGCTGACGTCGGCCTGCTGGATCCTCACGGCCTACCTCGGCCCGCCGACCGACAGGCAGACGCTGATCGAGTTCTACCGGACGGTGAGGCCCTTTGGCCCGGGCTGGGCGCCCATCCGCCTGGCGGCAGGCCTCACCGACGACGAGGCGCACCCGGGCCGCGAGAACATCCCCATGGCGCTCGTGGGGTGGGTCGCCGGATGCACCGTCGTCTGGTCGGCGCTGTTTGCGATCGGGAACGCGCTCTACGGCCGCACGGGGCCGGCGCTCGTCCTGCTGGCGACGTTCGTCGTGAGCGGCGTCGTCCTCATTCGCGTGGTCAACCGGCTGTGGACCGACGGCGAGGCCGTCTGAGTCGGAGGGACATCGTGCTGCCACTCGAGAAAGCGGTGATTCTGGCGCGAGGCCTGGGCACGCGGATGCGCAAAGCGGACGGGGCCGCGGCGCTCGATGGTGATCAGGCGGCTGTCGCGGACACCGGCGTGAAGGCGATGATCCCGATCGGCCGCCCGTTCCTCGACTTCGTCCTGGCCGCGCTCGCGGATGCCGGCTACCGGCAGGTGTGTCTCGTCATCGGCCCTGAGCACGACGCGATCCGCGACTACTACACGCGCGCCGTGGTGCCCTCGCGTCTGGCCGTCGAGTTTGCCGTGCAGGAGCGGCCGCTGGGGACCGCAGATGCCGTGGCGGCGGCCCGGGAGTTTGTCGCCGGCGATCGGTTTCTGATGATCAACTCGGACAACTACTATCCGGCGGCAGCCCTCGAGGCGCTCCGGGGGGCGGGGCGGCCGGCGCTGGCGGTCTTCGAGCGCGACAGCCTCGTGCGGGAGGGCAACGTCGATGCCGCCCGCGTGCGGAAGTTCGCGATCGTCCGGACCAGCGACGCCGGCGAACTGGCCGAGATCATCGAGAAGCCCGACGAGGCGACAATCGACGCGCTGGGGTCCGACGTGTTCGTGAGCATGAACTGCTGGGCCTTCGGCCCGGCGATCTTCCAGGCGTGCGCGAAGATCGGGCTGTCGCCGCGCGGCGAGCTCGAACTGACCGACGCGGTGCGCTATTCGATGGCCGTGCTGGGGGAGCGGTACGCCGCGTTGAAGTTCCGCGCGCCGGTGCTGGATCTGTCGAGCCGCGCCGACATCGCCGCGGTCAAAGCGCGGCTGGCGGGCACCGAGGTCCGCCTGTAGTGAACGACGTCGCCCGGCGGCTCGCGGCGGCCGGCTTGAGCGAGGCCGAGTCTCTCGTGAAAGCCCGCCTCTTCGAGCGCGCGTCGCGCGTCCTCGGGGCGGCAGCCGCGCCGGATGCGGGGCCGGATCTGGCGCTGTTCGTGCCGGGGCGGATCGAGCTTTTCGGCAAACACACCGACTACGCCGGCGGGCGAAGCCTTCTGTGCACGGTCGAGCGGGGCTTCTGCCTCCTGGCTCGTCCGCGGCCGGACGCGCGCGTCTGCGTCACCGACGCCGGGTCGGGCGAGGCGGCGGCCTTCGATCTCGATCCCAGCCTGAACCCGAAGCAGGGGCACTGGTCCAGCTATCCGATGACCGTGGCCCGCCGCCTGGCGCGGAACTTCCCGCAGGCCCGGCGGGGGGCCGACATGAGCTTCGTGTCGGATCTGCCGCCGGCCTCCGGCATGAGCAGCTCCAGCGCGCTGCTGACCGCGGTGTTCCTGGCCCTTTCCGCGGTCAACGCGCTCGAGCGCCAGCCGTCCTACCGCCGCGAGATCGCGTCGGAGGAGGATCTCGCGGGGTTTTTGGGCACGATCGAAAACGGGCAGTCCTTTGGCGCGCTGGCCGGCGACCGCGGCGTCGGGACCTTCGGCGGCAGCGAGGATCACACGGCCATGCTGTGCTGCCAGCCCGGCTGTGTGAGCCAATACCGTTTCTGCCCTGTTTCTCGCGAGCGGGTCCTGCCGCTGCCTTCATCCGTGCGCCTGGTCGTGGGCGTGAGCGGGGTCGCGGCCGAGAAGACCGGCGCCGCACTGGACCGGTACAACCGCGTGTCGCTCGTCGCGCAGGCCGTACTCGGTCTCTGGCGGGCCGCCACCGGACGGGACGATCGATCGCTGGGGGAGGCGATCGGGTCGAGCCCCGAAGCCCCCGACGAGATGCGTCGGATTCTCGAGGAGAGGAAGCATCCGGCCTTTCCGCCCGCCGTCCTGCTGGGGCGGTTCGAGCAGTTCCACAGCGAGAGCGACGTGATCGTCCCGGCTGCGGCGGACGCGCTTGCGTCAGGCAGGCTCGACGCCGTCGGCGCGCTTGCGGCCGGCTCGCAGCGGGGGGCGGAGGTCTGGCTTGGCAACCAGGTGCCGGAAACGATGGAGCTGGTCCGCCTGGCGAGAGAAGAGGGCGCGGTTGCGGCCTCCGCGTTCGGGGCGGGCTTCGGGGGGAGCGTCTGGGCGCTCGTGCCGGAGGCGGAGACGGCGGCGTTCTGCCGGCGGTGGGACACGCGGTATCGGTCGATGTTCGCCGGCGCCGCGGGCCGCGCGTGCTTCTTCGCGTCGCGGCCGGGCCCTCCGGCCGTCCGTCTATGAGGCGACGGCCTCATCGTGGTGGTCCATCTGCAGCTGCCTGAACTCGTACACGCTCGAGTACGGGAGCACGCGGATGAGTTCCTCGAGGTTCGTGCGGCCCGCCGCGAGGCGGGCGGCGACGTCGCGCGCCATCGGAATCGTGCTGCGTTTCGAGCTCTCCCGGATCTCGTCGAACGGCGCGTTCTTGTTGATGAGGATGATGTCGTGCTCGTTGGGCACCCAGAGCTCCGACACGCACAGCCTTCCCTTGTACCCCGAGTAGTTGCAGGCCGAGCAGCCGCGTCCCTTGTACCACTTGGCATCCGCCGGTGGCTCGTCGAAGAACTCCCGCAGCAGGTCCGGCGAGGGTGAGTAGGCCGTCTTGCACGCCTGACACACCTGCCGCACGAGCCGCTGGGAGAGCACGCCAATCATCGAGGAGCCGACCAGGTTCGGGTCGACCGAGAGGTCGAGCAGCCGGCCTACGGCGCCGATGGCGCTGTTGGTGTGCAGGGTGCTCAGCAGCAGATGCCCTGTCTGCGCCGCCCGGAAGGCCATCTGCGCGGTGTCCTCGTCGCGGATCTCGCCGACCATGATGACCTCGGGATCGTGCCGCAGGAACGCGCGCAGGTAGTTCGCGAACGTGTTGCCGATCCGCTCGTTCACCTCCGACTGGCTGAACTGCTCGTAGACGTACTCGATCGGATCCTCGGCGGTGAGGATGCGGATCTCCGGGCGGAACAGCGTCATCAGCGAGGCATAGAGCGTCGTGCTCTTGCCCGATCCCGTCGGCCCGGTGATCAGCAGGATGCCGGTGGTCCGCTTCAGCATCTGGTGCAGCTTCTCGGTCACCTCGGCTGAGAAGCCGAGCTGGTCAATCGACCGAGGCGCCCGGCTGCGGTCCAGAATCCGGAGCACGACGCTCTCGCCGTAATAGCTGGGGACGACCGACACGCGCAGATCGACGTTGATCTGCTCCGCCCCGCGGTCGACGCGCACCCGAAAGCTGCCGTCCTGGGGCCGGCGCCGCTCCGCGATGTCCAGCTTGGCCAGGATCTTGACGCGCGAGATCACGCGCCGGGCGTTCTCGTTGCAGGTCTGCTGGAGCGCATCGGACGCCAGCTCCTGCAGCACCCCGTCGACCCGGAACCGGACGTGCAGCGAATCCGACAGCGTCTCGAGGTGGATGTCGCTGCAGCCGCGTTCGATGGCCAACGACAGGATCTGGCGGACAATCTCCCCCGCCTTCTGGTCCTGCTGCACCTCCTCGGTGTACTTGCTCTTCGACGCTTCGCTGTCCTCTTCCGTCAGCACGTCGAGCGTCTCGGCGGCAGCCCCGTTGCTTGCGGGCGCGGTCACCTTGATGTCGTAGACCTTGTTGAAGGCGCGCTGAATCGCTTCGCGGGACGCCGTGACCACCGTCACGATGAGGCCGGTCGATCGCGACAGCTCCTCGACCACCGAGTGGTGGGTCGGGTCGTCCATCGCGATGGTCAGCGTCTGGCCGACGACGGACACCGGGACGAGCATGTGCCGGCGTGCGTAGCTGGCGTTGATGATCTTCGTCAGATCCCTGTCGATCGAGAACCGATCGAGGTCGAGGAAGGGGATATTGAGCTGCACCGAGAGGGCGTGCCGCATCGCTTCGTCGGTGACGTAGCCCATCTTGACCAGGACCTGGCCGATCGGCAGCTTCAGTTCCTTCTGCTGTTCGAGTGCGTGCTCGAGCTGCTCGGATGAGACGAGGCCGCCGCGAATGAGGACCTCGCCGAGCCGCGTGCGCTTGTGTCCCTGGTCCAGGACGTGACTGAGCTGCCGCCGGGTGACGTACTTGCGCTCGACCAGGATCTGTCCAAGCGGGATGTAGCTGGTCCGGTCGCGCTGGAAGCGGAGCGCTTCCTGGAGCTGGATGTCCGTCAGGAGACCCTCGGCGACCAGCATCTCGCCGAGGCGCGATTCAGTGGAAGCGAGCATGGCCATTTGCGGTCGACCTCGTCTGTGTGCGCCCGTCAACGCGCCAGAGCCTCCGGGAGGCGGTCGGGGGGCGGGCAGAGGGTCCGATCGTCCTCCGATCACAAATATGTATCGGATCGGGACGCGGCAGCTGCAGGCCGGCGGGCCCCGGAGAGCAGCCAGGCGGCCGGTTTCGGTGTCCAACCGATTGAGGAACCACGAGCGCGCGCTCCTCCTCTTGATGACGTCCGTCGCCCGAGGTTCGGGCGACAAGGGGCTGGAAAACTAGTCGACGAGCGGGAATCGGAGTCGTTGCAGGGCGCAAGGACTCGACCGCGAGACTCAACGCCCGCCCCCGTCGTGGCGGCAACGCCGGAGCCTCCGGCCGTGGGCCCGACCCACCGCCTCTCATCTGGTTTCGAACGCGCGCTGCTCGGTGCGCGCGATGATCTCGTCCTGCAGCTCCTTCGTCAGATCGCAGAAGTAGTCGCTGTAGCCCGCCACGCGCACGATCAGGTCCCGATGCTGTTCCGGCGTCCGCTGCGCGGCACGCAGCGTGTCGGCCGTGACGACGTTGAACTGGATGTGGTGCCCGTCGAGCTTGAAGTACGACCGCACGAGGTGCGCCAGCTTTTCGATGCCGTCGTCCCCGTCGAGGAGCGACGGGGAGAACTTCTGGTTGAGGAGCGTACCGCCAGAGCGCGCGTGGTCCAGCCACGACGCCGACTTGACGACCGCCGTCGGGCCGTGGCGATCGGCCCCATGCGCCGGCGAGATCCCGTCCGACACGGGGAACCCGGCGAGCCGGCCATCGGGTGTCGCACCCGTCACGCTGCCGAAGTACACGTGGCAGGTCGTCGACAGGTAGTTCACGTGATAGGTGGATCCGGTCGGGCCGCGCCGGCCGTCGATGGCATCGAAGAGGAACCTGCAGATGGCGGCGATGAGAAGATCGGCGCGCGGATCGTCGTTGCCGTACTTCGGCGCGCGGTTGAGCAGGCGCTGGCGGAGCGGCTCATGGCCGGCGAAATTGTCGCGGAGCGCCTCGAGCAAGGCCGGCATCGGCACGCGGCGCTCGTCGAAGACCAGCGATTTGACGGCCGCGAGGCTGTCGGCCGCCGTGCCCGGCCCGACGATCTGGACGTAGCGCGTGTTGTAGCGCGCGCCGCCTGCGTTGTAGTCGCGGCCGCTTGCGATGCAGTCGTCGGTGACGAGCGACAGAAACGGGGCCGGCATCCGCGAGGCGTAGAGCCGCTCGATCACATTGTTGCCGCGGAGCTTGATGTCGATAAAGTGCCGGATCTGGCGGTTGAACGCCTCGGCAAGCTCCTCGAAACGCCCGAATGAGGCCGCGTCGCCCGTCACCGCGCCAATCCTCCGTCCCGTCCGGGGGTCGGTGCCGTTTGCGAGTGTAATCTCGAGCACCTTCGGCAGGTTGAAGTACCCCGTGAGAATGTAGCTCTCCTTGCCGAAAACGCCCGTCTCGACGCAGCCGCTGGTGCCTCCCGACCGGGCATCCTCGACGCTCTTGCCCTGCCGGACCAGTTCGGCGACGACCATGTCGGCGTTGAAGACGGACGGCTGGCCCCATCCCTTCCGGATGATCTCGCAGGCCCGCCGGAGAAACCGGTCGGGGCTGCGCTTGCTGACCTGGACGTTCGAGGACGGCTGCAGCAGCCGCATCTCATCGATGACGTCCAGAATGAGGAAGGTGACGTCGTTCACGCCGTCGGTGCCATCGGGCCGGAGCCCGCCGGTGTTGATATTGCAGAAGTCGGTGTAGGTGCCGCTTTCAGCGGCCGTGACGCCGACCTTCGGCGGTGCGGGCTGGTTGTTGAACTTCACCCAGAAGCACTCGAGCAGCTCGCGTGCCCGTGCCTCCGTCAGGGTGCCCGCGTCGATCTCGTCCCGGTAGAACGGATACAGGTGCTGATCCAGCCGGCCGGGGCAGAACGAGTCCCAGGTGTTCAGCTCGGTGACGACACCCAAATGCACGAACCAGTACGCCTGGAGCGCTTCCCAGAAGGTCCGCGGCACGAACTCCGGCACCCGCGCACAGATCTCAGCCACCTGCAGAAGCTCGTTCCTGCGCGCCGGGTCGGTCTCGAAGGCGGCGAGGCGCGTTGCTTCCTCGGCGTGCCGGCGCGCGAAGAGGACGACCGCCTCCGCCGCAATGCGCATCGCGCACAGCTCTTCCTGCTTGTCCAGGGCCTCGGGATCGGAGAGGTAGTCGATCGCGGCGAGGTGCGAGGCGATCTCCGACACGAGGGAGGCGAGGCCCTTGCGGTAGATCTTGTCATCGAGGACGGTGTGCCCGGGTGCTCGCTGCTCCATGAACTCGGTGAACACGCCGGCGTCGTACGCCGCCTTCCACTCCTCCGTCATCTGATCGAAGATGAGGTCCCGCATGGCCCGCCCCTTCCAGAAGGGGATGATGCGGTCCCGGTAGGCCGTCCGTGCCTCGTCGGAGACGGCAAACGAGATCTTCTTGCGCGTGTTCAGGATGTCGAGATCCTCGAGCGAATGGCAGCAGAGCTCCGGGAAAGTCGGTGTCGCCTTCGGGGCCGGGCCGCGCTCGCCGACGATCAGCTCGCCGTCGCCGATCACGATGGTCTTGTGCGCCATCAGGTGCCGGAACGCCAGTGCGCGGGTGACCGGTGTCGAGGCGGCGGGCGCCTTGGCGTAGAACTCCGTCAGCAGCTCGGCCCGTTCGGTCGAGATCGACGGGGCCGCCTGTAGGCTGATCTGACGAAGCCTGGCGACGCGATCGGTCATGACGCTCCTCCTGAAGTGACACACAGCCCGTAGCTCTCCAGCGTGCGGACCACATCGTCCTGCCGCGCGCGGGACGGGGGCTGGACGTCGTCGAGCCGGTAGGCGCGGTTGAGCCTCCCGTACTTGACGGTGCCCGCCCGGTGATAGGGGAGCACGTCGATGCGCGGGAGATTCAGCGATGCCGTCAGCATCCCGATGGCGCGGATGTTCTCGTCGTCATCGTTGACGGCGGGCACGAGCGGCACGCGGACGATCACCCGGGCATGCCGCCGGGCAAGCGCCCGCAGGTTGTCGAGAATAACGCGGTTGCTGACGCCGGTCCACGCCGTGTGCCGGCGGTCGTCGACGAGCTTGAGATCGAAAAGGACCAGGTCCGCATCGGCAGACGCCTGCAGAAGAGCGGACCGAGCCGCGAAGCCTGATGTATCGAGTGCCGTGTGGAGGCGGCGCTCGCGGCAGCGCCGGAGGGCCTCGAACAGGAACTCCGGCTGCATGAGCGGTTCGCCGCCCGACCAGGTGACCCCGCCGCCGGACTGCTCGTAGAAGATGCGGTCCTTCTCGATCAGGTCGATAACCTCGTCGACGCCCATCCGGCGGCCGACCAGTTCGCGTGCGCCTGACGGGCAGGCTCTCGCGCACGCCCCGCAGCGGTCGCAGTCCGCAGGCGCCTGCGCCGACGCGAGATCGGGGACCCGGACGGCGCCGTGAGGGCACGCCTCCGCGCAGGCGCCGCATTGCACGCACCGTCCGGGGTGCGGCATGAACTCGGGGAGCGCCGACTGGCTCTCCGGGCTGTGGCACCACGCGCACTCGAGCGGACAGCCCTTCAGGAAGACGGTGGTGCGGATGCCGGGACCGTCGTGGATCGCACAACGCTCGATCCGGAGGATCATGCCGGTGGTCACGACGGACCTACCAGGCACCTTGTTCGCCAACCGCGGCGACGCTGGGCGCAGAGCCGACGTGCTGATCCTAGCGCACGCGAAAGTACAGTGTCGGGTCTCATGTTCGCGACAGACGGCGTCACGTCTCATTTTGCCACTGTTTTGTCGCCAGAACGACAAACGGGGTCGGGTCTCATTTCGCTACTGTCTCATCGCCAAAATGAGACCCGACCCCTTAGAATGACGAGCATGTTTGACGCCTCCACCTACACGCAGCGCAGGGCTTTGCTGAGCCAGCACCTCGAATCCGGCCTCGTCCTCTTCCTCGGCAACGTCGAGTCGCCGATGAACTACGCGGCGAACGCCTACCACTTCAGGCAGGACAGCTCGTTTCTCTACTTCTGGGGCCTGGACGAACCGGATCTGGCGGCGCTCATCGACATCGACGATCACACCGCGACGGTCTTCGGCGACGACTTCACCGTCGATGACATCGTCTGGCGGGGACCCCAGCCGTCCGTGGCTGAACGCGCTGCCCGTTCGGGCGTCACGCGGGCTGCGCCGCGCTCGGCGCTGGCCGGGACGCTTGTGGCGGCCGTCCGGCAGGGCCGCCGGGTGCACTTCCTCCCCCAGTACATCGCCGACAACCGGATCACGCTCGAGCACCTGCTGGGGATCCGCGCGGCTGCGGTGAACGACCACGCGTCCGTCGAGCTCGTCAAGGCCGTCGTGGCCCAGCGGTCGGTCAAGTCCGCGGACGAGGTCCGCGAGATCGAGACTGCACTCGACACCTGCCGCGAGATGCACACGCTGGCGATGCAACTCGCCCGCCCCGGAGTGTACGAGCGCGAGGTGGCGGGCGCCATCGAGGGCCTGGTGGCCCAGCGCGGGGTGCACCTCGCGTTTCCGGTGATCTTCTCGATCCACGGCGAGACGCTCCACAATCATGATCACGGCAACCGCATGGCAGCGGGGCAGATGGCCGTCAACGACTCAGGAGCCGAGTCACCGATGCACTACGCCGGCGACATCACGCGGACGATTCCCATCGGAGGGAAGTTCCGCGGAGCTCAGCGCGACTGCTATCTCAGCGTGCTGAACGCCCAGCGCACGGCCATTGCCGCGATGCGGCCCGGCGTGATGTTCAGAGACGTTCACCTGCTGGCAGCACGATGCCTGCTGTCGGATCTCAAGGACGTCGGCTGCGTCGAGGGCAACATCGACGATGCCGTTGCGGCCGGCGTGCAGGGGCTCTTCTTCCAGTGTGGCCTCGGGCACATGTTGGGGCTTGACGTGCACGACATGGAGAGCCTCGGCGAGCAGCATGTCGGCTACGATCAGTCGGTCGCCCGAAGCGCGCAGTTCGGCCTCAAGTCGCTGCGGATGGCCCGCGAGCTGCAGCCCGGCTTCGTCATGACGGTGGAGCCCGGCCTCTACTTCATCCCCCAGCTGATCGATCGATGGCGGGCCGAGAGCCGGTTCCCGGAGTTCGTCAACTGGGAGGCGGTCGAGCGGTTCCGGACCTTCGGCGGCATCCGGATCGAGGACAACGTGTTGGTCACCGACACCGGCTGTCGCGTGCTCGGACGGCCGATCCCGCGGGAGATCGACGAGGTCGAGCGCCTGGCGTCCGAGTAGGGCGGATTCTCGGGTCCGCCGTACGGGCCGGGGTCTGAAGACCCCGGCCTCACGGCGGGGCTAAAGCCCCGCCCTACGGAAGGGGGCGGCACGGCGGACGTCAAGCCCCGCCGCGGACCGACTGCTCGGCACGCGAGGCGCGCCGGATCCTACTTCCCCGCGTTCTTCGGCACGGTCCACATGTAGACCGTGCGGCCGTCGACGTCGATCGTCTGCTCCGGCACCCAGTCACCCATGTCGAACGCATGTGACACGATGCGGCTGCCCGGCTTCAGCTCCTTCAGCAGCTTCGGCCGGATCTTCAGGTTGAGCGACGGCAGCAGATAGAGGGTGACGACGGTCGCCTCACTGAAATCACTCTCGAACAGATCCTGATGCAGGATCTTGACCCTGTCGGTCACCTTGTTGGCGACGACGTTCTCGTTGGCTTCCTTGATGCGCTGCGGGTCGATATCGATCCCGACGCCTCGCGCGCCGAAGTCCCTTGCCGCGGTCACGACGATCCTCGCATCGCCGCAGCCCAGGTCGTAGACGACGTCGTTCTTGGTCACCTTGGCGGCCTTGAGCATCGCCTGAACCACGTCGGGCGGCGTCGGCACGTAGATCACGTCCGGCGTCCGCTGCGGCGGCGGCGGCTGCGCGGCGGCGGTCGACACGGCGCCGAACACGGCGGCCAGCAGGAGGAATACCATGAGCGTTCGACGAACTGACATAGTGGACTCCCTCGCGGTTGAATCAAGCCCCTGTCTCCGGACGAGGCCGTCACGACAGTCTACTGCAAATCGCGGCGGGCTGGCATCGGTGACACGCCTGTGCCCTCCACTGCCGGCGGCTCGACGGGGTCTGCCGCCCGCCTAACGCTGACAACGGGGGCACCAGTAGGTGAGACGGGCCGCGAGCCCCTGCTTCCGGGAGCGGACCGGGGAGCCGCAGCGGCGGCAGGGGCGGCCGGCGCGACCGTACACCCACAACCGTGCCGCTGGATCGGTGAGGTGCGTCGTGCGCCTGAGGAGGCGGCCGGGAGGCGCCGCCGATCCCGCGACGTCCGCGACATTCGCGCGGAGCAGACGCCTCGCGGCCTGCAGCAGCAAGCGCTGCTCATCGTCGGAGAGCGAGCCGACCGTGCGGGTTGGCGAGATCTCCCGGACGAAGAGCACCTCCGACTTGAAGACATTGCCGATGCCGGCCACGATCCGCTGGTCGAGCAGGGCCTCTGCGACCACCCGGTCGCCCGCCCGGCGCAGGCGCCGAAGCGCTTCGCGCTCGTCGAACTCCTCGGCCAGCAGGTCCGGGCCGAGAGCGGCGATAGCCGCGTGACGCGCCAGCGCTTGCGTCGCCACGAACTCCGCCACCTGGACGTCAACGGCCACCGCGACGTGTGCGGCCGTTGTGATCACCACGCGGGCGGCAGGTCGCGGCGCCCGCCACGGCGCCCCCTGGCGGTACAGATGCCAGCGGCCGTTCATCCTGAGATGGGTGCGCAGCGTGAGGCCGCCCGAGAACTCGATCAGCAGGTTCTTGCCGATGGCCCGCACCCCCGTGATCACGCGTCCCGCCAGGGGCGCATCCTCATCGACGCGCGTCAGCGCCGGGTAGACCGACTCGAACGCGGTGACCGTGCGTCCCGCAAGGGCACGGCGGAGGGTTCTGGCGGCGCAGAAGATCGTGTCCCCCTCGGGCACGCTACGACTCCCGCGGCGGAGCCGCCTGAAACCCGGTCGGCCGTCGTGTGAACGCCGCCTCAACGAGAAACGGCGCCAGTGGATGCGAGGCGGCAGGCACACCGTCAATCTCGGCGATCAGCATGCCTGGGCGGTCGCTGCCGCCGGTTGCCAGCACGTGCAGCATCCGGGCGACCTCGGCCGCGACGGTGCTGCGCTCCGGCTCGTCGTCGGGCAGGACCGTGAGCAGGTGCTTGTCCGCCCGGCCGACGTACGCCGCGAGCAGCCCGTTCACCACGATCACGCCGGCGCCTGTCTGGCGCGCCAGGACCCGTCGGCCGGCCTGCTGCGACGCGGCCGGGGCGCCGGCGCCCGCGCCGGGCCAGCGCAGAATCGCGCCGTACGGATTGGCCGGGTCGGTCGCGGCGATGTACACCGTCTGCGGCGTCTCGGGCTCCGCGCGCAGCGAGCGCAGCAGGTCGAGCGCGGCGGGCACCGCGAACTGGGCTGCCCCGAGGCCGGCCACGAAGTACCCGCGCCGGATGCGCCCGCGTTCCTCCATGGCCTTGAGCACGTCGTACAAGGCGCTGAACCCGCCGGCCACGTTCTCGACGGCCACAGCCTCGCGCGTGACGATGCCGTGGCGGTTGAGAATCTGCCACGCCAGGGCGGTGGCGCGCTCGGTGGGCGACGGGCGCGCCTGCAGGCGGGTGGCCACTGCCGACCATCGTCCCTCGGCGGCCGGCGGCGTCATCCGTCTGGATCGGAACGCGGGCGCCCCCTGGCGGCGCTGCCGTCTGGGCGGCGGCAGGGTGAACGCGCGCAGCGCGTGCCACGCGTCGTTGGTCACAAGACCGCGCCACGCGAGGTCCCACAGCGCATCGACCGTTTCGCCGGGGTATCCGCCGCCGCACGCCGCGTGAATCGCCGGGAAGAATGACGCCCCCGCCGCCTCCAGATGCTCCAGCACCAGACGCGCCCGGTCCGGGAGGTCCGTGGCAGGCACCGCAGGGGGCAGCAACTTCGTCAGATGATCCGCCAGATAGACCGCCAGGCGGCCGTCGCGCTCGCCCAGCGCCTCGATGCCAACCCAAACGATCTCGCCCGCGCCCGCCAGCACATCGAGATCGGCGGGCCGGTAGCCGTCGAGGCGGGCCGGGAGGATCTCGCGTTCGAGGAGCGAGGCCACAATGGGGGCGCCCTGCAGTTGCTCGACGACATCGAGCAGCGCATCGAGGCCGCTGCGTCGTGCGGTCAGCCCGTGCCAGGTCGCCGCGAAGCGACCCAGCGCGGCGCTCGTGACCGGTTCGACCTCGCGGCGCAGGCGCGCCAGCGACCGCTGGCGGGCCTGGCGCAGGACGTCGACCTCGCACCACTCGCGGGTGCCCCGGCCAGCGCGGAATGCACCCCTGACCACGCGCCCGTTCGACGCAAGGCGGGCGAGCGTCTCATCGGCCATCCGCTGTGAAAGCCCGAACCGCGCCGCGACTGCGGTCGAGGCAAACGGCCCGTGGGTCCGCGCGTACCGCAGCACGAGGTCGCGCACGGGGTCGGCGACCGGTTCGAGCAGTCCCTCGGGCAGGCCCTGGGGCATCGGGACCCCGAGGGCGTCGCGGTACCGGCTCACGTCTTCGACGGCCACGAACCGCTGCTCTCCGGCCACGGGCACGGCAACGACCCGTCGCGCTTTCACCAGGTCCCGGATGGTCCGCGCCACCGCGTCGCTGGCCGTCCTCGCGCGCAGGTCGCCGGTCGAAAGGTCGCCGATGCGCAGCAGCAGATCGTGCACGCCGTCGGCAGTCCGGGCCCGGAAGCCGGGGTCAAGGTGCTGGAGCTGCGCTTCCAGCGCGTCCAGGACCGCCGGATCGAGCAGTTCCGCCAGCTCGATGTCGCCCAGCAGGTCCCGCAGCTGCGCCTGATCGACCAGCAGCGCCTGGGCGCGGCGCTCGGCCAGCGGGGCGTCGCCGTCGTACAGGAAGTTCGCCGTGTAGCTGAAGAGCAGCGACGCGGCAAACGGGGACGGCGTGTCGCTGTCCACCGTCACCACTCGCACCGCGCGCGAGGCCACCTTGGACAGCACTTCCACGAGTGCGGGCACGTCGAACACGTCCCGCAGACACTCGCGGTAGGTCTCAAGCAGCGCCGGGAACGACCCGTACCGGGCTGCGACAGCCAGCAGATCTCCGGCGCGCTTGCGCTGCTGCCAGAGCGGCGTGCGGGCGCCGGCGCGCCGCCTCGGGAGGAGCAACGCGCGCGCCGCGATCTCCCGGAATCGCGCGGCGAACAGCGCCGTACCTCCCAGTTGTGCGAGCAACAGGCGTTCCACTTCGTCCGGCGGCGGCAGCAGCAACGCCGGGTCCGGCGGCGTCTCCGTGTCGGGGAACCTCACGACGAAGCCATCGTCCGACCAGAGGGTTTCGACGTCGAGGTCGTGCACGCTGCGGATGCTGGCCTCGGCGGCCATCGCCCACGGCGCGAGCACCTGGCTCCCCAGCGGGGCGAGCAGGCAGACACGCCAGTCGCCCAGCTCGTCGCGCGACCGCTCGATGACGAGCGTCCGGTCGTCCGGCACAGCGTGGGCGGCCTGTTCCTGGTCTGCCAGGTAACGGAGGAGGTTCTCGGCGGCCGTCTTATCAAGGTCGTGGTCTTTGATCAGGCGGGCGACCGCGGCGCCACGCGGCAGGGCGCGGAGCTCGCGGATGAGCCGCCCGATGGCCAGGCCCAGCTCGAGCGGACGCCCCGGGCGGTCCCCGTGCCAGAAGGGCATCTTGCCCGGCTCGCCCGGCGCGGGCGACACGAGCACGCGGTCGTGGGTGATGTTTTCGATACGCCACGTCGAGGATCCGAGCAGGAAGGTCTCGCCGACCCGCGATTCGAAGACCATCTCTTCATCGAGTTCGCCGACACGCGCCGCGCCTGAGGGAGCGCCCGCCAGGAAGACGCCGTACAGCCCGCGGTCGGGGATGGTGCCCGCGTTGGCGATCGCCACGCGTTTGGCGCCCTGCCGGCCGGTGACCGTGTCCGCAATCCGATCCCAGGTGACGCGCGGGCGGAGCTCGGCGAATTCGTCCGACGGGTACCGTCCCGACAACATGTCGAGCACGCCGTCGAACATGGCGCGGCTCAGCGCGGCATACGGCGCGGCGGACCGCACCACGGCCAGCAGTTCGTCCACGCGCCACGGCTCGACGCCGGCCATCGCGACGATGTGCTGCGCGAGCACATCGAGCGGGTTGCGCGGGTAGCGGGTGGATTCGACCTGCCCCTCGTGCATCGCCCGCGTCACGGCCGCGCACGCCACGAGATCACCGCGGAACTTGGGAAAGACTACGCCCTCGCTCACCGCGTCCACCTGGTGGCTGGCGCGGCCGATCCGCTGCATCCCGCTCGCGACCGACGGTGGCGCCTCGATCTGCACGACCAGATCGACCGCGCCCATGTCGATGCCGAGCTCGAGCGACGAGGTGGCCACGAGCGCCGGAATGCGGCCCGCCTTCAGGGCGTCCTCGATCTCGATGCGCTGGGCGCGTGCGATCGAACCGTGGTGCGACCTCACGACCGTCTCGCCTGCCAGCTCGTTGAGAGCGGCAGCCAGGCGTTCGGCCAGGCGCCGGCTGTTGACGAAGAGCAGCGTCGTCCGGTGCGCGCGGATGAGCTCGAGCAGGCGCGGGTGGATCGCCGACCAGATGGACGGGGAGCTGAAGCCTTCGGCGGCGAGTCCGCCGGACGCGGTGCTCTCGCGCGCCAGCTTCGCGAGGTCCTCCACCGGGACCTCAACCTTCAGCTTCAAGCGCTTGGGCTGCCGCGCATCGATGGAGGTTACCGAGCGGTACTCGACGGTGTGGTCGGTTCCTGAGCACTCGTCGTCCAGCACGCCACCCGTCGGCAGGTGCGCCTCGCCAAGGCTGGAGCCGGCCGTGCCGGGGGGGCGAGCCGTCGGCGCGCGAGAGGGCTGGACTCGGGACACGCCGCCCAGGAAGCGCGCGACCTCGTCGACGGGGCGCACCGTGGCAGACAGGCCGATCCGCTGAAGCGGCCGGCGGCAGATGGCCTGCAGCCGCTCGAGCGACAGCGCCAGGTGCGCGCCCCGCTTGGTCGGCACGAGCGCGTGAACCTCGTCGACGATCACGGTCTCGACCGAGCGAAGCGCGTCACGCGCCTGCGAGGTCAGCAGCAGGAAAAGCGACTCGGGCGTCGTGATGAGGATGTCGGCGGGCTCGCGCAGGAACCGCGCCCGGTCGGCGGCCGGCGTGTCGCCGGTACGGATCGCGACGGCCGGCGCCACGAACGGGCTCCCTGCGGCTGCGGCGACGTTCGCGATGCCCGCAATCGGGGCGCGCAGGTTCCGCTCGACGTCCACGGCGAGCGCCTTGAGGGGCGACACGTACAACATGCGGCAGCGCGCGTCGGGAGCGGGCTGCGGCTGGAACATCAGCCGGTTGATGCACCACAGGAACGCGGCGAGCGTCTTTCCGCTGCCCGTGGGTGAGAGGATGAGCGTGGAGTCGCCGCGGGCCACGGCCGGCCAGCCCTGTGCCTGCGGCGCCGTCGGGGCGGCAAACGATGCTGTAAACCATGTCCGGACGGCCGGGTGGAAGAGATCGAGCACGTTGGACGCAGGGCGCGGCACGCTCTGATTGTACGACCGAACCTCCCTGCCCGGCTTGAACCGCCGCGCAGGTTCTGGCAGAGTGGGACCGGCTGTCCGCACGCAGCCGGCCATGCCTGCCAACCTCACGCCGGAATACCACCGGGCCGAACAGCGCTTCCGCGCGGCCAGAACGCCGGAGGAACGGCTCGAGGCGCTGGAGGAGATGCTGCGGGTCATCCCCAAACACAAGGGGACGGACCACCTCCAGGCGGACCTCAAGTCGCGGATCGCGAAGCTCCGGAGGGAGTCCGGGAAGAAAGGGCCGCGCGGCGGCTTCAGCTACATCATCCCTCGCGAGGGGGCAGGACAGGTGGCTGTCGCCGGTCCGCCGAACAGCGGCAAGTCGTCGCTCGTCCGGGCGCTGACCCGCGCGACGCCCGCTGTCGGGGAGTACCCGTTCACGACGCGAGAGGCGACGCCGGGCATGATGCCGTTCGAGGACATCGCCTTCCAGCTGATCGACCTCCCGCCGCTCTCCGAGCAGCACGTCGAAGCGTGGACGATCGATCTGGTGAGGCACGCCGATCTGGTGTGGCTCGTTGTCGGCGGCGAGAGCGCGCTCGACGGCATCGACGAGGCGCGTCAAGTCCTCGCGGCGCGAAGCGTCGGGCTGTATCCCGCCGGCTCGGAGCCCCCGCGCGCGGAGGAGGGGGGCGTGCGCGTCGCGAGACCGGCGCTCGTCGTGCTGACCGGGCTCGACCGGTCTGGTGTCGCCGGCACCGTCGACGCGGTGGACGACCTGCTCGAGCGCCGATGGCCCCTGGTGGGCGTGTCGTCGACAACGGGCGCAGGCCTCGACGAGCTGAAGCGGCGCACGTTTACGTCGCTCGACATTGTCCGCGTCTACTCCAAGGAGCCCGGCAAGCCGCCGGACCGGCGTGCGCCGTTCACGCTGCCGCGCGGCGCAACCGTGGCCGACCTGGCCGAGCGCATCCACAAAGACGTCCTGGCGGCCATGAAGTTCGCGCGTGTCTGGGGGTCGAGTGCGTTCGACGGCCAGGCGGTGCAGCGGGATCACGTGCTGGCCGACGGTGACGTCGCCGAGATTCACACCTGATAGGTCTTGGAGTTCTTGCCTTCTTTTTGGCCTTTCTTCGCCCGCCCCCTCGGAGCGGTGCTACAATCCGGCAGTCCAACATGGAGCTGACCCCGGGCACGCGGCTCGGGCCGTACGAAATCCAGGCCGCGATCGGTGCGGGCGGCATGGGCGAGGTGTACCTCGCCTATGACACCCGCCTCAACCGCCGGGTCGCCCTCAAGAGCCTGTCCGGGCCGTCAGTGGGGACCCCCGAGGCTCGCGCACGGCTGCTGCGCGAGGCGCGGACCGCCGCGCAGTTGACGCACCCCAACATCGCGGCGATCCACGACGTGCTCGATGCCGCGCCCTGTCCGTGCATCGTCATGGAGTACGTTCAGGGCGAGACGCTCTCCGCGAAGATTGCGCGGGGCCCGCTGCCCCCAGCCGAGGCGGTGTCAATTGGCGTTCAGCTTGCGGGCGCGCTGGCACAGGCGCATGCCGCTGGTGTGGTGCACCGGGATCTCAAGCCGGCTAACGTGCAGGTGACGCCGGACGGAACCGCGAAGATCCTCGACTTCGGCCTCGCGCGGAGCCGGGATCTCGAGGACCCCGGCGTTGCCGCGACTGCGTCAGCGCGGGCAGTCGCACAGTCGCAGGCGGGCAAGCTCACGGGCACACCGGCCTACATGGCGCCGGAGCAGTTGATGGGGAAGCCCGCGACGCCGCAGAGCGACGTCTACGCGCTCGGAGTGCTGCTCTTCGAGGCGCTGTCGGGCCGGCGGCCGTTCGACGCGACGGACTTCGTGGACCTGGCGCTTGCGATTGTGTCCGGCCCGACACCTGCGCTCCGCACGGGCGACACGGGCGTTCCGCCCGACCTGAGCGGCATCGTCGCGCGCGCGATGGCGCGCAAACCCGCCGATCGGTATCCCTCGGCGGCGGCTCTGGCGGACGATCTCCAGCGCGCCGGCCGCGCCTTTGGCGACCAGCCGACGGTGGAGACGCCCGGCACCAGGGAGTCCGAAGACGTGCTTCGGATCGTGCGACGCCGTCTCAATCGGCGCCGGCTGACAGCGGCGGCGGGCACGCTCGTGGTGATCGCGGCGCTCGCGGTTGCCGCCGTGGCCGTCTGGAGAAACCGGACAACGCCTGCGACGACCGCCGTCGCGCCGGACACCGTGAATGTTGCCGTGGTCCCGCTGAAGAACTCGACCGGCGACACTTCAAAGGACTTCGTCGGCGTGGGGATTTCCGAGTGGCTGACGGCGGCGCTGGCCGACATCAAGTCAGTCAACGTCATCTCACGCAACGACGCCGGCCGGTCGCTCGAGGGCACGGCGAACGCGTCGAAGATCGCGCGCGACCAGAACGCGGATCTTGTCGTCAGCGGCAGTGTGCACACGGCCGACGACGAGCTGCGCGTCACCATCAAGGTGCAGAAGCCGGACGACTCTGTGGTTTGGTCCGCCGACTACGAGCGTCCCATGAGCGAGCGCCTGGAGCTCTACAGCCCTATTGCCAATGAGGTTGCGCACCAGTTGGGCGTGCCGGTGACTGGCAACGATCGCGTGCGGATCGCGCATGGGCCATCAAACAACCCCGACGCCTACGACGAGTACTCGGCCGGCCGGACACTGCTGGATCGCGACGACGTGCCGGGGAACATCGATAAGGCCATAGACGCCTTTGAGCGGGCCATCCAGAAGGAACCCTACTTCGTGCTCGGGCACGTGGGACTCGGAGAGGCCTTCCGGGCGAAGTACTCGGCGACCAAGGACCCGGCGTCCCCGAAACGGGCGCAGGAGGAGATCGAGGCCGCCCTGGCGATCAGTCCTGCCGATCCTGACGCGCGGATCTCGCTGGCTGGTGTGTACGCCGACACCGGCCGAACGGAGCAGGCGGTTGCCGAACTCCGCGCCGCGTTGAAGCAGCGTCCAACCAGCGACACCGCGCACCGCCAGCTGGCTGACGCGCTCCGGAAGCTCAACCGCGACGAAGAGGCCCTCAGGGAGTACCAGGAGGCGCTGCGCATCCGACCGGACTACTTCCGCAATCTCAGCGCGCTCGGGTCGTTCTACTTCCGGAAGGCTCAGTACGCAGAGGCCGCCATTGAGTACCAGCGCATCGCGATACTTAACCCGGACAGCAGCTGGGGCTACATTAATCTGGGGGCCGCTTACCAGGCCATGGGCGACAACGGCCGAGCGCTGGAGAACTTCGAGCGTGCAGTCGCAGTTGCGCCCGACGAGATGGCGTATTCGAACATCGGGATGATTCACTACGCCGAGGGGCGCTACGAAAGGGCCGCCGAGGCGTTCCTACAGGCGATTCAGCTCGGCCCGAGGAACCACATGTCGCACCGGAACCTGGGCGACGCGTACTTGAGGCTCGGCCGTCGCGACCGAGCGCGCGCCGAGTTCGAAACGGCTGCCGCCCTCAGCGACGCGGAGCTCAAGGTGAACCCGCGCGAAGCGCTGACGCTCGCGTGCCACGGCGTGTATGAGGCAAAGATCGGACGGATGACCGAGGCGATCCGGCACATCGACGAGGCCGTGGCTCTCAGCCCTACCAACGTCGACGTGCTCTACAAGCAGGCCGTGGTCTACGCGCTGGCGGGGAGGGAGGCGGATGCGGTGCGCGCCTTGGAGGAGGCGCTGAAGCAGGGATACAGCCCCGCGCTGGCTCGTGCAGACGATGACCTCAGCGCAATCATCGCGCGGCCCAAGATAGATGCCCTGTTGAAGGACGCGCGGTAGCGGTGTGCACCGCAGCCAGACGAAAGGAGGTTCGACATGCCCAGCAGAAACACGGTTGTCATTGAGTTGACGGCGGGCAAAATGCCCAACGGCAGGCTCTATGCGTATGCCGAACCTGAGCGAGCAACCGCGAGAGAAGGTGACACGATCAAGTGGATCATCGACGCGCACGACGGGGTGAAGGGAGTGAGACCCGATCACTTCCGGCTGAAGGCAACGTGGAGTGAGCCTCGGCCGTTTGTCATCGGCCGCCCGAAGCTGGACATTCGAGAGAGATCCTACTCGGCCAGGACCTCAGAGAGCGGGGTGACCAGGGTCTACAAGTACGACATCATGGTTGGCGATACGGTCGTAGACGACCCGGAAATCCAGATCAGGGAGTAGGACGAACGGCGCGCACGCGCGCCCGCCGTGTGGCTTCGGTTCGGAAGGCAGGTGTCTCGTAGGGCATGAGAGGGGTGTGCCCCGGGCACGCGAGGCCATTGATCGACTCGGCCGATGGGAGACGACCATGGTGCGAACGGTGTCATTCACGCTCAACGGCAAGCCCACGCGCGTGACGGTTGACGATGAGCGCATGCTGCTGTGGGTGCTGCGGGACGACCTGGGCCTGACCGGCACGAAGTACGGGTGCGGCGAGGGCCTGTGCGGCGCTTGCACGGTGATTGTCGACAACGAGGCCGTGCGGGCGTGCGTCCTGGCGATGAGGGACGTGGAGGGCAAACGGGTTCTGACGATCGAGGGGCTGAGCGCAGGAGGGAAGCTGCACCCGATCCAGGACGCGTTCCTCAAGCACCACGCGTTTCAGTGCGGGTACTGCACGCCGGGGATGATCCTCTCGGCCTACGCGCTGCTCCTCAAGACGCCGAAACCCACGCGGGCCGAGATCATCCGGCACATGGACGACAACCTGTGCCGGTGCGGGTCGCACGTGAGGGTCATCGACGCAATCCAGGAAGCCGCCGGCGCGGCGAGGGGAGGTGCGCGATGAAGCGCCGCGACTTCCTGAAGGTCGTCGGGTCATCCGGCCTGGTCGTCTTCTTCCGTGTGGACCCGTCGGAGGCCTGGCAGGAACCCGCCCGGCTGCCTACCCGGTCCAGCTATCCGACCGACTTCAACGCGTACCTGAAGATCGGCGCCGACAACCGTGTGACGTGCTTCGTCGGCAAGGTGGAGTTGGGACAGGGAGCCATGACCGCGCTCTCGCAGCTTCTGGCCGAGGAGCTCGACGTCGCGTTCGAGTCGATCGACATGGTCATGGGTGACACCGACCTCTGTCCGTGGGACATGGGCACGTTCGGATCGCTGTGCATCTGGCAGTTCGGCCCGGCGCTTCGCGCGGCAGGCGCGGAGGCGAGAGCGGTGCTGCTGCAGATGGCCTCCGAGCAGCTGCAGGTGCCTGTCGGGGAACTGCAGGTGAAGGCGGGTGCGGTCAGTGCGGCCGGCGCGCCCGCCAAACGCATCACCTACGGCCAGCTCGTGCAGGGAAGGCGCATCGAGCGGCGCATCGAAAAGGTGCCGGTCAAGCCCGTGTCCGCGTTTACGATCGTCGGGAAGCCGGCGGTCAGGAAGGACGGGCGCGAGAAGATCACCGGCACGGCGAAGTTCGCGGGCGACGTTGTGCCGCCCAACTCCCTGCACGCCCGCATCGTCAGGCCGCCTGTCCATGGCGCGGTGCTGAAGAGCGTGGATACGAGCGCGGCGGAGAAGATCGAAGGCGTCCGGGTCGTGCGCGACGGCACGCTCGTCGCCGTGCTCCACGAGCGGCGCGACGTGGCCGACAAAGCGCTCGCGCTCGTCATAGCCCAGTTCGATCGTCCCGGCCCGTCGTTCGACGACACGACGGTCTTCGACCATCTCCTGAAGACGGCTCCGCAGCCCAGGACGGTCGCGCAGAGGGGAGACCTCCAGGAAGGGGAGCGCCAGGCCTCGGCGGTTGTCGAACGGACGTATCTGAACAGCTACGTGTCGCACGCGCCGCTCGAGACCCACTCGGCGGTGGCGCAGATCGAGAACGGCAAGGCCACGCTTTGGGTGGGCACCCAGGCGCCGTTCACCGTCAAGCCGGCCGTAGCGCAGGCGCTGAAACTCCCGCAGGAGAACGTGCGGGTCATCACGACGTACGTCGGCGGCGGCTTCGGAGGAAAGACCGCGGCCCCGCAGGGGGTTGAGGCGGCGCGCCTCGCACAGATCGTCGGGCGGCCCGTGCGCGTCGTGTGGGATCGGGCCGAGGAGTTCTTCTACGACACCTTCAGGCCTGCGGCTGTCGTGAGGATTCGAGCGGGCATGACGGGCGACGGCAAGATCACGTCGTGGAACTTCAGCGTCGTCGGCGCCGGCGATCGGAACGCCGACCACTTCTACGACGTGCCGCACCAGCGGACGACGTCCGCGGGCGGTTGGCAGGGCGGGAACCCGCCCGGCATGCACCCGTTCGATGTGGGACCCTGGCGCGCGCCGTCGGTCAACACCAATACGTTCGCGCGCGAATCGCACATTGACGTCTGCGCCGCGCAGGCGGGGCTCGATCCGGTCGAGTTCCGGCGGCGGAACCTGAGGGACGCGCGCATGCTGCGCGTCCTTGACGCCGTGGCGAAGCAGTTCGGCTGGAAGCCGGGGAAGGCGCCGAGCGGCCGAGGCATCGGCGTCTCGCTCGGCATCTACAGCGGCACCTACGCTGCGATGATGGCGGAAGTGGGCGTCGACAAGGCGACGGGCCACGTGCAGGTCAAACGCGTCGCCCTGGCGCAGGACATGGGGGTGGTCGTCAACCCCGACGGATCCCGGCAGCAGATGGAGGGATCCATCACGATGGGCCTCGGGTACGCGCTGACCGAGGAGGTGCACTTCAAGGACGGCGAGGTGCTCGAACGGAACTTCGGCTCGTACGAGATTCCGAGGTTCTCGTGGGTGCCGCAGATTGACCTGGTCCTGATCGACAACCCGGGCCTGGCCGCTCAGGGCTGCGGCGAGCCGCCCATCATCAATGTGGGCGCTGTCATCGCGAACGCCATCTACGACGCGGTCGGCGCGAGGGTGCTGCAGCTGCCGATAACCCCGGCGCGGATCAAGGAGGCGCTGGCGCGGAGGTAGGGGGCGCCAGACGGCGCGGAGACGCACGGAGAGGCAGGGGACAGGCGCGCAGAGGCAGCGGCCGCGTTTAGCGCTGCACGCGGCCGCTTTCGTCGCCGCCGGCCAGCTTGTCCACCTCCGCCACGGTTGCGCGGTTGAAGTCGCCGGGGATGGTCTGCTTCAGAGCGCTGGCAGCCACGGCAAACCGCAGCGCCGCCTCCGGCGGCCGCCCGGTCACGAGCCCGAAGATCAGGCCTGCGGCGAAGCTGTCGCCGCCGCCGATGCGATCGACAATAGCGACGTCGTAGCGCTGGCTCTGATGGAAGGCGCCTCTCTCGGCCTCGAAGAGGACGGCGCTCCAGCCGTTGCGGGAAGCTGAGAAGCTCTCGCGCAGCGTGATGGCCACCTGCTTGACGCCAAACTGCTGCGCAACCTGCTCCGCCACGGCTCGGTACCCGCCGACGTCGAGGCGGCCGCCGGTGACGTCCGCACCACGCACCTCGAGGCCCAGCGACGCCTGGATGTCCTCCTCGTTGGCGATGACGACGTCACTTTCGGCGGCGAGCGGCCGCATGACCTCGCGCGCCTGCGCCTTCGTCCAGAGCTTCGCCCGGTAGTTGAGGTCCAGGCTGACCCGGGCGCCGGCCGCGTGCGCCGCTTCGACGGCTTCGCGCGTGGCGGCGGCCACCGACGGCCCGAGCGCCGGCGTGATACCCGTCACATGGAACCAGGCGGCGCCCGCAAACACCTCCGCCCACGGGATGTCGCCGGGCTTGATCTGGCTGACGGCGGCTCCCGCCCGGTCGTAGATGACCGTCGACGCGCGCTGGCTCGCGCCGCTCTCGGCGAAGTAGATGCCGACGCGGTCGCCGCCGCGCTGTACGAGATCGACCCGCACGCCCTCGGCCCGCAGGGCGCGCACGGCGGCGCTGCCGATGGCGTGCGCGGGCAGCCGCGTCACGTAGTGGCTCTCCAGGCCGAACTGCGCGAGGCTGACGGCGACGTTCGCCTCCCCGCCGCCGAAGGTCGCCGAGAGCACGGGCGACTGGAAGAACCGCTCGAAGCCCGGCGGGCTGAGGCGGAGCATGATCTCGCCGAAGGTGACCGTCTTTGCCGGTGCCGTCACTTCGTCCTCCTCCGCGCGGCTGCGACCGCGTCAGTGACCTGCCGGGCCTTCGCCGTGATCACCGCGTATTCGCCAGCCTCGATCGCCTTTCGATCGACGAGCGCTGTGCCGACGCCGATGGCTACCGCGCCGGCCGCAATCCACTCGCCGGCGTTCTCGAGCGTCACGCCGCCGGTCGGCATCAGCCGGACCTGCGGGAGCGGCCCGTGGATGTCCTTGAAGTAGCCGGGGCCGAGCGCTGTGGCGGGGAAGATCTTCACGATGTCGGCGCCGCCTTCCCAGGCCGCGAGGATCTCGGTGGGGGAGAGACACCCCGGAATGGCCGCAACATCGTACCGGTGGCACAGCGCGATGACCGCCGGGTTGAACACGGGCCCGACCACGTACCGCGCGCCCGCCAGGATGGCCAGCCGCGCGGTCTCGGGATCAAGAACGGTGCCGGCGCCCAGCACGAACTCGCGGGGCAGCGTCGGGGCGACCTCCTTGATCAGATCCAGCGCTCCGGGCACCGTCATGGTGACCTCGAGCGCGCGGACGCCGCCTCGGGCCAGCGCGTCGATCACGGCGCGAAGCTTGGTGGGATCCTGCAGGCGAATCACGGCGACAACGCCGCAGTCTTCGATGGCGCGAATCGTGTCCAGCCGGTTCTGATGGCTCATGGGCTCCTCACGGGCGATGGTGACCGTGCGGGCAGCATCATACGGCGGAACCGCCGAGAGCTCAAAACCAACTCGCACGCACGCAGTCTCCGCAATCGCATCCACCCGGGCCTGGACTTCTGGTACGATCGAGAGGTTGCATGGGGCACGAGGCGGGCAGGCGCACGGCGGGCTGCACATGAACGGACTTCGCGCGACGGCGGTACGGCTGACACTGACGCTTGTGGCGCTCGGCACAACGCTCGGCGCGCAGGCGCCGTCAACCCCGAAGCCTGCGTCCCCTCTCACCGTCACCCGCGCAGCGCGGGCCGTCGCTCCGGGCGAGCTCGTCCTGCTGACCATCACAGCCGCTCGGCCGGCGTCAGCGTTCTCCGGCACGGCGTTCGGCCGGCCGCTTGCCATCTTCCCCGGCGATTCGGCGGACCGTTGGCACGCGCTTGTGGCGATTGACCTGGGAGTTGGTCCCGGCCGTGTGCCGGTCACCGTCGAGGCCCGTGGGACTGACGGCCGCGTGATGCGGGTGGTCCATCAATTGACCGTGGCTCCGAAGAAGTTCGGCGTGCGCCGCCTCCGTGTGCCCGAGAAGTTCGTCACGCCGCCCGCCAGCGCGTTGGCCAGAATCGCCCGCGAGCAGAAGCGGCTGGGGGAGGTGTACGCCGCGTCGGCGGACGCCCGGTTCTGGCAAGGTGCGTTCGAGACGCCGACCGACGGCGCGCCGGTGTCGCCGTTCGGCGTGCGAAGCGAGTACAACGGGAAGCAGGGGTCTCCACATCGAGGGACCGACTTTGCCGGCGCGACGGGCGCCGGTGTGCGAGCGCCCAACAGCGGCCGCGTCGTGCTCGCCGAGGACCTGTACTATTCGGGCAACACCGTCATCATCGACCACGGGCTTGGCCTCTTCTCCGTGCTCATGCACCTGTCGCGGATGGATGTCCAGGTCGGCGACCGCGTGACCCGGGGCGCCGCGGTTGGCGCCGTCGGCGCGACGGGCCGTGTGACGGGGCCCCACCTGCACTGGAGCGTGCGGCTCGGGGCCATCAGCGTGGATCCACTCTCGGTGCTCGAGGTGACGGCCGGAGCAGGGCAGCCCTCTGCTCCCCGCTGACCCCCGATCCCTGATCCCCGATCCCTTCCTTGACACCCACGCTATCATCCTAAGACCTCACGACAGCTGCGACGGGCCGCGGGCACACCCGCGACCCGGCTCCGCATCCCGCAGAGAGGAGCGAGGATGATGAAGAAGACAGGTGCCCTCGTCGGCATGGCGCTGTTTCTGTGTCTGTCCGGCCGCGTGCTTGCCCAGAACCCGGACGCGATTCTTGGAAAGTGGCTCAATGCCAAAGGGACGGCGCAGGTTGAGATCTACAGCGAGGGCGGGAAGTACTTCGGCAAAATCGTCTGGCTGAAGGAGCCCGTGTATCCCGCGGACGACAAGAGAGGTATGGGCGGCCAGACGAAGGTCGACCGGGAGAACCCGAACCCGGCCCTTCGCACGTTGCCGCTGATGGGCCTCCTGCTGCTTCGCAACTTCGAATTCGCGAGGGACGTCCTCTGGGAGCGCGGCCAGATCTACGACCCCGAGAACGGGAAGGACTACCGTTGCAAGATGACGCTGACCACGCCGGACGTGCTTCGCGTCCGCGGTTTTATCGGCATCTCGCTGATTGGACGCACGGAGATCTGGACGCGCGTGAAGTAGGCGGTTGCCGGTCTGCACGATCGAACGAGTGTGTGACCCGTCGGCCGAAACGTCTGCAGTAGGGCGGACCTTCAGGTCCGCCGTACACGCAGGGGGCTTGAAGCCCCCTGCGTCACGGCGGGGCTCAAGCCCCGCCCTACGACTCCCCCCCAATCTGCATCTCGCGGATCCGGAAGGTCGGCGTTGCGAAGCTGCGGTTGAGATCGAGATCGGTCCCGACGAGGTCGATGCCGTTCAGCATCTGATCGGCCGTGCCGGCAATGGTCAGACCCCTGACTGGAAAGGCCACCTGGCCGTTCTCAATCCACAGCCCGGCCGCGCCGCCGCTGAAGTTGCCGTTCACCGCGTTGATGCCGTAGCCCGTCACCTCCCTGAGCCAGAGGCCGAGCTTCGTGGCCCTCACGATTTCGTCGGGCGGCGTGATGCCGGCAACCATGTAGAAGTTGTGCTCGCCGATTCCCGGCAGGCTGTTGAACCCGTCGCGGGAGGCATTGCCCGTGCTGGCGACGCCGGCCCGCTTCGCGACAATGGTGTTGTACATGAAGCCGCGCAGCGTCCCCTTGTCGACGATCGTCCGCTTCTGGGTCGGCACGCCTTCGCCGTCGAACGGCGCGCTGGCCATCCCCTTCGGCCTCGTGCCATCGTCCACCAGGCTCACCAGGTCTGAGGCGATCCGCTGGTTGAGGCGGGCCCCAAGGTAACTGGCGCCCTGCAGCACGGTCTCGCCGTTGACGGCAGACAGCACCCCGCCGAAGATCGAGCTGCCGACAGCGGCGTCCACGATCACCGCGGCGCGCTGCGTTCTGACCGTCCTCGGGTCCAGCATCTCCCAGGCCCGGCGTGCCGCCTTGGCGGCGAGATCCGCCGGAGCGGCGAGGTCAGCGAAAAACCGCCGGCTGCACGACTCGCTGCCGCTGGCTTTCTGTTCCCCCTTCTCCGCCACGACGGAGACGCCCAGCGAACATCCAGACGCCCTGTAACTCTTCGAGATCCCGTTGGAGTTGGCCAGGAACACCTCGGTTTCGCCCTCGCCGTAGCCGGCGCCGGCGCTTTTCGTGATCCGCGAATCTGCCATCGCCAGCTTCTCGATCGTCTTCGCCAGCTCGATCTTCCTCTCCATCGGGGTTTTCGCGATGGACGCATCGAAGAGACCCTCGACCGTGCCCGCCGGCGCATCGGAGGGGATGACGTTGTTGGGATCGGCCGTCGTCACCTTGGCGAACTCGATGGCACGGGCGGCAGCCTCGTCGAGTGCGGCCTCACGGATGTCGTTACTGCTCGAGAACGCCAGACGTCCCTTGACGAAGACTCTGAAGCCGACGCCGGAGGAGGACGACTCCTCAACGGTCTCAATCTCGCCGTTGCGGACCTCGATGCTGAGGCTCCGGCCCGACTCGATGTACACCTCCGCCGCGTCGGCCCCCAGCTTCCGGCACCGCCCCACCAGCTGCTCCGCGAGTGTCCTGTAGTCCATCGTTGTCTCCATCCCTCCTCAGCCGCCGGCTCGCGATCCGCCGACATTGATGCCACGGATCCGGACCGTCGGCTGGCCGACGCTGACCTCGGCGGATTGGCCCTTGCCGCAGATGCCGGGCCCGAACTCGAGGTCTCCCGCGACCGCATCGATGTTCTTGATGACGTCGAGGCAGTTCCCGATGAGCGTGGCTCCCTTGACGGGCGTGGTCTTGGCGCCGTTCTCGATGAGGTACGCCTCGCGGCAGGTGAAGTTGAACACGCCGCTCGTGGGGTTGACGCTGCCGCCGCTGAGGGCCTGCACGTAGATGCCGCTTCTGGTCGATGCCAGGATGTCGGCCGGGTTGTCCCTGCCCCTGTCGATGAACGTGTTGGTCATCCGCGGGATCGGGAGGTACCGGAAGCTCTCGCGGCGGCCGTTGCCGGTTCGCTCCGCCTTGATCTGTCCGGCCGACAGGATGTCGGTCATGTACTCGAGCAGGACGCCGTCTTTGATGAGCACGTTCCGCTTCATCTGCGTTCCCTCATCGTCGAAGTTCGTGGTGCCCCGCTCGTTCGGGATGCTGCCGTCGTCGACCATCGTGAAGAGAGGGCTGGCGACCTGCTGGCCGAGCCTGCCGGTGAAGACGCCGATCTGCTTCGCGATGTTGTCCGCCTCGAGCGGGTGGCCGACCGCCTCGTGGACGAGGACGCCGCCCCACCCGTTCTGCATGACGACATCCATCTTCCCAGCCGGCGCGTCCTTCGCCTCGAGCATGGCGATCGACTCGCGGGCGGCGCTCCGCGCGACCTGCTCGGGCGTCGCGGCGTCGAACATCTCGAATCCCGAGTGACGGCTCAGCCGCTCCCGTCCCATGTGCCTGGTGTTGTTTCCCTCGCTGAGCGTCTGGACAATGAAGAAGAGCAGCGGCAGGTCGTCGGCGAGGAACAGGCCCTCGCTGTTGGCGATGAGGCGGCCGCGGACCTCGTCGTAGTAGCTGATCGAAGCCATCCGGATGCGCCTGTCGTAGTCGAGCGCCGCCTGGCTGGCGCGTCGGCAGACGTCGAGGCGCCGCTCGTCGGCGACCTCGCTGAGCGGCAGCTTGACCGTGATGAAGGACTTCCGCGTCGCATCGCGCACCGGTACCGGCCGTGCCGCCTGTCCTCCGCGCGCGACGTACGAGGCGACCTCGGCTGCGCGCAGGAGCTGGCTCTCGGTCAGTTCGTCGGTGTAGGCGTAGCCGGTCTTGTCGCCGAGAATGACACGCACGCCCGCGCCGCGGCTGATGCCGAAGTCCGCGCTCTTGAAGCGGGACTCCTCCATCGAGATGTTGCGGGTGATGCGGTTCTCGACGTAGACCTCGGCGAACGCCCCGCCCTTTTCCAGCGCTTTCCGGATGACACGGTCGAGCATCGCCCGGTCGAGATCGAGCGGCGGCGGCGCCAGTTCGCCGGGCAGCCTGTCTGCAAGCAGCCTGGTGGCGAGGGCAGGCGTGGCAGCCAGGGCCACTGCTCCCTTCAGGCCCACGCTGAGAAACGTCCGGCGCGGGATGTCCCTGACGAAGTGAGTCGGTCTCATCGGTACCTCTCTGCTGCAAGAGCGCGGCGCGGGGAGGGCGAATTTCGCGACAGATTACCACAGGGCCTGCGGCCTCAGGCTCCGGCGGGACCGCCCCGTTCCTTTTTTGGCTTGACAAACGAATTCTAAAGTACTAATTTGTTAGTATGCGACCCCGATCAACGACGCTGACGCCACAGGAACTCGAGATCATGAAGGTCGTTTGGCAGAAGGGCGACGTCACGGTCCGCGACGTGTACGAAACGCTGCTCGCGCGGCGCCGGATTGCCTACACGTCGGTCATGACCATGATGAAAATCCTGACCGGGAAGGGGTACCTCAAGCGCCGGTGCGACGAACGGGCCTTCATCTACCGGGCCGCCAAGCCGGAGGCCGCGGTCGTGCGGTCGATGGTGCGGGAGTTCGTCAACCGCGTGTTCGATGGATCCGCTCAGCCTCTGTTGGTGCACTTGGCCCAGGATCGGCGTCTAACGGAGGAGGAACTCGACGAGGTCGCCCGGCTGATCAAGGAGTCGGAGTGACGCCAGCCCTGACGATCGCGAATCTCGCGTCGTACCTGCTCCAGGTGGCAGCGCTGGTGCTGATTGGTGCGGGGCTGCCCGCCTTCTTTCGCCTGACAGCCCCTCGCGCCCGGCTCGCGTACTGGCGCGCGCTGCTGCTGGCCTGCCTGATTCTGCCGCTTGTCCAGCCGCTCACACCGCCCCTCGTGACGGCGACGCCGGCGGCGTTCTCGGCGGCGGAGAGCGGTGGTGCCGGCGCTGTGCCGGAGGCCGAGGAGCGGGAAGTGGCGCTGCGGGGCGCGGCGGCGCCATCGATGTTTCTGGCGGCGCTCGCCACAGGCTGGTCGCTGGAGCGGATCGCGATCATCGTGGTCGCCCTGGGGATCCTGGGCCGCTTCGTGTGGGTTGGCGTGGGCCTGCTCTCGCTCCGGAGACTGCGGCGCCGCGCCGCGCCGCTGGATCCCGTGCCCCCCGCGGTTGAGGACGCGGTGCTTCTGACCGGCGCTGCCGCGGAATTCCGGATGACGGGGGCCGTCTCGCAGCCGGTGACCTTCGGCGCCGCGCGGCCGGTCGTGCTGGTGCCCGACACCTTCGACGAGCTTGATGAGCGGCAGCAGCGCGCAGTGGCCTGCCACGAGCTGGTGCACGTGCGCCGGCACGACTGGCTGAAGACGCTCGCCGACGAGTTCGTCCGATCGGTGTTCTGGTGCCATCCGGCGGTCTGGTGGCTGCTGGATCGGATTCACCTCACCCTGGAGCAGGTGATCGACCAGGAAGTGGTCGAGATCACCGAGGCGCGGCAGCCGTACCTGGATGCCCTGTTGCGGCTCGCGGCGCCTGCCCCGCGTCTGTCCCTGCGGCCTGCCTCGATGTTCATTCGCCGATCGCACCTGCGGGAGCGCGTCACGCTCCTGCTGAAGGAGGTGCCCATGTCCCGGTCCCGGCTCGTCGCAACCCTCCTGACCATGGCGGCAGTGTTGTTCTTCGGAGGCCGGCTGGTGGTTTCGGCGCTCCCGCTGGAGGGAACGGCTCCCGTCCCTGCGCCCGCCGTGCTGCCTGTGCCTGAACCCGTGGCTTCCCCAGGACCGGCCCCGACAGCGGGTCCGGCGGCGCGGGAGGTCTCAGAGCCTCAGGCTGCCCCGGCGCCCCAGGCCCAGGGCTCGAAGCGTCCGGGTGAGGTCACAGCCGCACCGCCGCCGCCACCCCCTCCGCCGCCACCCCCGCCTCCACCGAAGGTCCACGACGTCGCCCCTGTGTATCCCGAAGGCGCGCCGGCGGGTATCAGCGGCGTTGCGATCCTGGCTCTCACCATCAGTCCCACCGGTTCGGTCGCCGAGGTCAAACTCCTGAAGGGGGAGTCCCCGTTCGCTGAAGCCGCAGACGAAGCGGTCCGGCAGTGGCGTTACGCAGCCAGCGGCGCGCGCTGGACGACTACGGTGGCCGTCAACGTGGTGCCGCCCGAGGCCGCGACGACTCCAGGCCAGCCTGCTGTCCGCGTGGGTGGGAACGTCAAGGCGCCCGCGAAGGTCAAGGACGTCAAGCCGATCTACCCGGCCGAGGCCAAAGCGGCCGGCGTCCAGGGCGTCGTGATCATCGAGGCTCGCATCAGCAGGACGGGGATCGTGACCGATGCGCGCGTGCTGCGTTCCATCCCGATGCTTGACGTGGCTGCGCTCGATGCGGTGACCCAGTGGCGGTTTACGCCTGTCTCAATGAACGGCACTCCCGTCCCTGTCATGATGACCGTGACGGTCAACTTCAAGTTGGACGCCGGCCCCAAGACCTCAGGGGTCGGGGGAGGCGTCGGCGGCGGCGTCGCCGGCGGCACCGACCCCGCCGCGCTCAAGGCGGCGTACGGGCAGTACCTTGAGGACCTCGAGCGTGCAGTCGCATCCCGGCAGGCCGCTGGGGCGGGGTCCCCGAACGTCGTTCGCATCGGCGGGGATGTCGCAGCACCGCGAAAGACTCGGGACGCCAGGCCGGTCTACCCCGAAGAGGCGCTCGCGGCCAAAGTGCAGGGCGTCACCATCATCGAGATCGTCGTCGGGGCCGACGGTAAGGTGCAAGACGCCAAGGTGATGCGCGGCTTGCCGATGCTCGATCAGGCCGCGCTTGACGCGGTCAAGCAGTGGGAGTTTACGCCGACGATCCTGAACGGCGCAGCTGTGCCTGTCATCATGACGGTGACGGTGAGTTTCACCCTGAAGTAGGGCGGACCTTTAGGTCCGCCGTACGGCCGGGGGCCTCAAGCCCCCGGCCAGACAGCGGGGCTAAAGCCCCGCTCTACACGGGCTCTCGGACCCTTCTCGTGAACGCCTGTCTCCTGACGGCTGGCCCTGCAATCCGAGCGCCACGGTAAGAAGACACGAAGGATTCCGTAAGGCCAAAAGCCTCGCGGCGTGCGTCTATCTCCTGCGAGGGGACGCGCAGCTGAGCTTGTGTGCAGCCTCGAGTCTGATCGGCAACCCGGCGACATCGAATCCCGTAGTACCGAGCCGACAGTGCGATTCCGCCCGGCTTGCGTGCGATCCCGAACGCCGTGCGTCGCTCGCGGGCGGATCGTTTCCGGCAGAACACATGAAGGCCAGCGATGAGCACCTGGCGACCGACGGGAACGGACTTTGCTGTGCACGTGGGTGAGCCCGTTCGGTGCGAGCCGGTGAAGAGGCCAGCCATGGTGATCGGGAGTGTCAGTACGAGCCTCGTGGGTATCGTGGCCGTCCTCGCTGCCATCGCCGCCGGCGCCACCATCTGGCTGCTGCTGACGGACCCGGTGACGGTGACCGCGGCGCTCAACCAGGGAAGCGTCACGCCGTTCGTGCGGGAACTAGCGGAAGTGTTCGTGAATGCCCTGCGCAACCTGCTGCGCTGGCTGTAGACGATCCCGCCGGAGACCGGGACCGGCGCCACGGCGCGCCGACAGGAACCAACCACTCGTTTCGGACGTCTAACCTCTTGCAGACCGGCTGGTTTAGGGTCTGCGGACTTGCGAGGCTTATGTGAACGGCGCCTCGTCAGGCAGCCTCCAGCGAAGGGCCACCGTCACGATGGCTGCCACCGGAGTGTTTCACCCACCGCGACCCCACCTCATCCCCCCGGATTTCTGTGTTGGCGAGTGGCTGGTGCAGCCGGGGCTGGTCAGGCTGTCCCGGGGGGGCGTCTGTGTCCGGCTCCGACCGCAGCTGATGGACGTGCTGGTCTGCCTGGCCGAGCACGCCGGGAAGACCGTCTCCAGAGACGAGGTGTTTGCCTCTGTCTGGTCGGGCCAGTTTGTGACCGAGTCGGCCCTGGCCCGCTGCATTGCTGAACTCCGCCAGACGCTCGGCGATGATGCCCACCGCCCCCGGTTCATCGAGACCATTCCGAAACGCGGGTACCGTCTGCTGATGCCTGTCACGTCGCCGTCGCTGGCGTTGCCCAAGCGAGAGGAGACGGGGTCTGCTGCCGACGCGCCGGCCGTGGTACCGGAAGACAACGCTGCCACATCCGCCGCCTCCGCACCGCCCGCCGTCGCTCGGGAACAGGTGCAGGCGGGACGCGGACGCCGACACTGGCCCTGGCTGGCCGGTGTCAGCTGCGCGGGCGTCGTCATCGTGAGCTGGCTCGCCTTGCGCGGCCCGCTGGCCCCGGTGCTTGCCGAGCCTGAAAACTTGATTGTCACGGTTGAGAATTCGACAGGCGACGCCGCCTTCGACACGATGCTGGGTCTGGCCCTCGCCATCCAGTTCGAGCACTCCGCCCGGTTGCGCGTGCTGTCTCCGGAGGGGCTGCGCGACCAGCTGACACAGGCGGGTGAGGACCCTGAGAGGCCGGTCACTCGATCGGCGGCTCACCGGGTGTGCGGGCCTGCGGGAGCGCCTGCGATCGTCGTCGGATCGATCGCCATGATGGGCCGGAACTACGTGATGGGGCTCGAGGCATTTGCGTGCGAGACGGGCGAGACCCTTGCGCGGCGCCAGGCGGAGGTCACGAGCAAGGAGCAGGTGCTCCACGAGATGGAGCGTCTGACCTCGCTCGTTCGCTCCGACATTCTGAGCGGGATGTCGGCGTCCGCGCGTCTGGCGCAGCCTGAGCGGCCCGTGCTCTGACAATCGGCGGACGCGTTGCTGCTATGGCTCCGTATCGCGCGGCACGGCGACCGACCACTCGAGACTACCGACGAGCAGGATCTGGAACAGGCGCGCCAGCACGGCAGCCTTGACCGGGGGCGCGACCTCGGGCGCGCCGAGCGGCGCCAGCAACGCTTCGATCTGGGCGCGGCGCTCGCCTGCGGGCACCTCCGGCCGGAGCTGCCGCGAGACGTGCCAGAGCCCCTCGAACATCCACCAGCGGGCCTCTTCGTTCACCAGCGTCACCTCGGTCTGCCAGGCCTTGGTGTACTGGAGCGTCGCGAGAACCATCAGGCCCTCGCTCAGCCCGCCCAGGAAGAGCTTCTTGAGGAGCCGCTCCCGTTCGGTGACAAGATCCTGAAGCGCCAGCAGCCCGATCGAGCCGATGTCCATCTGGGAGGCGAGCCGGCTGTACTCGTGAGCCGTCATCTTGCTCTGCAGTTCCGCGAGGTAGTGGTGGAAACGGCTCATGATCTCGAGCGTCCGGTCGGCCTGCCTGCGTCTCGCGGGCGTGAGCTGATCCGACAGGTTGAGGATGTCGGCGCGGAGTTCCCACAATGCCTCGGCGCTGGGCCGGTTCAGCAGGCGGGCCAGACTCGTCTCGAGTGCCATCGGTGCCCCTCGCGGTGACGGCATCCTGCCATAGATCCCATCTTCCGCGCCACTCTCCGGCCGCGCCACGTCGTCTGGACACGGGGTCGGGACTCATTTCGCCACATACGGTTCTGTCATACAGAATCGTCATCGTGCGAAATGAGTCCCGACCCCGCGAGACCAGAGGCGCATGACGGCGTCCACGACCGTTGGGGAACTTCCGGCCGATCCCGGCCGTATCTGAGGGTCATCGGCGCCAGTCTGTCCTAGTGTGCCCGCGGGGATCTGCTGTGACCGCTCGTCCTTCATGCTGTCGGCTGCTGCCGCTGTTGCTGGTTGCCCTCCTTCTCTTCTGCCTGCCCGGTCGGGCAGCGCGTCAGGCGGCGCCGGCCGGACAGACAGATCTCGACGCGTTTATGGCTCGCGTGCTCGACCGGCGGACGGAGAACTGGAAGACGCTTCACGATTACATCCTCAGTGAAGCGGAGCGATTCACGATCACCGGGCCCGGCCGCGTCGTGCTGTACGGCCTCCGCCGCGAGTACGACTGGTACGTCCGCGACGGGTTCCTGATTCGGAGTCCCGTGAGGTATGACGGCGTGACCATCTCGGAGCCCGATCGCCGCACGTACGAGGCGAACTGGCTGAAAGAAGAGCGCGAGCGGGAGGCGAAACGGGCCAAACCGGAGACGGAAGCCGGACCGGCACCGGGAACCGGCGCCGTCGACACCGCGACCGTCGCTGAAGGTGCGCCGACGGTTGAGGGGCTCGTCGGACAGCGCATTGAGCCGCGGTTCGTTTCGGAGGCCTACTTCCTGAAGTTCAAGTTCGAGCCCGGCAACTACTACCTGGTCGGGCGCGAGCGGCTCGAGGGCCGCGATGTTGTGCGGGTCGAGTATTACCCTCGGCGCCTGTTCGCCGACGAGGACGCGGGCGAGAAGCGCGAGCCGCAGGAGCCAGCGCGTGCCGGGACACGCAGCAAGGAGCGCGCCCGGGAGAGGGCCGAGGAGGAACGGATCGAGCGAAGCTTCGACAAAGTCGCGCTCATCACGCTGTGGATCGATCCGGGCGAGTACCAGATTGTCCGCTACACCTTCGACAACGTCGATTTTGGCTTCCTGCCGGGACGGTGGATCGTCCGCGTCGACGATGTTCGCGCGTCGATGACAATGGACAGGGTGTTCGACGGCGCGTGGTTGCCGAGGGAGATCACCATGCGGGCGGGGCTGACGTTCGCGAGCGGCTCCTACGGATTCGAGTACGGCCGCGAGTTTTCGAACCACAGGAAGGCCGAGGTGAGCGCCAAGATCCGGAGTACCAGCCAGCCGTGATTGCCCTGCGCTGTGCGATATCGGCTGCGATGCTGGTCGCAGCGCTGGTGACACCGGTCCCCGCGGCTGCCGGCCCGACCGGTGCGCAGACACCAGCGGAGGTCGTCGCCGAGGTTCGCATCCACGGCAACTACACGACATCTGATGCCGACGTGCTGCAGCTGGCCGGGTTGGCGATCGGCCAGGCGCTCGAGGCCGGAACGATCGCGGAGGTCGAGCTCCGCCTGCGCCGGAGCGGCCGTTTCGAGGCCGTCGAGATCCGGAGACGTTATCGTTCGCTGGAGGCAGGCACCGAGGTCGTCCTGATCATCGTCGTTCAGGAACATCCTGTGCCGGATGAAGGACCGCGCGTGCTGCGGCCTTTGAAGAAGGTCGCCGGCAGCCTGCTGTTCCTGCCCGTCCTCGATTACGTTGACGGGTACGGCTTCACGTACGGTGGCCGGATGACGTTTGTCGGCCCGCTCGGCCGCGACAGCCGGATCTCCGTTCCAGCCACCTGGGGCGGCACCAAGCGGGTGGCGTTCGAGTTCGACAAGAGCTTCGCGCGCGGGCCGTTGACGCACGCGTCAGGAGGGGCGGCACTCTCACGCCGGAAGAACCCGTGCTTCGGACTGGACGAGGACCGGACGGAAGCCTGGATCGAAGGGCGCCGTCACCTGAGCAGGTCGGTCAGCGTCGGTGTTCGCGCAGGCCTGGCGGATGTGACCTTTGGTGCGCTCGAGGACCGGCTCGGCACCGCGGGCGCGGACCTCACCCTCGATACCCGAGCCGACCCGGTGTTCCCCCGTGATGCCGTGTTTGCGAGCGCGAGCTGGGACGTCCTCGATCCCCGGCACTCCTCGTCGGTCAGCCGGTATCGCCTGGAGGCGCGCGGGTACCTCGGCCTGATTGGCCAGTCCGTGTTGTCGGTTCGCTGGCAGTATGGAGCCGCGACCGGCCCGCTGCCTTCGTACGAACGGTTCCTGCTGGGAGGAGCCTCGACCCTGCGCGGGTTTCGGGCGGGCAGCTTCTCCGGCGACCGGTTGATGGCCGCTTCGACCGAGGTGCGGGTGCCGTTGAGTTCACCGATGGGAATCGGCCGCGCGGGCGTCACGCTGTTCGCCGATATCGGGGCGGCGTACGATCATGGCGTGCGTCTGGCGGACGCCCGGTTTCGCGTCGGGGGCGGAGGCGGCATCTTCCTGCTGGCGAGCCTGTTCAGGATCAACCTCGACGTGGGCGTCCGCGAGGGAGCCGGCACGCGGATCCACGTTGCCACCGGTTTGCAGTTCTGACCCTCAGGCGATCGTGCCGGGCTGTGGTGCACGCTGGGGGCTGAAGCCCCCAGCGGCACGGCGGGGCTCAAGCCCCGCCCTACAGCGCATGGGCGTCGTTGTCGCCGGGATGCGCCCACAGGCGGGTGACGGCATCGACACCAGCGGACACCGCTGCCTCCGGCGGGGCCCCTCCAAGGGCGATCCGGTCGGCGCACAACGCCACGATCGTGATCCGGGTGCGCGCTTCAGGGTGAAGCGCACGGAACAACCTGATCGCCGCCAGCGGAGACAGGTGGTGAGCGCTTGCCGGGCCGTCGGCCCAGCCGGCGGCGGCCCGCTCGTCCAGGACTGACACGTGGCCCGCAAGGCCGGCTCCGACCACCGCGTCTACCAGGATCACGTCGTCGTAGGCGGCGAACGTCTCGATCTGCCCCAGCAGATCGGTGCCGGCGTCGAGCAGGTCCGTCCCTCCAGGCCGATCCGCACGCCCGCGCAGCCGGTCGATGACCGCCCCTCCGAAGCCGTCGTCGCCTGCCAGGGGGTTCCCTGCTCCGAGGACCAGCATCCGGCGCGGACTCACTGCGGCGCCTCTTCCGGCGCAATGGGCAGCCGAATGCTGAAGGTCGTCGCCTCGGGGTGGCTGGTCACCTCGACGCGCCCTCCGGCGCGTGTCACCACGCCGTGCACGATGGCCAGACCAAGGCCCGTGCCGTGGCCGACCTTCTTCGTCGTGAAGAACGGCTCGAAGATAAACGGCAGGGCGTCGGCCGGGATCCCCTTGCCGTTGTCGCCGATCCGGATGAGTACCTCGCTCCCGGTCGCGTGCGTTCGTGTCTCCACCGTCAGGTCGCCGTTCTCTTCCATCGCGTCGACAGCGTTGAGGATCAGATTGATCAGGACTTCCTGGAGCTGGCCCGGATCGATCAGCACCGGAGGCAGGTCGTCCTCGAGCGTGCGTTCGGTCCGGATGTTGTGGAAGATGGCCTGCCGTTCGAGCAGCGCGAGCGTGCTGCTTATGACCGCGTTCACGTCGGTCGGGGTCGCCCGCGTTTCGGACTGCCGCGAGAAGTCGAGCAGCCCCTTGACGATCTCGCGGCAGCGGAGCGTCTGCTTGACGATCATGTCCAAATCGCCCCGCAGCGGGTGATCGGGGTCCATGTCCTCCAGGGCGAGCATGGCGAGCGAGAGAATGCCGCCGAGCGGGTTGTTGATGCCGTGGGCGACACCCGCGGCGAGCCGGCCGATTGACGCCAGCTTCTCGGATTGCGCCATCCGAGCCTGGACCGACACCAGCTCCTCCGTCCGGTCGCGCACCTTCTCCTCCAGCGTGTGCGCCCACTCCTGCAGCTCGTTGTTCATCGTCTTGAGGCTGGCCAGCATGTTGTTGAACGAGGCCGCCAGGTCCCCGACCTCGTCGCGCGAAGCGACGTTGACCGTCGCGTCGAGATCGCCGGCCGCAATCCGTTTCGTAGCGGCAACCATCTCCTCGAGCGGGTGAATCGTCGTGCGCGTGAGCAAGTACGTCAGGGCGAAGACCACCACGAGGCCGACCAGGCAGACGACAAGGAACGTCAGCATGACCTCGGTGCGGGCCGCCAGGACCGGGGCCTGGAGCACGGCCACGTACAGCGCACCGACAACCCCGTTCGAGAAGTTGCGGAGAGGTTCGCAGGAGGCGACGTACCAGCTGTCGACGGCGAAGGCCCGCCCCGACCAGCGTTCGCCCTCGTTCAGCGCGAGCACGCTCCGGGCGATGTCGGGCGACAGCCTGGTCCCGGTCGCCCGCTTCTCAGCGGCGCGCCTCACGTTCGTGGACACCCAGGTGCCGCCGAGCAGGATCGATACGGTGCCGACCTGTCGGCCCCGGTACCGTTCGCCGCCGTACAGCAGTTGCTCGACCCGGTCGACAATCTCGTAGCGGTTGTTCACGAGCGAGCCGCCGTACACCGCACCGGCAATCTCGCCGCGGACCCTGACCGGGATGGCGGAGAACAGCACCAGGCCCGCGGTGACGGCCTCGCCGCCGGGGGCCTGCCCCGGCGACGGCGGGGCAGGGTTGACCACGGCCGCCTCCGCCAGAGCGGGGTCTTCAGCGCGGAGCGCCTGCTCGTCGAGCACCTCCGTGCTGACGACGGCCGCACCGGCGAGCGCCGCCCTGATGGGCCCGGCCAGCGCAGCCGGTACGCCTCCCGGCGATGAGCTGCCCGTCGCTCGCACGACCAGCTCCCCCCGGGCGTCCACCCAGCCCAGCAGCGCGAGGCCCGCCTCCTGTCGAGCCAGCGCAAGCGCGGTGGCCAGGCGGCCGGCATCCTGGCCGGGCGAACCGTCCGAGAGCGCCGCCGACTCGGCCGCGCGCTCGACCTGCTCCCGGACGGCAGCCAGCCGGTCCGCGTAGATCGTGCGGGCGGCCTCGAGGCCCTGCTGGCCTCGCATGCGCGCCTGGTTCAGCAAGGCGCTTGTGATGATCCGGGATCCGATCAGCGTCGAGACGACCGTTCCGCCCACCACGATGAGCGTGAAGGTGGCCGTGATCTTGGCTCGCAGCGACAGGGCTCGTCGAAGCCAGCGCATCCGCAACACCCATCTGCTGTGCGGCCGACCGGAAGGCGCGCCCGTGCGCCGTCAACGTGCGCGGATCGCGTGCACCGAGCAGCTCACGCAGGGATCATACGCGCGCGCGACCATTTCCAGGCGCCGCCTGATCTCCTCGTCGGTCTGATCCGCGCCATCGCGGACGGTCGCTCGGAACTGGGCCTCGGCGTTGCTGAAGTTCTGAGCTGTCGGCGTGATGACGTCGGCGGAAACCACGTAGCCGCGGTCGTCCAGTTCGTACGCGTGGAACAGCGTCCCGCGAGGCGCCTCGGTGGCGGCGGCGCCGCGGCAGGCGCGCACCTCGACGGGCGCCGGCGGCTCCGGCTCGCCTCCCTCCTCGAGCAGGGAGGCGACGAGCTCCGAGGCGCGCTCGACTGAGTAGACGATCTCGATGAACTGGGCGATGTTGTTCGCGACGATGTTCGCCGACGGGACGCTGAACCCCAGGGCCTCCCACGCCTGCCGTGCCCGGCCCCGGACGAGATCGCCGTTGACGGTCAGCCGCGCGAGGGCTCCCACCATGTACGACCGGCCGTCATGCAGGCTGTGTTTGGCGTTCGAGTGCGCCACGGCACGCTCGTTCGTCAGGGCGCGATAGTCGTCGACAGCCAGCTCGCCGCCATCCGACAGCCTCACCGTGCGCCCGAAGAAGAACGCCTGATCATCCGGCACGACGGCCGCGCAACGGACCGGCTCGCTCACGAACGCGGGAATCGGCACCTGCCGGAGGATGTCAAGCGCGGCGTCGCAGTCGCGCTGCCCGGCCTCGAGGGCCGTTCGCAGCCGGAGCAGTTCGTCATGCGTCGGCACCCGGCCGAACCCGCCGATCACGCAGTTCACAGGATGGACGGCCCGCCCTCCGACCACCTCTAGGATGGTGTTGCCCAGCTTCTTCAGGCGCAGGGCCGTCTGCACGGCCTCGGGGTTCACGGCGGCGAGACTGACGACACTGGGATGGCCGACGAAGTCCGGCAGCGCCAGGCAGAACACGTGCAGGGCGTGGCTCTCGATGGTGGCGCCCTGGTAGATGAGATCGCGCAGCTGACGGGTGCGGGCGGACACGCGGACGCCCAGCGCGTCTTCGAACGCGTGCAGTGAGGTGACGACGTGGTTGGCGGAGCAGATCGCGCAGATCCGCGACACGATGGCGGGCACGTCAGCGAAATGGTGGCCGCAGACGAGCCCCTCGAAGAGACGGATCCCTTCGAAGACGTCGAACTCGACACGGTCGACCCCTGCCTCTCCCAGGACGACCCGGATGCCGGCGTGGCCTTCAATCCGTGGCAGATGATCGACGAGGATGGTGCGGCTCATGCGTCTGCTCCCGTTGTCCTAGCGGCTTCCGGTTGAGTCCTTCCGAACGGCCGGCGCGGCAAACACCTTCAGTTTGTGCCAGATGTCCTGCTCCTCGAAGCCGGCCTTGGCCAGGATGTCTCTCATCGACGCGAAGTTCGCTTCATCCACGGGGCCGCGGCAGCCGATGCACGGCACGCCGTAGGAGGGGCAGCGGGCCCCGCACCCGGCCGCCGTCACCGGGCCGGCGCACGGGATGCGGCGCGAGAGCAGCAGGCAGTCCTGCTCGAGCATCTTGCATTCGGTGCAGACGGGGAAGGTCGCTGGTTGCGGCAGATCGCCGTTCAGCAGCCCGGCGACGGCGCGGAGGAATTCGTCCTTCTCCATGGGGCAGCCCGGAATGGCCACATCGACTGTGACGACGTTGGCGAGCGGGCGGTGCGGCGACAGGTCGTAGGCGGGATGAGTCGCTCCGTAGACCCGGCGCGCCAGCTCGTCCCGCGAGGCGGCGGCCTCCATCGCGGCCACGCCGCCGAAGCAGGCGCAGCTCCCGCACGCCACGACAAGCGCCGCGCGCTCGCGGATGCGCTTGAGGGCGGCCTCTTCCCGCTCGCTGCCCACCGATCCCTCGACAAACGCAATCGACAACGGCCCCTCGCGATCGTTCGCCGATGAGCCGCCCAGGAAGTCCACGATGTCGACGGCCCCGACCAGATCGAGCAGCTCCTCCTCGCAGTTGAGGATGACGATCTGCTCGCCCCAGCAGCCGCTCAGCCCGAAAATGCCGATCCTCGGTTTCATGTCCGCCTCGACTCCTCTATGAGAGACCGCGACGCACAGTCGCCAGGGGAGGGAGCACGGCAGCTTCGTCCCCCTGAAGTGGCGCCGAATCGCGGCTTCTCATTCAGATGATCTCCGGGAGGTTGATCGCGTCCCAGTAGGTGAAGACCGGGCCGTGGATGCACGTGTACTTGTACCCGACGCTGCAGTGCCCGCACTTGCCGACGCCGCACTTCATGCGCCGCTCGAGGCTCATGAGGATGCGGTCCTTGGAGAAGCGCCGCTCGACAAGCTCCTTCAGGATGAACTTGTAGAAGATCGGAGGACCGACCACTGCGGCATAGGTGCGCGCTGGATCCAGATCGACCTTCTTGAACAGCTCCGGCGGAAGGCCGATGTGGTGCTTCCACGTACCCGTGGGATCCGCGTCAACCGTCAGCAGCGTGTTGATTCCCTCCACGTTGGCGAGCGAGACCAGCTCGTCGCGGAAGAGCATGTGGGCCGGCGTACGCGCGCCGTACATGAGCGTCACCGTCCCGAACTTCTCCCGCCGGTCCAGCGCGTACCACAGCAGCGAGCGGAGGGGGGCCATGCCGAGACCGCCCGCCACGATCAGCAGGTCGGAGCCTTCCATTGCCTCGACCGGGAACCCGTTGCCGTACGGCCCCCGGATGCCGACGAGCGCGCTCGTCGGCAGGCGGTACAGCGCGTTCGTCACGCGGCCCGCCCGGCGGATGCAGAACTCGAGGATGCCGCGCCGTGTCGGCGACGACGAGATGGAGATCGGCGCCTCGCCCGTGCCGATCACGCTCAGCTCGACGAACTGGCCGGGGCGGTGCGCCCACCGCTCGGCCAGCCCTTCGTCGACGAAGCGCATCTGGAAGAGGTCGTTATCGGGCACCATCCGGTGGATGCGCGTGATGCGCGCCAGGTGCGGCAGGTACGGGTTCTCGAGTCGGGGCGCTCGGGGCGGCGGCGCGATCTCCGTGAGCATCGGCTTGACCTCGGATCATCGTGATGACGGTGGTGATATCGATGTCGGCGGGGCACGCCGCGGCGCAGCGGCCGCAGCCCACGCAGCTCGGCCGTCCGTACTCGGCCACGAAGCCCCGCTGCTTGTGGTAGAAACGGAATTTGATGCGCGACGCCCGGCTGTCCCGGAAGTTCTCGCCGCCGGCCACGAGCGCGTGGGACTTGAACAGGCAGGAGTCCCAGGAGCGGACCCGGCGTCCCGCGCGCCCCCCCAGGACGACCTCGTCGTTGACGTCGAAGCAATAGCACGTGGGGCAGACCATGCTGCACGAGCCGCACGAGAGGCACCGGGCGCCCAGCTCCTCCCAGACGAGGCTGTGGTACTCCATCTCGAGGATCTCCGGCAGGTCGCCCATCTCGACCTCGGTCCGGTACGTCGCCCGGCGCGCGCTCGACCGCCGCTTGTATTCCGCGAAATCGGCCTGGGTCGGCGGCGAGAGCAGGCAGCCGCTCATGACCACGCAGTCGTCTCCGCGGCTCGTGCCGACGAGCACGAGGTAGTCGTCGCCGATGTCGCTCAGGAACAGGTCGAAGCCGCTGTCGACGAAATCGGCGTTCATCGATCGGGCGAAGTGCCGTTCGTCCGGATCGAAGTCGATGCCGATGATCGCCGTGTGCTGCCGCCGCGCGATGTAGTACGGGTCGGGGAACTTCCCCTGCGCGAACACGCGGTCAAGGATGTTGAGGCCGTAGATGTCGTAGGCGTGCACGCCGAAGAGCACGCGTCTCGTTGAGGCCTCGGCCAGCTGGTCGCGGAACCCCTCCTGCGGATCGAAGCGGAACGTCGTCTCCTTCGGGGGCAGGAAGAGCTTGCGGGGCGGCAGGATGGTCCGGGGGTACTTGAGCTGCACATCGGACCAGGCCGTCGGCCGGTCGAAGGCGTACCCGCTGCCGCGCCTCACGGGGGCGTACAGCTCGCCGAACGCCGGCAGCACGCTGACAAACAGATCGAGATCGGCCTTGGCGATCTTGAGGATCTTCATTGGCCTGCGCTCCCCGTGTGTGGCATCTCAGCGGCCGGCGGCGCCGGCGCGGCAGTCAGGCGCGCAATCTCGCGCAGCAGGCGCGCCGGATCGACCGGCTTCGGCAGGAACAGACTGGCCGGCAGCCAGCCGGCCTCGGGACTCACCTTGAAGAAGGGCTGATCGGCGTAGATCGACGAGACGACGATGACCGGCGTTTTGCGCAGGGCCGGCGTCGCGCGCATCTGCTGGAGCGTGAAGAAGCCTTCGGTCCGCTCGGTCATGATCACGTCGAGCAGGATGAGGTCGGGCTGCAGGCTCTTGGCCAGGCTGAGGCCGTCCCGGCCGTTGGCGGCGCTGTGGACGTCGTAGCCGGCGGAGGCGAGCAGCCCGCCGATGGCCAGCACGAAGTCGCGGTCATCATCGATAATCAGTACGGTCGTCGCTGTGCTCATGCTGTGTCACCCCGCGCTCTCCCCCTGCCGAGCCCCGGGCGTCTCGGCCGGCAGCCGCACCACGAACGTGGTGCCTTCGTCCACACGGGTGCAGACGTCGATCGACCCGCCCAGATCGGTCGCGATCCGCCGGCAGATGGCCAGCCCGAGGCCGGTCCCCGGGATGTCGCGTGTCCGCTCGCTCTTCACCCGATAGAACTCGGAGAACAGCTGCGGCAAAGCGTGCTCCGGAATGCCGATGCCGGTGTCGGCGACCTCGAAGACCGCCGTCGTGCCGTCACGCGCTGCCCGGATCGTGACCGTCCCCCCCACGCGGTTGTACTTGATCGCGTTGTTCAGGAGGTTCGACACGATCGTGCCGACGCTCACCTCGTCGCCGCGAACCGCGCCTACCTCCGGCTTGACATCGGTCGTGACGGTCACACCCGCCGCCCGGGCCTGCATCGCCGAGGCCTCCACGGCTGCCGCGATCAGGCCGGCCAGATCCACCGCGGCCCCCGCCTCGACCGGCGTCCCGCGCTCGACGCGGGACAGCGCGAGCCAGTCGTGGATCAGGCTGAGCATCTCGTCCAGCCGCGTCTGGGCCCGCGACAGCCATTCACGCATCCGCGGCGTCATCTCGCCTGTGGAGGTGAACAGCAGCACGTCCAGGTACTGCTTGGCCGCGACCAGCGGGGACTTGAGCTGGTGCGAGACGAACGTCAGGAACCGGCGCTCGGCCTCCTCCTTCTCACGGCGCAGCCGCTCGGACTCCATCGCCAGCCGCCAGCGCTCGTGGCCGCGGTTGACGATGAGCCGCAGCTCGTCGGGCGTAAACGGCTTCGGCAAGAAGTCGTACGCGCCGGCCTTCATCGCATCCACGGCGGTCGAGATGGTGGCATAACCGGTGATGACGGCGATGACCACGTCCGGATCGACGGTGCGCACGCGCTCGATGACCTGCAGGCCGTCGAGTTCCGGCATCTTCAGGTCGACCAGCAACAGCTCCGGGCGCTGCTCCTGGATGCGCTGGATGCCGTCGACGCCGTTGTTGAACGTCTCGACGTCGTAGCCGGCCTTCTCGAGAATCCGGCGGCACGACAGGAGCATGATGTCGTCATCATCGATGACGAACACGCGCCGCGGCCGCCCCGTCCCGCCCGTCTGGTGATCGGCCGTTAATCCCGCCGGGGATTCCGTCATCGTTCTCCCTTTCACACCTGTGTCGTGTCGGATCGGTCGCCCAGCAGCGCGTGGATCTCCGAGAGGAACGTCTGGATATTGACCGGTTTGGTGAGGTAGCTGTTCGGCGTCACCATCTCGACCTCGCCCGCCATCCGGAAACGCCGGGCCGGGTCGATGGGGATCGAAGACACCATCAGGATCGGGACGTGCCGGAACGACTCGTACTCCGGCGCGTACTTGAGCGCCTGGTTCAGCTGGTAGCCGGCGGACTCGTGCTCCATCATGACGTCGAGCACGATGAGATCCGGGGCCTCGACCAGCACCTTCTCGAGCCCCTCCTTCGCGCTGCGCGCCGCCGACACGACGTAGCCCTGCGACTCGAGGAGCGTCGTCGTCGACAGGGCGAAATCCGCGTCGTCGTCAACGATGAGGATGCGCCGTGCGGCGCGGCACACGCCGGCTTCCGCCCGCGTGCGGCTCGAGCGGCCGAAGGCGCTCGAAAGCACGCCGCGCATCTCGTCGGCCGAGACCGGATCCAGCGCCAGGTGGAAGACGCCGGACAGACGGATGCGGCGGGCCAGCTCCACCGATGGGGCGCGGGCCACGACCACAACCGGCGTCGTGTGGGCCTGGCGACGGGCCGCCGTGAGGATGGACATGCCCCGCACCGGATCCGGCCCGAGGTCGATAACGAGCACCACATTGCCTCGTTGCAGCCCGGAGGCGACATCCGCCGGAGATGCCGCCTGCGGAACCCAGCGGCACTCGATGCCGTCGGCCTGCAGGGTCCGGACCATGTCGGTCCACGCGGGCGTATGACTTGCGACAAGCAGGACGCACTCCCCCCGGTCACCGCTCGAAGCCATGCCCGGCACCTCCTTCAATCGTGGGGGATTGTACCATCACGACGACGCCGTTGCTGCTACAGGGGTCGGGTCTCATTTCGCCCGATCACAGAACCCGTGACAGGGCTGTCACAGGGCGAGATGAGACCCGACCCCTGGGCCGGTGCTGCCACCAGGGAATCGTGCTACGAGACCGCCAGCAGGCGAAACCAAATCCGATACCGTGGAATCAAGAAAGTGAGGCATGAACCGGCGGCAGCTTCTGTCGACACTGGCATCCGGAGCCGGTCTGGGCTGTCTGGCCCACCTGGCTGTCCGGAGTGGAGAGGACCGAATGGCTTCCGACCCTACAGGCATGTTCGAGATCACGAAGACCGACGCCGAGTGGAGACAGTCGCTCACCGAGGGGCAGTACTTCGTTCTCCGCAGGCACGACACCGAGTTCGCCTGGTCGAGCTCCCTGCTGAACGAACACCGGCCGGGTACCTACCTGTGTGCCGGCTGCGGGCAGCCCTTGTTCTCCTCGGAGGCAAAGTTCGACAGCGGGACGGGGTGGCCGAGCTTCACCGCGCCGCTCGAACGAGCTGTCGGCACGACCGTCGACAGCAGGCTCGGCATGGTCCGCACCGAGGTGCATTGCCGGCGGTGCGGAGGGCACCTCGGGCACGTCTTCCCCGACGGCCCGGCGCCGACCGGCCTGCGCTACTGCATCAACGGCGTCGCGCTGACGTTCACGCCTTAGCGGTGTCGGCTCTCGGCTCGTCCGATCACAGGGTGGCGTCCCGGAGCCGTCAGCACGCGACACGCAACCCGACACCGTCTCCGGCCCGTCAGACCGCAGTCGAAGCGGAACGAGAGGCAGACGCCGTTGCCGGGCGTTTCGGGCTGGCACCGGGCCTCTCGCGGGCGACGTGGTTGAGCTCGACCCAGAAATCGGGCTTCGAGAGGCGACAGCGCGCCGACGGCGTCGCGTAGAGCGCGCTTGCGGCCATCGCGTCCCAGATCTCTCTGAGCGGCTGCTCCCTGATGTTGCCGAACGAGCACGGCGTGAAGTCGCACGGCGATACGTCGCCGTTGGCGCGTACGTGCAGCTGGACCATCGCCGCAGGGCATCCTTCAGCCACGCACGGGTAGGCAATGCTCGCGAACATGGTCTGGTGGACGATCCGCGGATAGTCAGGCCGGGGGGTGTACGTCCGCCGGAACTCGACAATCTGTTCGGCTTCCCGATCGCTCAGCAGGCAGTCCCGTTGCCCTTGGAGGCGACCGGTAGGGATCACGTCGAACAGGAAGACCTCGAGGACGCCGAGCGCGCGCGCAACGTCCATCATCCGATCCATTTCGCCGCTTGCGAGCTTCTCCCGCGTGACGTACGTCGAGATGCCCGTGAGCAGGCCGGCCTGCTGGCAGCGCTTCAGGCCGGCGGTGGCTTTCTCCCACAGGCCGGGCCGGCCGCGATGCGCGTCATGGCTCTGCGCGTCGGCGCCGTCGAGGCTGACGAAGACACCGTAGAGCCCCGCGGCCGCAAGCCGGGCGATGGTGTCCTCGGTAAGCAGCTCGCCGTTGGTGAAGACCGTGCAGACGCTGCGGGACCGTTCGATTGACGCAATCAGATCGGGAAGCCCGTCGAAGAGGAGCGGCTCCCCTCCGGTGAGGATCACGCAGGTGGCACCGAGGTCGACAGCCTGTGCGACGACATCCTGCAGCTCAGCGCCGGTCAGGCTCGCGCCTGCAAGAGCCGTTTCCCGCTGGTAGTCGACGGCGGAGCAATGCGCGCACGCGCACTGGCACGCGTAGGTAACCGCGACCGTGGCGACGTGCGGCGTGCGGATCGCGAGCGGCTGGGACGAGGGCCCTGTCCGCGCCATCGTGTCGACAATCCGCCGGACCCGTCGCCGCGCCGCCGGAGACCCGAGCGGCGGGCTGACGAGCGAGAATGCCTGCGCGCCGTCCCCGAGCATGACGAGCGGCTTGCCGCTGACGTAGTAGTCCTCCTGCGCGCGCCGGTAACGCGCCATCTGATTGCGGATCGTCGAACGCTGCCAGGACTGGAGGTTCGTGCTCATCGAGACGGCTCCCCCGCGCGCGAGCGGTGCGGCGGCTTCGCGCGCTTCGGCGACAGTATACAGAGGAACGCGCGGCGCCCGAAACCCGGCGTCGATGCCCTGCAAGAGCCGGAAGAACGGGCGGAGGGAGGGCGTCGGGCACGCTGGCGGGAGACGCGCGGACGAACGGCCGAACGGCCGAACGAGCTTTGGCGCGCCCGGACCTCCGGCGATAATGAGGGCGCACGGCACCGGGCCTGCATGGTTCACAGGCGCTGGGCGTGCGCGAACGAGCCGGGCGAGGAGGCGCAATGCACCGGGTGTGCTGGGGGATGATCGGATGCGGCGACGTGACCGAGGTCAAGAGCGGCCCGGCGTTCCAGAAGGCGCGCGACTCCAGCCTGGTCGCTGTCATGCGGCGCGATCGAGCCAAGGCGGCAGACTACGCGCGCCGCCACGGCGTGCCGCGTTCTTACGACAGCGCGGACGATCTCATCGGCGACCCCGACGTCTCTGCCGTCTACATCGCGACGCCTCCTTCGTCCCACTGCGAACTTGCCCTGAAGGTCGCGGCGTCGGGCAGGCCGTGCCTGGTTGAGAAGCCGATGGCAGCCGATTACGGCGAGTGCGTGCGGATGGTCGAGGCGTTCCGGGAGCGGCGCGTGCCGCTGTACGTGGCCTACTACCGGCGGGCGCTCCCCAAGTTCCGGGCCGCGCGTGAGCTGCTGCGCGGCGGAGCGATTGGGAAACCGACCTCCGTCCATGTCTTTCACTACGAGCGTCTGGCTGTTGGAGAGGCGGCTCAGGCGTGGCGTGTTGATCCGGCCATCGCCGGGGCGGGCTTCTTCCTGGACCTGGCGTCCCACGGAATCGACCTGCTGGACTTCCTGCTGGGGCCTGTGTCGATCGCGGCCGGAGAGGCTGTCAACTCCGGTGGAACGTACGCGGCCGAAGACGTAACGGCCGCGCACTTCCGGTTCGAGTCAGGCGTCGTGGGCACCGGGGTCTGGAACTTCAATGCCGCATACGCCGCAAATGGTATGGTCATCACCGGGTCTGCCGGGGAGCTGCGACTGCCCGTGTTCACGGATGCCGGCCTCGTGGTCGTTCGAGACACGAACGAGGAGACCATCCCGTTTCGAAACCCTCCGCATATCCACCAGCCGTTCGTGCAGACGGTGGTCGACGAACTGCTCGGTCGCGGCACGTGCGAGTCGACCGGCGAGAGCGGAGCCCGGGCCTCATGGGTCATGGACCGGTGTCTTGAGGGCTACTACAGTCGGGACGGACAGCCGCCGGGAGCAGGCGCCAGAGCCGTCCGCGGGCCGATGGTAGAGTAGAACTGGTTTCCGGAGGAGACTGGCGTGACGGCGAGCCGAGTGCATACGACGGTGATGATCACGGGAGACACGATGGGCCGAGGAGACGACGAGCTCGGCCGGAGACTCATGGCCAAGTTCGTGCGGCAGCTGTCGCTGCTCGAGGCGAGGCCGGAGGTCGTGGTCTTCTACAACACGGCGGTCAGGCTGCTGGCGCAGGACTCGCCGCATCTCGCAGCGTTCCATCTGATGGAAGACGCCGGCGTGGAGCTGGTGGCCTGCGGCACGTGCGTCGAGTTCCTCGGGTTGACCGAGCGGATGGGTGCGGGGCGCGTGAGCGACATGCGTGAGATCGCCGCCACCATGCTCGCCTCGGACCGTGTCGTGACGGTCTGACGGGTTCTTCTGTCCGGCACGGGCAGGTCGGGGCCTGAAGGCGGGAGCCTCAGGCGGACCTGCCGGAACGGGTGTGCGGCGCGGAACCCTCAGCTATTTGGGGAGCGTGACCTGTTCGGCGGTGTTGACCTGGAAGCGCCGGAACTTCGAGTACGTCGCCCGGGCCTCAAGCACCCGGATTCGGTCAATCAGGCCGACAGAGCCGGCCCAGAACCCTTCCGTCATCTGCGACGGCACCCACAAGCCGAGTGACCCGTTGCGCTCGTACTGAACGACGAACTCTGCGAGGCTCCGACCCGCGCTCCACTCCAGCTCGAACCTCGTGCCGAGGATCGCGCCGCTTGCCGGGTCGAGCAGGATCGATCCGGTCGCAGGAACATCCGATTCACGATTCAGGCGGACGACCGTCGGGCGTCCGATCTCCTCGAAGGCGATACGCGCCGCCTCGATGCCGCCGACGTTGTCGGTGCCATCGAGCCTGAAGCTGAAGCGCGAGACGTTGTCCGCGTAGAGGAACTTCAGCGGGAACAGCGGCACGTTAATGTTCCGCTCCAGCTGGCCGATATTGTAGCGGGCGCTGTCCTCCATGATGGCCTTGAGCTGACCCTCAGCCTCGACGCTCGCATCCAGGAACAGCGTCTTCAACCGATCCTCGCGGTCCCTCACCGGCGACCCGTTGACCTCGAAGACATCCCGAAACGAGACCCACCCGTCAGCGGCAGGCCGCCGCACGAGCAGGAGGTCGGAGCCCACCTGCCGGCGCTCGGTCCGGGTGATCTGCAGGTAGTTCTCCTCCGCGACCAGCAGCGAGTATTCCCGCTCGTACCCGGCCACGTAGTCGACAGCCTTGGCCACGAGCCGCTGCACCTCCGCGTGACGTGCGGACGCGCCCGTCCCGGGTCCCGTCCCGCCGCGCAGTCCTCGGGTCGGCGTTCTGGCGGTTCGCAACGGGCCGCCGGCCGTCGCAGCAGACGCCCCCGGGGCGGACTCTGGCGGCGGCAGTGCGTCCTCAACGTCGGGAGTCGGCACCAGGAACGCCGGCGCCTGGATGGTCACCGGTTGTCGCGGTGTGTCGACACGCAGGCGCAGTCGTCTTCCCGAGCCATCCGACGGCTGGCTCTCGACGCCCAGAACGTAGCAGGCAGAGAGCGCGGCGACGACGCCCTCGAGGCTCCGGTCCGCGTTCCGGCCCAGCCGCGTATAGCTGCCGCCGGTCAACTCCGCCAGGCGCTCGAGCGCACCGAGATCCGGCGCACCCGGCAGGCCCTCGCGGTCGCCGGGGATCCCGACGCCATAGATGACCGTGTGGGCCGCGGCCGCCGCCATGCTCAACTCCTCCAGGCGTGATGATGCCGGCGGGAGCCCGCCCGAGAAGAGCAGAATCGCCGTGCGTCGGGGAGACGAAGCGATCGAGGTGACCAACTGCTGAAGGCCGTCCACGACGTCCTGAGACGACCCCGCGCCATCCTGCGCCGCCGGCGCGAGCGACGGGATATCGGCTGGCGGGCGTTCGATGCCTGCCGCCTGTGCGGGCTCGCCGGTTGCGGCTCTCGAATCAGCCGCGGGCTGCGTCTGCGGCGCGGGCACGGGCTCAGCGACGGCCGCGGCCCGCGACAGCGCCTGCCCGCGAACCTGCCCGAGCGCCTCGCGGACCTCCGGGCGGAGCGTTGTCAATGTGACGCGGATGCTGCGCGTGATCGGAAACCGAACGACGCCGATGTTGTCGTCGAGCCCCAGTCGATCCACGAGAGTACCAGCCGCCTGCGTCACCGCACGCTCCGCTCCACGCGCGACGGACGATTCATCCACGACGATCAGGACGTTCCGAGCGGGCTCGGCGGCCACGCCGAACCCCTCGGTCCGGCTCGCACGACGCAGTGCCGCGTCGCGGGTGGCGCCGGGGCCGCGACTGACGTAGCGGACCCACAGCACGCGGCGCGATGTCCCATCGACACTGACCGCGAAGTGCTCGGGCCGCAGCCCGTCGGCGATCTTCCCGTCGCGGTCCACGGCCCGAACCTCGATTGGGATGGAGGATGGCTGCGGCGTTGTCGGCGGCTCCTGGAAGGGCAGCACGGATGCCGACGGCACAGCGACGATGGCGGCGAACACCAGCGCGGCCCGCAGTCCGCGCCCCGTCGGTCGCGGTGTGTGACCCGTGAGAGTGATCAGGTGCATGTGAGCGGGACCACGCTTCGGACTTGCGTACGCCTTCGGAGCGGGCTTCCGCACGAGCGTCATTCGCCAATTCTACAGCGGCCCGAGCCGGAGGGAAGGAAGATGGACCGGCTGTGCGCGGCGCCAGGGTCTGACCGCGACAGACGCCGCGCCATCACGAGCGACGCACGATGCTCGCGGGTCACCCGACCGGAATCGGGCGGCACCGGTGTATGCTGTCGATCCGGGGTCGGGCCGATCGGAATGCGGAGGTGGGTGATGTCGAACGTGCGCCGCCATCGTGCTGGAGACTGGCGATGGCTGGGCCGCGTGGCCGGGTGCCTGCTGGTGGTCACGGGCGTCGGGACGGGGAGGATCCTGGCTCAGCAGCAGGAGCCCGACATCGGTCGGGAGCGGGCGATTGCCGCGGCCGTCTCCGAGACGCGGATGGTTGAGGCCGTGCGCCGTCTGGTCGGCTTCGGCCCGCGCATGTACGGAACGCCGTCGAACCACGAAGCCGCCGCCTGGCTGGCCTCGGCGTTTCGCGAGGCGGGGCTCGAGGTTGAGGTGCGCGAGGACACGCCGCGCGACTGGTACCAACCGACGTCCTGGCACGTGCGCGTGGCGACTGACGGCACAGCCCAGCTCGACCTCTCGCTGAAGACTGTCTGGCCAAGCACCGGCTCACCTTCCGGACAGGGCGAAGGTGTGCTGTCGCTCGAAACGGCCTCCGGCGCCGTGTGCCTGACCTCCGCGAATCCGGCGCCGTCGTCCACGACGGGCTGCGTCGCCGTGATCGTCGATGGCCGGGCGTCACCATCGGGATGGCCGAGCATCGGCCGGCTTCGAGGGACCTGGACGATCCCCGTGTTTTCCGTCTCGCCCCAGGAGGTCCGACCGCTGCGCGAACTGGCGGCGGCCGGCCGGAAGGTCCGTGTGTCGTTTGCGCTCGAGGCCAGGACCGGCACCAGCGCGGCCCGCACAATCGTGGCTGCGATTCCGGGACGGGATCGATCCAAGTACGTCCTCTTCTGTGCGCACGGCGACTCCGACTCGGCCGGGCCGGGGGCGAACGACAATGCGTCGGGTGCGGCCATCGTTCTGGAGATTGCGCAGACAGTGGCGGCGGCGGTCAAGGCGGGGAAACTCCCGCAACCGGCGTGGGACCTTCGCTTTGCCGTGTGGGGCGGCGAGATCTCGTCGGCGCGTGAGTACCTGGCAGCGATGGGGAAGGACTCCTCCCGCCTTCAGGCGGTGTTGAACTTCGACCAGTCAGGCTTCGGATCGTCGAAGGACGCCCTCTACCTCGAGCCGGACGATGTGGCTGAGAACCGGGAGCTCGTGAGACTGGTGCGAGCCGTCATGAAGGATCATCTCGGCGCGCCGGGCTTTCCCGAGCGTGCCGCGAGCGTCAGGACGCAGGGCGGGACCGATTCGTATGTGTTTCAGCCGAAGGGCGCCAAGGCGGCGATCTACCCGGCGGTCACGCTCTTTACCTCCGCGTGGGACCGCGTGCGCACGCAGCCGGTCACTGAGGGGTTTCCGCCGCTCAATTGGTACGCCGACGACCAGCCGGGTAGCGTGACGGTGGACGCCGACGATTACTATCACTCGGTGGGAGACACGCCGGCGAACACGACCGACAAGGAACCCTGGAACATGGGATGGTGCGCGCGGGTCGGGCTGCTGAGTGCGCTGCGTCTCATGGCCGCGTCGAAGTAGTCGAGTCTATTCGCGGGTCCTGCCGCCGGCCGCAACTAGCCGATCACGAGCGAGCGCGACGCAAACTGCGGCTCGCTCGTGACGTTCACGCCGAGCCGGCGCAAGCCGGCCTCGTCGCCCGGCGTGGGCAGATGCGTGGTGTGAAACTCGCACCCGGCAAGCTGCGTCAGCCGCTCCACAGCCACCTTCGCCGCCGGGTTCGCCGTCGCGCTGATCCCCAGCGCAATGAGCGTCTCGTCGAGATCCAGGCTCACGGCCTTCATCTTAAGGATGTTCTTCTTCATCCCCGCGATTGACTCCATGACGTTCGGCGTGAGCAGGTGGATCTCGTCAGGGATCCGGGACAGCTGCTTGACCGCGTTCAGCACGACCGCCGATGCCGCGTGCATCAGCGCAGAGTTCTTGCCGGTGACGATTGTCCCGTCCGGTAGCGCGATGGCCGCGCCGCAGCAGACGCCGTCGTGGCCTTTCCCGGTCGCCTCGGCCTCCGCGGCGGCGCTGCGGGCGAACCCCACGACCACGCGCCGCTCCGGCTTGAGGCCCAGCTCGTTCATGATCAGTGCGGAGCGTTCCGCGTCCTCGCGTTCGACCAGGCCCACGGCGTACTCGCACGCATAGCGGAAGTACCGCCGGATCACCTCCTGCTCGGCGGCGGCGCGCACGATGTTGTCATCGACGATGGCAAACCCCACACGGTTGACGCCCATGTCCGTCGGGGACCGGTAGAAGGACTCGCCCGTGATGCGCTCGAGGATGCGGGCGAGCAGCGGGAACGCCTCGACGTCTCGGTTGTAGTTGACGGCCTGCGTGCCGTACGCCGCCAGGTGGAACGGGTCAATCAGATTGACATCCTTCAGCTCGACCGTGGCCGCCTCGTAGGCGACGTTCACGGGATGTTTCAGCGGCAGGTTCCAGATGGGGAACGTCTCGAACTTCGCATACCCGGCCGCCGCCCCCCGCAGGTGCTCGTGATAGACCTGTGAGAGGCAGGTCGCCAGCTTGCCGCTGCCCGGTCCCGGACCGGCGACCACGACGATGGGGCGTTCGGTCTCGATGAAGTCGTTCGCGCCGTACCCTTCGTCGCTGACGATGCGATCCACGTCGGTCGGGTACCCCCGGGTGAACCGGTGGGTGTAGACGGGCACGCCGCGACGCTCGAGCCGGGCTTTGAACACCCGGGCGGACGGCTGCTCCTCGAACCGGGTGATCACGACGGCGCGCACGCGGAGACCCCAGTCGCGCAGATCGTCGATCAGCTTGAGCGTGTCAAGGTCGTACGGGATCCCGAAGTCGGCGCGCATCTTTCTCCGCTCGATGGCGCCCGCATAGATGCAGATGACGATCTCAGCCTGATCCCTGAGCCTCTGCAGCAGGCCGATCTTGGCGTTGGGGTCGAAGCCGGGAAGGACGCGCGCGGCGTGGTAGTCGAAGGCAATCTTGCCCCCGAACTCGAGGTACAGCCTCCCGCCGATGCGGCCCACCCGCTCAAGAATCGCCCGGCTCTGCTCATCAAGGTACTTGTCGTTGTCGAACCCGATTGCCTTGGCCACTCAGCGCCTCCACATCACCGCCCGCCCGACTGGCAGGTGCGGGGAGAGGATAGCCGATTCGCCCGCCCGCTGCTACCAGCGGACCACACTGGCGCCCCGCATGCCCCTTGCCGCGCGCCCCGCGTTCGAGGAGAATCTCCGCCATGGAGGCACACGTGAACAAGCAGGATTTCGTGAACATCATGCGGCAGACGCACGCGCCGCTCGAGAAGATGCTCGAGATGGTGCCCGACACGAAGCTCTCGTGGGCGCCCGCGGCGGGCTTCATGACCTTCGGACAGCTCATCAAGCACGTCGGCGAGAACTGGTGCCTCGTGGAGATGATGGTCAAGAACCAGTTCCCGCCCAGCTCGCCGGAGGAGATGGCGGAAGCGATGAAGGTCGAGACCATCCGGAGCTGCTCCAAGCACGAGGCCATCCAGGCGGCGCGAGCCGACCTCACGAAGGCCGTCTCATTCCTCGAGCACGAAGTCACCGAGGAGGATCTCATCGGGAAGGTCGTCAGCGCGCCGTGGGGCTTTTCGGGCGAAATCTGGAAAGCGATCCTCATGGCGCAGGAGCACTTCCTGAACCACAAGATGCAGCTGCACCTGTACCTGAAGCTGTGCGGTGTGCCCGTGAACACCGGTACGCTGTACGGCGGCTGACGCGTCGAAGCGACTGCAACCTGTTGCCCACGCACGCTCAGGTCTGGAGTCTCGTCGCCGGTCGAACAGCGGTGAGACCACCTGGCCACGGGGAGAAGTCCATGCACGCTGCGCCAAGCGCACCACACGCGTACTCGTCCGTCCTCACCCCTCAGGAGACGGAACAGGCCATCCGACTCATCAAGGACTTCTTCCAGACGAACCTGGCGTTCGAACTGAACCTCATGAGGGTGACGGCGCCGCTCATCGTCAGGGCGGGCACCGGCATCAACGACGATCTGAACGGCGTTGAGAAACCCGTTTCCTTCTTCATCAAGGGCCTCGACGGCGAGCAAGTGGAGATCGTGCAATCGCTTGCCAAGTGGAAGCGCATGGCGCTGGGGCAGCTGGGCATCGCTCGCGGCCACGGGATCTACGCCGATATGAACGCCATTCGCCCGGATGAGGTCCTTGACGAAGCTCACTCGCTTTACGTTGACCAATGGGACTGGGAGCGGGTCATCTCGAAGCAGGAGCGCACCGTCGAGTTCCTCAAGACGATCGTACGGACCATCTACGACGTCGTCAGGCGGACGGAGCGGTACATCACCTACCAGTACGAGGGGCTGACACCGATTCTGCCCGAGAGGATTACGTTCGTTCACTCCGAGGAGCTGCAGGCGCGATACCCGGCGCTCACCCCCCGCGCGCGCGAGTACGAGGTCTGCCGCGAGCACGGCGCGGTGTTCGTCATCGGCATCGGGGCGGAGCTGGCGGACGGCGTTCCCCACGACGGCCGAGCGCCCGACTACGACGACTGGTCGACGCCGTCAGGCGACAGGTTCAGAGGGCTGAACGGCGACATCCTGGTCTACTATCCCGTTCTGGACTGCGCGTTCGAACTGTCGTCGATGGGGATTCGAGTCGATCCCGAGGGTCTCCTCAGGCAGCTCGAGATCCGGCAGGTCCTTGAGCGAAAGGACTTGCTGTTCCACCGGCGACTGCTGAACGGTGAGCTGCCGCTCTCGATAGGCGGGGGAATCGGGCAGTCCCGATTGTGCATGCTATACCTGCGGAAGGCCCATATCGGGGAGATTCAGGCCAGCATCTGGCCCGACGACATGGTCCGTGCGTGCGCGCGGAAGAACATCTTCCTGCTGTAGCCCGCACGCTCGACTGCACCGTGACACAGGGACCGCGAACTCGGTGAAGGCTCCGGTCCCACGGACGGGGAAGGGAGGGCCCCCGGTTGTCGGCCATGGCGAGCAATGTCGAACCCACGCTGCTGTGCCGCCTGCTTCGGATCGTGAGCGGGGCACGTCGCGCCCGCGCCAGCACCGGATCGCGCGAACCCGACGTCCCATTCCAGCCGACCCCGGCGCGGGCGGTCGAGCAGATGCTCTTGCTTGCGGGCGTTCACGCGGGCGACGTCGTCTACGACCTGGGTTGCGGCGACGGCCGCATTCCTATCGCCGCCTCGCACCGCTGCGGGGCGCGCGCTGTGGGCATCGACATCGATCCCAAGAGGATCACTCGGGCACGCCGCCACGCACGCGAGACGCGCGTGCAGGATCGCGTCACCTTCCGCCACGAAGACCTTTTTGAGTCGGACATCTCCGAGGCCACAGTGGTGACGTTGTTTCTGTGGCCCGAGGTGAACCTCGAACTGCGGCCGAAGCTCCTGCATGAGCTGAAGCCTGGGACGCGGGTGGTCTCCTACTTCTGGGAAATCGGAGACTGGTTGCCCGAGCAGGAGATCGCCGTGGACGGCCGCCCCATCTACCTGTGGACCATCCCCGCGCGCAGGCCTTGTCGTGTGGTGCAGCCGGCCCCCGATGGGGCAGGCGTCTCGGTCGACGCAGGCAACAGGATGCGCGTTATCCGGGCGTGATCTTCAGAGCGTGCGCATCGCTGCCGAACTTGGCCGCGGGCAGATTCACCGTCAGCCCTGATGCGTCTCGGGAAAACACCAATGGTCCCCGGGCGCCGAGGAGCTCGACGCGGGCGATCTCCCCAGGGAAATGTGCGCTGCCTCGGCCCAGGCTCCTGATGGTGAGCGCCCCGTTCTCGGGCCAGGCCATGGCAAAGGCGTACAGCACATCCCCCTTGACCGTGAATCGGATGTCTTCCGACGTGTAAGGTCGAACGTCCCGGGCTCCCCCAAACTGGCCTTTCGGCGCCGGGCTGGTGACAGACGGTCCCTCGCCGTACACCTTCCAGGGGCGGGTGCCGAAGATGCCTTCGCCGTTCAGGCCCATCCACGCGGCGATGCCTTCGGCGATCCGCCACTCGTCCTCATCGATCGTGCCGTCTCCCCGTACGGGAATGCTCAACATGAGATTCCCGTTCTTGCTCACGATGTCGACGAGCATCTGGATGACTTGGCCTGCGGTCTTGTACCTGTGCTGCTCGAACACGGCACGCTCGTAGTGCCAGGAGCCGATACAGGTGTCGGTCTGCCAGGGCAGCGTTTCGCCGCCCTGGGTGACGCCGCGCTCGACATCAAGAACGAGGGCCCGCCGCTGCTCGTCGTTCAGACCCTTGCCGGTGATGACCGCCTCGAGCCTGTCCTTGTTGCGAGCGAGGTTCGTGTTGTAGAAGTAGGCCGCGAGACGAAGGCCGATGTCGCTGGCCGGGTAGAGTGGGAGGACCGTGTCGTCGAAATACAGCAGGTCGGGCTCGTACTTGTTGATCAGGTCGATCGTCCGGTTGAAGGACTTCTCGATAAACGCCTTGTCGATCGGGGGCTCGCCCGTCTGCTGCCAGGTGTATTTCCCGACCGGATGGTACTGGGCGTACAGATCCTGCGGATCGAGGCCTTCCCACCAGAGGCCCTTGCCGTCCGCCTTGCTGAGCGTGCCGTCGTAGGGCACCCCGGCCATCGGCCCGCCCGCGTCAGCGCCTTGTGCCACCTGATACCAGCTCCAGGCACGGTCTCCATGGCAGCTGATCGCGAACCGCAGGCCGGCGCTGCGGGCCGCCTTCGCCCAGCCTCCGACGATGTCTCTCCGAGGCCCGATGGCAACGCTGTTCCATGGCTGGTACGTCGAGGCGAACATGTCGAGGTTGTCGTGGTGGTTGGCCATGGCCGCGAAGAACTTCGCGCCGGCGCGTTTGTAGAGCGCCATCAGCCTCTCCGGCTCCCACTTGTCGGCCTTCCATTCGTGGATCACGTCCTTGAAGCCGAACTTCGAAGGGTGGCCGTACTTCTCGACATGGAACCGGTAGGCGGCGTTTTTCTCCTGGTACATCCGCTGCGCGTACCAGTCGCCCATTTCCGGCTGGCATTGGGGTCCCCAGTGGGCCCAGATCCCGAACTTTGCGTCGCGGTACCAGTCGGGCACTCGGTACGCGGAGAGCGACTCCCAGGTCGGCTGAAACGGCCCTTTGGCAACGCCGAATCCCGCAGGAGCGGCAATCGGTGCGGGCGCAGGAGGCAACGGCCTCGCCTGTCCAGACACCCGCGGCACAGCCGCTGCAGATGCCGAGCCGGCCAGCAGCTGCACCAGTTCTCGTCTCGACAGGTTCATGGCTGTCCCTCACCAGGCCGGCTGCTTCAAGGGCTGCACTCGATACAGAACCGCGCCGTGAGGATTCACGGTCGCCGAGATCCTGGCATCCGTGCGGCCCAGATCCTCATGCGCCCACAGGTCGCGGATCCGGCAGGGCCCCGCCAGCCCGATCTCGGCGAGCGACACTGCGATCTCCGACGCCTGACCGGCAGGATCCGCAGGGCCGGCATTGAACATCGCGACGTACTTGTCCCGGGATCCGGGTACATCTGCGACCCACACGATCTGCGTGTTGGCGTTCGCGGCACGTAGCTGTCGGTTGTTCGTGGATGCCTGATTGACGGCGAGCACCTCATCGTTGGTCAACAGGGACAGCGTGAACGCGTCATTCTTGGGCATGTTGCCGCCCATGATCAGTGGTGACCGGGCGATGCACCAGAGCGTCATGAGCGTGATCTGCTCATCCTGGGTGAACCGGGTCCAGCTGTCTTTCTCCTGCCACGCGCGGACGTTCCCGAGCGGCAGCATGTCGGCATCAGGCCAATGGCCGGGACCGCGGAACGGGGTCCAGTTGTCGAGTCGGGCGAACTGCCTGGAGAGAGCCTGCCAGCTGTCCCAGAAATCGTTGCTGATCCGCCACATGTTGGCGTTCAGTTGAACGTGTTCGCCCCTCTCGACCGGCGTGGGCCCCGGGGAGGTCGACAGGACCATTGCCCGCCCCGTCTTGTCGATCGCCTTGCGGATGGCTTCGATCTCAGGCGTGTGGTACGGGGAGGAAAGGTCATCAACCTTCACGAAATCAGCGTCCCACGAGGCAATCAGCGCAAAGACCGAATCGTAGTACTCCTGCGCCCCGGGTTTCGCCATGTCCACGCCGTACATGTCGTCGTTCCATTTGCAGATGGACGTCTGATCCGCGATGTCCGCGGCACGGACTGTCGTACCGAGGATCGGGACATTCTGGGCGACAGCCTGCCGCGGAATGCCGCGCAGGAGGTGAAGCCCGAGTCTGAGTCCCCTGGCGTGCAGGTAGTCGGCGATCGGCTTGAAGGAGCGCGTCGCCTTTGTCAGAGGAAACCGGTTGGGCGCCGGGCGCAGGCGCCCGTTGGCGTCCATCTCGAGGGCCGCTCCCCGCCGGTACTCCGTCGTGCGCGCAAGCGGCTCGTACCACTGGATGTCGATCGTGATGAGGTTCCAGCCGTGGGACTTGAGGTGGGCTGCCATGTAGTCGGCATTGGCCAGCACGTCGGCTTCCCAGACACCCGCACCATAGCAGTCCCAGGAGTTCCAGCCCATCGGAGGAGTCCGCGCCCACTCCAGGAACCTTGGCTGCGGCGCCTGCGCCATGGTGACGCACAGCCACATTGCGGGAAGGACGCAGGCGAGCACGCGGCGGGTCTGGGTCAATCGCATGGTGGAAGAGAGACCCTGCGACGCGGAGGCGACCGTCGGCAATTCCGGTCAGCCGCCTCCGCGCGCGACACGCGGGGAGAGGCGAAGTCTCAGGGCAGTTCCTTGATGCCGATGTTCCGCCAGCGCCAGAAGCCTGCCTGCACCCAGCGGGTGCCGCCATGGATCTGGATGGCGATGGGACCCTCGACCGCACCACCCTCCGCACGGTTGGTCTTGTCCTGGGTGTCGGTGACGATCTGATCGTTGATCCAGATCGTCACGTGAGGAATGTCGCCTTCCATTCGAACCCGGACTGAATTCCAGGCCTCCCGTTTCCAGACCTTCATCCACGGAGAATCGCCGCTCGGCGTTGTCATGCCGAGGGGGATGCCGGCAACCACCGGCGTGCGTGCGGGTCCTGCGGCGCGAGCGCCGCCTGCAGCCCCGGCGCGAGCGCCGGTCTGCCCCCCGGCTGCCGCGCCGCCGGCCCGAGCGCCGGCCTGGCCTCCGGCTGCCGCGCCGGCCCGGGCGCCAGCGCCAGCCTGGCCGGCTCGCGCGGCCTGAGCGGGCGGCTTGCCTCCCGCCGCGACGAGCGACGCACGATCGATGGCGGTGGTGCCGTTGATGTTCTCGGTGATCAGGCCGCCCATGCTGCCGCCGGGCAGATAGTCCATCGTGATCTGGTAGGCGCGGCCGGACTGCGTGGAGCGGAGAAAGATGCCGCTGTCGCAGCCGTAATCAGGCCGGACTTCCATGTAGAGCTCGAAGTTCTTGTAGCTCTTGTCGGTCAGCAGGATCCCGCCGTCGCCCCACGGGCTCTGTGTGCCGACGATGGCACCGTGCACCACACGGAAGTCCGGCGTCACCCCGTGATGGTTGGTCGGACTGGCGTGCCAGCCGGTCAGGTTCTGACCGTTAAAGATCGGCGTAAATCCTTCCGGCACGGCCACCTTCGGGGCGTCAGGGAACCACTGGAACGCCGGCTGGACGCCGACGACGAAGTTCTTCTCTCCGGCTAACGCGTTGAAGTCGAAGGCGGGAGTCTGCGCAGGCGCTGCCGGAGGAGCCGGCTGTTGCGCCGTCAGCAGGCCAATCGAACCCAAGACCAGAATCGCCACTCCCATACCGAAACACCATCGTGCGCGCATCATTGTCCTCCAGTGTCTGTGTGCGCGGGCGTGACGAATACGCGCCGCGCAATCGGAGCACCCGCTCACCGTGCGGTACCAGCCACGCTCACCGTGAAATCCCTGATCGGCTTGTCCTCTCCATCGAGAAACCGGGCGCAGAAGTCAGTGGCGCCGCCGCCGTTCACAATGGCACAGCGCACGACATTCGGTCCCTTCCTGAGCGTCAGGCGCTTCGAGACGCCATCGTCGATGACGGTCTGACGGTCGTTGTAGATGCCGATGACCTCCTGACCGTTCACCCACCAGACCGAAGCCGCGTTGGAGCCGATGGCCAGCCGCACGCCGCGCAGCTCCTTGGGGCAGTTGACCATGGTGACGGCCCAGAAGAGCACGTTCGACGTGGGCTTTCCGAGCGCGTTGGCGAAGTGATACAGGTTGACGTTGTAGGTGCTGGTCTCCAGGGCGTGCCACGTGAGCTCCGCGCCGCCGACCGTCACCTTGGCGCCGTCCTGCGGCGTGACGGTGAGCTGGCCGGGAAAGTACTCCTTGCTGATAGCCGCCCGTACGGCGCTGTCGGTCAGACCACTCGCCCCGATTGGCTCAAGCAGGAGCCAACGCTGGATGAAGCCGGCGGCGTTGGGCGCCCTTTCCGGTAAGGCGGGTCGCGTCAAGGTGGGCGCAGGGGGCTGCGCCGCGTCGACAGGGACGGCGGCGGCCCTCAACAGGGCCGAGCCGGCCAGAATGGCGAGTGCGGGGATACGGTGTCTCATGATCACGGCGTCTTGAGCAGCCAGCGCTGTTTGAGGCTGGTCGGATCGAACTTGGCCAGCGTCGGAGAACTGCTGCCCACGGCTGACAGCGCCAGCGCCTGGTCGGAACCCGGGACCGATTTGGGCATGAGGCGCCAAGCGCCGTCGGGAAGCTGCTCGATGCGCCAGAGTTGTTCGGGCCCGCCAGTGAAGGTGGGCAGGGCGACAAGCTCGGCATCCGGGGAGGCGGCGAGCGCGCGGCCCGTGCCCGCGATGGTGATCTTGAAATATGGCGAACCAGGGTAGCCGCCGGCGTCGGGGACCGGGGAAATCGTCCACTTCTGCTGGGCCTGACACAGGTAGTTGGCCATCCTGACGTCGACTGTGCCTGCGGGCCAATTCCCCGAGACCTGCGCGACATCCTGCGGCGGAATCACACCACCCTGGCCGCCAAACATCCCTCGCCCGAGACCGCCGCCGGCTTCCGCTCGGCCGGCGGCAGCCTCCGCTCTACCGGCGCCAGCTTCTGCTCTACCAGCGCCAGCGTCCGCTCTACCGGCGCCGGCTCTCGCCCCGCCAGCGCCAGGTGGAGCCATCCCTCCGCCGACTCCCGGTCCGCCGGCTCCCCGGCCGAGCCGGCCGCCCACCGGCACACCTTCCACGGCCAGCTCGAGCGCGGTTCCGGCGCGCACCGACTCGATCTCGTAGGTGCCCTCCTTCGCGTTATCTCTGGCGGCAGGCCAGCCGTCCTTCCAGACGAGCGGCCGGATATCGAGCACGCTGGCGCCGCCCCGGTCCAGGTCGGCTTCGTAATGCATGGAGAACGCCTGCACGCCGTCGCCGAGATCCAGGAGGCCGAAATGGCCGGGCCCGATGACACGGCCGCCGGATCCGACGACCAGTGTGCCGCCGCCGAGAAGCATGTCCACGCCCTCGCGGTCGAGGAAGGGGCCGGTGACCGCCTTCGCGCGGCCGACGCGGATGTTGTAGCCGGAATCAGCACCGCGACAGCAGCTGCCGTGCGTGGCCAGGAGGTAATACCAGCCGTCGTGGTGGATCATGACGGAGGCTTCGCAGTTGATGGCGATGTCCCGGGGCCGGTCGTTGGGGTTGAGGCGTCCGCCCGTCTTCGAGTCAAGCTCGACGAGCCGGATGTAGCCGAAATACGACCCGTACGTCAGCCACAGCCTGCCGCTTGCGGGATCGAGGAACACGCCCGGATCGATGGCATTGCAGTCCTCGATGCCGTCGGACGAGGCGACGACGCCGCCCTCTTCCCACTTGTAGTCTGGAGAAGCCGGGTCGAGCGACTTCGTCCACAGCATGTTGATGGCGGCTTTGGGCTGCGCCCCGATGTTCGCGGCCACATACAGGACGTAACGGTCGCGAAGGCGGATGAGGTCGGGGGCCATCCCGCGTCGCGGGGGTGCGACGCCGCGGCGCCAGGTCCAGCCGTCATCGGAGACCAGGGCGGTACCGCCGGTGCCGTACGTGTAGAACTTGCCGTCGCATCGCACGATCGTGGAGGGATCGTGGATCCCGACCTGGCCGTCCAGCGCCAGGACGACTGAGGTCAGTGCAACAACGGCCGCTGCGACAGCTGACCGGAACACGAGCGTCGGACGACGTTTCCTTTTTCGCATACTGGGCAACGGCAGTATAGACCCGATTTGCCGTGAAGCGACCTCATGGTTGCACGGCCCGCCGGCTCAGAGCCAGGCGGCGCCATGGTGTACTTGCGGCCGCCGCGTCTGGCCGCGCAGCTTCAGAGACGCCCGAACTTGGCGATGGCCTGAGTCAGGGACTTGAAGCGCTCGATGAACGGGTACATCGAGTGCTCCGTGTTGTCCAACTCCTCGGCTTTCTTCAGGATCTCCGCCGCATGCTCGAAGGGCACGACCACGACGCCGTCTTCGTCTGCGGCGATGATGTCCCTCGGCCTGACCGTCACGCCCGCGCACGTGACCGGGATGTTGACGCCGACGGAGCGGTAGTGCCCGACCGTGGTGCCCGGCGACACCCCGCGGCTGTAGATCGGAAACTGAATCCGCTGGATCTGCGGAAGATCCCGGATGGAGGCGTCCACGATGGCCCCGGCGAACCCGCGGATCTTCATGGTGGTGGCCATCAGGCCGCCGACGGCACCGTAATCCAGGCCGTCCTCGAGCACGAGGACGTAGACAGAGCCCGCCGGGGAGGCGTCAATCGCGTCGATCATTCCCTGGCTTGCCGCGGTGCCCTCTTTGTGCTCCTCCTTCTTCAGCAGCACCGTGACGGCAGGCCCGGCGAACTTCGTCTTGAAGAGCGCCCGCATGTCGTGGTGCATGTAGGCCTGGCGGCCGTACAGCTGCTCGATGGCATCGGCAACCGATGCCACTTCCGTCAGTCGGAACCCTTCGATCAGCGGGTCCTCCGCGGCCGGCACGGCCCTCCCGCCGGCAAGCGTCAACGCTGCGGCGGTCAGGAGCAAGGTCAGCAGTACCGTCTTCCTCATCGGTCACCTCCCCGGGGATTGCGTCGGCCTATCTTACCGCCCCGCCCGCTCGCGGCCAATCCGACGTGGAGGATTGCGAAGCCGTGTAATATCATGAGGCCGCTCGGAGCGCCTCCCTCACGGATCAGGAGAACAACATGACCAAGACGGCCAGATCGGCAGCGGTCGGATGGATAGCCGCGTTTGCCCTCGGCGCGGCCGCACTGGCGCTGCTCGCGCCCGCGACGGCCGAGGCACAGGTCTTCGCCTTCACGCGCGAGGACCTGATCGAAGTAACAGCGAAGAACCCGTTCGAGCGTTTCCCCGACGGGAGGCCGAAGATCCCGGATGACTTGCTCGAACGGGCTCGCGACCTGGTGATGGAGGAAATCGGCATTGCCGGCCAGGGATACCGGAACCAATACGCCGGCGGATGGCGGATCCTCCACCCCGGCATGAAACTCGTCGGACGGGCGTTCACGGTCCAGTTCGTGCCGTCTCGGCCCGACCTCGACCGGTTCGCGGCAAGCCGGGCGAAGGCCCAGGGCATCGGCATGCTCAACCACCAGACCGTTATCGACATGCTGCAGCCCGGCGACGTCATCGTGATCGATCTGTTCGGGAAAGAGGAACAGGGGCCCATCGTCGGCGACAACCTCTTCTACTACATCATGAAGGCCACAAACGGAGCGGGAATGGTGCTGGATGGTGCCGTCCGCGACCTGGAAGGGGTTTCCGGCATTAAAATGCCGGCCTACTTCCGGCACGCCAATCCGAGTTCCATTGGCGGGGTCACGGTGGCGGGCTGGAACATCCCTGTCAAGATCGGCAACGCGACCGTCATGCCCGGGGACCTCGTGGTGGGGGATCGCGAGGGGGTGTACTTCGTGCCGCCGGAGCTTGTCGAGGGCGTGCTCGACCGCGCCGATGAGACGCGCATCCACGACGAGTGGACCCGGTTGAAGTTCAGCGAAGGCAAGTACAAGTCCAGCGAGATCTACAGCTCGCCCCGCGACCCGCAGCTGAAGCAGGAGTACGCCGAGTACCTGAAGAAACGGCTCGAGGAGCTGCGCCAGAAGAGGGGGGCCAAGAAATGAGTCTCGCCCGCACGCGGGACCTGCAGAGCCGCAGAGAATGGCTGCTCAGGACCACGTCGGTTGTCTCCGGGGCGTGGCTGGCCCGCGCATCGTCGCTCCACGCCGCGTCTGCCCCGACAGCTTCGGTCTCGATCGCGAGGTGCATGACCTACGATCCGGCCGAGCTGCTGGCGACGATGGAGAAGATGTTCGATCGGATTGGGGGCTTGAGGAGCCTCGTCAGCGGGAAGACGGTAGGAATCAAGGTCAACCTGACCGGCGAACCCGAGACTCGTCTGAAGGACCTGCCCGTGGGCGACACCACCTACACTCACCCGGAGGTGATTGCGGCCACGGTTCACCTGATCGGGAAAGCCGGAGCTCGCCGGATCCGGGTGTTGGAGGGCGCGTGGTCGTCGGCCGGGCCGTTGGAGGAGTTCATGGCGCGGGCGAACTGGCAGCCGCGCGACATCCTGGGTGCGGCCCCGAATGTCGAGTTCGAAAACACCAACAACCTGGGCTCGGGGAAGCAGTACGCGCGGCTCAAGGTGCCGAGCGGCGGCCTGCTCTTTCCGGCGTATGACCTCAACCATTCGTACGAAGACTGCGATGTGTTTGTCAGCCTCGCGAAGCTGAAGGAGCACACCATCGCGGGCGTCACGCTCTCGATGAAGAACAGCTTCGGCATCACGCCGGTGTCGATCTACGGTTCAGGCGCGGGCAAAGACGGACCGGACGAGGACCCCAAGTCGTCGCGTCAGACGCTTCACACCGGCAGGGTGCCTCCTGCCAAGACGGCTCCCGCCGAGAACGATCCGACCTCGCCGCGCGAGGTTGGCTACCGTGTGCCGCGGGCAACGGTAGACCTGGTCGCGGCCAGGCCCATCGATCTGGCCATCGTCGAAGGGATTCGCACGATGACGGGCGGCGAGGTGCCGAGGGCGCGGGACGCCAACACGTTTGTGAGCCCCGGGGTGATCGTCGCCGGCAGGAATCCGGTGACAACCGACGCCGTGTGCATGGCGGTGATGAATTTCGATCCGATGGCCGATCGCGGGACGCCGCCGTTCGAAGCCTGCGACAGCACGATGCGCCTCGCCGAGCAGGCCGGCATCGGCACGCGCGACCTGAAGCGCATCGAGGTCGTGGGCGCCCGGATCGACCAGGTGCGCTTCGACTTTGCCGGAATTCGGAAACAGAGACGCACAGCCAAGACGTAGACAGGGAGGCTCCCCGATGATGAAGGACTCCGTGGGACGACTGATCGGGAGGCGGGAGGTGCTCCAGGGGACAGCGGCGGCGGCGTTTGCCACCGCGACGCTGGCCGACGCGGACGCGGCGTCTGCGCTCCAGTTCACCAAGACGGCCTCGAAGCCCTCGGACCTGAGGATTACCGACCTTCGTGTGGCCGTGGTGGCCAAGGCGCCGATGACCTGTCCGATCATCCGGATCGACACCAACCAGGGCATCTCGGGTTTCGGCGAGGTGCGGGACGGCGGGAGCAAGACGTACGCGCTGATGCTCAAGAGCCGGCTTCTCGGCGAAAACCCGTGCAACATCGACAAGATCTTCCGGAAGATCAAGCAGTTCGGGTACCACGCGCGCCAGGGAGGCGGCGTGTCGGGCGTCGAGGTTGCGCTGTGGGATCTGGCGGGGAAGGCGTACGGCGTGCCGATCTACCAGATGCTGGGCGGCAAGTTCCGCGACCGGATCCGCTGCTACGCGGATACCGACAGTTCCCGCGACCCCAAGGTTTTCGCGGCGCGCCTGAAGGCGCGGATGGACCAGGGGTTCACCATCCTGAAGATGGACCTCGGGATCGGCCTGCTCCAGGGCACCCAGGGGACCATCACCCGGCCCGCGGGACAGACGCCTGCCGAGATGAACACGACGCAGCACATGTTCACCGCCATCGACATCACGCCGAAAGGCATCGAGCTCATGGCGGACTACGTGGCCCAGGTGCGCGAGGTCATCGGCATGGAGGTCCCGCTGGCAGCGGACCACTTCGGCCACATCGGCGTGAATGCGTGCATCAGGCTGGGGAAAGCCCTCGAGAAATACAACATGGCGTGGCTCGAGGACTTCATCCCGTGGCAGAACACGGAGCTGTGGAAGAAGATCACTGACGCGATCGACGTGCCCACGCTGACCGGCGAGGACATCTACCTCAAGGAGGACTTCATCAAGCTTGCGTCGACGCACGCCGTCGACATGATTCAGCCGGATCTGCTCACCTCCGGGGGGATCCTCGAGACCAAGAAGATCGGGGACGCCTGCCAGGAGTTCGGCGTGCCGATGGTGCTGCACATGGCCGAGAGTCCCATCGGCTGTATGGCTGCCGTCCACTGCGCAGCCGCCACCGAGAACTTCCTGGTCATGGAGAACCACTCCGTGGACATTCCATGGTGGGGTGACATGGTGAACGGCCTCGAGAAACCGATCGTCGTCAAGGGCTTCACCAACGTGCCGGACGGGCCGGGGCTGGGCATCACGTCTCTGAACGACGAGGTGATCAAGCAGCACCTGCTGGAGCCGGGGTACTTCGAGCCGACGACCCAGTGGGACCGGGAACGGTCGAACGACCGGCTCTGGAGCTGATGGAGGGCATCCATGAAACGGCGAGAGCTGCTGGCGATGGCAACCGGCGGAGGCGTGACGGGGATCCTGGGGGCGAAGGCGGAGGCGGCGCAGGAGAGGGTGGAGCGGGCGACGCGCGGCACGGGGTCCCCGAAGATCAAGGACATCTCCGTGATTGCCACGCAACCGGGCGGGGTGCGGCTGATCGTCGTGAAGATTACGACCGATCAGGATGGCCTGTACGGGTACGGATGCGCGACCTTCACGCAGAGGGCCGACCTGGTGGTGCCGGCCGTGGAGAAGTACCTGCGCCCGCTGCTCGTCGGCAGGCCGGCCGACCGCATCGACGACACGTGGCAGGTGTGCTACAACTCCTCGTACTGGCGCAACGGCCCGGTGCTGAACAACGCCATCAGCGGCGTGGATCAGGCGCTGTGGGACATCAACGGGCGCCGGGCCGGGCTGCCCGTCTACCAGTTGCTCGGCGGCAAGTGCCGGGAAGCGGCGGCCAGCTACACGAGCGTCGGCGGGAGCGATACCGCCCAGATTGTCGAAGGGGCGCGCAAGGCGATGGCGCAAGGCTATCGCTACATTCGGCTTCAAATTAGCGTGCCCGGCATGTCGGCGTACGGGGCGGGCGGCGGCGGCGCGGCCGCTCCCAAGGTGCAGGCCCTTCACAGCGACCCGGTCTACGAGCCCGGTCCCTACATCCGGCGCACGATCAGGATGCTGGAGGAGTGCCGCACACAGCTCGGCGACGACATCGAGCTGCTGCACGACATTCACGAGCGAGTGTCGCCGCGAGAGGCCGTTCAGTTCGCCAAGGACGTCGAGCCGTTCCGGCTCTTCTTCCTCGAGGATGCGGTTTCTCCGGAGGACATCGCCTACTTCCGGCAGATCCGGCAGCAGTGCAACACGCCGCTGGCCATGGGCGAGCTTTTCAATAGCCCGCACGAGTGGACGCCGCTCGTTGCCGAACGGCTGATCGACTACCTCCGCATCCACATCTCGCAGGCGGGGGGGCTGACGCCCTGCCGGAAGATCGCCCAGTTCGCGGAGCTCTTTGGCGTGAAGACCGCCTGGCACGGGCCGGGCGACGTGTCGCCCGTCGGGCACATGTGCAACCTGCACCTCGATCTCGCGAGCCCGAACTTCGGCGTCCAGGAAGGCGGCGTGATCCGGGGTGTCGAAGCCGAGATCTTCAAGGGCTGCGAGACCTTCAAGGACGGCTATCTGTACGCCAACGACGCGCCGGGGTGGGGCATCGAGATTGACGAGAAGCTGGCCGCGAAGTACCCGTTCCGGTCGGACGGGGCGCGCGGGAACCTGAACGGTGGCTGGGGCGTCATTCGCCGGCTCGACGGCACGGTGATCAAGCAGTAGAGCGGCGCAGCGCGACGGCCGATCGTCAGTTCGGACGAAACGGCGGCACCTGGCTGAGCGGGATATCGAGCGATCCGTACCGACCGCTGTTCACGTCGTGTACGATCACGCGCAGGGCGGTCGCCTCGTCTTTCGGCTTCCAGATCACCTCGATGCGGGTCGGCTCGAAGCGCGCGGTTTCCCATCGGGCTGCCGGCACCGTGCTTGTCACCGCGGACCGGCTCGTGTGCGTCAGTCCGTCTGCCGTGCGGTCTCCGAAAAGGATCTCCACGTCGGCCTTCAGGTTCTCCCCGTCCCGCAGGAACTCGAGCGCGTCCGTGTCCACCAGCACGGTGACCGACAGATCGTCGAAGGCCGTCCACTTGCACGTTGCCGTCAGCGGGATTGCCGCCGACGCGAGCGGATTCGAGATGGCCGACCGCCACGTGTCCTCAGTCCACCTCACCGGCTGCGCCGCGCGCGCATCCGCGAGATAGCCTTCGCGATACCGCAACGTCAGCCCCGGACGATTCACCTGCACCTTGAGCCTGTGCCACTTCCCATCCGGTTCGTCCGGCATGTAGAAGCCCAGCGTATAGCTGCCCCACATGTCGCTCAGGACCTTGTCCACGCCCGAGGTCGAGTCGTTCGGATAGAAGTAACGTCCTCCAGTAATCGACGACATCGTCTCCATGGTCGATCGCACATCGACGCTGGTCGTTGCCGTATCGAGATACAGCTCGAAGTTGCCGCGTCCGCGCTGCGGCACCGGCATCCGCGTCGCCGGCCTCTGGTCCGAAGGCGACTCGAGGTAGTGGGCGTCGACGATGTACAGCACGACGCCCTGTTGCGCCAGGCGCCGCGAGACCTCCCGAATCTCCTTCTCGGATGTCTCCAGCAGCTCCGGCGTCTCCTTCCCCCCTGCTGTCGTGGCGGTCACCGTCGACATCGAGAACCCGCCCCCGATCCAGACGAGGCTCTTCCGCCCGGGAATCCCGGCCAGGTGCGCGCCAAGCGCTTCGATCTGGGCGAGGCTCCGCTCCATCCGGTCGCGCCGGATTGCCGCGTCCGCCATCACGTCCATGCGCAACTTGTTGCGCATAAGATCGACGGCGAGCGCCTGGTCCTCCGGGAACATCCTCACGAACGCCTCGGCCTCCACGACGGCCTGCCTGGGGTCTGTCTCCCACGCGGTGGCTGTCGGCAGCTCTGCGCCCTCGAGCCTCTCGCGCAGGGCGGAGGCGTCGTCGGTGAAATCGTGCAGGACGTGAAGCCTGTCTGCCAGCAGGTAGACTGCGGTGATCGTCTGCGGCGCAAGCGTCCGCAGGTACCGCATCATCTGAGCGCGTGCCGTCACGCCCTGGACGGGCGTCGTGTTGACGTTGTCGAGCACCAGCGCCGTGACGGCGCGCGGCGCTTCGCCAGTGAGCGCCGGGCGATTGGTGAACGTGCCAGGGGACAGAGCGGCTGCCGGGGCGCCGGTCGCGGGCGTTCGGCGCCCGCCGTCGAAGCTGAAGACCTCCACCGGCCGCGGTTTGCCTTCGTCGAGCACGACGAAGTCGCCGGCCTCAAGCCCGGTGACGGCGTTCCCGCCCCTGTCCAGAACCGTGACCGCGACTTCCACGAGTCTCGTGGCCGTACGGAACGTCGGTTGCTGGGGCTGTGCGCTCAGCAGGACTCCGATGAGTCCAACAAGCACAGCTTGCCCCACGCCGAGCACTGTTCTGGACGCCCCTCTCGTCATCTCAGGCCTGTACATGCCAATATAGGCCAAAAGCGGGTCCTGCTCCAGTCTGCGTGTCCGGCCCGTTCGGCGACGATCCACCGTGTGCGGTTTTCTGCTGCAAGAATCGTCGGGAAGTGGCAGGATCGCGCTGGTCGGCACTGGTGCAGCCATCACACGCCTGGCTGACGAGGAGTTGCATCGTCTGTCAGGCGCGCCGTCGGCGAAGCAGCGGTTGCACCGTATCGCGTGTCTCTGGGGTGCGTGCGCAGAGTACGGGGAGACTCTCCTATGCTGAAGAGGTCAAGGCCTCACACGTTGGGTCGGCTGTTGTGCGTTCTTGCGGCAATGCTCGTGGTGGAGCCCCTGATCCAGGGCTATAACAACCTCCGCATCGCCGTGTATTTCCGGTACCAGGAGGTCCACTCGATTCCTGCGAGCCTCGAGAAGTTCGCCACGCAATGGGCGGATGTGGAGAAGCAGGTCAAGGTGGACAAGGTCTACCTTGAAACCACGCGCAACGCCCAGCTGGCCACCGAGTCCGAAGTGACGGCGCTCAAGAGGTTCTTCTCGAGCCGCGGGATCACGGTGTCCGGGGCGCTGGGCCTGACCGTCAACGAGCCGAACGGGTTCCAGTCGTACTGCTACAGCACTCCGGCGGACCGCGACAAAGTGAAGATGATGGCGGAGTTCACGGCCCGGCACTTCGATGAGATCATGCTGGACGACTTCTTCTTCACCAACTGCAAGTGCGACCGCTGCATCCTCGCCAAAGGGGCGAAGAGCTGGACACAGTTCCGTACGGAGCAGATGGCCGAGGTCTCCCGGAACCTGATCATCGGGCCCGCAAAGGCGGTCAATCCCAAGGTCCGGATCATCATCAAGTACCCGAACTGGTACGAGAGCTTCCAGGGGCTCGGCTACGACCTTGCCGTCCAGCCGAAGCTGTTCGACGCGATCTATACCGGGACGGAGACCAGGGACCCCAACTCAGGGCAGCGCCTCCAGTCATATCAGAGTTACCTGCAGACCCAGTACTTCAACAACATCAAGCCGGGCGGGAATCAGGGCGGCTGGATCGACGGCGGGAGGGACGTCGAGCGCTACGCGGAACAGCTGTGGAACACGTTCTTCGCGAAAGTCCCGGAGATCGTGCTCTTCAACTCGATGCAGATCGCGGCGCCGCTCAACACGGCCGTCCGGCCGGAGGCCGATTCGACGCTGGGGCTTGCCGGACTCACGGCGCCCATCCCCCAGCCCGGCGGAGAGGCGGTCGCGCCCAGCATGGTTGCTAGGATTGCCGGGGCTTCGGCGGAACTCCTGGATCGGTTCCTGGGCAAGCTGGGCAAGCCTGTCGGCGTCGCCGCCTACAAGCCGGCCAACTCGGTCGGCGAGGCGTATCTGCCGAACTATCTGGGGACGATCGGCATTCCCATGGACCTCTTTTCGGAGTACCCCGTTAAGAGCACGACGGTTTTGCTGACGGCAGCCTCGAGATTCGACAAGGACCTGGTGTCCAAGGTGAAGAAGCACGTGCAGGCCGGCGGCCGGGTGTTTGCCACAACGGGACTGATCGAGGCGCTGGGTGACAGAGGGTTTCAGGACATCGCCGAGATAGAGGTCACCGGGCATCGCGTCATGGCCGTGCGATTTCCCGCAGGCAGAGGCTTCATGCCCGGACGGGGCGCCGCGGCGGCAGCCCCGGCCGCTCCGGACCCCGAGCTGAACATCATCTTCCCGCAGATGCGATGGCTCGAGAACGACTCATGGTCCAGCGTGCCGTTTACGACCGCCCGGTCCGGGTACCCGATGGTCATCTCGGCCGCCTACGGCAAGGGCACCTTCTATGCGTTGGCGATTCCCGACGATTTCGCCGACATCTACCGGCTGCCCGACAGCGCGCTGAATCAGCTGCGAAGCCAACTCGGTCGAGACGTGTACGTCAGTCTCGAAGGACCCTCTCACGTCAGCCTCTTTGCGTACGACAACCGTACCTTCATCGTTCAGAACTACCAGTCTCAGGCGGTGACCGTGCGAACGTCGGTGACCGACGCGAAGGCGCTGCGCGATCTGCTGACCGATCAGGTTGTTGCGGCCTCCCAGAGCGGCGCCGCGCCGGGCGGCGCGCGCGGTTTCGGCGGCGGCCCCGCCGCCGGACCCAGCAGGACCGCGTTCGAAGTCAGGATCCCGGCCCACTCGTTCCGGGTCTTCCGGGCGGAGTGAGGCAGCCGGCGCCGGGGATCGAGGGATCGGTGAGCACCCTGCGCAAGGTCAACAACATCCTGGAACTCGTCGGGAACACGCCACTCGTACGCATCAACCGCATGAACCCGGCTCCCTCCGTGGAGCTGCTGGTGAAGGTGGAGTCGATGAACCCCGGCGGCTCGGTCAAGGACCGGATCGGCTTGAAGATGATCGAGCAAGCCGAGGCATCGGGCCAGTTGACCCCGGGCAAGATCGTCCTGGAAGCCAGCAGCGGGAACACGGCGATCGGACTGGCCATGGTCTGTGCGGTCAAGGGGTACCGGCTGCTTGTGACGATGAGCGAGTTCGCCAGCAAGGAGCGGAGGCGAATCCTGCAGGCCTACGGGGTTCAGATTCTGCTTACTCCCGGCTACCAAGGCACTGACGGAGCGATCGAAGAGGCGTACCGCCTGGCACGCGAGGAGCCGGACAAGTACTTCCTGGTCGATCAGTTCAACAACGAGGCCAACTGGAAGGTCCACTACGAAACCACGGGCCGGGAGATCTGGGAGGCCACCGGCGGCCGTCTGAACGTCGTCGTGCTGACGATGGGGACGACCGGCACGCTGATGGGCGTGACTCGCGCGCTCAGGGAACGTAATCCGGCCGTGCGCGTGGTGGGCGTCGAACCCTTCAAGGGGCACAAGATCCAAGGCCTGAAGAACATGAAGGAGAGTTATCCGCCGGGGATCTTCAAGCCGGAGGAGCCGGACGCCATCGTGAACGTCGACGATGATTCGGCTTTCGAAACAGCCCGCCGGCTGGCCAAGGAAGAGGGAATCCTGGTGGGCATGAGCGCGGGCGCCGCGTTGAAGGTGGCCATCGACGAGGCGCGGTCCCTGGGGCAGGGCACCGTCGTTGCATTGCTGCCGGACGGCGGCGAGCGGTATTTGTCGACGCCGCTGTTCGCAGCGGAGGCAGCCCCGAATTCGTTTCGCGTCTACAACACCCTCGCGGGCAAGATTGAACGGCTGGAGCCGGTGAGTCCCGGCAGGATCACGATGTACTCCTGCGGTCCCAGCCTGGACGGGCCGCCGGACTTGGGACTGTGCCGGCGGCTGGTGGTCGCCGACGTGCTGCGCCGCCATCTGGAGTGCCGGGGGTACGACGTCACGCACGCGGTGAATCTGGGCGACATCGACGACCGCACGGTCAACGAATGTCTGAAGGCCGGCGGGACGCTGCGGGAGTTCACGGCGCGCTGGGAGGCGAGTGTCTTCGAGGCCCTCGACGCGTTGCGGATCAAACGGGCCCATCACTACCCCCGTGCCAGCGAGCACGTCGGCGACATGGTGGAGCAGACCCGTGGGCTGCTCGACAGGGGGCTGGCCTACGAGAAACTGCGGTCGGTGTACTTCCGTATCAGCAGCTTTCCCGACTACGGCCGGCTGTCGGGCGTGAGAACGGACCAGGTGCGACCGATCGCGTCGACGACGTACGACTATTACGACAAGGACAGACCCGGTGATTTCGCGCTCTTCAAGCGTCCGACGCTGTCCGAACTGAAAGCCGGCATCTTCTGGCAGACGCCTTGGGGCAAGGCGCGCCCAGGGTGGCACATCGAGTGCTCGTGCATGGCCGTCCGCGTCCTCGGCCAGCCATTCGACATCCACACGGCCAGTACCGACCTGACGTTCCCGCACGGCGACAATGAGATTGCGATTGCGGCGGGACTCTCGGGCAAACCCTTCGCCCGGCTCTGGATGCACTCCGAGGTGGTCATGGCCGAGGGAAGGAAGGTCGGCCGCGCAACCGGCAACGATCTTCGCCTCGAAGACGTGCTGGCTCTCGGCTTCGACGGCCCGACCGTCAGGTACTGGCTCCTGGCGACGCACTACCGGACGGTCTTGAACTACTCGACTGGCGAACTCGAACGTGCTCGGCACGGCGTGGCGCGGCTGAACGAACTGGTCGTCCGCATGCAGCACTTTCAGGGGGGGCGGCGGAGTCCGGAGCTGGATCAAGCGCTCTACGAGGCCCGTACCTGCTGGCAGGAGGCGCTGGACAACGATCTCGGCGTCCCGATGGCCCTGGGGCGCCTTTTTGCCTTGGTCCGCCTCGTCAATCGGCTGCTGGATCACGACGAGGTGGACCGCGACCAGGTGCAGGACGTCCTCGGTTTTCTGCGTCAGGCCAACGAGATTCTGGCGGTCATCGACTTCGAGGCGGACGAGCAAGACGACGAGCTGGCGCGTCTGGTCGAGGAACGGAGCAGGGCCAGGCAGGTTAGGGACTTCGCCCGCGCCGACGCCCTCCGCGGGGAGCTGAGAGACCGCGGCGTGCAGTTGACCGACACACCTGCCGGCACCCGCTGGCAGCGGCGATGACCGAAGACCCGGATGGGATCGAGCGAATTGCCGCGCTGTGACGGGACACGAACGCTGTTTTCCCTTGACCCGCTTGAGAAAAGGGCCTATAGAAGCATTCGACGTGGCGGATTTCCTGGAGGTGTGACGATGTCCGTGGAGACTGATGGGAAGAATCTTCTCTCGAGAAGGCGGTTGCTGCAGGGTGCAGCTTCGACAGCGGCGTTTACATTCATTCCGTCGTACGTGCTGGGGCGGAACGGCCAGACGCCCCCAAGCGATACGGTGAATGTGGCCTCAATCGGCTCATCGGGCCAGGCCGCAGTCGATATCAAGCAATGCGCGCGTGAAGGCGGCAGAATCGTAGCGTTGTGCGACGTGGACGAGAGACGCGCGGACATGTACAAGCAGTACCCGCAGGTGCCCAAGTATCGGGATTTTCGCAAGATGCTTGATGCGGAAGGCAAGAACATCGACGCGGTGATCATCGCCATCCCCGACCATACGCACGCGGTCGCGACCCTGGCGGCGATGCAGCGCGGCAAGCACGTCTACACGGAGAAGCCGCTGGCTCATTCCGTGTATGAGACGCGGTTCCTGATGCAGGCGGCCCGCAAGTACAAGGTGGCGACCCAGCTCGGGAATCACGCGCATTCCAACGAGCAGATGCGCCTCATCTGCGAGTGGATCTGGGACGGGGCCATTGGGGACGTGAGAACAGTGCACGCCTTCATCAACCGCAAGAACAGCTGTATCCCCGATCTGCCGAAGATGAGCGAGACACACGAGGTCCCTCCCGAGCTCGACTGGGACCTGTGGCTGGGGCCGGCGCCGTTCCGTCCGTACAACCCGATGTACCTGCCGGGCCGTTGGCGCAACTGGTCGCAGTTTGGCACGGGCGGCGCCGGCGACTGGATGTGCCACGTCGTCGATCCGACCTTCCTGGCCCTGAAACTCAAGCACCCCCAGACGATCGAGGCGGTGACCGTGGACGGCTTCGACCCGGTGGCCCACAAGGAGACGTTCCCGCCCGACATGCTCATCCGGTTTGAATTCGCAGCCAGGGAGAAGATGCCTCCTGTCACGTTGAACTGGCACGCGGGACATGCGCCCGAGCGGCCGGCGGAGATGGGCGAGCGGCAGTGGTCCTATGCCGGGGCGCTGATTGTGGGCGACAAGGGCATGATGGTTCACGATTCGCACGGGGCATCCGGCCTGCGCATCATCCCTGAAGAGAAGATGCAGGCGTACAAGCGTCCGGACCCGACGCTGCCGCGATCGCCGGGTCATATGGCCGAGTGGCTGCAGGCCTGCAAAGGCGGGAAACCGGCCGAGTCCAATTTCGATTACGGCGGGCTGCTCTCCGAGCTGGGGATGCTCGTGAACATCGCGCTGCTCTTCCCGGGCAGGAAGCTGCAGTGGGATCCGGTGAATGCGAAGTTCCCGAACTGCCCTGAGGCGGATGTCTACATCAACCCGCCGTATCGGAAGGGATGGTCGCTCTGACGTTCTGACCGAAGGGCATCGCTGGCAGGCATCCGGCGAGCCGGCCTCCGGCCTTGCTGCGTATGGGGCGAGACAGCCTCCAGGCTGTCTCGCTATCTCATTGATACTGCGAGGGTAAAACCACTCCGCGTGCGCCGCTGACACGGCGCGTTCCACCTCTTCACTCCTCTGAAGACGCCGTTGCGTCCCCGCCATGCCGGGCGTATGATGGCCCCACTTTCCCTCGATTCCCGCATTATGCATTAGCGCACTGTCCGGGCCTGAGAGCACTCTGTGCGAGCCGTGAGAGAGGCACGTGCCTCGTGGGCTGAGCCGGGAACGCCGCTCGGCCTCACGCTGCATCCCCGGACGGACGCGAGTACTCGATGTGCGACGTGCCGTCTGCCTGACGCCTGCGCGTGCGGTCCGTCAAGCAGGCAACGAGGTTCCAGGGTCGGTAGAGAGGAGGGACCATGCTGCGGGGAACGCGAGGCGTGATGGCCGTCCTGATCGTCATGCTGGCGCTCGTGCCGGGCCGAGCGCTGGCGCAGATCACGACCGCAACGGTTATCGGCACCGTCAAGGATGCGCAGGGCGGGGTCGTCCCTGGCGCGACTGTGACCCTGATCAGTGACACCCGAGGTGTGACATCGGCGGAGACGACGACCGACGCGACGGGCGACTTCGTCATCCCGAACGTCGCGGCCGACACCTACACGGTGCGGGTGGTGCTGGAGGGGTTCAAGACGCTGAGGAGCACGGGCATCGCCGTGAGCCCGGGCGACCGGCTGTCGCTGCCCGCCCTCGTGCTCGAGGTCGGGACGCTCAGTGAGACGGTGCAGGTCACCGGTGAGACGCCGCTCATTCAGGCGTCGAGCGGCGAGCGATCCTTCACCATCTCGGCCAACTCGGTGGGGAACCTCCCGGTTTCCAGCCGCAACTTCGTGACCCTCGCGCTGCTGGCGCCGGGGGTGGTCGCGGGGCAGAACGCGGGGGTCATGCGGATTGGCGGCGGCGGCTACGCCAACATCCAGATGGACGGCATCTCGGCGATGGACACCGGCAACAACGGGCAGATGCTCAGCATGAACACCGAGGCCGTCTCCGAGGTCAAGGTGCTGACTTCGGCCTACCAGGCGGAGTACGGGCGGTCGAGCGGCATTCAGGTTCTGTCGATCACCAAGGGCGGGTCGAACCAGTTTCGCGGTTCGTTCTACGACATCGAGCGGCACTCGCGCTGGAACAGGAACTCCTGGACGAACATCCAGAACGGGACCCCGCTGGCCAAGTCCGACCAGCGCGATTGGGGCTACTCGATCGGCGGCCCGGTCGGCAAGCCCGGCGGCGACAACAAGCTGTTCTTCTTCTACTCCCACGAGTTCCGGCCCCGCACCTCCGGCAACGTAGAGTACCTCTTCCGGCTGCCGACGGCGCTCGAGCGGCAGGGGAACTTCTCGCAGTCGCGGGACAACCTGGGGAACCTGTACCCGTACATCCGGGACTACACGACGGGGCTGCCCTGCTCGGCCAGCAACACCGCGGGCTGCTTCCAGTATCAGGGCGTGCTTGGCTGGATTCCGCCGGACCGGCTGTACCAGCCGGGGATGAACCTGCTGAACATGTTCCCGATTACGCCGAACGTCGAGCAGACGGCGGGGATGAACTACAACACCAATCTCAAGAGCCCGACGATCAAGTTGCTGGAGTACCAGCCGGCGGTGCGCGTGGACTACCAGATCACCTCGGCCTTGCGCGTGGCGTTCAAAATGAACTCGCACAACCGGAACTCCGGCATCCGACCGACGTACGGGGTGGTCGGCGCCAGTAACACTTCGAACTACCCGATCGACGGACTGAACAACTCGCTGGGCAACCAGAAGCCCTGGATCACGACGTTCTCGATCTCGGGCAACTACAACCTCGGGTCGCGGACGTTTATCGAGGTGCTGTGGGGGCGGACGCAGAACTTCTACGCCTCGGTGGCCACCGCGCCGCTGGCGGACCGGTTCACCGCCAAGCTCGACGGGATTCCCGACCTCTACACGACCAACCGGGACGTGAATCGGGACTACTGGATGGCCGGCGCGCTCGATTCGATGACGGCGCCGTTCTATAAGGACGGGAAGATCGAGCTGCCGCAGTGGACGACGTTTGGCACCCGGTCGGGGAACTCGCCGGGCACGCCCCAGTATCCCGGGTGGCTCAACATCAATACGACGTGGGACTTCGCGACCAGCGTGACGTACGTGCGGGGCCGGCACACCATGAAGGGCGGGGTCAACATCAATCACAGCTTCAAGGCCCAGAACATGACGCAGGCCGGCTTGCCGATGGGCACCATTGACTTCGGCGATAACACCCTCAGCCCGGTCGATTCGAGCTACGGCTATGCCAACGTGGCCCTCGGGATCTTCAACACCTACAATCAGGCCTCGAAGTTCGTCGAGTCCGGCATCGTGTACTTCGGCATCGAGCCGTACATCCAGGACAACTGGAAGGTCAACAACCGGCTGACGCTGGACTACGGCCTGCGGTTCGTTCACCTGCAGCCGGAGTACGACACCTACATGCAGGCGTCGAACTTCTTCCCGGAGCAGTGGTCGGCCGCGAGCGCCCCGGCGCTGTATCAGCCGGGTTGCCCTGGCGGGGTGTACCCCTGCGCGACCACCGCCCGCCAGGCGATGAACCCGCTGACGGGCCAACTGCTTGGCGCCGGCACGGCGGGGCTGATCGGCCAGGCGGTGCCCGGCACGGGCGTGATTACGAACGGCATCAAGAAGCAGGGGGAGGGAATCTCGAAGTACAACTTCGAGTATCCGTTTGTGGAGATCGGCCCGCGGGTGGGCGCGGCATACCTGCTGCGGCCGGACGGGACGTGGGTTCTGCGCGGCGGCTTCGGCCTCTTCTTCGACCGGGTCGAGGGGAACTACACGATGAGCCAGTCTGCCAACCCGCCAACGGCGGAGAACATGACGCTGTACTACGGCAGGTTGCAGACCCTGGGGCAGGGCGCGGGCGCCCGGGGCGTTCCGAACATGGTCATCTACGCGTACGAGAACAAGCACCTCCCCTCGGGTGCGCAGTGGAACGTCGGCACGCAGGTGGAGTTGCCGATGGCGTTCACGCTGGATGCCTCCTACGTCGGGCAGTATTCGTACCACACGCAGGGCGCCCAGGGCGGCCAGCAGGTGACCAACCTGAATATGGTCGACCTCGGGACGGCGTACCTGCCGCAGTACCAGGATCCGACGAAGGCCGCGAGCGCGATCCCGGGCCAGAGCGCGTACACCGAGGCGAACCTGTTGCGCTATTACACGGGCCTGGGGAACATCAACCAGAACGCGGCGGTGTTCCATCGCACGAGCCACGGCTTGCAGGTCACGCTCCAGCGCCGGTTCGCCAAGGGTTTTGCAGCTGGCCTGAACTGGAACTGGACGCCCTACGACAAGGGCAACTACTCCGGCAACTACGCCATGACGCAGCGCATCGAGCACGTGGGTGGCCTGCCGCAGCTGCGCTCGGATCAGAAGCAGTGGGAGGAGCTCATGAAAGAGCAGGGCACTCCCACCCACTTCCTCAGGGCCAACTTCGTGTGGGACCTGCCCAACCTGCAGGCCGGATCGGGCGTGGGGATGGCCATCGTTCGGAACATCCTCAACGACTGGCAGCTCGCCGGCATTTGGGCCGCGCAGACGGGGGCGGGGTACTCCGTTGGCTACAGCTACCAGAGTTACGGCACGAACCAGAACCTGACCGGCTCGCCCGACTACGGCGCGCGGGTCAAGATCATCGGCGACCCGGGGAGCGGCTGCTCGGGCGAGCGGTACAAGCAGTTCAACACGGCGGCGTTTGCCGGGCCCACGTACTACAGCAACGGGATGGAGTCGGGCCAGAACTACCTGAAGGGCTGCTGGCAGCAGAACTGGGACCTGTCCGTTTCACGCAACATCCGCCTGGGCGGGAGCCGCAGCGTCCAGATCCGCATGCAGGTCTATAACGTCTTCAACTTGGCGTACTACACGGGCCGCCAGACGACGGTCATCTACAACAATCCGACCAACCAGGTCGTCCAGAACCCGCAGTATAACGCCGACGGTTCGCTCGTTCAGGGGAGGCTCAAGCCGAACGCCGCGGGGTTCGGGGGCGTGACGGGCTCTACGAACCCGCTGACCTGTCAGCTCCAGCTTCGCTTCCAGTTCTGACCTTCCGTCACATCGTTCAACCCAGGGGGCCGGCACCGCGCCGGTCCCCTGCGGTTCATCCGCGGCGGCTGCGCCGAATCCGGGCCCGCCTTTCTGCCCCACCCTGGTCGATGCGCTAACCGTGCAATCCGGCCGCGAACGTGCTAAATAGGAGCCGGCACTGTTGCCTTCCTGGAGGCCGGCACCATGTCACCCGAGATGAATCGGCGCGGGTTCCTCTCCGGAGCGGCGGCTGCGGCCGCCGCGGTCACGATTGTGCCGCGGCGCGTTCTGGGCGGGCCCGGGTTCGTCGCGCCGAGCGACAAGATCGCGCTGGCCTGCGTCGGTTTCGGCACCCAGGCCATCCGGGAGATCGGCAGCATTCTCGCCAGCCCCGAGGTCGAGGTTGTCGCCGTGTGCGACGTGGAGAGAGACGGTGTCAACTACCTGGAGTGGGGCAGGAACCAGGTCAGGGACGTGATCAGGCGCCTGCTTGGGAGTCCCACGTGGCGTGAGGGCTTCAGCCGCGTGCCGGGGGGTCGCGACGTCGGTAAAGAGATCGTGGACACCTTCTACGCGAAAGAGCGCGGCAACGAACCGAGAAAGGGCTGCGCCACCTACGTGGACTTCCGCGAGCTGCTGGAGAAGGAGAAGGACGTCACGGCGGTGAAGGTGATGACGCCCGACCACACCCACGCGCCGATCGCGCTGGCCGCCCTGAGGAAGGGCATGAACGTCATCGTGCACAAGCCGCTGGCCAACCGGGTGCTGGAAGCGCGCGCCGTGATCGAGGCCGCGCGAAGCGCAAAGCTGGCCACCCACTTCATGCCGGCCAGCGAGGGCGCCGGCCAGCAGCAGGCCCTCGACATCGTCCGAAGCGGCGCGATCGGGAGCCTGCGCGAGATTCACAACTGGTCCGTGCGGCCGATGTGGCCGCAGTTTGCGACGATCCCGACCGATACGCCGCCCGTCCCCGCGGGGTTTGATTGGACGCTGTGGCTGGGGCCGTCGCTCGACCGGCCGTATCATCCGGCGTACACCCACACCAACTTCCGCAGTTGGTACGAATTCGGCGGCGGGTCGATCGCCGACATGGGGCACTACAGCCTGTGGCCGATCTTCCAGATGCTCGGTCTTGGTTCCCCTGTCAGCGTCGAGTCGACGCCCACGCACGTCTGCGACGCGAAAGATGAAGTCTGCTTCCAGATCAAGAACGACTACTCGTTCCCGGTTGCGTGCACGGTCCGGATGCGGTTTGCCGCCGCGAGCGGCCGGCCCGCGCTCGACATCTTCTGGTACGACGGCGGGATCAAGCCGCCGGTGCCCGTGGAGCTGATGGCCGAGAACAGGGAGCTGGCGGAAGAAGGCATGCTGTTTGTCGGCGACAGGGGGAAGATCCTGGGCGGGTTCCGCGCCGACAACCCGCAGCTCGTTCCCGCCGAGAAGATGCGCGCCTACCGGTCCGCGAACAACATCCCCGAGCCGGCGCCAGCCGAGCGGCGTCAGGGCGGCGCTCAGGACAATCGCCCGACGGTCTCGGCGCGGGACCAGGCGTGGATCGATGCGTTCAGGGGCGGACCACGCACCTATGGGGACTTCACGCTGGCCGGCCCGATATCGGACGCGATCAACCTGGCGGCGATCTCGCTGCGCCTCGGCGGCCGGCGGCTGCTCTGGGATGCCGCTTCGGCCACGATCACGAACGTGGCCGACGCGAACGCCCTGCTCACACGCGAGTACCGCGACGGCTGGAAGATCTGACGGAGGGAACCGATGGCTTCGATGTCGAGACGCGCGTTCCTGGGGCAGACCGCCGCGGCCGGCGCGGCAGGGTTTCTGGCGGCTGGCGGGACGACGCTGCGGGCGAACCCGCTGGGGCTGCCCATCGGCAGCCAGGTCTATCCCACGAGGTCCATGCTCAAAGACTTCCCGGCCTACGTGAAGATGCTGGCCGGTATCGGCGTCACGCGGCTCGAGCTGTGCTCGCCGATCGGTTACGGCGCCGAGTTCGCGTCGCTGACGAGCGGGAGGGAGGTCCGGACGATCCTGGCCGACCACGGCCTGAAGGCCGAGAGCAGCCACTTCACCCTCAGGGAGCTCAGGAACACCCAGCAGCAGAGCATCGACTGGGCGAAGGAGGTCGGCATCACCCAGATGGTCACGGCGACGCTTGCCGACGGCAACGGCGGCAGCACCCCGACGCTCGACCAGGTGAAACGCGCCGCCGGCGAGTACAACGCGATTGCCGCCGTCGCGGCGAGAGCCGGCATGCAGCAGGGCCTGCACAACGAAGGCTTCGAGAGCGCGACCGTCGACGGCCGGCGAGTGTACGACCTGCTGCTCGAGCTGCTCGATCCGAAGCTCGTGAAGTTCCAGTTCCAGATGTCCACCATCACGGCCGGCTTTGTCGGGGCCGAGTACTTCGCGAAGTACCCCGGTCGCTTCAACTCGATACACCTTCAGGACATCGACATGAATGCGGCGCTGCCCGCAGCGGCGCCGGGCGAGCGCCCGGCACGCCGGCCGCAGGTGGCGGTCGGACGGGGCAGCATCGACTGGGTGAAGACGTTCCGGGCTGCGAAGGCCGCCGGCGTCCAGAGCTACTACGTGGAGCAGAGCTGGGAGCTCACCCAGCAGAGCGTGGCCTATCTCAGGGCGCTCGTTGTGTGACACGGGCCACATGCCACACGCCGCGCTGCCGCTTCTTCTCGGTTGACACCGTCTGTTCGCGCGGAGGGCTTGATGCTGCATCAGCGTGCCCAGCTCGTCGGAGCGCTCTCTCGCATCGTCGATGCGGGCGTCCTGATCCTGTCAGCTGTCGCCGCATACCATCTGCGCGTGTGGATCTACTCGCCATTGTCCGACTGGCCGGAATACGTTCCGGTGTTCGGCCTGATGATCGCCGTGTGGTCGATGCTTCTGTACTGGTTCGAGGCGCACGAGGCGCCTTTCCGCCCGGGCCTGGTCTCAGACGCGATCCGGCTCCTCAAAGTCAGTGTCGTGGGCTTCCTCCTCACGGGAGCGGTCATCTTCGCGGTGAAAGGGCATTTTATCAGCCGGCTGCTGGTCGGCGTGTACGCGGTCGTGGCGTTCGTCTTCGTCCTGATCGGCCGGTGCGCACTCCGCTTCGTGCTGGCTCGGACGACCTTCCCCGAGCGGCGGGTCCTCATCGTCGCGGATGGCCCCCGCGCCGACGAGATCCGTGCAATCGTCGAACGGGAGCGGCGCCGGGGGGTGAACGTCGTCGACGTCGTCAGCATGCGCGCGCTGGCGGCAAGCCGCCCGGGCGGGGCGGCGGCGGAGCTGTCGCACCTGCTCAGCACGACTGTTGTCGACGAGGTGATCTTCGACCTGAACTCCTCCGACATGATCCGCCTGACCGACTCGTTGCTCGTGTGCGAGCGTCTTGGCGTCATCGCCCACGTGACGTTCGATCTCGGCGAGATGAAGATCGCGAGGACGGCCCCGGCGGATCTGCACGGCCTTCCGCTGCTGACATTCACGACGATCCCGCACGACGAGCGGCTGCTGCTCGTCAAGCGTGTCTTCGATATCGCCGTGTCCGCGGCGCTGCTCGTGCTGCTGTCGCCCGTGCTGGCGCTGGTGGCCTTGGCCGTGAAACTGAGTTCGCCTGGACCGGTGCTGTTCCGCCAGGTGCGGGCCGGCGAGCACGGGCGTCGCTTCACGATGTACAAGTTCCGCTCGATGGTGGCGAACGCGGAGACGCTCAAGGCTGAGCTGGCGGGCGCGAACGAGGTGACGGGGCCCGTGTTCAAGATCCGCGCGGATCCGCGCCTCACCCGCATCGGCGGGGCTCTCCGCCGCAGCAGTCTGGACGAGCTGCCGCAGCTGTGGAACGTCCTGAAGGGCGAGATGAGCATTGTCGGGCCCCGGCCGGCGGTTCCCTCGGAGGTGGCCCGCTACGAACCGTGGCAGCGGCGGCGCCTGAGCATGAAACCGGGGCTGACCTGCCTGTGGCAGGTCAGCGGGCGGAGCTCGATCGCCTTCGACAGATGGATGCGCCTCGACCTCGAGTACATCGAGACCTGGTCGCTGGGCCTGGATCTCCGGATTCTGATCCGCACCATCCCCGCGGTCATCATCGGCCGCGGCGCCTCCTAGCGCGCTCGTAGCGCTCTTCACGAACGCCGCGCGTTCGTTCATAATGCGCCGGCGGCAGGGCCGGTGCCGCGGCCGCCCCGACCGGGACGTTTCACGAGAGATGGACGTCACCATTATCGCGACCTACCGCTGCGATGCGCACTGCACGATGTGCCACGCCTGGCAGCACCCGACCCTGCCGGCCGAGGAGATCGGCGTACGCACGCTCGAAAGAGTCCCGTCAGGTCTCGATAATGTGAACATCACGGGCGGCGAACCGACGCTCCGGCGCGATCTCCGCGAGATCGTCGACGTCCTGTACCCGAAGGCGCGAACGCTTGAGATCAGCTCGAACGGGCTGCACACCGACCGCCTCGAGTCGATCGTCCGGAGGTACCCGGGCATCAAGATCCGCTTCAGCCTCGAGACAGCCGGCCCCGAGAGTGATCGGATTCGCGGCGAGCACGACGGACTCGAGAAGAAGGTGACGGGGCTGCGTCGTCTCAAGGAGCTCGGCGCCACGGATCTCGGCTTCGCGGCGGTCATCCAGGACGCAAGCGCCGACGGCATCGTCGAGCTGTACCGTTTCGCGAGGGCGGAGGGCTTCGAGCTGGCGACCTCGGCCTTGCACAACGGCTTTCAGTTCCACAAGGGCGACAACCGTCCGCACGATCCCGCCAGGGTCGCCCGGCAGATCGAGCGGCTGATCGAGGACATGCTCCGGACGTTCTCGGTGAAGGACTGGTTTCGGGCGTACCTGAACCTCGGCCTCATGGCGAAGACGCTGGGGCAGAGCCGGCTGCTGCCGTGCACGGCGGCGTCCGACTTCGTTTTTGTCGATCCCTGGTCCGACGTCTACGCCTGCAACGTCAGGCCGGATCTCCTCCTGGGCAACCTCGAGACCGGATCGTGGGATGACATCCTGGCCGGAGGCGTTGCGGACCTGGTTCGCGCGCGCGTCCGCGCCTGCGGCCAGAACTGCTGGATGGTCGCCAGTGCGAGGGCGGCGATCCGCAGTCCCCGGCTTCCCTCGCTGCCGAGGGGGGCGCCGCTTCGCTGGGTGGTGGCGAACAGGCTGCGCGTGGCGCTCGGCCTGCGGATTCCCTTCGAACGGTACGTCGACTACGCGGCCGCCGCACGGGATTCGAGCGGACCCGTCCCCGTCGATTCTCCGGATCCGGCGGCGGAGGGGATGCCGCGCGTGTCGCAGACGGATCGGTACGCATCGTCCGGGCCCTACCTCAACACGTGAGGCGCGCGAATCGACGGGCTGAAAGTCCTTGACGCGCCCCAGATGGCTTCATACGCTGTAGTGCACGCCGGTGATCCCGGCGAACTCTGCTAGGCACTCAGTGAGTTGACGCTCCGCGAACGAGGCGGCGTCCAGGGGGAGCCGGCCCTCGTGAATCCACGCGCGACACGCGAAGGCGACGCTGGTGCCGACGCCACCGGCGCACGAAGCGACACGGGCATCGCGCTGGCCGGCCAGCTCGTGCACCTCGTCCTTGGCTACGCCACGATCCTGCTGATTGCGCGCGGTGCCGGGCCGCGCGCGCTCGGCATCTACTCCATCGCCGTCTTTGCGATCGCGACGGCCCGCCTGGTGTGCATGGCCGGAATGCCGCAGGCGTCTCTGCGGTACATCCCCCTGTACCTCGGGGCCGATCAGCACGAGTCGGTGCGCGGCCTGCTGCGCTTCTCGTCGCGGCTGGCGGGCCTCTCCGGGACCGCGCTCGCCGTCCTGCTGATCGGCGCGGCGCTCGTGGGCGGCCGCCTGCTCTTCAGCGACCCGGCGCTGCCAGCCGCGCTCGCGATCACACTGGCGGGCGTCCCCGCCTATGCGTTGCAGGGCACGTGGTCGTACGCGCTTCAGGGGTTCCAGAACATCCGGCAGAAGGTGCTGGTCGAGAACATCATCGAGCCGTCGCTCCGCCTGGCCGGGCTGGCGGTCTTCCTGGCGGCCGGCGCGACGCTGCTGGCGGGTGTGTTCGGCCTGCTCGTCGCCGTCGCAGTCTCGACGATCACCGCATTCGCCTTCCTGAGGCGCCAGGTCGCACACCTGCGGGCAGGCGGTCCCCCGCGGTTCGAACCGCGGGCGTGGCTGGCCTACTCGCTGCCGCTGTCGGTGAGCAGCCTGATCGCGCTGCTGCAACCCGGCATCCCGCTGCTGCTGATCGAGTACCTCCATGGGGCCGCCGACGTCGGCGTCTTCAACGCGGCGTTTAAGATGGCCGCGCTGATCTCGCTGCCGGTCATCGCGCTGAACACCGTGTTCGCTCCCCGCATCGCCGAAGCGGACGGCAGCGCGGGCTCTCGCGCCGTGCTCGGGGCCCAGTTCAAGACGATGACGGCCTGGACACTTGCCCTGTCGCTGCCGCTGACGGTCGTGCTGCTGGACGCGGCGGCGCCGGTCATGCGGGTGTTCGGCCCCGAGTTCGAGCCGGGCGCGCGCGTGCTCACGACGCTCGCGGCGGCCAATGCCGTCGTCGCGCTCTGCGGATCGGCCGGCTGCCTGCTGGTCATGACGGGTCACTCCGCCTTGAGTTTGGCCAACGCGGTGCTGGGCACGGCGCTGAGCGTCATGCTGTATGTGCGCCTGATTCCGGCGCTCGGCGCGCCCGGCGCAGCGCTGGCCGCCGCGGCCGGGATGGCCGCAGCGGGCGTCCTGGCCCTGATTGAGGTGATTGTGCTCGTGCGGATCAGTCCATACAGCCGCAGGGCGCTGACGACGATGGTCGCCGGCGGAATCGCGGCCGCGCTGCTGGCCGTCCTCCCGGGCAGCAGCTCCGCCGCCCTTCGGCTCCTGCTGTTCTCACTGGCGTACCTGGTGCTGCTGTGGCTGTTCAGATCGAGCGGGACCACGGCCGCCGTCGCGCCGCGGTGACGAGATGCAGGCACTCGCTCCCGTCAGGCTGGTCGAGCTGCTCGCCACCCAGTGGCTGGCCCCGGAGAGCCTCCGGACCATTCAGGACCGGAAGCTCCGGCGTCTCGTCAGCCACGCGTACGCGCATGTGCCGTACTACCGCAGGCTGTTCGACGCGGCCGGTCTCCGGCCGTCGGACATTCGAGGGACGAGCGACCTGTGGCGGATTCCCGTCTCCTCGAAGCGGCAGCTCGCGGGCGTTCAGCCGGACGACCTCGTGGCGCGGAATCTGGATCGACGCCGGTGTCGCGAGAGCCGCTCGAGCGGCGCGACAGGCGTGCCGCTCACGATCCTGCACCGCCGGCGCGATCTGACCCTCACGAACCTCGCGTTCCTGCGGACCTTCCTCGCGCACGGCTACCGCCCCTGGCAGCGGCGGGTGGAGTTCACGGGCAGCCGCAACGTGCCGGCGCGGCACTCCTGGTACGAGCACCTGGGGCTCCTGCGGCGCCGCGTGCTATCCGATGCCAGCGACCCGGCCCTGTGGGTGGCGGAGTTGCGCGACTGGCAGCCGCACGTGATCATCGGCTACGTGATGATGCTGAAGCAGCTGGCGTCGGAGATCCGGAAGCAGGGCACGACCGACATCCGACCGCGTCTTGTCTTCTCCACGTCGGCGGTGCTCGATGCCGTCACCCGCGAGATGCTGGCCTCGGTGTTCGGTGCGCCGGTCATCGACTACTACGCCTCAGAGGAGGGGCGGTGCATCGCGTGGGAGTGCGGGGGATGCGCCGGATATCACGTCAACAGCGACCTGCTCATCGTAGAGGTCCTCGACGAGGCCGGGGCGCCGGCGGCGCGCGGGGTCGAGGGGGAGATCACGATTACCAACCTGCACTCGTTCGCGATGCCGTTCATCCGCTACCGGCAGGGCGACAGGGGCGTGCTGGCCGCTCGCGATCCCGTCTGCGGGCGCGGGCTGCCGCTGCTTGCGAGCGTCGACGGGCGTTCCGACGACTTCATCGTGGCGCCGGACGGCCGGCGGCTCTCGCCGCGCCTGTTCTACTACGCGCTGTGGACTGTACCCGGCGTGGCCGAGTTCAGGATGATTCAGCAGACCGAACGCCACCTGCGCGTTGAGCTGGTGGCCGGCAGCGACTACACTGAGGCGAGCCGGCGGGCTGTGTGCGCGAACATCCGGGAGCTGCTGGGCGAAGGGGTGGAGATCAGCGTGGCGATTGTCGAGTCGATCCCGCGCGGGCGCTCCGAGAAGCTGCGCTCGTTCGTGTCGCTGGCCGGAGAAGCCGCGGAGTGATGCCTGAGAGACTGAAGAACCTGAGCATGGTGCGGGAGGCGCGGGACCTGGCCCGGGCGAAGCGGTTCTCGAGCCTTCCTGAGATCGCCGCGAACTTCGTCCGCTACAACGTCGTGCTGCCGTTGCGGCAAGCGCCGCTCCCGCCGCGCGCGCTGCTGCTCTACGTCACGTACCGGTGCAACGCCCGATGCGTCATGTGTGGCATCTGGCAGGACCATCAGTTCGCCGATGCGCAGTCGGAGCTGACGCTCCCCGAACTCGATCGGATGCTCGCCGACAGGCTGTTCGCGGCGATCGAGTACCTCAACATCAACGGCGGCGAGCCGGCGCTCCGGGCGGATTTGGCCGAGGTCGTCCGCGTGTGTCTCGACAGGCTGCCGCGCCTCAAGCACCTGAGCCTGAACTCGAACGGGCTGCTGACCGAGCGCCTCGCGGACGCGGTCGGCTCGATTCTCGCCGAGTGCAAGCGCCGGGACGTCCCGTTTTCTGTGGTGATTGCCACCCACGCCGCCGGCGCACAACTGGACGGGATTCTGGGCGTCCCGGGCGCATCGCGCCGGCAGGAGGCGACGGTGGCGGCGCTGCGGGCGCTCGACGGGCAGGACGCGCTGTCGCTGTCGCTGAACTGCGTGATCACGAACAGGAACGCCGCCTCCCTCGATGCACTGCAGGCCTGGTGCGCCGAGCGGCGGCTGCGGGTCAACTTCATCCTCGGCGAGGTCCGGAGCCGGTTCTTCAACCGGGACATGGAGGGCGACACGCTGGTGTCCGGCGAGCAGAAGCAGGCCGCGATCGCCTTCCTTCGGCGCATGGCCGCGCGCAAGTCCCTCGTCAACCCCGCCGCGTATCGGTACGATCACCTGGCCGGCATGCTCGAGCGCGGAGCGCGTCGCCGGATGGCGTGCCACTATGAGATGGGCGGCCTCATCCTCGGTTCGCACGGCGACCTGTATTACTGCTCGCACAGTCGTGCGATCGGCAACTGCCGGGAGCGCGCCCCGTACGACATCTACTTCGACCCGGACAACCTCGCCTACCGCAGGCAGTACCTGCTGCACGAGGAGTGCGCGCGCTGTCCTCCGAATACCTTCAATCGGTTGGAGTTCCAGAAGGACCTGCTGCGGTTTGTGGCGTTTCTCTTTCGGTCGCACCCGAGACCACCGGAGTAGAAGCCGATGGCGGACGTTATTCTTGCGAAGCTCGACAGCGAGGGGAAGCAGTATCGGATTGCGCCCCCGTTCGGGATTCTCTACCTGGCGGGCTCGCTCGAGCGCGCCGGGTACAGCGTCCGTCTCGTCCACGAGACCGGCACCGCCGCCGACATCGAGGCGCTGGTCGATCTCACCGCCAAAGAGCGCCCACTCTTCGTGGGCGTGTCGACGCTCACCGGCCCGCCGCTCAGGCCGACGGCGCGGGCCGCACGCGAGCTCAAGGCGCGGTGCGGCGTCCCCGTCGTCTGGGGCGGCCTCCATCCGACCATGCTGCCGGAGCAGACGCTGGCGAACGAGGGCGTCGATGTCGTGGCGGTCGGCGAGGGAGAGGAGACCATCGTCGAGCTCGCGGGCGTGATCCGCAACCACGGTCTCGATCCGGAGAAGCTGGCGGCCGTGCGGGGGATTGGCTACAAGCACAACGGCGCGGCGCGCCTGACCGCCCCGAGGCCGTTTATCGCCAACCTCGACGACTACCACCCCGCGTGGCACCTGCTCGACATCAACCGGTATTTCCGGCAGGGCCGGCACTTCTACACGGGGATGGGATCGCAGTTCTCGGGGAAGAAGATCGCGGCCGTGCTGACGAGCCGGGGCTGCCCGTGGCGCTGCGCCTTCTGCTACAACCAGTTCGTCAACAAGCGGCGCTTCAGGCCGTTGTCCGTCGAGCGGGTCGTCGGCGAAATCGAGGGCTACAAGGAGCGCTACGGGGTGACCGCCGTCGTCTTCGAGGACGACCACCTGTTCAGCGACCCGAACCGCGCGCTGGAGATCGTGCGGCGCATCGGCGTGCCCTGGACCTCGACGATGCGCGCCGCCGAGCTCGTGCGGGCCGGCGACGACTTCGTTCGCGAGCTCAGCGCCCATCAGTGCGCGGAGCTGCGCATCGGCGCCGAATCGGGGTCGCAGCACGTCCTTGACATCATGAAGAAGGACATCACGGTCGACCAGATCCGCGAGGCCGTCCAGTTGTGCCTGAAACACGGGATCAACGCCAGCATGGGCTTCATGGTCGGCATCCCGGGCGAGACCTGGGCGGATGTGCGTGCCACGCTGGACTTCATCGACGAGTTCGACGTGTACGGCAGCCGGGTCATCGTGAACGGCCCGTGGATCTTCGCCCCGTACCCCGGCACACCCCTGTTCGACGTCGCCACCGAACACGGCTACGTGCCGCCGACCTCGCTCGAGGAGTGGAGCACCCGCATCTTCGACCACAAGCAGGCGCTCGCGCCCTATGCCGACAAGCGCATCCGGTTTATCGGCTACTACCGCAGCCTGATCTGCGGCGACGGCGCCCGGCGGGCGCTGTCGCCCCCCGCGGCGCTGCTGCGTGCGGTGGCGCGCTGGCGATGGCGCCGCAGGTTCTTCCGCCTGCCGGTGGACTACCTCGTGCCGGCGTTCGTGATGAACGTGTTCAGGCGGCTGGGCCTCGGCGGCGTGGTCGAGCGGCTGCGGCCCGGGCGCGTGTGAGGGTCCACCGATGAGCCTGCCGCCGGCGTCGCTCCGGCTTTCGCCGTTCGAGTCGATTCAGGCGTTTTGTGCCGCGCTCCGCGAGGAGCTGGCCGCCGGAAACGGCCGCGGCGCGGGCACGGCGGACCTGCGCCGGTACTATCAGCGGCTGCTGCTCGCCGACGGTGCGCTCGACCCGCTGGGTGTCTACGGCTACGCGAGCCGGCTGCTGCCGCTCCTCGAGACGGTGCGAGGCGCGGGATCGGCGGTCACGGCTCTCGACTGCGGCTGCGGCTACGGCACCGAGGCCCTGCTGCTCGGTCTGGAGGGCGCGGCGGTTACCGGCGTCGACGCGGTGCCCGAGCGCATTGCGATCGCCAGGTCCCGCGTGCCGTTCTACGAACGGCGGGCCGGGCGGCCGCTCGGCGTCGACTACGTGCATGCCGACATCCTGCGGTTCCTGGAGCGGGGGCCGCGGGTCGACATCATCTGGGCTCTCGAGGCGATCTCACACATTCACCCGCTGGAGGCCTTCCTCGCGCTGGCGTTCGACAGGTTGAACCCCGGCGGGCTGCTCGTCACGAGCGACCCGAACGCGCTCAACCCGCTGGCGCGGTACCGGGCGTACCGGATTCGCGGCGCGCACGGGCTCCGGACTCGTGTCAAGGCGCCCGGCGAGGCCGGCGGAGCGCCCGTGGTTGAAGCCGTCGAACGTGTCTTTCCGGTCGGCACCTACGCAAGGAAACTCGCGCAGGCGGGTTTTCGTGTGACGCGGATCGAGATGTCGGGGTTCCTGGCGGCCTCGTTGATCCCCCGGGCGTGGCACCGCCACGCCAGGGTGTGCGGCGCAGCCGTTGCGATCCAGCGCGCATGGCAGCGGCTGCCGCTACTGCGGTACGCCGGCATGAACTACACCGTTGTGGCCGGCAGAGCCGGCGCCGCACCCGCCGAAACCGAAGGGGCCGGATGCGCGTCCTCATCCTGAACACCTGCTCGACGCTGAACCGCGGTGATGCCGCCATCGTCCTCGGGCAGATCCGCCTGCTGGAGCGCTGCTGGCCCGGCGTGCGAATCGCGCTGACCTCCCGGACGCCGAAGATCGACGAGGCCTTCTTCGGTCCGATGGGCGTCGAGGTGCTGCCGCCGCTGACCCCGGCGTTGAGCACGTATGCCGGGCCGGCCGCGAAGATCGTGGGCAGCATCCGGTCGCTCGTGGACGGTCGGGGCAAGATGCGGCTGCTGAGGCTGCTCGCTCGGAGCGACCTGCTCCTGAGCTGTGGAGGCGGCAGCCTGTATTCGTACCGCCGGGTGCTGCCGGGCACGTCCTTCTGGCAGAACATCGTCCACTTGCGTCTGGCGGCGGCGGGGCGCAAGCCGCTCGTGTTCCTGCCGCAGTCCTTCGGGCCGCTCGAGAGCGCAGCGGCGCGGAGCGCGCTCAGCAGGCTGCTGAATGCCGTGCCGACGGAGCGGATCTTCGCGCGCGAGCAGACGTCGCTGGAACTGGTGCGTCAGCTCGTGCCTCCGTCGCGGCACGGCCGGATCGCGCTCTGCCCGGACATGGCGTTCTCCCTTCGTGAGAGCCCTGGTCGTCTGGCGGCGTCGGCGCCCCTGGCGCGAGCCGCCGGGCCAACGCTCGCCGTGAACCTGCGGGAGTGGGCGTTTCCGGGCCGTGGGCCGGCGGCAGAGCGCCGCGCCAGGCGGGAGGGATACCTGAACGCGCTGTCCGATGCCGCGGCGTGGTTCGTGGACCGCTATCGCGGCCGCGTCATGGCCATTCCGCAGGCTCTCGGACCCGACCCGTCCGAAGACGACCGCGCGAGCTGCGAGGCGTTTGTCGGTCGCACCCGCGCACGTGTGCGGGAACGTGCGCTCGTCGAGTTCGTCAACCCCGGCACGGCGTCGCTGTCCGAGTACATGCGTCTGCTGTCGCAGGTCACGCTGTTCGTGGGCACACGGCTGCACGCCTGCGTTCTGGCCATGCTGGCCGGCGCGCCGGCGATTTCGATCGGGTACCAGCACAAGAGCGAGGGCACGCTGGCCCTGCTGGGGCTCCAGCACCTGAACATCGACATCGCAGAGGTGTCGACGGAGCGTCTGGTCAGCGTCATGGAGCGCGCGCTGGCCGACCGCGAGGCGATCGTCGCGCAGATCGGACAACGCCTGGACGAGGCCGCCGCCCGCATCGATCGGGAAGTCGGCTCGACGCTGAGATCGCTCGGCGGCGGGCCGACCGAGGCGGCCGGAAACGATGCGCCCGCTGCCGGACGCGGGCAGGTGTGACCCTCCGATGAGGATTGCGCACATCGGCCAGAAGGGGATACCGGGGCACTCCGGAGGCGTGGAGGCGCACGTCGACGAGATCGCACGGCGCCTGGCCCGGCGATCGCACGATGTGACGGTCTACGTGCGGACGTGGTACACGCCAGCCGGCGTGACCGGGTACGAAGGCGTGCGGCTGGTGCACACCCCCACGATCAAGACCAAGCACCTTGACGCCACGCTGCACACGCTGACCTCGTCCATCCATGCGCTGACGCAACGCTTCGACGTCGTTCACTACCACGCCATCGGGCCGTCGGCGCTGGCCTGGATGCCGCGGCTGCGGGGCTCGCGTGTGGTCGTGACCGTGCACGCGCGCGACTGGCAGCGGCCGAAGTGGGGCCCCGTGGCGAGAGCCTGCCTGAGGGCTGCCGAGCGGTGCGCAGTCCGCGTCCCCGACTGCGCGATCGCGGTTTCCCGGACGCTCCAGGGCGAACTCGAGGAACGTTATCGACGGCCGGTCCGCTATATCCCGAACGGCGTCGAGATCCCGTCGCCGTTGCCTGCCGACCGGATCACGGCACGATTCGGCCTGAAAGGCGGCGACTACGTCCTGCAGATCTGCCGGCTTGTGCCCGAGAAACGTGTGGACTGGCTGATCCGGGCGTTCCGGCAGACGCCGAGCGGCCTGCGCCTGGTGATCGCCGGCGGCGACGACAGCCGAGGCGAGTACGAGCGGGAGTTAAAGGCGCTCGCGGCCGGCGACGAGCGCGTGCTGTTCACCGGTGCGGTGAGCGGGCCGCTCAAGGCCGAGCTGCTCAGCAACGCGCGGTGCTGCGTGTCGCCGTCGTGCATCGAGGGTCTGCCGATCGCCCTGCTCGAGGCGATGTCCTACGGACGGTGCTGCCTCGCCAGCGACATTCCCAGCCATACGGAGATTGTGACGGACGGTCACAACGGGCTGATCTTCCCCTGCAACGACTTCGATGCGTTGTCCGCGGCACTGAGGGGGCTTCTGGCCCAGCCCGATGCGTACGTTCGGGCGCTCGGTTCCGAGGCAGCTCGCCACGTGGCGGCCAACTACGGCTGGGACGCGATTGTGGAAGCGATTGAGGGGGTGTACGAATCGCTGCGGCTAAGACGTTGACGGGCACAGACCATGCGCGTCCTGATGATCAACAAGTTCTACCATCTGCGGGGCGGGACGGAGCGGTATGTCTTCGATATGACGCGCGTGCTCGAGCGACAGGGCCACGAGGTCATTCCCTTCGCGATGCGGCACCCGGAGAACGTCGACACGAGGTACGGCGACTACTTCGTCCGGGAGATCTCTTACGACCGTGCCCGCGCCCGTCGGCCGCTGGCCAACATGAGCGCCGCCGTCAGGGCGGTCTATTCCAGAGAGGCGGGACGCCGTCTGGACGCTCTGATCACGCACGCGCGGCCGGAGCTGGCGTACCTCCACAACATCCATCATCAACTGAGCCTGTCGATCCTGCCGGTGCTGGCCGCCCGGGGCGTCTTCACCGTCTGGCGGCTGCATGACTACTCGCTCGTCTGCCCGAACGGCCTGTTGTTCACCCAGGGGAGCGTGTGCGAGCGGTGCCGCGGCCACCGCTATCACGAGTGCGTTCGCCGGCGGTGCCGCCGGGAGTCGAGAGCCGCCAGTCTCGTGGCCGCGCTTGCGTCGTACAGCGACCGGTGGTTGAGACTCGCGGACAGGGTGAACGTCTTTCTGGCGCCGAGCCGGTTTCTCTTCGAGAAGATGGTGGAATTCGGCCTCGACCGCGGCCGCCTGCGCGTGTCGCCGAATTTTATCGACGTCGCGGCATTCGACTCGGCGCTCCGCGAATCGTCGACTGCCGGCCTCGCGGCCGCCGATGGGCTGCTCTATGCGGGGCGGCTGTCACCCGAGAAGGGCGTGGATGTGTTGATCCGCGCGATGGTAGGATTGCCCGAGTGCCGGCTCGTGATTGCCGGCGACGGTCCACAGCGGCGCGAGCTGGAGGCGCTCGCGCGGTCGGCGGCTCCGGGGCGGGTCGCGTTTCTCGGCCGGCGCACCACCTCCGAGGTGCTCCGCGCGCTTCGGGCGTGCAGATTCGTCGTGGCGCCGTCGGTCTGGTACGAGAACTGCCCGTACGCGGTCCTCGAGGCGTTCGCCGCGCGGAAGCCCGTGATCGCCAGTCGCATCGGCGGGATCCCGGAGCTGGTCGAGGAGGGCGCTACGGGGCGGCTGTTCCCGCCGGGCGACCCCGGCGCGCTGGCGGAGGAAATCCGCCGGCTGTGGCACGACCGCGATGAGACCCGGCGGCTGGGCGAGAACGGCCGCGCGCGGGTCGAACAGCAGTTCACCGCCGACGCCCACTACGCGGAGTTCCTCCGCACCGTGTCCGCGATGTGATGGCCGCCGCGTCGCCCGGAAGGCCGCGGTCGGCGGAATCCGCAGGGCCGGCATGATGGGATTCTTCGCGCGACCGTACTCCCGCAGGCTCGCGATCAGCGCAGCGGTTACCGTCGCGCTGTTCGGGACCCTGGCCGTCGTGCTCGCAGGCGGTGTGCCGGATGTACGGGACCGGGAGATTGCGCCCGAGCAGCCTGGCTGGACGTCGATCCCCGTTCCGTTCGAAGCCGCCGCCGACGGCGACGGCCGAGCGACGCACCGTTTGCGTCTCTTTACCGCCACCCCGGCAGTCATGCTGGGCACGCCCGAGATCGACATCCTGTTCGCCACCTCGGTACGCGGGAGGCCGCTCCGAATCGTCCACGGGGCGATCGACACGGCGGGCTGCCGGTATGCCACCCCTCAAGGCGAGCGCATCAGGAGCAACGCGCTCGTACGGTTTGTCCGGACCGAACCGTGCGTGCCTCCTCCGGACCCGTCCGGAGAGATCGTGCTCACGATGCAGGTGACGCCGGACCAGCCGCTGGCAATCTGGGCCCTGCAGCCGCCCGCGCCGGCGCGCGGAGATGGGCTCATTTTCATCGGCGCCAAGCCGGACGCGACCGAGGCCGTGCCGGTCGTGCGCGGACGGTACGTCGAGCTTCGGCAGGCCTCCCCGTTCCGGCGTGTGGACCTGCTCGCGTACGCCTGGCAGCTTGGGGGAACGGCGTGCTGGATCGGCGGGGTAGTCGCGGCGGCCGGCCTCCTGTTCGCGGTGGGCATCGGCCTCTTCCGGCCCTTCTCGATCAGACGGCCCGGCGAGAGTTGGCTCCGGCAGCCCGTCGGCGCAGGAGCGCTCGCGCTGTCGCTGGGTCTGCTGTACGCGGTGATCGTTCCGCCGTTTCAGGCGCCGGACGAACCCCATCATTTTCTGGCGTTTACGGATCTTGTCGGCAGGCCCGAACTCGCGGCGCAGGCGGAGGATCTGGGGCGCGCCGGGCACTTGCAGCGCATCAAGTTTCACGTCCTCGACAAGCTCCGCCCCGTCGACGTCGGGCGGCCGCTCGCCGGTGAATGGGACGCCGACACCTTCCCCATGCGGGTTGCGGAACGCAGCCGGACGACGGAGCTGCTCTGGCGCGCGGTCGGGAGGCTTGTGCCCGATCGCAGCGCGCCCGGCATGCTCCTCGCCCTTCGCGCCGTGAACGCTCTGGTGTTTTCGCTGTCGGTGGCTGTTGGCGTCGCCCTGCTGCACGCTGTTGGCGCCGCTCCGATCGCCGCCTGCGCGGCGCTGCTGGTTCCCGCGCTTCCGTTCTTTGCCGTCCACGTCTCGGAATTCGCGCTGCTGACCTCGACGTACGTCCTGCTCGCGTGCGTCGTGGCCGGCCTGTTCGTCGACGGCTCGCGTACGCACTGGCTGGGCCTCCCCTTTGGCCTGAGCTGTTCGTTGATGCTGGCCGGCGGGCGGGCCGCCGGCCCGCTGGTGGCGTTCGTCGCGGCGATCCCGCTCGGGCGGGCGCTGCTCGCGACGCGTGCCGCGGCGGGCGCGCCGGGTGCGCGCGCCAGCGCCTGGCGCCACGCGCTGGTTTTCTGGGGTGGCGCCGCCGCCGGCGCCAGCGTACTGATCCTGCTGTCCACCGAGGAGTTCACGCGCGGGTTGTTCCCCCGCGACGCGTCGCAGGCGGAAGGCTGGTTCAGATCGGCCGCACGGCTGCTCAGAGAGCAGCCGTGGCTCATCGCGTTACTGGCGCCCGCAGGGTGCGCCGCTGAGGTCGGCACGGCACGCGTGCGCGCATGGCTGCGGCGGACAGGCTGGAACGCGGGACGGGCCGCGAGGGTGATGGCCTACGGCGCCGCCGCCGCCCTCGCCGGCATCGCCGTCGCGTCGCTCGTCGTCGAGATGCCGAGGCTCGCCCGCCTGGTGTTCACGCGTGTCTCGGTGCCTCCGCTTGTGCCGTACGTGGCCGATGTGCTCACCGTCTTCAGCACGTCAGTCCGTTTGCGCCATCCGGATTTCTTCCTGTCCACCTCGTTCTGGGGTGCGTTCGGCTGGACGGAAACGCAGATCCCGAGCGGGATGGTGACGGCTCTCGTCGGCCTGTTCGGCGCGCTCGCCGTACTGCTGCTCGTGCGGGTCGGTCGCTCGCGCGACGTCCGCAAGACGGCATGGATAGCGCTGCTGTGGGCAGGTTCGCTCGGCGCCGTCGCCCTGTATGCCGTCTCGAGCCATTACCTGTATCGAAACCTGCACGGCCGCTATCTTGTCGGGCTGTACCTCTCGGGATTGGCCGTCGTGCTCACGGCGCCCTCCCTGAGACTCCCGTCGGCCGTTCCCGATCCGGACGGCCCCAGGGGAGCAGGGCTGGCCGTTGCGGGCCTTCTCGCGGCAATCCATGCCGTGGCGCTCGCGGTCGTGCTCTGCAGGTATTTCTGACCGCCCCGCCGGGCTAACGGAGGGAACGGGCCGCGATCTCGCGCAGAACGAACCGCTTGATCTTGCCCGTCGCCGTTTTGGGCAACTCCGCGACGAACTCCACCCGTTCGGGGCACTTGAAGGGCGGCGCGTGCTGGTGCATGAGGGCCAGGATCTCCTGTGCCAGCTCGGGCGACCCGGCATGCCCGCCCTTGAGGACCACGTAGGCTCGCGGCCTGACCAGCCCTTCGCTGTCCAGCGCCCCGACCACGCCGCTCTCCAGCACGGCTGGATGCATCTGCAGCAGGCTTTCCACCTCGCTCGGCCAGACGAACTGCCCGCTGACCTTCATGGCATCGTCGGTCCGGCCCCCGTACCAGAAGTACCCCGCCTCGTCCACGCGGAACTTGTCGTGGGTGTCGATCCACTCGCCGAGGAAAGTCGCCCTGCTTTGTGCGCGCTGGTTCCAGTAGGCCGACGCAACCGTGTCACCCTTGACGAGCAGCGTTCCCTCGGTGCCGGTCGGCACCTCCCGTCCGTGGTCGTCCACGATGCGTGCCTCGTAACCGGGCACGAGGCGGCCGGTGCAGCCCGGCCTGGACTCGCCCGGGCGGTTCGAGATGTAGATGTGGAGCACCTCCGTGGAGCCGATGCCATCCAGGATCTCCGTGCCGAAGCGCGCGCGCCACCTCTCGTAGATGGCTCTGGGGAGCGGTTCCCCGGCCGAGACGCACAACCGGACCGGGCCAAGGCTCACGCGGCCCGTCCGTTCGGCGTCGTGCAGCATCGCGGCGTAGTGCGTAGGCACACTGTAGAAGACCGTCGGGCGATGGGCCTCCAGAACCTGCCACACCCGTTCGGGCACCGGGTTCTCGGGGAGAAGGACGGTGGTGGCCCCGAAGCTCAGAGGGAAATAGAGCCCGTTGCCCAACCCGTACGCGAAGAACAGCTTCGCCACCGAGTAGCAGATATCGGACTCCTGAAGGCCAAGCGTCTGCCGGGCGTACGCGTCCGCCATGAGGAGCATGTCCCGGTGCGCGTGGATCGCGCCCTTCGGCATGCCGGTCGTACCCGAGCTGTACAGCCAGAATGCGGCGTCATCGGCGCTGGTGTCCGCCGGCTCCAGGTCAGCGTCGGCCTGGGCCATCAGCCCGGAGAGATCCGCGTCTTCGCGTGTGCCGGCGTCGCAGACGATCGTGTGCGCCAGGTACCTGAGTCGGGCGCTCACCGGTTCGATCTTCTCCCGCAGCGAAGAGGTGACGATCAGCACCCGCGCGCGGGAATCGTTCAGCAGGTACTCGTACTCCAACGATCCCAGGTTGGTGTTCAACGGGACGGCGACGGCGCCGATCTTCATGGCGCCGAAGAAGGCGAAGGCGAACTCCGGGCGATCGGGAAGAAGGATGGCAACGCGTTCCTCCATCCGCACGCCGAGGGTCCGCAGCACGTTGCCGAGGCGGTTCACCGACGAGCTCAGTTCGCGGTAGCTGACACTCTGTGTGTCACAGACGATGGCGGTCTTCTCGGCACGCCCTCCGGACAGGTGCCTATCGACGAGGTGCGACGCGGCGTTGACGCCCTGCGAAAGGCGTCCACGTGGCATGGTCATGAGATCGGCTCCAACGAGAGGGCCCAAGGCGACTGGCACGACTGAAGGGCAGGCCGATTATAGCCCAGGTCCTGGAGATGCCGAGGGGACGCGCGGGCCTCGAAGGCCGAGTGGCTGCGCGTTGGCTGACCGCGCTGATCGTGCCGCCCGCGTCGTACGACCGGTCACAGAGGGTCGAACGCGCTCTTGGGCGAATAGCAGATTGGACACGTCCAGTTGTCCGGCAGCTCCACGAAGGCCGTTCCCGGCGGAAAACCGCGGCCGGGATCGCCGGCCGCCGGGTCGTAGACGTACCCGCAATTCACGCACACCCACTTGTCGTCCATCTCGACCATGCTCCGCCTATCCTTCGATGACCGCGAGTGACGTCGTGACGTCGCCGAACGGCGCGCTGATCTGGATGCCGCCGACGTAGGGCCTGACCGCATCGCGCAATTCCCGCGCGATGGCAATCCCTTCGGCCCGCGCGTGCTCCTTCGTTGGCTGAGCGGCCATGCGCCGCATGATCCCCTCCGGCACGCGCACGCCCGGCACCTCGTTGTGCAGGAATTCAGCGTTGCGCAGACTGGCCAGAGGCCAGATGCCGGCCAGGATCGGAACGTTGAGATGCTTCACCCGCTCGATGAAGAGCAGCAGCACATCGGCGTCGAAGACGGGCTGGGTAATGCCGTATTCGGCGCCGGCTGCCACCTTCTGGTGGAAACGATCGATCTCCCGCTCCTGATCGAGGTGGGAAGGGTCAGCGCCCACACCGATCATGAAGCGGGTTGGCGGTCGGACCGCGTGCCCGCCGATATCGACGCCGCGGTTGAGGCGGTTGGCGATGCGGGTGAAGCCGATGGCGTCCAGATCGAACACCGCTGTCGCAAAGGGATAGTCCCCCAGCTTGGGCGGGTCGCCGGTGATGATCAGGATGTTGTTGATGCCGGCGGCGGCGCAGCCCAGCAGGTCGGACTGCATGCCGATGATGTTCCGGTCTCGGCAGGTGAGGTGCAGGATGACCTCGATGCCGGTCCTCTGCTGGATGGTCATCGCCGCGATCAGCGGGCTCACGCGGGAGCTGGCCCGCGGGCCGTCGGGGACGTTGATCGCGTCAACGTTCTGGACCTGGCATTTCTTGGCGCGTTCCAGCGTGGCGCTCATGTCCCAGCCGAGCGGAGGGACAATCTCCACGGTGGTGACCCACTTCTTGCTCGCCAGCTTCCAGGCAAAACGCGATTTCTCCTCGGAGGGACAGGGCTCGACGAATTCGACCTCCGCCCGCGGTCTCTCGATGATTTCGATGTGCTTCCGGTGCAGGCCCTTCACCCCGGCGGCCAGATGGCGGATGTGTCCGGGGCTCGTGCCGCAGCAGCCCCCGATGGCGCGCACGCCGATCTGCGCGAAGTGCAGCGCGTAGCTCATCAGGTATTCCGGGCTCGTCATGTAGATCATGCGGTCTTCGACGAACTTGGGGAATCCCGCATTGGGCTGCACCAGCACCGGACACGGAGCGGTGCGCGCGTAACCTTCAAGGAGCTCGAGCCACTCGGCAGGACCGACGCCGCAGTTGAACCCGAGCATCAGCGGCGCGGGCAAATCGTCTGGAAACGGCGCATACAATGTATCGATCGTCTCACCATCGCGGCTGATGCCCTGTTCGCCGATGGCGATGCTGGGAATGTAGGGCATCTGCAGGCGGGCCGCGGCGCGTACGGCAGCCAGAAGCGACTCACGCCGGCTGAAGGTCTCCAGGATCAGAAAGTCCACCCCGCCGTCCTTCAGACCGGTGATGGCTTCGGCGAACATGTCGATCGCCTCACCTTCAGGCATGCCGCCCGCCCCCACGGCTACGCCCAGAGGGCCGACGCTGCCGGCCACGAGCAGGTCGTCACCGGCTACCTCGCGGGCAATCGCGGCGGCGGCCCGGTTGATCTCCCGCACCTTGTCGCCCAGGAGGTGCGCCGCCAGCTTGTGCCGGTTGGCCCCGAAGCTGTTGGTGGTCAACACGTCAGCACCGGCGTCCCGGTTGGCCTGATGGATCTCGCGCACGACCTGAGGCTGGGTGAGACTGAGCTGGTCATAGCAGACGTTGACGAACTGATGTCGCTGGTACAGCTCGGTGCCCATGGCGCCGTCAAAGACGACGACCCGTTCCTGAATGAGATCGACCAGCGGCTTTCTGCCCATAACCTGTCCTCTTCCTGCCCACCGCGCATCGTAGGGCGACTGGACCGCCCGACACAAGTCGCCGGCGCTGATTACGCGGCACGCCGGCTGAGACCCTTCCGAGCGCCCCTGCGCGGGCACGGTCAGACAGAGAAGTACTTGGCCTGCGGATGGTGGATGACGATGGCGGCGGTGCTGTACTCAGGCACCATCTGGTAACCCTCCGCCAGGCTGATCCCGAGGCGTTCCGGGTGGAGCAGTTCCCAGACCAGCGTGTGGGCGGAAAGGTCCGGACAGGCCGGGTACCCGAAGCCGTAGCGGCCGCCGCGATACGCCTGGGTCACGATCTCCTGCAAGGTGAGCGGGCGGGCCTCCCCGATTCCCAGTTCGTGCCGCATCAGAGCATGGGCGTATTCGGCCAGCGCGTCCGTGATTTCAACAGCCAGGCCGTGCAGCAGGAAGTAGTCCAGGTACTCGTTCTTGGCGAAGATCTCCCGCCCGCGCGTGACGGCTGCCTCACCGAGCGTGACGACGAAGAAGCCCACGACATCGCCATCGGGCCGCACGAAATCGGCGATGTTGAGCCGCGGTTCGGCTCGGCGACGCGGAAAGTCGAAGCGCAGCTCGCGACCCCGGTTTTCGATGAGGATAGCATCACCTTGGCTGCGGCCGTGGAAGTAGCCGTATGCGAAACGCGGCTCGAAGAGTCTCTCCGCCTTGACGATCCGCCAGAGCTCCCGGTAGCGCGGCTGCACCTCGTCGCGCATGATCCGCTGGAACTGCTCGGCCGGCAGGTTGCCTCGGCGGTACCCCCAGCGGCCGCGGAACAGGGCGATTTCGTTGAGGTAGCCGGCGATCGCATCCAGGTTGACGGCGGTCACGACCCGGTCGCCCCAGAACGGCGGGATCGGCGGCGTGACGTTTGCCACGGCGAGTGGTTCGGGGCGGAAGGAGTCCCGGGGCAGGGCGTCGTCGAGCACTGGGTCAGGTTCGCAGGGCACCCGGCCCGCGGCGATGTCCTGCATGGCCTTCAGGCCGGCGAAGGCGTCCGAGCAGTAGGTCACCGAGCCGTTCGGATAGGCGGGTTTGAGCGTGTCACGCACGTACTCGGGCGTGAGAGCGGCGCCTCCCACCAGCACCGGCACGCTCAGGCCGGCGTCGGTCATGGCGCGGAGGTTCTCGGCCATGGTTACCGCCGAACTCACCAGCAGGCCGGACATGCCCACCGCATCGGGCCGGCGTTTTGCAACGTCGGCGACGATCACCTCCACCGGCACCTTCGTGCCGAGGTTGACCACCTCGAAACCGTTGTTGGAGACGATGATGTCCACGAGGTTCTTGCCGATGTCATGGACGTCGCCCCGCACGGTGGCGAGGAGCAGTTTCTTCGCCGGCCCACGCGAGGAGACGCCGGAGAAACGTGGCTTGAGGTGATCGACAGCCCGCTTCATGACTTCGGCGCTCTTGAGAACGAACGGCAGCTGCATTTTGCCAGCGCCAAACAGCTCTCCCACGTGCTTCATGGCTGGCACCAGCACGTCATTGAGAATGGCCTCCGCCGGCTGCCCTGCGAGCAGCGTGTCGAGATCGGCGGGCAGCTGCGACACCCTGCCCTTGATGATGGCCTGCCGGATCGCCTCGGCCGGCGGCAACCCTGCCTCCGGCTGCGCATCGTCGAGATCAGCCCGGCCGGCGAAGTGGTTGATGAAGGCTTCGAGCGGATCGATGCCGCCCTCGGCACGGTTGTGGATGAGGTTTGTTGCCCGCCGCACGTCCGTCTCATCGAGCTGGGCGAGCGGCACGATGTGCTTCGGGTTGAGGATGGCGGCGTCCAGCCCGGCCTTGAGGCACTCATCCAGAAAGACGGAATTGAGGACCCGCCGGCTCTTCATGGCCAGGCCGAAGCTGACATTCGAGACGCCGAGCAGCGTATGCACACCGGGAATCTCGGCTTTGATCTGGCGTATCGCCGTCAGGGTCTCGAGGGCCGCCGTCTTCAGCGAGGGATCGCCCGAGCCAATCGTGAATGTCAGGGCATCGACAAACAGATCCTCCCGGCGCAGGCCATACTGTTCGACGCAGCGGTCGACCAGCCGCCGCGCGACCTCCAGCTTCCGTGCGGCTGTCATTGCCATGCCTGTCTCATCGATGGTGAGGCAGATGAGCCCGGCTCCGAACCGCTTGGCCAGCGGCCCGACCAGGTCGGCGCGCTTGCCGCCGTCTTCCAGATTGACGGAGTTGACGATGGCGCGGCCGGGATACCGTTTGAGCGCCAGCTCCACCGTCTCGGTCGAGTTCGAATCGATGCAGATCGGCAAGGGACACTCTCGCGCGGCCCGCCGCATCAGCGTGTCCATGTGCCGCAGTTCGTCCTGGCCGGCGTAGGCGACGGACAGATCGGCAGCGTGGCTGCCGTGCTCGGCCTGTTCGACCAGAATCTCAAAGGCGGCGTCGTGGTTGCCGGCGAGGATCGTGTCGCGGAAGGCCTTGCTGCCGGTGGCGTTGGCGCGCTCGCCGATGTACAGGGGCGGTGGATCCTGCCGGATGGTGACAGCCCCGAACAGGCTGGCGACGGCGGGTGCGGTCTCGACTGACGCTCTGGCCGGCGCGCGGCGGCCGGCGACGGCAGCGGCAATCCTGGCGATGTGCGCGGGCGTTGTGCCGCAGCAGCCGCCGACGATACTGATTGGCAGGTCGTCGAGGAAACCGGACAGCGAGGCGGCCAGTTCCTCCGGCGACTCGGGATACGAGACCCCGCTGGCGCAGGGCAGGGGCATCCCGGCGTTCGGATAGACGCCAATCAGGCCCGGCCAGAGCCGGCAGAGGGCTTCCAGGTGCGGGCGCATCGGCCGCGGGCCGGTTGCGCAATTGAGCCCCAGGACATCGACCGCAAAGGGCTCGAGCACGGCAACGACCCCGGCGATGTCCGTACCGGTCAGCAGCGTGCCGCTCTGTTCGATGGTGACCGACACATACAGCGGCACCCGGCGCTTGACGGCCATGACATCATGCGCGGCGGCCAGCGCGGCCTTGGCCTGCAGCAGATCCTGGACCGTCTCGATCAGCAGCAGATCCACCCCGCCGTCGAGCAAGCCGGCGATCTGGCGGCGATAGCCCTGCACGAGCGTATCGAAGTCGATCTGCCCCAGAGACGGCAGCTTGGTGCCCGGCCCCACCGAGCCAGCCGCAAACCGCGGCCGCTCAGCCGTGCTCATCTCCTCCGCTGACTGCTTGGCCAGACGGGCGGCGGCTTCGTTGATCTTTTCGGTCCGCTCGGCCAGGTCGAATTCGGCGAGTACGAGCGGGCTGCCACCGAAGCTATTGGTCTCCACGACGTCGGCGCCGGCCGCCAGGTAGTCGCGGTGGATCTCGCGCAGGCGACCGGGCTCGGTCAGCGAAAGGATCTCGTGGCAGCCGGCGTGACCGGCATAGGCCGCCTCCGGGACGTTGAGGGCCTGGATGACGGTGCCCATCGCGCCGTCGAGCAGCACGGTTCTTTCTCTGGCGAGCTCAAGGAAACTCACGGTGATGCACCTTTCGCCGCCGGCGATTCCCGATCCGGACTCGAGCGGGCGCCACGGGCGCCGGCGCTGGCGGCGGACGATGGCCAGCGAATTCTGGTATTGTCATCGTATCTGGCCTCATCTGAATCCGCCAGGCCGTTGCGGGGCCAACGGCGACACGGCCGGAATTCGCGCGAGGCGCGGACGGTTCGCCGAGCGCGCCTTCGTACCTCCGCTCCGGACGCACGCGGCGAGGTGTCTCCCGGGAGGAGACAACCAAGCAGAGCAGAAGAGTCCCGGCTTCCGTGCTAGAATCCGGCACCCCCGGGCGATGGGGTTGTTGACGCCAAATCCCTGTCACTGTCCGTAGTCAGGCGTTTCCAGGAGAGCCGATGATGAGGAAAGCTCTGGCCTTTGTCCTGTTGTTCAGCTGTGCGCTCGTGCCGCCTGTGCTCGGTCAGACCAAGAGCGCGCTGGAATCCGATCCGTCGGGGTGGAAGGACCTGCTGGCGGACAGGTCAATGAAGGAGTGGTCGCGCCTCGCCTTGTCGGGCAATCCCATGGCTCGTGAGGGGAACCTCTCGGATCCGTCCACCTGGAAGCTCGATGGCGACATCCTGACGTGCGATGGCAAGAGCATCGGCCACGAATTGCTCCGCTATGCGCCCGAGTTGAAGGATTTCGTCTTGCACGCGGAGTACCGGTTTCCGGTTGTTGAGGGGGAGAAGGGCTACAACGCCGGTGTCTATGTCCGCACCAGCCTCGATGGGAAGATCTGGCATCAGGCCCAGGCCTCTCTCAACGGCGGCTTCCTGTTCATGAACACGATCGTCAAGGGAGCCCCGCGGTTCCTCAGTCTGCAGAAAGAGATGAAGGAAAACCGCGTCAAGCCTGCCGGTGAATGGAATGTCGTTGAGATCCGGGCGGTCGGCCCCCAGCTGACGCTTTGGGTGAACGGCGACGTCGTCAATCAGTTTAATGAGTGCGGGGTGCTGAGCGGCTACATCGGGCTTGAAGCGGAAGGCTACAAGGTCGAGTTCCGGAACGTCCGGTTGAAGCAGCTCCAGTAGCGTCAGCAGGCCCCCCCGAGCCTGCGGGGTGCGGTACGCCCTGCTGCCTGGCGTGTCCGTGACCGGAGATGGATTCCCTGGGAAACCCGGTTCGGTCCATCCTGAGGTCTAGCGGCGCGGGGTGGACGTGTCTGGGAGGAGACTGACATGTCTGAACGGACAGCGCCGAACATCGCCGAGGACTTGCGCTGCATCCATGCGGTCATCACGCGCGGGTTGAACGTGTCACTCGAACGGGGTCGCGCGTTCGCGACAGGTGGGGATCCCGATGCGTCAGTCCGAAAGGGGTTCCTCGCGTATGTTGGCACCCTGCTCTCCGTCCTGCACGCGCACCACCTCACTGAAAGTGACCTGTTCTTCCCGTACTTCATGGACAGACTGCCGAACGCCCCGTTTGACCTGTTGATGGCCCAGCACCACGAGCTGGAGCCTGTGCTTCAAGAGGCCAAGGCGGCGACGGAGGAGGTCTCCGCCGAGCGTCGCGGCGGTGCTGCATTGGCTCGGCTGAACAACCTGCTCGAAAGGATCACCGAGCTCTGGCATCCGCATATTCGGATCGAGGAAGACCACTTCCCGGTGGCTCACGTCGCAACACTCATCGCTGCGGAGGAGCATCAAAGGCTGGCCCAGGCAGCCATGAAGCACAGTCAGCAGCACTCGGGCCCGGCCTACTGGGTGGTGCCGTTTCTCCTCTACAACCTCCCGCCCGATCAGCGAGCCGTGTTTGCCAGGCCGATGCCGCCCGTGGTCACCCGGCTGCTGGTCCCGATCGTGTGGAGACGGAAGTGGGCCCGCATGAGGCCATTCCTGCTACCTTGAGCGGAGCGGGTCGAGTGGGGAGGCTCCCGGTTCAAGCGGCCTTCGCATGTCGGCGTCTTGCCGTGAGAGCCCGCGCAGTGCTCCGGTGCCGACGACCGGACTCATCCTCAACGTACCGCACGTTTCCTGTGGGACCTCAGCGGCAGCAGCCGGAGGCGCAGTTTGTCCTCTGTTCAGACCGTCTACAGCGGTGGACCCGCCGGCTGGCATTACCGTGCGACTACGATGAACCCGGGTTCGGCACGTCCCGGCACGCACCCGGCGAACCCTCCAGCGGGGTTCGTGATGCAGTCGAAGAACGCCCCGGTCATCGCGCTGTACGTGAACACGTCGTCGACCCCGTCGCCCGACAACTCGGCCACCGAGATCGTCCAGCCCGTCGACCAGGTGCCTCTCAGCGAGCCCGAGAAGCCGCCTGCTCCGTCGCCGAACCACTGGACCCACGAGCCGGAGGCGGGGTCGTAGGTGAAGACGTCGTCGTGCGGCGCTGTCGTGAGCCGCGCCCGGAACACCAACTGTCCCGGTGACCATCTGCCTCCCCGGCAGGTGAAGGTGCCGTCTCCGACGCTCAGGCAGGTAAACCAGAACCCGTTCTCCGAGTTGTACACGAACAGGTCGTCGCGCCCGTCGCCGTCGAAGTCGCCGAGCGTCAGCGTCCAGCCCGGTGACCACGAACCGCCGACGTACGAGAACGCTCCCGCGCCGGTGGTCAGACATGAGTACCACCAGCCAGAGACCGGGTTGTAGGCGAAGACGTCGGAGACGCCGTTCCCGTCGAGGTCGATGACGCGCAGATCCCAACCGGGTGACCAGTCGAAGAACGCGTAGTTCGAGAATTGCCCTCCCCCGTCAACGAAACAGAGAAAGGCTCCGCCTCGAACTGGGTCATAGACAAGGATGTCGTCCAGCGGGTCTGGCCGGAAGCGCCCCGCCAGAACATGCCAGCCAGGGGAGAACCGGCCTCCTGTGTAGACAAAACGACCGCCGCCAGCATTCAATGCCTGGTACCAGAAGCCGGTCGACTCGTTGTAGACGAAGAGATCCGCAAGGTCGTCCCCATTCAGGTTCGCCGCGACCACCTGCCACTCCGGTGACCATTCATCACCGGCGAAGGCGAATGTCCCCGTGCCGTTCCCAAGGGCCATAGCCCACGAGCCGGTCGTGGTGTTGTACAGGAAGATGTCGGCGATCCCATCCCCGTTGAATTCGAGCGCCGACGCCGGCGCGGCGGCACCCGCCGGTCGAAACACGGAGGTGCACGCGCGGTCCGCCGTCATGGCGACGGACCCGTCGACGCAGTCCGCGTCGCCTTGCCAGCCCGCAAACACCCAGCCGGCGCTGGCGATCGGCGTCAGGGTGACTGTGGCGCCCGGCGGATAGAGGCTGCCGCAGTCGAGAGTTCCGTCGGTGGAAGTCACGTTGCCCTGTCCCTCCACAAGTACGGCGAGCGAATTCAGCTCCGCGACAACGACCGGACCGTACACGTCGACGTTGACGTTCATGCCGATCCACGCGGCCGTTTGCGCGTCGAAGACACCCAAGAACCGACCGGCCTCGTTTGCTACATACGCAAGCTGACCGTCCAATGAGAAAGCGGCTGCCGAAGGCTGGACGCCCAAACGCACGCGGGACACCTGGCGGCCAACGGTGTCGACGATGAACACGTAGTTGAAGGGATACTCTCGCAGCCAGAGGCGGGAGCCTGTGGCGTCGAATCCCAGAAACTGCGGGAAGTCCGTACTGAGAAACCAACGTCCAGTTACGGCACCGCTTCCCATGTCGACGGCGACCAGGTCCTGAGTGATGCTTCCGATGAACTGCAATCCCCAACCGGTTCGTCCGTCAGGGGAGACCGTGAACTGGGAAACGCCTTCGTTCCAGACGCCCTGGCTGAGGAACGAAGGGCCAGGTACGCCGAGCGTCCTGACGCCAACGCCTTTGACAGGATCCACCGCGCCGACGAGGTCGCCCAGAACGACGTACGCGAGCGAACCATCGGACGGCACGGACCAGCGCCCACTCGCGCCATGGAATCTGCTGATGACCTCAAGCGTGCGTGCGTCAATCACCTGGGCGGACCATCCGCCGATCAGGAGCCGACTGCCGTCCGGCGTGATCACAACGTTTTGCGGTGTGTCGTCCAGCTGCGCCGATGCCAGCGTCCCGCCAGTGGAGGTGTCGACGACCGTGATCAGCCTGCTTGTCGCGCAGACGACGAAGAGGCGTGTACCGTCCGGGGCGAGGGCGAAGTCGTCGACGCAGGTGAGCGGAAGCGTCTTGACCAGCGTACCGGTCGCGAGGTTGACGACGCTGATGCCGTCTACCTCGACCGAACCCGTAGCTGAGCGCGAAACGTGGCGCGCGTAGGCGACAGGCGCCGCGTCAGCTCGGAGGGGCGGAACCATAAGAAGAGAGACCAGCGCCGATGCGCACGTGATCAGCTTCTTCGGTGCCACCGTTGCCTCAGGTTCAGGGCGCAGACAGTGTAGCACGGGCCTACAGGTGCGCCTTGGGTGTCGCTGGCGTTCCTGCCCGCGGGTACTCCAGTCGACGCTAGCGAAGCGATCGGGCTAAGAACACTGAGAGGGGAGGTTCTGGTAACTCATTGATGTCATGGTGCCGGAGGAGGGAATCGAACCCACACGGGGCGTAAACCCCACGGGATTTTGAGACCGACTGCGTTCCCGCTGCGATCCGCCGAAAACAGGCCGATTCTCGCGATTCCTGCTGATCCGCCCTGCTCAAACCGCTACGAGGATTACGACAATTACGAGGATCGCGCTCCCGAGTGGGACAGTCGTGGGACAGCGACGGCTGCACCTCGGCTATAATCGGCCTGCCTTCACGTCGCGTCCGTCGTCCAGGCCCAGGAGGGTGTCGTGGTCGCTCGGACCGTCGTCGCCCCGCGTCTCGGCCCACACCGCCGCACGAGCCGTCTGACCATCCTCACATCCTGAGGTGCAACCATGAGTGTATCGCCCGGCGCGCGGCTGGGTCCCTACGAGATAACGGCGCTCATTGGCGCGGGCGGAATGGGCCAGGTCTGGCGCGCGCACGATACCCGGCTCGAGCGGGATGTCGCGCTGACGGTCCTGCCCGCCGAAACACTTGGCGATGACACCGGGCGGGCGCGCGCCAAGGAAGAACCCTGTTGACGGGCGCGGAGCGTCTAGTCACCCATCAGCGGCCGTCGCCTCGGCTGGTCGTGCCGGTCGGACTCTGCTTCCTCTCGCCGCATCGCCTGCGGGACTCCGTGTGATAGTGCGCCCTGTATCAGAGAGGCGTTTGCCATGCTGGGGGGTTGTGCTACCAACGCATGAAAGGCGATTCCGTGGAGAATCGACGACGATTCTCACGGTGCTCTTGAAGGCGGGGTGAAGGGAGAACCGGTACTGAGGTGCGCGATCAACAAGCTCAGGCGACCTAGTTGCGCGCGACATACCGATTGGATGTCCAGCGAATGTTACGGCGGCTAACGAGGTTCGTGGAGACGGTTGACGGACCCGTCTGGGACAAAACTGGGACAATCGGCTCGATCTCCAGGTTGGACGCGCTTCGGGTGGTCCCTGTAACTTGTTGATTTCATGGTGCCGGAGGAGGGAATCGAACCCACGCGGGGAGTGAACCCCACGGGATTTGAGTTCCGTAATACTCAACAGGATGCGGTTTAGGACATATACTGGGCGAAGGGCCGCGAGTGGTCGGCTGGCGGAGCGATGGATCCGATGGCGCCCGAACACGCCGAATGGCCTTGGAACTGGTGACGTATGGTGCTGAGCAAGCCATGGCATGTCTTGGTCTTCAACTGCGGCAGCTCGTCACTCACCTTCAAGGTCTTTGCGGCAACGTCGGAGCAGGATGTCCAGGCGGTTTTTTCCGGCAAGGCGCACCGCGTGGGCGTCCACGGCAGCCAGGCCTCTTTTGTGGAGTTCCATCACGGGCCGAGAGATGAGAAGACCGAACTGCCGCTGGAGACCCATGCCCAGGCGGCCGCCCTGGTCATTGACAAGATCAGGGAGTGGGACATTCGGATCGACTGCATCGGCCATCGCTGGGTTCATGCCGGGGGCAAGTTCAAGACCGCGTGGGTGGACCGGGATCTCCTGGTCGAGTTGAAGCGCCTGCTCCCGATGATGCCCATCCATCATCCCGCCATGCTGCACGTGATCCTTCAGTGCAGGAAATCCCTGCCGAGGATTCCCGCATATGTCACCGCGGACGGGGCGTTCCACGCGACCATCCCCGACTACGTCTATACCTATCCGCTGCCGAGAGACATCATCGAGAAATTCGGATTCCGGAAATACGGGTTTCACGGGTTGTCCTACCAATACGTGGTCCGGCAAGCCGCTGCGTACCTCGGCGTCCCCTTTGAGCATTCGCGGATCGTGGCCTGCCACTTGGGGACCGGCGGGTCCAGCGCTGCGGCCATTGCCGGAGGGAAGTCGATCGACACTTCGATGGGCTATACGGCGCTTCCGGGGCTTGTCATGAGCACGCGCAGCGGAGATGTCGACCCCATGCTGGCCGTGTACCTGATGGGCGTGTACGGGGAAAGCGCCGACGATCTGATAGACGTACTGAACAAGAAGAGCGGGCTCCTCGGGGTCTCGCTTTTCTCGAGCGACATCCGCGACATCATTCCCCGCCTCGACGAAGACCGGAACGCGAACCTCGCGTTCAACATGTACGTTCAGCGGCTGAAGAAATACATCGGAGGCTACGTGGCGACTCTTGGCGGGATCGATGCCTTGGTGTTCACCGACGACATCGGTGTCCACAACTCGATGTTGCGCGAGAAGGTGTGCTCACACATGGCCTGGTGCGGCATCGAGCTCGACCTGGCCGCCAACGAGAAGGCCACAGGAGACTCACTCTCGCTCCTCAGTGCGGCCAACGCGCGGGTCAAGATCCTGGCGGTTCCGACGGAGGAGGAGCTTGTCATCTGCTGGGAAGGGATGAGACTGCCGGAGGCACCTAGTGCGTCTGTTGCTTGATCCCAGTCCGCCTTTTGTGCGCTGGTGCCAACACACGACCCGAGCCCGTCGATCGGGTCGCTGTGTCTGTGGTCCTCGATTTCCTGACGCGCTGCAGAAGGCCGGCGTCCATCTGCAGCGGGCGGAGTCCGTCAGCTACCTGCTCCACCATGGCGGCGACCGAATTCGGCAGCCGGTGTCGCGCGTCACTCCGCGATCGCTCGGCGCGATCGAAGACTCCGTGCGGTTCCTGCCCGAGCACAACGATCTGACGTACCGGGTGATCCAGCAGATGAGGCAGAGGCTGCCGCGGACCGCGCACTACCTCCTGTGCGACACGGCGTTCTTCATGAGACTGCCGGAGGAGGCGGCTTTCTATGCGGTGCCACCCGAGCTGCGTGCCCGGGGGGTGAGACGTTACGGCGGCCATGGCCTGCTTCACCAATGGGCTTGGTGGCAGGCCCGGAACCTGTGCGGCGGAAAAGCCGCCAGAATGATCTCCATCCATCTGGGAGACCACGTCAATGTGACCGCCCTTCGGCGCGGCCGGCCCGTGGACACAACGATCGGCTTCACACCGGTCGAGGGGATCATGTCGCATACCGGCTGCGGCGACATTGACGCGTCCGTCGTCTTCGAACTCCAATCGTCCGGGATGTCCCTCGTCGAGATCAACGAGATGCTCTCGGCAAGGAGCGGCTTCAGGGCCTTGGCCGGAAGGCGCTGCGGTTTCAGGGACTTGGTCTCTGCAAAACGCAGCGCCGGAAAGGCCCTGGGCCGCAAGATGCTGCTGTACAGCGTCGTGCGGTACGCGGGAGCCTCGGCGGCGCTGTTGGGAGGAGTCGACGTCGTCAGCTTCGCCGCGGATGACCCCGGGGAAAGCGCCCGGTTCATCCTGGACGTCTGCCGCGGATTGGAGTTCCTCGGCCTGCGATGCCGTCCCTTCGCCTCGGGACGGGCAGGTGGCAAGATCATCTCGGACAACAGCTCCGAGGTGCAGGTAGTGGTGCTAAAAAGCGAACTCTGGAATATCATGGCGTGCCAAACCAGGAGCATAGAGGAGGACTGAAATGAACGACGAGAAGCGGTTCCTTGTGGACGTCGGCATGAGGGACCTGCCGTTTCCCATCAAGGTTTTCTCGAGGGAGAACCCTGAGGGACAGGCCACGGTGGCGGCCATCACCATCGAGGCCCGGATCATGCACGAGTTCGAGGCGGGCTGGATAGACAAGTTCGTCTCCATCCTCCATACGCACCGTGACAGGATCGGCACGAAGACGCTGCGGCAGAACATCGAGGACTACGCCAGGGCGCTCAACGCCAACTGGGTCAAGATCACCTTCGACTATCCTTTCTTCGTCGAGAAGCGGACACCCGTGTCGAAGGAGAAGTGCCTGGTGAAGTACAACTGCGCGTTCGCGGCCAAGGTGCCGTCGCTGGACGACAAGCCGAGGGTGTTCTTCAGCATCGCGGTTCCCTGCATCACGACCTACCCGGCGTCGGACGAGAAGAAGCCCGGCGGCCTGTTCGGTCAGATGAGCACGGTGACGATCGACACGGAATCGAAGAGGGACGCGTATCCCGAGGACCTGGTGGATCTCGTGGACAGGCACGCGCTGGCTCCGCTCTACTCGTTCCTGACGCAGGAGGACCAAGAATTCATCATCAAGAAGGTGCACTCGGAGAAGAAGACCAGCGTGGTCATGGTCGATGAGATCAAGAGCGAGCTGGCTGCAGACAAGACCCTGGGGTCTTATGCCGTCCGCTGTCTGAACTCCGGCATGCTCCATTCCTACAGTACGGTCATCGGGACCGAGAAGAGCTGGTGGGTGCCGTTCAGCGGATTCGAGGACGAGCTGTAGACGACAGGCCGTCCTCGACGTCGTGAACCGCGAAGTCCTGACCACATGAGTCGCCCTTGTGCGCCTGAGTGTCTGCCGTTCAAGACGTCGAGGACGACACCCCAGGCGTCGTCCAGAAGCAGCGCGAAGCTGGCGAGGCGGACCAGCCAGCCGCGGACATGCTCGGCAGTCTGATCCCGCCGCCATGTCGGGACTTCATCACGGTGTCGGAGCCATCATGCTGTAGCTTGCACGTGATCACACGCGAGCTCTGTCGTCGCCAGGCAATTCGCCGGAACACAACGAGCCACGGGCTGACGGTGATCTGGCGCCGCCCGGTTGCCTGCTGACCAACAACGCCTGGTAGCAGAGGAGCGGATGAGGGTTCGACGGGAGCGACGGTCAGGACTGTCGCGGCTGCTCTCCTCACTTTTGCAGGGCGAGTGTCAACTAGGGAGGAATTCCCCGGGTCCATTCGCAGATCAGGGAAAGACTCCCCAGTTGCGCGGCACGTTCAGCATTCCCGTCTGACGCTGGATCGGCCGCAACCTGCCGTCTCTTCAGCAGATCTCTATGCTCTCGGACGCTCCGCAAACACCCTGGCACGGGCTGTCACGCCCTTTGCCTCTCGATGGGTCGTGGACCGTCCTATGGACCACGAAGCCCGTCTCGCTGCCCTCCAGTGCCGGGGGTATACGCGCTCTCAAGCGGAGTTCGACATCCCCCGTCCGCGAAGAATCACCTGTGTTCACGGCCTCGCTTTGCATGCCTGTCCCAGTCCTGTCCCAATCCAAGGCGTCAGACTCCCCGTTCTTTCCATCGCTGCACCGCGAGATCGAGGTCTCGACGGTCGAAGAACCACCGGCGGCAGCCTGGGACCTGCACATGGTCCAGGTGGCCCCGCCGTGCCACGTCGAGCAACGTCGTGTACGGCAACCCGAGGTAAGTTGCCGCCACCTGGGCGTTCAGTAGCCGCCCGGATGGAGCGGGCGACCGGTAGTGTTCCCCGTCAAGTAGACGCCGAATAACTGGAGTGTTCCAGCTTCAGTTGACGCTCGGCAAAGCGCACAGGCGGGAGGCGATCCAGGGCGCGATGCGGGCGTTCCTCGTTGTAGAGTAGTCACCATCCCTCCGAAATCAGTCGGACCTGTTCGAGTGAGTCGAAGACGTACGCGTCCAGGATCTCGTGCCGGTACGTCCGGTTGAAGCGTTCGCCAAACGCGTTCTGGGCCGGCGACGCCGGTTGGATGAAGCGCAGCTCGACCTGGTGAGCCGCACACCACTCCGGAAACGCTTGCGACCGGAGCTCTGGCCCGTTGTCAAGCCGCACCGCGCGAGGGAGGCCTCGCAGCTCGGCCAGTTGTTCCATGACGCGAATCACCCGCGCCGCCGGCAACGACGTGTCCACCTCGATGGCCAAGCCTTCCCGATTGCTTGCATCGATCACGTTCAAGGTCCGAAACACGCGTCCGTTGTCGAGCGCGTCCTGCAGGTAATCGAGCGCCCAGATCTCGTTGCGCACCTGCGGGGCCACCCGCGGTTGCCGAATGATCGGCAGCAGCCGCCGCGTCGTCCGGCGTGGCCGGTTCACGTGCAACGGGCAATAGACGCGCCAGACTCGCTTGCGGTTCCAGCGAGCCCCGTGGTTCCGCAGCCAATCGAAGCACAGCCCGAAGCCCCAGCGGCCGTTCTTCGCCAGCGCCTGGTTCAGGCCCTCGACGACCGGCGCATCCCGCGCCGTCCAGTCAATCCGCGGCCGATACCACGCCGCCCGAGACAGGCCGACTCCCGCACACGCGCGCGCAATCGACAGCCGCTGTGCGGTTCGGAGATACCTGACCGCGTCGCGCTTCTCGGACGGCGTTAGTGTTTTCGGTCGATCAGATCCTTCAACGCCCGATTCTCCAACGCCAAGTCGGCATAGAGCCGCTTCAATCGGGTGTTCTCAGCCTCGAGCTCCTTGAGGCGCTTCAACTCTGCGGCGCCCAGCCCGCCGTACTTGGCCTTCCACGCGTAGTACGTCGCCGAGCTCATCTCATGCTTCCGCAGCAACTCGGCGACCGGGCGTCCCGCGTCGCCCTCCTTCACGATGGCGACGATCTGGGCTTCCGTAAACCGACTCTTGCGCATGCCGACCCTCCTGGCCGTGCCTCCCCACAATGCCAGAAAGATCCAGCCTTCGTACGTCTACATTCTCGGGAACACTACCACCGGACCACAGGTCGTGCGGACGCGGATCCTCGAGGGCCCCGACGCTGAGGTGCCCACAGCGCGTGAGTTGCTCTGTTCCGTCTGGTTCCCCGGCGACGACTTCATTGGACCTCACGAAACTGGTATCCTGCTAGCGAATGTCGCCAACCGTTCTGAGGGTCGATCGATACCGGTTCTTCTTCTTCAGCAACGAAGGGTATGAGCCGCCGCACGTGCACGTGCAGGACGGTCACAGGCTTGCCAAGCTGTGGCTGGAACCGGTTCTGTTGGCTGCCTCGACCGGATTTGCTCCACATGAGCTGACTCGAGTCCGGTCGTTGGTAGCCGAGCACCGTGACGCATTGTTGGAGGCGTGGCATGATTTCTTCCGGTCCTGAACCTCGTGCACTTGCCCGTGACGTCGAGGTCACCGACGACGAGCTGCGTGTCGGCCTGGCAGACGGCCGTCGGCTGATCGTGCCGCTGGCTTGGTTTCCCCGACTGGTGGCCGCGAGTCCGGCGGAGAGGACGAACTGGCAGCTGCTGGGTGACGGCGAAGGCATCCACTGGCCCGCTGCAGACGAGGACCTCAGCGTCGCGGGTCTCCTTGCTGGCGCACGAGGCGCCGGCGTGAGAGCCGCTTGAGGATTCGCCGCGCTATTCCGCCGCGGTCCTGGTGTGCGCCGTTTCAGGCGCCCACTCGGAGTCTGCGTTCGTGAGCGACACGGCGCCTCGCCCTCGAGCCGTTCCCGGGAGGCTCGCGGCCCACGTGTTATTCCTCACCGAGAATCACCCGCCCATCGACGGTACGACCCGTCGGCCGTGCACACGGCCTCCAGCGGTGGACCCGCCGAACGGAGCTACCGGGCCACTACAATGAACCCGGGTTCGGCACGTCCCGGCACGCACCCAGGCTTGACGTCTCGGTAAAGCATTAATGAACCCTGCGGCTTAACGCTACGAATGAGCCGCCCGCCCCGGCGACACAATGGCGCGAGACGATTGGCGCGACGGCTCCATTCGTTTGTTATGCCTCACTTCTCGACCAAGAACATGAATTCCCTATTCGGAAGATCTGCATCTCGCACCCATTCATTCGTCCACCGCATTCCTGCCATCACGTTTCGCCGGTAATCGATCTCCATCACGTCCAGGAGCTTCCCTGTCCTGCGGATCACAGAATCGAGTTCACTCGCAGTGCCCCTACCGCCGGAGCTATAGGACAGGATCACGTGCCGCGCGTTCACGCTCTCCAACATTCGGCCGATGGCCTTAACGGCTATGAACTGGCCATCAGAATCTCGGCGAAACTCCTCGAACAGTGAGGCCGCAACCCTATCGGACGAGTCCAACCGTCGTTTCGCCTTTCCGAAAATGTGTGGCCTGTCATTGAGGCACACGGTGGTCCACAAGTGGTAGTACGCCGCATAACGAACACGTGACGGCGGCATCTTGTCGTTGTTGGATCCATACGGTGGATCAAGATACGCGAGGTCAACCTCAACAGTGGGCAGCAGTTCAAAGATGTCACCACGATGCACTTGGTGGTCGGCACACTTCGGAGCAAGAGCCGGGGGACTGAGACTCATCTGCTTGTAGGATCGCTCCGACCAGACATTGAGGTACGAAGCAAAATGGCCTAGCGTGCTATCAACATCATCGAGCGCGTAAACGAGGCTCGTCAGCAGGACAGCCTTCTCTTCGGGCGTTATCACCAAGCGATCAATCTCGTCTCGTATAGCATCAAGACGTCGAGTGTTGTGGCGCTGCCATGGCTTCTTTAAGCCATCCGCTCCAACAGAGCTGCCGTCGCCGGGATCGCCACCGTAATTCTCTGTGAACCAACCATCGACGGGGGGCAGACTGTTCAAGTGCTCAATGAGTGAGGTGTAATGGGAGACTGGGTGCTCGTTGAGGAGGTAGCACGTTCCAAAGACCTGCGACCACACCGCTACGTCGTTGGCCACGACGCGGTATCCGCTCTGGGCCAGTGCCTGCGACACCCTGGTCGTACCGGAGAAGCCATCGAGGATGCTGGTCGGCTTCACACGCCGAATCAACGCCAGAATGTGGGGCAAGAGCTTCTGCTTTGAACCCGCGTACTTGATGCCTTCGGTCCTCGGAGCGCGGACAGCGACATCTTCGAAGAGGGCTTGATTCTCCATATCCTCACTTCAGCGCCGATTTCTGCTTCTGAGCCTCGATGTCAAGTCTCAATTCACTCAAAGCGGCCTCGTGACCGCTGGAGGTCGAGACGAGTGCGTGTGAGAACAACTTCACCAGGACGTGGTTGTGCGAATAGGTTATCCACCCATTGGAGATGCTGTCGAAGTACCTTATCCCATTCTTCGTGTGCGTCCAGAGCCCGCGCTGCAGCGCGTTCGCGGTGCCACTCCCGTATCTGACTTCACAAATGTACGCACCGTTGGCATCGTAAAAGCGATACACCGGATGCTGACGTCCCTTGCCGTGCTGTTCATGCACGATCCTTGCCACCTGTTGCTTCGCCTTCTCAGCGTCGAAAACGAGAATGTTGCACCGCTGTTTCTTCTCGTCGTAGATCAAGGGCAAGATGTTCAACCGGGTGAAGTCTGCGAAGGCGGGGTCGTCCCACAGCGTCGCCAGGGCTGCACCCTCGATCGTGGAACCTGCATCCTCGAGTCTCGGAAACATGGCGAAGTTCTTGTCAGTCGACAACTGAAGCGGCCCATCGCCGTAAGCCTTTAAGCTGACCGGGAACTCTGCCTTGGTAAGCTCATTGATGATCTTGATGTCTTCTTCGTGTTCCTTGGCTCGGTACAGATCCTTGCCCACGTGAATGGAGCGAAAGTCGTACATGTACTGATTGATGAACTCGGCAATCGCAATTTCCGCCAAATCACCGTGGGTCTTGTTGCCGATGAGCCGCATCGTGAAGATGTTGCTCAAGGTCGTGGTGATCAGGTGAGGATTCTTGCCGATCAGGAGCTTCAGCCGGCTTGTAAAGTCCTTGTATGGTGTCATCAGCGTTCATCGTCGCATATCGCGGCGTCTTGTTGGCCGTGAGGCATAACGTTGCGGCTCACCCGCTGGCGCCTATGATACGCCTGCGCCAGTCAGGTGCAGCCGCTTGTTGGACGGCCCTATTCGTGATCAGATCTCACTTCAGTCGAATCCGGTAGCACCGGTTGCCTTGCCTGTAACGACACGAACAGCATGGGATCAAGCCGCACCGCAGCGTACGGGTTGTGGTAGACGCGCAAGCTCAAGGACCCGGCGGGGCCACCGTCTAGGATGGCGACGGCGCTGACTGCCGTGTTCCACCTCGGACCTACCCCTCTATCGGAGCCAAAGAAGGGGCCCCATACTCGCGGCCCGAGAGCCTTGTCCTGCGGGAAGCTCACCGCCACTGTCTTGCGGCCGAACATGGCCTGCACGACGTCAGCGTGAGCGGTGTACGTCTTGAAGGGAGTGTTGTCGTAGACGACGAGGACGGTGGGGATACCAGCACCCGAGGCACGTTTGAGTTGGCCGGACACGTGCTTCAGCTTCTGGCGAAGCCTATTTGCCACGTACCTGGCCGTCGTCCTCCCTTGCTGAATGCTTTCCAGTTCGCTCAGGTCCTCCGTATTCGGGTCGATTTGCTTGACTTCGCAGATGACCCTTGTTCCCAGAAGCTCGATCTGGAAGTCCGGAGTGCGGACCTTGGAGACAGTCACTCGCGAGAAGGGAATCGCATTCGCCCCACAGAAGGTCTCAAACAACGTTTCGGAAGGCGATAGGCTACCCATGATCGTGTTCGTGTCCGCCCAACGACCGGCCTTCACCCGCGCCGGCTCATGATCGCACCAGCCGTCGCGTGACACGCCTTGTTAGCCGGCCGGTTGCGTGGTCCGGATTCCCCGCTGAACGCGCGAAGGCAGCACGAAGAGAATCTCGGCGAGGGCCGAGGCAAAATCGACGGCGCGCCTTGCATCGTCCGGCGTGGGGAGGATCGCCGCCTCGTCGGCGTGGCGCTGATCATTCGCGTCCAGCCGGACGTCATGAGCCCACCGCGCCATGTCCGGTGTGATCGAGTGAGCCGCAGCGGCCTGCTCGATCCTGCCATACAGACTGCCCTCGGTGTAACCCTTGGTCTTGAGCATTGCGTCAACGGCACTCGCTGCCAGCATCACCGCGCCGGCGGGTGCGTGGAGGCTGTCGAGGGCCTGCTGTAGGAACGCTCGCGGCCGCTCTGGAACGTCTTGATCGACCTCCTTCTGAGCCGGGAAGCACTCGGTGACCTCCGCCTGGTCGCGTGCTCCCGCAGCCACTACGATCCCGCCGCAACGCCCGCATGTGTAGATGTACCACAACCGCAAATTGCCGCCCGCGTGGTCGCCGGTTTGAAGTTGGTGCTGCTTGAATAGATTCGGATTCGCCACAGAGCAATGCGGGCATCGAGGGAGCAACAGGTTCGTTGAGAGTCTTAGCATATTCTGTCGCTTTCGTCCGTCCGGCTAACGATCAAAATGTGCCGCGCGTCGCTCGCATATTGCTATCGCCCCTCCTGGCGCGTCGGCTCCATTTGCGTGTTAGCCTGCGGTTACCACGGTGCACCGCACGTCGGGCAGCGCCCTTGGTCGCCCACGTACAGTCCGATCATCGTTCCGCAGTTCTTGCAGTGCCGATTGACACCGACGCCTGGCGCAATCATGGTCCCGAGTTGAGCGACCTCTCGAGCACGTGACTGAACCGACCGCGAATTGTCCGAGGTGCTCGATTGGATCAGCGCAGTGAGCTTTGAGACCGCGATATCCAAATCCGCCTTCGTTGCCGCTCCTTTGAGCAGCTGCGAGAGTTCGTCCAGACGAGTTGGGTCAGTGGTGTACCTCTGGGCACAGATTTCGTACCAGAATTCGCGAGCCTCGCGGATGAACTTGCGCTTCTGAGGGTTGGCGCCATATATCTCGTGGCACGACGGGCAGAGCGGTGCCGCGTTGCCTTCGTCGTCCGTGCCGCCGTCGGCTTGAGGAACGATGTGGTGAACATCCACGCCAAGTCCGTGGCATAGACAACAGCAGAAGTGGGCCTTCTTCTTCACGGCCAGCTTGAGGGCTTCCGGGAACGCCACGAGATGCGCCTTTCTCTTGTCTGGCCAACGTTGTATAGGTGGCTGACCGGAATCAGCAGTTGGACGCATGGAACCGTCCACAGAACCCGAGCGAAGAACCGCCACCCGACGGCATTATCCGCGTGATTCGCAACTCCTGCAACCGCTTCTCGCGCAGAGGTCTCACAGAACCTGCCACGGTCACGGCCGCGTAACCCGGCCCGCGGCCATTCGCCGGAATTCCGGCGTTAGATGGAACGCGGCGATCGGCGGTGTGAACTGCGGCCGTCGCGTGGTACAGAGCGCGGCTCGGTCAGTGACCTTCTCCTTGGAGGGCCTTTGGCTCTCGTTGGGGGGGTGTTGTTTCGCCACTCAGGGCCGGACTGTCTGGCAAACACGAAGGGCCACCGCGGTGGTGGCCCTCACAACTCCACGCCGAGTCTGACCTACCGCCGCCTTCGCCAGCGTGCAAGGCCGACCAGCCCCCTCCCGAGCAGGAGCAGCGACGCGGGCTCGGTAACTTGACCTTCCGCGACCGGCAAGTGCGTGTACCGGCATCGCCTCGGCGCGCGGTGGCCTGGTCTCTATCGGCGATGCCATCTGCGAGCTCGCGAGCGCCGCTTGTGGCCGCCCAGCGACGGCGGCTCGAAGGGGGCCGCCCGCTCACCTGGTTGGCCACGCCTGGGCAACTCGCGCCTCGGCTCGGACGCTGCTGCTCCTGCCGATCGCCGGCCCCCCCTTGGCCATCCTCGTGGGTTTTCGGCAGATTGCCCCACGGTTGCCCCACGGGCGTCCGCGCGGACGGGACTGCCGCGCGAGAGACTCGCCGGAAGTGCCTGAAGGAGATCGAGTTGATGGTGCCGGAGGAGGGAATCGAACCCACACGGGGCGTAAACCCCACGGGATTTTGAGTCCCGCGCGTCTGCCAGTTCCGCCACTCCGGCACAGAGAGGAAAGAGGCGAGCCGGCGAAAACCGCAGTATAGCATGCGACCTGGCGGGCCTTTGCCTGCGCAGCACGCTGACCACCCGCCTGCGCTTGCCTATGGCAGGCGTAGGCGACGCAAGCTGACCTCTGGCCACTGACCACCGATCACTGACCACCGGCCACTGATCACTGCCTGGCCACCCCATCCGCCTTCCACAAGAACAGCGTCCGCCCGATCCCGAGCTCGTCAGTGAACTTGTCAATCTTCGCCGGCTCCCAGTCGCCCATGTCAAACGCGTGAGACACAATCCGGGCGCCAGGTTTCAGCTGCCTCGTCAGGATCGGGCGCAGCTTCATGTTCGACGAGGAGAGCAAGTACAGCGAGACGACGGTCGCGCGCGACAGATCCGCGGTCATGACGTCCTGGAGCTTGAACGTCACCAACTCCTCGACGCCAGCCTTCTTGGCGTTCTCCTGCGACTCCTTGATCCGTTCCGGGTTGATGTCGAAGCCCGTACCGCGTGCCCCGAACTTCTGGGCAGCCATGATCACAATCCGGCCGTCGCCGCAGCCGAGGTCGTAGACCACGTCCCGCTTGGTCACGCCGGCGAGCTTGAGCATTCGCTCGACGACATCCGGAGGCGTCGGGACATAGGGGGCAAGAATGGGCGCGGCCGGCACTGCCGGCATTGGCGCCTGGCCGGCAGGCATGGCCCGTTCCGTCGCCACCACGATCAGCAGGCACGCCGCCAGACGCGCAAGACGATGCCACAACATTGGTGAACCTCCATTCACCCGGAAACCGCCCTCGCGGCCGCGCCCAGGCACAGGACCCTGAGCGGGCCCGCCCCGGGGACGCCGTCATTTGACGCGAGAGAAGCATGACACTTCCGCCCCCGAAGGACAATCACTCGGCGCCAAACCCCGAACAGCACGTGATCCGCTCCACGCCGGCCCGAGATCCCCTGGGGAAACCCCGGCTGGGACAGGGCCTGACCGCCTGCCGGCCGGCGCCGTGGCTCGAGTGAGCTAAGTGGCTGGCCGGCAGCACCTTAACGGATGCCGCCGGGCCGGAGGCCCTTACGCCCCCCGCGGCAGCGCAGGGCGTATGAGCAGTTGAACGACAAAGAAAAGGCGAAAGATGGCGAAATGCCTCAGGAATCCGCTTGCCGGAGCCGGCTAGGTCTGCTAAGATAGAAGAACTGCTGCGATCGAGTTCCCGTACCTCTTCACAACCTTCCTTCAATGGGGGACATGTGACATTCCAGGTCGGCGACAAGGTCATCTACCCGAACCACGGTCTCGGCGTTATCCAGCGGATTGAAGAAAAGACAATTCTCGGTACGACCTGCGGTTTCTACTCGCTCCGCATCGCGTCAAATGAAACGACGGTGCTGGTTCCTGTCACGAATGCGGATGGGGTGGGCCTCCGGCCGGCTATTGACGACCAGGAGGTGACGCGCCTGTTCCGGCTGTTGGGTGACGGCAAGATCGACTCCCAGCAGAACTGGAAGGGCCGCTTCAAGGACAACTCCGAGCGGATGCGGACCGGCTCGATCTACGACGTGGCTGAAGTGCTCAAGAGCCTGACGTGCTTGAGCAAGTCGAAGAGCCTGTCGTTCCGCGAGAAGCGCATGCTGGACCGGGCTCGGTTTCTGGTCGTCTCGGAAGTGTCCGAGGTCATTCAGGAGCCGAGCGCAACGGTCGAGACGCGTGTGGACAAGGCCCTCGACCGATCGCTGGCCGCGAAGAACAGAATGCTGGCGCGTCCCAAGCCGGCTGCCAAGCCGATAGCGGCGACCATGGCGCGGCGCACGGCCCGCGCCTCGTAAGCGGCGGCCGAACGTTCGCCCGGGGCCTGGGCCGGCGAGGCTGGTCCAGGCCTTTTCTATGTCGACGCCATCCGGCCGGTTGTCGAGAACGATCGCGGCCCTGCGGAGCGGGGCCGCCTACCTGCTCGTTTCGCTCTACACCCTCATCGTTGGCCTGCCGACCCTGTTCGTGGGGCTGTTCATCTCGGTCGAGAACCTGGTGTACGTGCTGACGCGCGCAGGCGTCCGCCTCGCGCTCCTGCTCACCGGCATCCACGTCCGCGTGATAGGCCGCGAGAACATCCCCTCGGGGCAGGGCGTGGTCTTCTGCGCCAACCACGAGAGCAACGTGGACGCCCCCGTGCTCTTCTACGTACTGCATCCTCGGCTCCACATGCTCTACAAGGCGGAGTTCGGCCGGGTCCCGATCCTCGGATCGGCTATCCGCCACGCTCGCTGCGTGCCCGTCTATCGCGACGATCGGGACCGCTCGATCCGGTGGCTCGACGAAGCGGTCCCGATGCTGCGCGCCGGGACGCCGTTCCTGTTCCATGCCGAAGGCACCCGGAGCCAGCCGGGTGTCCTGCTGCCCTTCAAGAAGGGCGGCTTCATCATGGCGATCCAGGCGCAGGTGCCGGTCGTGCCTGTCACGATTCACGGCTCGTACGATGCGATGAGGCGGGGCAGCGCGCTGATCTTCCCAGCCACGATCAGCGTCCGGATCGGCGAGCCTATCTCGACAACGGGCTTGACGACGGAGGACCGCGACCTGATCATCGATCAGGTACGCTCGCGGATTCAGGCGATGCTGGCTCTGGGGCCGATTGCGGACAGGGAGATAGTCGACAGTCGATAGTCGGCAGTCAACAGTCAGCCCACAGTCGGCAGTCAGACGAACGGCAGTCGACGGTGAGTCAGCGGTCGTGAGGCTGTGAGCGGCTGGGCGGGTGAGGGCGGCCGGGAGGGGCACTGAGAGGCGCGGAGCCGCCTTCGCCCTTCAGGCTTCGGCGCCCAGGGGAGCACGGAGGGAGAGATGGACCTGCTGGTGACGTTGGGGCGGACACTGGGGTTCTCGGCCTCTGCCGGGATCAACCTGTATGCGACCGTTGCCATCCTTGGTCTCGCGTCGCGGTTCGGCTGGGTGGCGCTGCCGTCTCAGTTCCGCGTGTTCGACAACCCCTACATCATCGGCGCGGCGCTGGTGATGTACGCGGTCGAGTTCGTTGCCGACAAGATCCCCTGGGTCGACACGATTTGGGACATGGTCCACACGTTTATCCGGCCCATCGGCGGCGCCCTGATTGCGGTGGCCACGCTGGGCGAGGCGTCGCCAACCGTCGAGGGGCTGGTTGCCCTGCTCGGGGGCACCGTTGCCGCCGGCACCCACATGACCAAGGCCGGGAGCCGGGCCATCGTCAACACAAGCCCCGAGCCGTTCTCCAACTGGATCCTGAGCCTGGCCGAGGACGGCTTCGTGGTCGGCCTCGGCCTTGTCGCCCTCAAGTACCCGCTGATTGCGCTGGCTGTGGCGCTCGCGCTGCTGCTCGTGATTGCCATCTTCCTGCGGATCCTGTGGCGTGGGTTCCGCCGCCTGTTCGAGGGCAGCCGGCGGCGCTCGTCCGCGTCGGTCCGAGAGGGCTCCTTGTGACCGGCCGGCAGGCCAGGGCCCTCGCGGCTCGTCTGCTCTGGTCTGCTGCCGTCGCGGCGGTCGCGGCGGTCGCGCTCGCCGCCGCCGCCGATCCAACCGCCGCCGCTCAGGCCCCGAGCCAGTCGCAAGCGCAGGGCCCGCCTCCTTCATCGCAGCAGCCACCGCGCTTCCGAGTGGCCACGAACTTCGTGCAAGTCGACGTGTACCCCACCGCCGACAATCGGCCGGTGACGGATCTGACCGCCGCTGAGTTCGAGGTGCTTGAAGACAACACGCCACAGAAAATCGAGACGTTCGAGTTCGTCACGACGCGTGCTCCAGGCGTGCAGTCGCTGCGCCCGGAGCCGTCAACCGTCGAGGCGGCGAACGACCGGGCCGCAGACCCGGGCACGCGGGCCTTTGTGCTCTTCCTGGACACCTACCATGTTGAGGGGGCCGCAGCGTTCAGGGTCCGCCAGCCGCTCGTCAACCTGCTCAACCGGATCGTCGGGCAGGACGACGTCGTGGCGGTCATGACGCCGGAGATGTCGGCGAGGGACCTGACGTTCACGACCAGAACGAGCTCGATCGAGGCCATCCTGGATCGGTACTGGGACTGGGGCCGGCGAGGCCAGCTCGCGAACCGTGACCCTCAGGAAACCCAGTATGAGATCTGCTATCCGGCCGACCCCGGCCAGTCGAGGGAAGACACGCTCCTCGGGAAGATGATCGACAGGCGGAGAGAGAAACTCACGCTCGATGCCCTTGACGACCTCATCGTGCATCTGGAGGGCCTGCGGGAGGGGCGCAAGGCGGTGGTGACGGTGAGCGACGGCTGGCGGCTGTTTCGCGAAGACCGGACGATGCTGGCGGGTGAGGCCGCGCCGCCGCCCGGTGTCTACGTCGGGCCTGGCGGCAAACTCGGGGTCGGGACCGATCCGCGCCGCAGCCCGGGAAGCACCTCGTTGGACGCGTGCGAGCGCGACCGGATTTCTCTCGCCATGCTCGACAACGAGCGGGACTTCCTCACGCTGCTGGACGATGCCAACCGGGCGAACATCTCGTTCTACCCGGTAGACCCGCGGGGCCTGCCCGCCTTCGACACGCCGCTCGGACCGACGCCTCCAGTCAGCGCGGATCGTGACGCCGCCTACCTTCGCACCCGCACCGAATCACTGCGCACGATGGCGATTGCCACCGACGGCATCGCCGTTGTGGATGGCAACGACCTCGATCGGGGCCTCAGGCGCGTGGTGGACGACCTGACGTCGTACTACCTGCTGGGGTACTACTCGACGAACTCGAGGCCGGACGGGAGATTCCGGAAGATCGCGGTGAGGGTCAGACGACCAGGCGTGGCGGTCCGCGCGCGACGTGGCTATCGGGCGCCCACCGAGGCGGAACTGGCCTCGAGGGGCACGGCGGGGACGGCAACGCCCGGCAGGCCGACGCCTGAGACCGACGCGGCGGCCCACGCTGTCAGCACGGCGCTCGGGGCGCTCGCGCTGGTTCGGACGGACGTGCCGGTCCGGTACAAGGTGGGCTATCTGTGGCGCAGGATCGAGCCGTCCGGCGCGGCGGCGCCGGGAGTCGGAGCGCAACTCTGGGTCACCGGCGAGCTGGACGTCTCGCGGGCGACACAGGAGGGGTGGCTCGACACAGCCGATGCGATCGTCACGGTTTCCGACGCGAGCCGGCAGACCGTGGCATCATCGACATTGACGTTCTCGCGCACAGCGCGCGGGCTGCGAGTCGCGCTGCCCGAGCAGGCGACGCTGGGGCCCGGGACCTACGATGTGAGAATCAGCGGAAGGTCGGTCGAGGGGCGTGTCGCCCCGACCGAGTCGTTCCGCGTCACGGTGCCCGCACTGCCGTCAGGCCCGGCAACGCCGATGCTCGGACAGCCGGCGCTGTCGAGACGCGGCCCGTTTACCGGCACGACGTTCCAGCCGTCAGCCGATCCACGATTCCGCCGGCAGGAGTGGATACGGGTCGAGGTGGCGCGAGCCGGCGAGGTTGAAACCAGCGCCGCTCGGGTTCTCGACCGTACGGGCCGCCCGCTCAGCATTCCGGTGAAGACCGGCAGTCAGACAGTGGGGGAGTCGTCGTGGCTTCTGGCCGAGGCGGCGTTGGCTCCGCTTGCGGCGGGCGAGTACCTGCTCGAGGTTGAAGCGACGGGCGGAGGGAGGACGGAACGCGTGCTCGCGGCGTTTCGAATCATCCCGTAGCAACCGCCGCAGCCGGCGCGCTGGCGTACATGCCGGGGGCTGAAGCCCCCGGCAACACGGCGGGGCTGAAGCCCCGCCCTACGCGAGGGGCGGCCTGGCGGCGGGGCTGAAGAGCCGTCCTACTGCGACCCGGTCGTGAACGTCAGGGAAAACGGCGCGAGCGGCTGGCCGTCCGGCCCCTTGATCCCCTCCAGCAGTTCAACCTTGACCGTCCGGAACGGCTCCAGCGGTTTCTCCAGGCGAATCTGCACCACGCGATCCGCCGCGCGGTAGGACGCCGCAAACAGGATCGGAGCCGGCGGCGGCGCGCCCGGCAGCGAAGCGTCTACGTACGACAGGCGCACGCGGTCCTTCAGACTCCCCGGATCGAGGTTGCGGGACACCTGGACCTGCACGAGTATCGACGGCGAGACGTCCGTCTCACCCTCGGTGGGCAGGCTGAAGGTCACCTCCGGCGCCGGCACGGGCACGGCAGGCGCGGCGATCACCTCGGCCGGCTCATCGACGGGCTGCACCGCGGTCACCGACGGAGCGGTGATCGCGGCTGCCTCCATCCACACGAGACCGTCGCGGACCCTGACAACCCCGGACACCTCGAGCAGCCGGCCGGTGTCCACCTTCGCGCGCGGGTCGAGGTCGAACCCTCTGCCCTTGGGCCTGAGCCCGGTCACCCACAGCGCGGCATTCGCCGACCGGAGGACGAAATCCCACTTGCCGATGGCCGGGGACCGCGGCAAATCGCCGTACAGGTTGTTGCCACGGAACGTGCCGGTCAGCGTGATCTTCTGGAGCACGTACCTGGCAGGGTCGAGCACGACCGAGCGGACGCTGGGCGCTGGCGGCGGTTCCGCGCGCGTGGCTTCCGAGACCCTGACCACGAGCAGCTCGCCCTGAGCCGGCCATCTTCCGCTGGTATGCGCATCGAGGTAGGGCTGTACGTCAAAGCCGGCGAGACGCGGTTCTTCAGCCGTCATCCGTCCCACGTCCCAGAAGATGCCTCGCAGCTCGACCAACCCATCATCCGGCTGGTTCTCGGTGAAGGTCACCTTGATGTTCTGATCGCCGTCCGGCTCGAACAGGGCCGGCTGAGTACCGGTTGCGACCAGCTCGCCGCGCACGATGATCGACTTCAGATGGTAGAAACCGGGGTACTTGACCAGCAAGGGGACGTTGGCAACGATGCGCGCTGTCGGCTGCGCCGAGGCAATCGACGCCAGCGCGAGCAGGGCGAGGACGCCGACAGCAGGGGCGGGCCGGGCCATGTCCTTACCTTACACCGGAATCCGGCCTGCCGACACCCTCACCGAAACGGCCCTCGTCACATGACGGCGGGGAGCGGCGCCGGGGGCTGAAGCCCCCGGCAACACGGCGGGGCTGAAGCCCCGCCCTACATGACGGCGGTGGGCGGCGCCGGCTCATCGGCTGCCCCCGCCTTCCTCAGCGGTACGGCAATCAGATACCAGACGAGGAAGAGCGCTACCGGGATGGCCATCCACGGGACGATGGCCGAGAGCAGGCTGCTCGTGAAGAGCTCGGTCCAGCTGAAGAACTCGTGCCTGGCCCGGAAGCCGACTACCGCGGCGATCAGCAGGCCGGTGAGCGCCTCGCCGGCAATGAGCCCGGAGGCCGCCAGCACCCCGGCGTTTTCCACACGCGCCTTCTGGGCCGCGTTGTAGCCGCGCTTGTCGCGGATCCGATCGACCACGCCTCGAATCATGCCGCCGCAGAAGATGGCAAACGTCGTGCCGAGCGGCAGGTACATGCCGACCGAGAAGAGCATCGGGCTCCGGACCTTGATCAGGATGAGCGAGATGCCCATGAGGATGCCGACAATCACGAGCGGCCACGCCATCTCGCCGCCGACGATGCCCTGCGAGAGGGCCGCCATGAGGCCGGCCTGAGGCGCCGAGTAGGTCCGGCCGCCGAAGCCGCCCAGTTCGCCGAACTGCGCGACGTCGGAGGTGTGCATCATGTACAGCGGAAAAAACATGATGAGCCCGGCGAAGATGACGCCGATGACGTCTCCGGCCTGCATCTTCCAGGGCGTGCCGCCCAGGATATGGCCGACCTTGAGGTCCTGGAGCATCTCGCCGGCGACCGCGGCCGACACGCAGCCGACCGCCGCGACGCCCAGCACCGCGATGACGCCCCTCTCTCCCTCGGCCCCGATGATGACCATCGTCAGCGCCGCGATGATCGTCGTCGTCAGCGTCAAACCGGACAACGGGTTGTTCGACGACCCGATCATGCCGACGAGGTTCCCCGAGACCGCGGCAAAGAAGAACCCCGTGATGATCATGACGAGCGCGGCGACAACCGCCGTGGAGATCGCGCCCGTGAAGTAGAAGTAGAGCGCCACCATGAGCGCGAAGACCACCACGATGCCCAGGCCGACAACCTTCAGTGACAGGTCCTGCTCGGTCCGGACCGTCGCGGCCGCCTGCGTGGCTGATTTCTGCACGTCGGCAATGCCGCGCTTGACGCCGCTGATGAGGTTCTTCCGCATCTTGTAGAGCGTGTAGCAGGCCCCGACCAGCATGCCGCCCACCGCAATCGGGCGGACAATAAACTTCCAGAGGTTCCCGACCATCGCCGACCATGCCGCCGACTCGTTGCCGCTGTTCTGTGCGAGGAACTGGTCGATGAGACTCGGGCCGAGGAAGTAGATGAGGACCGGCACGAACAGGCCCCACGCGAGCAGGCCGCCGGCGAAGTTGAGCGAGGCCAGCTCGGGACCGATGATGTAGCCGACGCCGAAGTAGGCCGGCGTCACGTCGGGCGCCGAGAAGGTCGTGACGCCGCCCGTCGTCACCTTGGCCGAATCAGAGGTGAGACCGAGGCGCACGAAGGTCTGCTTGACCGTCCCGATGCCGATGTGGGCCTCGTTGGCTGCCCGGAAGAGGCCGAAGCCGTCCATGAGCTTGACGACGCAGCCGGCGATCCCGGCCCTGAACAGCTGCATCGCCGCCTCGGCGCCTTTCTGGCCCGCCTTGTGGATTTCGCTCGCCGCCACCGACTCCGGGAACGGCAGCGTCGGGTCCTCGACCATGACGCGCCGGAGCACCGTAACGAACATGATGCCGAGCAGGCCGCCGAGGATCATCAGCGCCGACGACACCAGGTACTGGCGCCAGAAGTCGCCGGCGCCGAACTGCCAGCCCGGCAGCTTGAGGATGACAAAGGCGGGAATGGTGAAGATGGCCCCCGCCGCTACGGATTCGCCGATGGAGCCGACCGTCCGGGCGAAGTTTTCCTCAAGGACGCTGCCCTTGAAGACGCGGAGAAAGGCCATGCCGATGACGGCGGCCGGGTAGGTTGCCGCAATCGTCATCCCGGCCCGGAGGCCGAGGTAGGCGTTGGCCGCTCCGAGGACCACGCACATGATGATGCCGATCAGCAGCGCCCGCATCGTGAATTCGGACATCATCGAGTCGGCGGGGACGAGAGGCTGGAACGCCGGTTCGTGCTTGTGGCTCGAAGGGGTGCTCTGAGTCATGGTGGCGCATGTTAGCACGCTTGACCGCGTTTTCGGGCCGGCCATAGAATCGCCCCGCAAGTCAGTCGACGGTCGACAGTCAGTCGACAGCCGGCAGTCGGCGGAGCGTCAGCGAGCGGTCACGATGAACGTTCTTGTGGCGATCTACGGCGATCATCCGTGGAATATCCCGGCTTCCTCCGTCGAGCGTCTGCAGCGCCGATTCAGCCACATCACGTTCGCGCAGGCGACGAGCGAAGACGACGTCATGGCGCGCATCCCTGATGCGGACGTGGGGTTCCTCGGCCGCCTGAAGGCACCTGCGCTGGCACGGGCGACACGGCTCAGCTGGGTGCACAGCCCCGCGGCGGGTGTCGGGAGCCTGCTCTTCCCGGAGATGCTCGAGAGCCGCGTGATCATCACGAACTCCCGGGGGCTGCACGGCCAGACGATCGCCGAGCACGTGATTGGCGTGACGATCGCGCTGTTCAGGCAATTCCACGTGGCGGTCCGATCGCAGATGGACCACCGCTGGCCCCGGACGGACCTGTCGGAGATCCGCCTGCTGAGGGGCCGCCGTATGGGAGTTGTCGGCCTCGGCGCAATCGGCTCTGCCGTTGCGACCACCGCCGCCTCTCTGGGGATGCGCGTCGTTGCCACCAGATTTCACGCCGACCGGCCGCGACCGCCCGCCGTCGACACCGTGTACCCCCCGGCCGACCTGCCTTTGCTGCTGGCTGGCTCTGATGTCGTTGTCCTGGCACTTCCCCACACCGCCGGGACGCGCGGGCTGATAGGCTCCGCTGAAATCCGCCTGATGAAGCGTGATGCCGTCCTGGTCAACATCGCCCGGGGCCGACTGCTCAGAACAGATGAGCTGGTGGCCGAGCTGCTCCGCGGCACCATTGCCGGCGCGGCCCTCGACGTCTTTGAGCACGAGCCGCTTGACGAGTCCAGCCCGCTCTGGGACCTTCCCAACGTCCTGATTACCCCGCATACCTCGGGTTTCCGCGAGGACTACTGGCAAGCTGCTGCCGACCTCTTCGCCGAGAACCTCGCGCGCTACGAGCGAGGCGAGCCGCTCCTCAACGTCGTGGACAAATTGGCGGGGTACTGACGGCAACCACAACCGGTAGTGGTGGTCGGCTCGGTCCACAATCTTTTGCTGGTGTCGCTTCGAGGTTTTGGATACAATCCGCACTCCTGTGAAGTCCCCTGACAAGCTGACACTCGCGGACCTCCCGTTCCTGACCCTGGAGCGGTTCCCGAAGCCGAAACACGTCTGCCGCTGCCAGGAGCAGGGATTCCTGGAGTATTCGGGGCGGGAGTTCTACGAGCGGATCCGCGACCTGAGCCTTGGCCTCACAGCGATGGGGCTGACCGCCGGGGACCGGGTCGCCGTCATCTCGGAAAGCCGGCCCGAGTGGGGGATCGCGGATCTGGCCGTCCTCAGCGCGGGCGCCGTGTCGGTGCCGGTCTATCCAACCCAGTCGGCCGAGCAGGTCCGGTTCATCCTTGATGAAGCCGGCGTGAGGTTTGCGGTCGTATCGAACGAAGCCCAGGTCGAGAAGATTCGCCAGGTCGCTCGGGATCTCCAGGCGCTGTCCGCGATTATCGTCATGGACGGCCCTGCCACGCCGGGGACGCCCCCGGCGATGACGCTGACAGACGCGTGGGCGCGGGGGACAGCGGTTCGGGAGCAGGATCCGCAGGCCGAGCGTCGGTATCGCGAGGCAGCCGAGGCGGTCGATCCCCAGGCGCTGGCGACGATTGTCTACACGTCAGGGACAACCGGCGAACCGAAGGGCGTGATGCTGACGCACGTCAACATCATGTCGAACGCCCGCGACAGCCGGGCCGTCTTTGCGACCTTCGACACGGACACCAGCCTGTCATTCCTGCCGCTGAGCCACGTGTTCGAGCGGATTGCCTTCTACCGCTACCTGATCGATGGCGTCGCCATCTACTTCGCGGAATCGCTGACGACCGTCGTGCGCGATCTGGGGCGGGTGAGGCCGACCGTCATGGTCGGTGTGCCGCGTGTCTACGAGAAGTTCTACGGGGCGATTCAGGAGAAGGTGTCCCAGGCGCACGGCGTACAGAAGGCCCTGCTCAACTGGGCGATGGCCGTCGGGCAGGCCCGCTCGGCCGCCGCGCTGAACGGCCGGCAGCCGTCGCTTGCGGTGCGGCTGCAGCACCCGCTGGCGGATCGGCTGGTGTTCCGGAAGATCCGGAGCCGCGTCGGCGGGCGCATCCGCTTCCTCGTCTCGGGCAGCGCCCCGCTGTCGCGGAAGATCGCCGAGTTCTTCCACGCCATCGGGCTTGTCATCATCGAAGGCTACGGTCTGACCGAGACCTCGCCGGTCCTGACCGCCAACCCCGTGGATGCCCCGAAGTTCGGCTCGGTGGGCAAGCCGATTCCGAACGTGGAGGTTCGCATCGCGCCGGACGGCGAGATCGTCGTGCGCGGGCCCAACGTGATGCGCGGCTACTACAAGAGGCCGGAGGCCAGCCGCGACGTCCTCGTCGACGGGTGGTTCCGCACCGGCGACATCGGCGAGATCGACGCTGACGGCTACCTCACGATCACCGACCGAAAAAAGGACCTGATTGTGACCTCCGGCGGGAAGAAGATCGCGCCGCAGCCGCTCGAGAACCTGCTCAAAGCCAACCCCCTGGTCGCCGAGGCCGTGATCATCGGCGAGGGGCGCAAGTTTCCCGCCGTGCTGATTGTGCCCAACTTCGCCGCGCTCGAGTCCAAGGGGCAGAGCCTGGGGTGGCAGCCGGAGTCCCGAGCCGACCTGGTCAAGCGCGCCGAAGTTCAGGCGATGTACCAGCAACTGCTCGATGCTGTCAACGAGACGCTCGCGCAGTTCGAGCGGATCAAGCGTTTCTGCGTGCTGCCGACTGAGTTCACAATGGAGCGGGGCGAGTTGACGCCGACGATGAAGGTGCGGCGGAAGGTCGTCGAGAGCCGCTGGAGAGACGAAATCGAGCAGCTGTACGTGGCGACCGGCACGTGCCGGACGGCCGTACCGGACGTCGGCCTGTAGCCTCCCGCCGAAGTCGGCCACCCTCTAGAACACGTGGGCAGAGGGGATGGGCCACCACCGGATCTGAACCTTGCCGATGATGTAGCGCTTGGGGACGAAGCGCCAGTGGCGGCTGTCCGAGCTGTTGTTCCGGTGATCGCCCATGACGAAGTAGTAGCCCTCGGGGACGACCTCGGGCCCCCAATCGTCATGGCTCCTGTACTCGCTCGGCACGTAGTTGTCGGCCAGCGGCACGTCGTTGACGAAGACCTGGCCGTCGAGGATCTTGACCGTGTCGCCTTCCTCGGCAATCACCCGCTTGACGAACGACTTCTCGGGCTTCACCGGGTAGTAGAGCATGACGATGTCGCCACGACGCGGCGCGCTCAGCCGGTAGATCAGCTTGTTGACAATCAGCCGATCCTGATCGACGAGCGTCGGGGCCATGCTCAGACCTTCAACGCGGGCGACCTGGAAGCCGAAGGTGACAATGAGCGTGGCATAGACGGCCGCCGAGGCAATCGTCTTGATCCAGGCGACAATTTCCTCCCTGACCCGCTTGAGCAGCGCGAGGCGGTTCAGGCGGCGTCGCTCCTGCTCGGCACGAAGCCGGGCAAGCCGCTCGCGGGCCTGGGCCAGCGGATCGGGCCCCGCCGCCCACGGCTCCGGGGTCTGTCCGAGGGGCGTTGCGGCCGCGGCCTCTCCTTCGTGAAGAGCCGACACCACCTCCGCCGACGATGCCGAGAAGGGCGCCTCAAGCGGGGCGGACAGCGGATCGGCCGGCAGCGGCGGAACCGGGGGTGACTCGACTCGGGCGGCCTCGCCCGCACGTGGCTGTTCCTGGGAGTCCATGTCGTGGTTGACCTGTATACGCTCCTCCTATTCTAATCGAATCCCTGCCTGGCGGTCCGTACTTGCTGGCGACGTGACCCTCAGCCGCCCGACCCGGGCGGGGCGACTGCCCGGCGACACCTGCAGCCTCTGGCGGCCTCGGCTGACGACGGTGTTATGATGAGCCGACCAGGGAAGGAAGGGGTGTCGGACCGATGATTCGCGCATTCCTCCAAGGCTTCAGCACGACGTTCCGGCACCTGTTCCGCAAGCCGGTGACGGTCGGATACCCGGAGCAGAAAGTGCCCGTGTTCCCGAAGTACCGCGGCAAGCAGGTACTGATGCGAGACGAGCACGGTTTGGAGAAGTGCGTCGCCTGCGGCCTCTGTTCAGTGGCGTGCCCTGCGGATGCCATCTACCTGGAGGCGGCCGAGAACGACGGCACCGTCCTGGCCGGCCCTCGCTACGCCAGCATCTATCAGATCAACAAGATGCGCTGCATCTTCTGCGGGTACTGCGAGGAGGCGTGCCCGGTGTCCGCCATCTTCATGGGCAAGGACTACGAGCTGTCGGTCTACAGCCACGACGACTTCGTGTGGGACAAGTCGGACCTGCTCGTTCCGGCGACGGTCAAGCCGGCCGCCTGACGGGCGGGCACGCGATGATGCAGGCGCCCATCGGCCCGCCGCGTCAGGGATCAGGACAGGAAAAGCCGGCGGCATCCGGTCCGGCGGCACGGCCGCTGTCTGCGACCCCCGTCCAGACCGAGCTCATGGCCATGGTCTACGACCGGCTGGCCGGCGTCTACGACGTCGTCTACGGCCCGGTGCTGCAGCCCGGGCGGCAGCGCGCCCTCGAGCGCATGGCGCTCGGGCCTGGCCAGCGGGTGCTCGAGGTCGGGGTAGGCACGGGGCTCAACGTGACGCTCTATCCGCGGGACTGTTCGGTTGTCGGCATTGACCTGTCGGCGCCGATGCTCGAGAAGGCTCGCCGGCGGTGCGCCCGCCGCTCCGCCAGCCACGTCCGGCTGCTGCGGATGGATGCCACCGCGCTGACGTTTCGCGACGGATCGTTTGATGTGGTCTACGCGCCCTACCTGGTGAGCGTCGTGCCCGATCCCGTGAAGGTGGCGGGGGAGATGCGCCGGGTGTGCCGCCGCGGCGGGCGGATTGTGATCCTCAACCACTTCCGGAGCCAGCGACGTGTCCTCTCGCGGATTGAGAAGGCGGTGTCCCCTTTGACCAAGTTCATCGGGTGGAAGGCGGACTTGGATCTGCAGGCGTTCCTCGTGCAGTCCGGACTGGTTCCCCAGTCGATCGAGATGGTGAACATCCCCCGGATCTGGTCCCTTGTCACCTGCGTCAATGACTGAGGACGCAGGCAACCGGTCGTCCGGGCCGCGGCCCGCGAGACGCGGGGACGCGCGGGAGTTGCTGGCGGCGTTCCTGCGGAATCCGGCGCGAACCGGAACGATTGCCCCGAGTTCAGGGGCGCTGGCGCGGGCGATGGTTCGGGGCCTGACGCTCGATGCCGGGCAGACGATCGTCGAGTTTGGCCCGGGAACCGGCCCGTTCACGGCGGAAATCCGCCGCATCCTCCCCTCGCCGACGTGCTACGCGGGCTTCGAGATCGAGCCGCGGTTCGTGGCGTTGCTGCGGGCGCGTTATCCGGACCTGCGGGTGATCCAGGAGTCGGCCGAGCGGGCGCCGCAGGTGCTGGCGGAGGCGGGCCTGGGGCCCGTCAAGGCCATTGTCTGCAGCCTGCCGTTTGCCAGCCTGCCCGCACGCGTGCAGGATGGCGTCATCGAGGCGTTCGACGTCCTCGTCGGGGCGGGCGCCGAGGTCCGGACGTTTCAGTACGTGCACTCGTTCGCGCTGCCCACGACGTCGCGGTTTCTTCGCCGCATGCGGGAGGTCTTCGGCCCGCACACGCGCCACGCCGTGGTCTTCCGGAACCTGCCGCCCGCCTGCGTCCTCCGCTGGTCACGTTGAGGCGGCCAGCGGCGGACTGCCGGCCGTCCCGATCCGTGGCCCACGCGTCACTGCGCGAAGCCGAGAATGACGCCGGCCGCCACATCCGCCCCGTCGGTTGCGGGCGGTGTCGGGTGGCGTCGCGCGAGGAGCGCCTCGAGGTGCGGGAGCCACCGTCCCGAGAACAGATCCTCCTGCGAGATGAAGCCGCTGCGGACCATCCGGGGAAGGGCGTTCACGAGGACATCGTACTCGGCGAACCGGCCACGCGACGTGTAGAGCAGTGCGGTGCGGTTCGCGGCGCACTCGGCAATGATGCCGTAGCCAGGCTTGCTGACCACGACGTCGCTGGCTGCGACGAGGTCTTCGTACCGGAAACCTGCGGCGTAGAGGGCGCGCTCATCGAGCGTGCGAATCGGCGTGCCTGAGGACGCCGCGGCCCGGCGGATGCCGCACTCGCCCGTCGTGACGACCGCGTAGCCGGGAAGATCGAGTGCGTCGAGCTCAAGGTGCGGGAGGCCGTACCCCCCGAAAGAGAGCAGCACGACGCGGAGATCATGTGGCAGCCCGAGCGCCGTGCGGGTCGCATCGCGTGAGCGGGTGGCCCGCCGCGCCACGAGCGGCACATCGACGATCGCCGCACGGCCCATCGCCTCGAAGCCTCCCCACATGGGCAGTCGAATGACCAGGGAGGCCGTCCGATAGGCCCGCTCGATCGCCGGGAGAAGGGCAGGGGCCCCGCGCAGCTCCTCCTCGTACGCCCGGTAGATCCAGTCCCACGTAAAATTTCCGAGCGCGATCGCGGGGATGCCGGCGGAGGCGGCGGCGGCAAGACCGAGCGGGGGGATGTCGGCGACAACCGCGCGGGCTCGGACTTGGCGCAGCAACGCGGCCTCGCGCGCGACGAGGGCGGGGAAGTCGTCGTAGAAGGCGGCCGCGCGCCGGATCGTCTCGGCGGCGTCGAGGTGCAGGCTGTCAATCTGGACGACGCCCGGATCGCAGGCGACGCAGTGGAACTCCACCGGCGACGTCAGCGTCAGGTCGAACAGCCACCGCTCCGCGGCGGTGCGCACGACGATCGGGGTGTGCGGGCTCTGGCGGCGGATGGCGTTGATGACTTCGACAACGCGCGACGCATGTCCGAAACCATGCCCCGACACATACACCACCAAGGGGTCGGGTCTCATTATCGCGACTTATAGAATCGTCTTACATTTTTGTGATCGGCCGAAATGAGTCCCGACCCCTAGGGAGCGAGGTCGTGCCACCACTCGACCCGCTGGCGCTCCGGCCGCCGGAAGACGAACACGCCCAGGACCCCCGCGAGAAACCCGCCCACATGCGCCCAGAACGCGACGCCTCCGGCCGGCGTTCCGCCGCTGGTCGCCAGCGATCCGACCCCGGCGAACAGCTGGATCACGAACCAGAACCCCAGGAACACCACGGCCGGGATTTCGACCACCTGAAACACAATCACGATCGGGATCAGCGTCAGGATCCGGGAACGCGGATACAGCACCAGATACGCCCCCATGACGCCCGCGATAGCGCCGCTGGCGCCAATCGTCGGGACCGTCGATCGCGGGTCGATCGCCGCGTGCCCGAGCGCCGCAATGACGCCACACAGCAGGTAGAAGAACAGGAACCGGCCGTGCCCCATCCGATCCTCGACGTTGTCGCCGAAGATCCAGAGGCTCCACATGTTCCCGATGCAGTGCAGCCAGCCCCCATGCAGGAACAGCGACGTCAGCACGCTCAGCCAGCTGAAGGCGGCCGGCACGAGGCCGTATTGCCGCGTGAAGGCGCGGAGTTCGGCCTGAGGCAGGCTGACCTCGTAGAAGAAGACCAGTGCGTTGATGACAATGATGGCAACCGTGACGAACGGCTTGGTCCGTGACGGAATGACGTCCCTGAGCGGGATCATAGGTGTCGGGGCCGAGGTGACGGAGCCTCAGTCGCGAGCGGCCGCGCGCGCTGGCGGCGAGTCACCGGTCGCAGGCTACAGGTTACAGGGTACGGGCAGAAGGGAAAAGGGGGAAGATGATATAACCTATGGCCGTGCAGTGCAGAACGTGCGGGACGGAGATTGCCGACAAGGCTCTGGTGTGCTATCGGTGCGGCTCGGCCACGGCAGCGCCTGCCCCGCCGCGCGACACGAAGCCGCGGCGGCTGCTGATTCCCATCATCGCCGCGTTCGCCATCCTGGTGATCGGGGCGCTGTACATGGGAATGGCCGCACGCGGCCACACCCCGCCTCTCGTGAACTGGGCGATGTTGGGGCTGGCCGTGGTCGTGGTGGCGTGGCGGTTCTGGGCCAGCCGGCGGTGACCGCCCTGGCGCCTTCGACCGGCGCACGGCGGCGTGCCGCCTGTGGCCTGTCACCTGCGAGGGGAAGATGGCTGACGCGCGACTGCACGTGACCGACGCGGTGGGGCGACACACCACACCGATCACCAAGGACGTCACGACCCTGGGGCGCCGCACCGGCAACGACATCATCGTCGGCGTCGGCGGCGTGTCCCGCGATCACGCCGAGATCCGGCGGGACGGCGACCGGTACATCCTGCACGACCGGGGATCGCGCTTCGGCACCTTCGTCAACGGGGAGCGGATCACCGAGCGTGAGCTGGCGCACGGCGATGCGATCCGGCTGGGAGACGCCGGCAGCGCCCAGGTGGTCTTCGCGATCGACGACAACAACCGGCGCAGCGAGCGCAGCACGACCGTCGTGGCCGATCTCCACCAGGTGTCGGTGCTGCTCGACGGTCTGCGGGCGCTCGGCTCCGGCCGCGTGCTCGACGAGGTGCTCGCGCTCGTCATCGATTCCGCCATCGATCTGAGCGGCGCCGAGCGCGGGTTCATCATGCTGGCCGACGCCGGCGGCGTGCTGGAGTTCAAGCTGGCGCGCGGCCGCGACAAGGTGACGCTGCCCGGCAGGACCTTCGAGACGAGCCGCAAGTTCCCGGAAGAGGTGTTCGCCACGGGCGAATCGCGCGTCGGGGTCGACTTGCTCGACGACGACCTGGCGGCTGCGCACGACGGGACGATTGCGCTCGGCATCCGGCAGGTGTGCTGCGTCCCGTTGCGCCTGGTCCGGTACGTCGATCGCGCGGACGCGGCGGCCGAGCCGAAGCGGATTGGGGTCCTGTACCTGGACAGCCGGGAGAAGGGGGCGCTGCTCTCGTCGAGCGGGCGCGCCGCGCTCGAGACGCTGGCCACCGAGGCCGCGGTGGCCATCGAGAATGCCCGCCTGTACCGCGAGTCGGAGGCGAACGCCCGCCTCGAGCAGGAGCTGCGGATCGCGGCCGCCATCCAGCAATCGCTGCTCCCGCCGCCGAAGTGGGCCGGCCCCTGGTTCGACGTCGTCGGGTCATCCGTGCCGTGCCGCGCCATTGGCGGCGACTTCTTCGACTACCTGTCGCTGCCGAACGGCGACTGCGCGTTTGCCGTGGCCGATGTCTCCGGCAAGGGGGCGCCGGCCGCGCTGCTCACGGCGGTCATCCAGGGCGTGCTGGCCTCGAACTCGACGATCGGCGGGGGCCCGTCCATGACGCTGGACCACGTGAACCGGGTGCTCATCAGCCGTCGGATCGAATCGCGGTTCGCCACGATCTTCTACGGCACGCTCAGCCGGGACGGGCGCCTGGCGTACACGAACGCCGGGCACAACGCCCCGTTCCTGGTGCAGCGTTCCGGCATCCGGCGGCTCGAAACCGGCGGCACCATCGTGGGGCTGTTCGCCACCGCCAAGTACGACGAGGAGGTCGTGACGCTGGAGCCCGGCGATCTGGTCATCGTGTTCAGCGACGGCGTCTCCGAGGCGACCTCCGCGTCCGGCGAGGAATTCGGCGACGATCGAATCCTCGGCTGCATCCAGAGGAACCCCGGGCAGGCTCCGGAGCAGCTGCTGGAATGCCTGTTGGCGTCGGTCAAGGGGTTCTGCGTGGGGGCGCTCCAGAGCGACGACGTCACCGCGCTCATCATGCGGTACAACGGCTAGCCGCATGTCCTGGTCTACGTTCACGCGTCGCCTGTTCGGCCGCCGCGCGCCGCTGCTCGTGGCCCTGTGGCTGGGGGCGGGGTTCGTCGTCTGGAACGTCGTCTTCGACCGGCTGGTCGTGCAGGCCAGCCGTGACTACGTGGCCCGCCAGGACAGGCACCAGCGGGGCGAGGGGCCGCCGGTGACGATTGATGAGATCATGGCGCCTGCCAGAGGCGCCGCCGGCCGGGCGGCCACGCTGGCCGGCATCGGCGTCACGGTGCTCGGTCTGGCCGCGACTGCCTCGGTTCACGCACGCCGGATGCGCCGTCCGCGAACCGCGGAGGGACCTTCTGCGGAGCCTCCCGGGCCAGCCGGCGCTCGATAGCGGGCAGCGCGTCGAGCAACACCTCTCCGACAATCTGCAGGCTCCGGGCGCTGACCTTATCCAGCGTGTCGCCGGCCGTGTGCCAGGCGGGATAGTGGAAGTCGATGATGTCAACGGCCGGCACGCCCGCCTTCAGAAACGGGAAGTGATCGTCGCCCCCGATTGGCTCGACATCATCCAGGAAGTGACGCTGGTAGCCGAGGCGGCGGGCGGAGGCCCAGATCAGATCGGTCAGCCACGAGGTCGACTCGCCTTCGCGGGCGATGTCGAGATCACGATCGCCGATCATGTCCACGAGAATCAGAGCCCGAATCTCGCCGATGCGTCCGGCCTTCTGCACGACATCCACGTAGTGGCGGCTGCCGTACGTGTTGTCGCCGGCCCCCCAGTCTGGGAGCATGGCCTCTTCGCCGTCGAAGAAGACCATCTCGACAGTCATCGGGTTGGCCCGCGCCTTGAGCACCCTGGCCAGCTCGATGAGGAGCGCCGCGCTCGATCCGCCGTCGTTGGCGCCGACAAACCGAAACTCGCGAAACAGCTTCGTGTCGTAGTGGCCGCCGACGAGCAGGCGATCCGGACGCTGGCCCGGGATCTCCGCGATGAGGTTCACCATCCTCAGCGTGCCCAGCGGCGTGTCGGCGTCGAACGCCTGCTCGCTGACCTTGATGCCCGCTGCCGCCAGCTGGCCGACGATGTAGCGGCGCGTCGCGGCCAGGGCGGCGGAGCCGGCCGGCCTGGGGCCGAAGGAGACCAGCTGGCGGAGGTGTTCGTACGCCCGCCCGCCGTCGAACTTCGGGGGCGCCTGCGCCCCCGCAGCCACGATTGCGCCTGCCGTGAGTGCTGCCGCCGCGAAACCCTGCCGCCGACTCATCGGTCACCCCCGGGTGGACGGTTCCGCTCGTCGCTCTCATGCGTGTCGACCACCGGGGCGGGCTCGCCGGGAATGCGGTACGCGCCATCGGCCCAGCGCGCGAGATCGGCGAGCTTGCACCGCTCGCTGCAGAAGGGCCGCCACGCGGGTTCGATGGGCTGCCTGCGGCAGGACACGCAGAGCTGGGGACCGCTCACCGCTCCATTGTACAGCCAGTCCTGCCAGGTACGCGGGCCGGCTGGCTCACGTCCCCGGTTCCCGCGCCGCGTGCCGGACGTCTTCCGCCGACACCATGAAGATGACGTCCTCGGCGATGTTGGTGGCGTGGTCGCCGATGCGCTCGAGGTGGCGGGATACCAGGATCAGCTCAAGCGCGGGGGGGATCTTGGCTGGCTCCTCGAGCATGTAGCTGAGCAACTCCCTGAAGATCTGCGTCTTCAGCGCGTCCAGTTCATCGTCACGGCGCAGCACGGAGCGCGCCAACGCGACGTCCCGCCGGACGTACGAATCGAGCGCATCGCGCAGCATGGCCTGCGCAATGCCGGCCATGCGCGGCAGGTCCAGCAGCGGCTTGACCGGCGTGAAGTCGAGGTAGCGGCGGGCGGCCTGGGCGATGTTGACCGCCAGATCCCCGACCCGCTCGAGGTCGCTGTTGATCTTGATTGCCGCGACGACGGACCGAAGATCGGTCGCCACCGGCTGGTGCAGCGCTAGCAACCTGAACGCGAAGCTGTCGATCTCCACGTGCAGCCGGTTGAGCGGACCATCCCCCCCTTCGACCTCGCGGAGGGGGCCGAGATCGCGATCGACGAGGCCGGTCATAGCCGCGCGCAGGCGCTCCTCGGCCAGCCCGCCCATCGACAGCAGGTGCGTCTTGAGGAGACCCAGCTCCTCCTGAAAGCGGGGAACGACAGGTTCGGTGGGTGTCATGGGTGTTCAGTTCCCTGTCTAGCCGAAGCGGCCCGTCACGTAATCCTCGGTGTGTTTCTCGCGGGGCCTGGTGAACAGATCCGCCGTGTCGGAGAACTCGACGAGCCGTCCCAGCCAGAAGAACGCTGTCTTGTCGGAGATTCGCGCCGCCTGCTGCAGATTGTGCGTGACGGTCACGATGGTGTACTGCTGCTTCAGATCATAGATGAGCTCTTCGATCTTCGCCGTGGCGATGGGATCGAGGGCCGAGCACGGCTCGTCCATCAGGATGATCTCCGGCTCGATGGCAATCGCGCGGGCGATGCACAGGCGCTGCTGCTGGCCGCCGGACAGTGACAGGCCGCTCGTGTCGAGGCGGTCCTTCACCTCGTCCCACAGGGCGGCGCTGCGCAGCGATCGTTCGCAGGCGGCGTTGAGCGTGGCCCTGTCCCTGATGCCGGCGATGCGCAGGCCGTAGACGACGTTTTCGTAAATCGACTTGGGCAGCGGGTTCGACTTCTGGAACACCATGCCCACCCGGCGCCGAACCTCGATGACGTCGGTCGAGGGAGCGTAGATGTCCTGATCGCGGATGAGGAACTGCCCGGCGATCCGGACGTCGTCGATGAGGTCGTTCATGCGGTTCAGGCAGCGCAGCAGCGTCGACTTGCCGCACCCGGACGGCCCGATGAGCGCCGTCACCTGTTTGTCCGGGATGTCCATCGAGATGTCGTGCAGCGCCTTGGTCTGGCCGTACCAGAGATTCGCCTCCCGAATCACGATGGAGAGCGCGCCGTCAGATACGCGCGGCGCCGCAAAGGCAACGCCTGAAGTGCCGATCCGCAGCCCTGCGCCCGGTGTCTCGTCCACGAGTGTGTCCATCATCGCCCTGTTCCGCGGGTTGCGGCCGCCCGATCCGTCCCGCGCGCGCCTTCATCCTGGCCGGGGCCGGGGGGGGGCGCCCCCCCCCGGCCCCCCCCCCAAAAACCCCCCGCGGGGGCGTGCCCCCCACGCGGGGGGGGCCCCCCACAGCCCGCCCCGTCATCAC